>Ga0247843_1000681_pt1 | contig 78347 bp, 79 predicted proteins | sample LaCruzMarch2017__FD_192420 | JGI IMG/M metagenome (GOLD analysis project Ga0247843, IMG submission 192420) | Freshwater microbial communities from meromictic Lake La Cruz, Castile-La Mancha, Spain - LaCruzMarch2017_8m | ecosystem: Environmental > Aquatic > Freshwater > Lake | place: Spain... | reverse complement strand
CAAAAGTCCGAAGTCGGAAATAATTTTACGCCTGCAAACCAAAACCAAAAAAATTAACTAATTTTAAAAAGAAAATGTCCTAAGTTGTTTATGCTTAAAAGTACAGATTGGTTTGACTACATACAGTCTAAGAGTAATAAACCCGTGAAATTCGAACTGTACACTAAAAGTGATCAGTTGGATAGCTTCACTTTTTGGATTGATGATTTATCTATTATTGATTATTGGAATAACAAGGGTACTGACAGTTCACGGATTAAAGTTTGTTTTAAAAGTACCTACGGAGAAAACGATATGTTAGTAAACCATGATGAAGTGTTTCAAATTCAAGGAATAGCAGATTGTAATTTGGATTTAGCGGAGGAGTTAGTTCATAAGGCTGTTGTTTATAACAACTCTTATAAGAAAAGTTTAGTTGATTCTTTTAAAGCACTGTTTCCAGATCAAACCATTATAAATAGATTAATAATTGGGAATTACGATAAGCCGGTGGATGTTCATAAAAGAACTATGGCTAAATTTACTCAAGATATTGCAAAACAATTAGGACTAATTTAATATGAATGACAGCGAAGGAATATTAATTGCTTTATTGCTTGTTACTGGGGTAATGGCTATTCGTTATTATACTCAGAAGTCACGATTGCAAAAGGAAAAATTGCAATTGAATAAAGTTTTAACGGAACAGCAAGAAGCTTATCAAAAATTGAAGTCAGATTCATTGAGATTTCAGTTAACTCCCCACGCTTTCAAAAATACATTAAGCAACCTAAAACATTATACTCAGATGGCTGATAAAGCCGTGAACAGCGTTTCTGATGTTTTAGATTATATACTTTATGAATCAAACACAGACAGGGTTTCATTAAAGCAAGAGGTTGAATTCTTAAATGAATTTGTTGAATTATATAGCATGAGACTAAATACTCTTAACGCAATTTCTTTTAAAAATAACATTTCCGAAACGCATCCACTTTATAGCAAACCCCTTTTGCCACCATTAGTTACTGCGTACTTTATTGAAAATGCTTTTAAGCATGGCGATCTGGATCACCAAGAAGGATTAACGGTGGTCTTGGGGATAAGCGGAAACGAGTTTTATTATGTTGTTTCAAATAAATATAATGCAAACAAAGAAATTAAAACTGGTGGTATTGGTAAAACCAATATCAAAGAGAGGTTGGATATCCTTTGTAAAGGCAAATACAGTTTGAATTACTCGAATGAAAACGGTTACTATACAGCTACTTTAAAATTAAACATTGCAATCTAATGAAAAGGATTAAAGTTGTTTTATTGGATGATGAAGTCAATGCCATAAAAAGTTTGAGGTATGAACTTTCAAAGTACAAAGAGATTCACATTGTGCATGAGTTTGATAACCCTCATATGTTTTTGGAAAAAGAAGCCATAATAGATTACCACGGACTATTCCTAGATATTGATATGCCCAAGTATGAAATTAATGGAATTGACATTGCCCAAAAAATCAATAAGCCTTTTATTTTTGTAACAGCACATTCTAGTAAATATGCCAATGAAGTCAATGAAATAAGAGATTTAGGAGAAAGTTGTGTAGCGTTAATTCCGAAAACAACTTATAAAAAAGAATTGATTGAAAATGCAATTTTAAAATTACACAAGCGTTTAAATCTCATTCAAAATTTTGTTGAGTGGAATAATACTACAGAAAATAAGAGCATTGAGATAAAAGATATTCAGGTAATAAGCACAAAAGACTACTCAAATGACAGTCTGCCGAATGCAGGCAGGGATAAGTTCCTATATCGAAATGGGAAAAAACACGTTACCGTTTTAAATAAAAATCTCGATGAATGTTTACTCGATCTACCACCCAATTACTTTTTCAAGGTGAACGATTCCCATGTGGTAAATAAGTCCTTCATTCAAGATGTAAACGACAAGGATATCCTAATTAAAATAACTGTTTTGGAAGATGGAAAAGTAAATCACAAAATAGAACGAATTAAAATAAGTCCAGTAACAGCGGATAAATTCAAAGCATTTTATTATGCGAAGATTTGATTACAAAAAATTCAATTAGATTACACTCCTCTTAGTTTTCATTCCACTTTTTTGAGTTTCATTACATAGTCTTTTCGAGACCTTTTTTTTCGTTATTCCTTTGTTTCATCAAATCAAAAAGATGAAAACAACAGAGATAAAAAATGAATTAAAAGAAAAGGGATACATTCATATTCCCTTTCCTAATAGACTGGATGCTTCCACGGTTTCAGAAATCCTTGGGAAGCAACTCTTCACTACCCTTATCAAAGAAAACCCCCAAAGCACAAGGCTATTGGCAAGTAATCAGGATGTAGACCTGCATACCGATCACATAAAAGCAAAGTTTATCGCATGGCAATGTAATAGTCAGGCAACTATTGGAGGAGAAAGTATCTTAATGGATGGTCTGGGAGCGTTAGGGAACGCTTCAGAGGATCTTTTAAATTCCTTGCAGAATATTTATGTAAAAAGCCATCGTCTTTTTTTTGACGACAAACCACATTACCCCTTATTTTCAGACAAGGTACTTTATTATGCCTCCTTTTTGTGTGAAGCACCCATTGGATTGAAAGAGAAACAAGCCTACGCTTGGTTTCAAGAACAAATAAAATCAACAAGCAAAATTGAGATTAAATTATCAGAAGGAGACTGGCTGATAATAGATAATCACAGGATGCTTCATGGCAGAAAAGGATTTGAAAAAAAATCTAACCGACTGCTTACTCGTTATTGGCTTTCCGGACAAGCAATATAAACTAACAATTAAAAAAAAAAAGAAAAATGAAAACAACAACAATTCTAAAAACAAAAGAACCAATCACACTTGAAAGGATATCAAGTTTGATTAATGATTATGGAATTTCGCCTCTAATCGCAGGGATTAATTTGGAAATGGTAAAAATGAAAATGCAGGAAAAAGATGAAGGCGCAGGTTGGAGTGTTGAACAATGCGAGAGTGCCGAAATTGAGTATAAACGATTCCTTCACATGAATTTACTTTTTCCAAAGAATGCGATAGTTCCGAATAAAATAATGGACACGGTTTGGCACTATCATATCTTGGATACAAGAGCATATTGTAAAGACAGCGAAAGAGTTTTTGGTGGCTATTTTCATCACTTCCCCTACTTCGGAATGAGAGGAGACGAGGACAAACAAAACTTAGAATCATCGTTTGAAAAAACGAAACAATTGTATCTGGAGGCATTTAAGCAACCAATGGTACGAGACGAGCATACTGATTGTTGGCACGACTGCGAAGGAAGATGTTGGCACGCCTGCTCAAGCGATGATAATAACCGTTAACTAAAATATTATGGAAGCACAAATTAGTGGCTATTTCAAAACCGAGCATTTCCTTTATCGTCAATGGGACAGAGGTATTCCAGACGACTTATTGAAAGTGATTTTGCCTTCAGAAGTTTCATTACAAAAGCAACTCTTAGTTGTTAGTAGGAAGTTACTAAGGAAATATTCCAAAAATCACAAAACGGATTTGCTCATTAAAACAGATGGAAAAACTCTTGTTACTTGCTTCTATTGTGATTTTCAAGACTACTTTTTTAACGCTAAGAAAACTGAAAACTACTATTTCGTTGAAAGCCTAAAAGCAAAATAGAAAATCTTTATTTTTATTTCCAAGCCCACGCAAATCTGTGTGGGCTTTTTTATTCCGTTCCCGGCAGTTCACTTCCGCATCTTAACCTTATAAGCTATACGGTGCTATTCTTCGGGGCTGAATCCTAAACCTATAAACTACCACCAAGCATGGGCATAGTTTTGCCTTGTGTTTTGTTATACCCCATATCCTAGTAAAATAGACGATTCTTAGCGGTATTTGCCATTGAGTATGGCACTTATATTTTGAACGTGCAAGTTTATTCCCTTGATTTTTTCCCCTCAAAAAAATAAAGTCGGAATCGCTACCACGTTTCAAAACGTGTATCGAAATTGTCGTTAGTTCCCTCAACTAGCGGTGGCAGTGGATTGGTAGTAGTTGATTTTAAAAAGGGAAAGTGAAATGGAAAAGGAAGTAGAAAAAATTAGTTTGAATAGATGCAAATCAGTTCTTGAATCTGATGGTTCTAAATACACCAACGAAGAGGTTTTAGAAATAAGAGAGTTTTTGTACATGCTTGCTGAATTGGATTATCAAGTGTACTTAAAACAAAAACAAAGAGAACTTGAATTTGAAAATGAGAAACAAAAAACTGAAGAAGAAAATTTTAAACAAGCAGCATAAAATAAAGTAAAATGAAAAAGGCGATTATTTACATTCGGGTTTCAACCGATGAGCAAGCCGATAAAGGATACTCCATGAGGCATCAAGAAGAATTCTTGAGAAAGTATTGTGAAATGAATTCAATTCAAATGCTCGAAGTAGTCAAGGAAGATTATTCAGCAAAGACTTTTATTCGACCTGCCTTCAATTCACTATTAATGAGATTGAAGAACCGGAAAATAAAAGCTGATTATTTAATTTTCACAAAGTGGGATCGATTTTCAAGAAACGCTCCAGATGCTTATGCGATGATAAGCACTCTCAATAAAATCGGAATAGAACCACAAGCGATTGAGCAACCTTTAGATTTGAGTATTCCTGAAAATAAAATTATGCTCGCCTTTTATTTATCTGCACCCGAAGTTGAAAACGACAGAAGGGCATTAAATACTTTGGTGGGTATGCGAAGGGCAAGAAAGGAAGGAAGATGGATTTCATCAGCTCCCAAAGGTTATGATAATAAAATGGACGAGCATGGTAAAAAGATTATCGTCCCAAATAAATATGCTCCAATTTTAAGATGGGCATTTGAAACTTTAGCAACAGGACAATATGGAGTTGAGGAAGTTAGAAAGATGTGTATTGAAAAAGGCTTTGAGTTTAAGAAAAGTCAATTCTACGAATATTTTAAAAATCCTGCTTACTGCGGAAGGATTGTTATTCCTGCGTATAAGAATGAAGAGGAGCAAATTATTAAAGGAAATCATGAACCAATTATTTCGGAGGCAATATTTGATCGGGTTCAATTAGCACTTTCAGGTAGGCGATTTAAAAACACTTACAAAATTTGTGTTCGTGATGAATTACCATTAAGAGGCTTTCTGAAGTGCGCCCATTGTGGAGGCAGAATATGCGGAAGTGCCTCAACTGGAGGTAGCGGTATAAAGCACCATTATTATCATTGTAAATACCCTTGTAAAGAGCGGATTAAAGCCCATGTGGTTAATTCTGCTTTTTCTGATTATATCGCTAAATTTCAATTTAAAGCCGGAGTTCATGAAATGTACGATCATATCCTTCAAAGCCTTTTTAAGAGCAAGAGTGGGGAGAAAAACGCCAACAAACAGGCGTTACAACTTGAGATTGAAAAGAACAAGGAACGTTTAAATAAGGCGCAACAAATGATGCTTGATGGCGAAATGGAAATGGGAGATTATAAAGAAATAAAGCGCAATCTTGAGCCAAAAATTGAAGCGATGTTAAGCCAACAATTAAGTTTCAACCAAATAGAAGTCGAATACAGGAGTTATTTGAAAAAAGGATTGACCGCAATTCAGAATTTAGGACATCTCTTTGATAATGCGCCAATTAACGGAAAACAAGATATTATCCGTTCGACATGGAAGGAAAATGGCGTATTTTCAGAAGGGAAAGTACGAACGGAGAAATTAAATAATTTGATTCTGCTGACTACCTACGGGGACGGGCAATGCAAAGGAGATAAAAAAGCGAAAGGGAGCAAAAATTGCTCCCTTTCCGCTATCGTACCCAGCGCCGGACTCGAACCGGCACGGTTTCCCACAGGTGTTTGAGACCAGCGCGTCTACCATTCCGCCAGCTGGGCATTTAGTTTTTTTTATTGCTTAACTCTGCAATCTGGGCGCGTCTACCTCCCGATAGCTATCGGGACCGCCCTGGGCATTTTAGACTCCTTTTTGTCAGTTTCCCAACAATAAGGGCTGCAAATGTAATAGAATTTTGTGGAATAGAAAAAAACAGGCGAAAATAGTATGGAAAACCGCTAAAAATGCTATATTTGCGTCGCTTAAAAACAAAATGGAAACAGACGTTAGATTATTTTCAGGTAGTGCCACAAACACTTTAGCCGAACAAATTGCAAAATTTTATGGCAAAGATTTGGGTAAAATGTCTCACTATCGCTTTAGTGATGGAGAAATTCAGGTTTCTTACGATGAAAGTATTCGTGGACAAAGCGTGTTTGCTATTCAGTCAACCATGCCTCCTGCTGATAATTTAATGGAATTATTATTGATGTTAGATGCTGCTAAACGTGCGTCTGCCAAAGAAGTAATTGCTGTATTGCCTTATTTTGGATATGCTCGTCAGGATAGAAAAGATCAACCTCGTGTAGCTATTGGTGCTAAATTAGTAGCCGATATGTTAGCATTAGCTGGTGCAACTCGTGTGATGACCATGGATTTACACGCCGATCAAATTCAAGGTTTTTTTGATATTCCAGTAGATCATTTATACGCTTCTTCTATATTTTTACCATATATCCAAGGTTTAAATTTGCCGAACTTAACTATTGCAGCGCCTGATATGGGCGGCAGTAAACGAGCAAATGCCTATTCAAAACACTTGAAAGCAGAAATAGTTATTTGCTACAAGCAACGAACAAAAGCAAATGTAGTAGATCACATGACTGCTATTGGAGATATTGAAGGAAGAAATATTGTATTAGTAGATGATTTAGTAGATACAGGTGGCACTTTATGTAAAGCAGCTGACATGATGATGGAACGTGGCGCATTAAGTGTAAGAGCAGTTTGTACTCATGCTATTTTATCAGGAAAAGCCTACGACAATATTGCTAACTCTAAATTAACGGAATTGATTGTAACAGATACAGTGCCATTAAGACAAGAGAGTGAGAAAATTAAAGTATTATCAGTAGCCGAATTATTTGCTAAAGTAATTCATAGTGTACAAAACTATGAGTCTATCAGTAGCAATTTTATTATGTAATTACACTCGCATTAAATAAATAAAAATAACAGATGTCAAAAAATGAAGCGAGCATTTTAAACACATCACAAAAAACAAAATAAAATGAAATCAGTACAATTGAGCGGTTCGTTGCGTGCGAACGTAGGAAAAGTAAACGCTAAGGCGGTTAGAGAAAAAGGAAATGTGCCATGTGTAATTTATGGTGGAAAAGAACAAATTCACTTTGAAGCAGATATTCGTGCTTTCAAACCAGTGATCTTCACTCCAAATGCACACATCGTTGAAATTGACTTAGATGGTAAAGTATACAAAACTGTATTACAAGAAGCACAATATCACAAAATCAATGATAAATTAATTCACGCTGATTTTTTAGAAATTCAAGATGGTAAACCAGTAACAGCAAATATTCCAATCGTTATTACAGGTCAATCTGATGGTGTTAAAAAAGGTGGTAAATTGGTATTGAAAATGCGTAAATTAAAAGTACGTGGTATTGCAGCTACATTACCTGATACTATAGCTATTGATATTACTAAATTAGATATCGGTGATTCAATTGCAGTAGCTGATATCTCAGTAGAAGGTGCTACTTTATTAAATGCTAAAAACGTATCAGTTGTATCTGTTACTACAACTCGTGCAGTTGCTGCTGAAACAAATGCTGCTCCAGCTAAAAAATAATTTATAATTAGCTTAAAACTAAAAGCCTCTTTCGGAAACGAGAGAGGTTTTTTTGTGGTAGTCACCCTGAACTTGTTTCAGGGTCTCTGAGAAGTTGATTTTATTTTCTATGAGATACTGAAACTAGTTCAGCATGATCTACTGTAATCTGCTTAATCAGCGTTATCGGAGTTTCAATAAAAATTAGTTTAGAACAAACTTCGTTTTCAATTCATTCTCTGTTTTAATCAAATGAATAAATAACTTAATTTTTGGCTTTAAATACTCTTCCTTGTTAATAGCAGATTTTGCTTTAATGAGTTCATACTTTTCGGGCGCCGATAAATCCAACAATCTTGCAATACCATAAACGTTTGTATTATCAAAAGCATCTATAGGAATAATGTTTTCTTGTGATACCCACATGTATTCTTTCGTTAATTCTTGAAGCAGGTGAGAAGGTTTTTCAGTAATTTCTTCTTCAAATTGTATAACACCAGCACCATATAATTTTGGCATTAATACTCTCGAAAATTTAATGATTTTAAAAACTCTAATAGCCTCAATAGCAATATCCAATTCGCCGTTTTCGTATAACTTAATCACATTGCTAATTTTTACTTCAATACCATAATCACCCATCGCTTTTTGATGCATGAATGGAATACCAAAATGGGCTTCATTATCTAAACAGTCGGCCACTAGTTGCTTATAACGCTCTTCAAATATGTGAAGGGTTTTTATTTCGCCTGGTAACAATACCATATTTAGCGGAAACATAGGGATGGTGAGTTGTTGTGTTGCCATTGTTTTATCTTTTAATGGGTTTACATAAATTAACTCGGGGATTCTGAAACAAAGTTAATAAAAAACCGTGCCATTAACTTAACAGATGGGTGAAACCCGACATTGACTTAGTAAAGCAGCTAGTTGACTAAACAAGCCGTTCACATATTTGTTGTATAAAAAACGCTAAATGCTAAATTTTAATGCGTTTTTTACAGTATTTTTATGTATCCCTATGTTTAATTGATACTTATATCACTATTATGAAGAAATATATCATCATCGGCTGTTTATGCATCGCTTCTGTGTTTGCATTTAATTTTTCTCAGGATTATTTTGAGGTTTCTAAAAACTTAGATGTATTTAATACGCTTTATCGCGAATTAAATATTGCTTATGTAGATGAAACAAAGCCTGGGCAATTAATGAAAACAGGTATCGAAGCTATGTTAGCATCTTTAGATCCTTACACAAATTATTATACCGAAAATGACATTGAAGATTATCGTTTTATGACTACGGGTGAGTATGGTGGAATTGGTGCATTAATACAAGATGTGAATAATAAAATTACAGTAACTGAGCCCTACGAAACTTTTGCAGCTTATAAAGCAGGCTTAAGAGCGGGCGATGAAATTATAGAAGTAAATGGTGTAAATGTTTCTGGTAAAAAAACAGAAGAAATTACTAATATGTTAAAGGGCCAAGCTGGAACACCAATTAAATTAAAAATTATTCGTTTAGGTCAAACCACTTCTTCTGAAGTTAGCTTGGTACGTGAAGAAATAAAAGTAAAAGCGGTTCCTTATGCCGATATGCTAAACGCAGAAGTTGGTTATATTAAGTTAACCAGTTTTACAGATAATTGTTCAGGCGAAGTAAAAGACGCTTTATTAAAATTAAAAGAAAAAAATTGCAAGTCTTTAATTTTAGATTTACGCGGTAACCCAGGTGGATTGCTGCACGAAGCTGTAAATATTGTGAACTTATTTGTAGAAAAAAACAACGAAGTGGTTTCTACAAGAGGAAAAGTGAAAGACTGGAACAAACAATATTTTTCGTTGTATGCGCCAATTGATACACAAATTCCATTAGTAGTTTTAGTGGATAATAATTCGGCGTCCGCATCAGAAATTGTTTCAGGTGCTTTGCAAGATTTAGATAGAGCCGTAGTTATGGGTCAACGTTCTTTTGGAAAAGGATTAGTACAACAAACACGTCCGTTAACTTATAACGCGCAATTAAAAGTAACGGTGGCTAAGTATTACATCCCGAGCGGTCGTTGTATTCAAGCATTAGATTACACGCATAAAGATGAAGATGGTAGAGTAGAGAAAGTTCCAGATTCTTTAATCACTGCTTTTAAAACTAAAAACGGACGTATTATTTATGATGGAGCTGGTATATTGCCAGATGTAAAAACAACTCCTATCAAATACAGTAATATTTTAGCGACTTTATTAAATAGAAATCATGTATTTACTTATGTGAATTCTTATTTATTGAAACATCCTCAATTTAACTCAACCTCTGCGTTTTCGGATAATGATTATAATGATTTCATTAACTATTTAAAAGATAAAGACTACAAGTACAAAACACAAAGTGATTTTGCTTTAGAAGACTTGAAGTCAGATGCATCTAATGAAAAATATTACGAAAGTATTAAGACAGAATATGAGGCATTGTTAAACAAAATGGAATCGAATAAAAAAGATGACTTAATGCGTTTTAAACCCGAGATTAAACAGTTTATTGAAGAGGAATTAGCATCACGTTTTACATTTCAAAAAGGAAGAATTGAAACGGCATTGAAGTATGATACTGATGTGAATGAAGCGAAAAAATTATTGAGTGATAAACAAAAAATGACCTCGATATTAACTACTATTGAGAAGCCGACTAAGCCTTTTAACCCGAATAAACGTTTTTAGCAACAAGACTTCAAATTTATGTTTGAAAATACCATTAAATAAGCTATTTTTGAGTCAATTAATTTAAAACACATTTCATCATGGGAAAAGGCGATCAAAAAACAAGACGTGGAAAAATTCAAGTAGGTTCATTTGGAAAAGTTCGTCCACGTAAAAAAGCAACAGCAGTTACGGCAGAGCAAATAGCAGCAGGCTTAGCAGCTAAAAAAGCAGCATCAAAAAAAGCAGCTAAAAAAGCCGCTAAATAAATTAAAGAAACCGCTTTTGTAGCGGTTTTTTTATGAGCTTTTCCTTCGCGTGAGGGATGCAAAAGATCCGCCAGCTGGCGGATGCCTGTCTCCTGCAAAAGATTGTAGTGACAGCCCGACCCCGCTGCCTCTTATGCAGGGACACGCCCATAAAATCTATACCGCACTAAATACCTAATTTTACTAAAAAATATTTACCTTTAATCCGTGAACTATTTTCAACCCGATAAAATTAAAATAGGCGTTTTAGGCGGCGGTCAGCTTGGCCGTATGATGATACAAAGCGCCATCAATTACAACTTATACATTTGTTGTTTAGATCCTGATGCTAATGCACCTTGCAAAGCCATTGCTAACGAATTTACCAAAGGTAGTTTAACCGATTATGATACCGTTTACAAATTTGGTAAGGATAAAGACATCATCACCATTGAAATTGAAAATGTAAACGTTGAAGCTTTAAAAGATTTACAAAAGCTTGGTAAAAAAGTATTTCCTCAACCTGAAGTCATAGAGATTATCAAAGACAAGGGATTGCAAAAAATGTTTTACCAACGTAATGATATTCCTAGCCCTGATTTTTTTCTAGTAGAAAATAAAGCACAAATAGAAAAGTATAAAGACTTCTTTCCTTTCTTTCAAAAAATGCGTACTGGCGGTTACGATGGCAAAGGCGTTGTGAAATTAGGACATCCAAATAAAATTGAACATGCTTTTGAAGTACCAAGCGTGTTAGAACGCTTAGTGGATTTTGATAAAGAAATTTCGGTGATTGTTGCTCGCAACGAAAGCGGCGAAACCAAATGTTTTCCTGCAGTTGAGTGTGAGTTTAACCCAGAAGCTAACTTGGTTGAGTTTTTATTTTCGCCAGCTAACATTAAAAAAAGCATTGATAAACAAGCCACAGAAATTGCAATTAAGATTGCAGAAAAATTAAATATTGTTGGAATTTTAGCCGTTGAGTTATTTGTCACTAAAGATGGTAAAGTATTAGTAAACGAAGTCGCACCTCGTCCACATAATAGCGGACATCAAACGATTGAAGGCAATATTACTTCGCAATTTGAACAACATTTGCGAGCTATTTTAAATTTGCCTTTAGGAGACACAAGCATTATTAAGCCAGCAGTGATGATTAATTTATTAGGCGAAAAAAATCATGAAGGTGTAGCAAAATATGAAGGCTTAACTGATGCCATCAAATACAAAGGTGTGTACATTCATTTATACGGAAAAACAACCACTAAGCCTTTCCGTAAAATGGGACACATAACCGTGATAGATGATGATTTGAATTTAGCGAAGAAGAAAGCAATCACAGTTAAGGACTTGGTTAAAATAGTTAGTTAAAAAAGATAATTACGAATTTTGTACGAATATACGAATCTGGGTTTACTAAGTTTCGATTCGTATATTCGTATTGATTCGTAATCAAAAAGATAAAACATTAAATAGTAAAGATATGGTAGGTATTATAATGGGAAGCAGCAGTGATTTAAAAATCATGAATGATGCAGTAGATTTTTTAAAGAAAATGGGTATTCCTCACGAGGTAACGATTGTATCTGCTCATCGTACTCCAGAGCGTATGTTTGATTACGCAAAGAATGCTCACTCAAAAGGCTTTAAAGTGATTATTGCTGGTGCAGGTGGAGCAGCACATTTACCGGGCATGGTAGCTTCTTTAACGCCATTACCAGTTATTGGTGTTCCTGTAAAATCAAGTAATTCTATTGACGGTTGGGATTCATTATTATCTATTGTGCAAATGCCAAATGGCGTGCCTGTTGCAACGGTAGCAGTAAACGCTGCTCAAAATGCAGGAATATTAGCGGCTCAAATTTTAGGTTGCCAAGACAAAGCTATTTTTGATAAACTTGTTTTATTTAAAGAAGAGCTAAAAGAAAAGGTAATGAAGAGCTTGGACGAGATTGGGAAATAAAAATGAAGCGTAAATATATCATTAGAGTACTGATTTTAATATTGTTGGTAGTCTTGATAGATTTCTCCCCTGTAATTTATTACAAAATATTTCCAGCTCAAGGCTCCTGGCCAAATTTTTATAATTACGGCAACACAACGGCTAAAGAATTGATCGCAGAATTGGATAGAATCAAAAGCGATAAACTCAAAATAACTTATCTTCCTGACACAGCGAGAAATTCTCATTACACTCAAGTTATCTTTTTTGATAAAAGCGACTTGAATTATTACCATACCTGGATCTTGGTTGATACAATTGAATGTAAAAATTATACCAAAATTGTTTTTGGGTACATCGGTAAATCAGATGATTATAAGTTAGGCAAATCAATTAATTTAGATTATGATCTTCTTACAAATTACTTTAAAACGAAGGCATTTGAAGAATTAGTCATTGATAAACTTTACGTAAACTAGTCTTGGGTGTTTATTTCCCTTCTGCCAAAAACTCCATTTTCCCTAAAGTCTCCATTAATTGAAGCATACTTTTTTCGATGGTAGCGTATTCTAATTCTTCATTACTCAAACAAATAAACATAATGTCTAGCTTTTGAGTTTTTAGGGCTTCATATAATGTATGCTTGTTGAGGCGGTACACTTCGCGCATGCGGCGCTTTATGTCATTTCGTTTGTTGGCCCGTTTATGTTTCTTTTTAGGAACTACAAACATCGCTCTTACAGGAAATGGGCTTTCAAACACTGCTTTCTTATAAATTAATTTAAAAGGAAATTGATTTTTTGATTTACCATTGGCAAATAAATCGTCGATAGCTTTTTTGCTACACAAACGTTCTATTTTAGTAAAGGTAAAATCCATGAATTGATAGGTTAAAAGTAAGGTATTTTTAACCACATAGATACATAGAAATGGAGAACAAAAAAAGTTCAATATAGAAAACTTTGTTTTAACATAGAGTCCTATGCAACAGCTACGCTGTCTATTTTATCCTTTAGCTTATCTTGAATAAACCTATGTTTCTATGTGGTTATTTTTTTATTTCATTTTTATCCTTGTTTGCCTTAAGTCGGGCACATAGGCACATAGTTTTTTTAATTTGAGAAATGTAATAATGTCTAGTTAAAGCTTTGCTTCAAACATAGTAACTATGTGAAAAACGTCGTTTCTTGAAACTCCTTTTGCTGTTATGATTATCTATGTATCTATGTGGCTAAATTAACCTAACAATAGAAAATAAAACATACTAACGTTTGTTTGCTTCCTTGATGTACTCATCCAAAGCACCCGACATACTTGGGTTTTTAGGATTAGGCGCATAAATATCTAAACGGTAACCGTGTTTTTTTAATGTATTTGCCGCAGCAGCGCCAAAACATGCAATACGCGTATTACCTTGTTTAAAGTTAGGGAAATTTTGCTTTAACGAATTAATACCTGCAGGAGTAAAAAATGCTAATACATCATAGTCGTTTAAATTTTTAATATCCGATAAATCAGCACTCACAGTTCTGTACAATACAGCTTTTGTGTACTTAATATTGATAGCATCTAAAAATTCACATATTTGTTCTTTGTGAACATCAGCTGCAGGTAATAAAAATTTCTCTTCTCTGTTTTTTCTAATGACATCTACTAAATCTTGAATTGTTTGATGTCCGAAGAAAATTTTACGTTTACGGTATTGAATATATTTTTGCAGATAGTAAGCTGTTGCCTCGTTAATACAGAAGTATTTCATTGATTCGGGAACAGTTACACGCATTTCGTTACACATTCTAAAATAATGGTCAACTGCCATACGGCTAGTTAAAATTACCGCTTTATGTTCTAAAATATCAATACGTTGCGATCTAAAATCTTTTACAGGAATACCTTCTATTTTAATAAACTGACGAAACGTTTCAATTAAATTATATTTTTTTGAAAGTTCGTAATAAGGATTTTTATCATTCTCAGGTTTAGGTTGAGAAATTAATATAGTTTTAACTTTATGTTTAGGGTAATTAGATACTTCAATAACAGGTTGAGGTGTTACGACTACTAATTGTTTTTTTGTTTTAACCCCAACTTTTACAAATTTTTCGGTACTTGTACTTGGTAATTCTGCTTTTGGCGCAGTATTTTTTGCAGCCACAGGACCTTTTACAATAACTGGAGCACTTTCTTTTTTTGCTTTTTTAGCAACAGGAGTAGGTTTTTTAGCAACAGATGCTTTAGCTACTACTTTTTTAACCACTATCTTTTTCTTAGCAGGAACTTTAACGGTTGCTTTTTTTGCTACTGGCTTCAAAGCTTTTTTTGCTTTGGTAGCTGGAGCTTTTGCCACTGCCTTTTTAATGATTTTTTTTGCTTCGGTAGCTGTTTTTTTTGTCAAGACTGGTTTTGACACAGTTTTTTTCACGCTAGTTTTTGCTTTTTTTGAAGAAGCTGCAACTGGGCGCGCTGCCTTTTTGCTTTTGCTTGACGAAGCTACCTTTTTTGAAGACGCTTTAATAGATTTTTTTTTCTTTGTAGGCATATAAAAATCGACGCTTAAAAATTAACTAAAAGAAATTTTATCAATACTAACATTGGTAAAATTTCCAAGGCACAAAGGTACAAAAAAATATAGAGAATTCCTATGCTTTGTTCGGTGGTTGAGATAATAAAGCCTCTAAACATTCTTAAACCGTAAAATCCAGCACAAATAATCAACGCTGGGTATAGAAACCACTCGGCTGGGTATTTTGTAAATTGCAGGCAAATAATTAAGGGAAAGATAACAATGCCTATGGTTTGAGCAAAAACAAACACATTAAACAAATATTCCCTCGATAATTCGTTGTTGGATGAAATAAAGGCTAAAACAAAATTGGCTAAAAATTTAACCAAATAAACAAGGCTTACAACCATTACAAAAAAGCCATATTGTTGTAAGTGAGAGTAATCATGGAGTATAAGTCCAAAGTATTGATTAGTGAATTGGATTAAAAAGGCTACAACCAATATAAAACCAATTCCTAATAAAATAGACAACCTTTTGGTGAGTTTAAATTCCTCTCTAAACAGTTGTTTAGATTCTTGAAGACTAAATACAGAAGTAAAAACTTTCAATATTTTTCTGGGTTCAGAAACTCGTATTAAAACATAGATTGAAAAAATAACAAACAAAACAACGCCTTGCCAATATGTTGACTCAGTAATTTTGAGCATGGGAGTTGAGTGAACAATTTTAAGGGAATGTCCTGAAAACACAGATGGATAATATTCTGTGTGTATCCCTTTTAATTTTAAAGAGTCGTTTTCTGTATGTAAAATAGAATCCTGTTTGCTCACAAAAGTTACATTTAGTTGTAAAATCTGATTATAAACTAAAGTTTAAGTATTGATTTTTCAACTGTCAAATATAAAAAATTTTAACGCAGACCAATAGGACTGTTGACAGATGTTTTAAGCAGTTATTCCCAATTTAGCAGGATTTTGAGACTATTGATTTAAGTATTTAGTGATGAGTTGAGGTAAGCCAAAGTTGTTTAAATCGGCCCGTTTTATCTTCGATAAGGTTTTATGTATGAGTTCAGTCTTTATATCTAGTTCATAAAACGTAGCATACAAATGCTGATGCGATAATATGTGTTTTTTGGCTGGAATAACAGATTTTATTTTAAATTTTGAAACTAATTTTTTAAGTGCTTTATCTTTAAATACTACCTCTGCTGTCTGTGGCGCATCTGTTTCAATTAAATAAAACTCGTATAGATTTTGCCAAATATCTTTTTCGGTTCGTTTTTGAATGTAAACGTAATTTTTGTAATTGAAGATGAAGTAATGTAAGTACCTGTTTTTTATTTTTATTTTTTTATCCTTTACAGGTAGTTGTGCAACTGTTTTATTTTGAAAGCCCAAGCATTGTGCTTGCAATGGACATTCTTCACATTTTGGATTTTGTGGTCGGCACCATAAAGCTCCAAATTCTATGATGGCGCTATTGTGCAAGGCGGGTTGCTTTTTATTTAACAACTCATCTGCCAGTAATTGAAAATCTTTTTTGCCTTGAGTAGAATTAATAGGCGTATCTATATTAAATAAACGAGAAAGTACTCTATAAACATTTCCATCAACCACGGCATGAGGCAAGTTATACGCAAAAGAGGATACCGCTGCTGCTGTATAATCTCCAACACCTTTTAATGCTTTAATCGATTCGTAAGTGTTTGGAAACTTTCCTTTATGATTTGATTTAATAGCTTTTGCCGCTGCATGCAAATTTCTGGCTCTTGAATAATAACCTAAACCTTGCCAAAGTCGCATCACTTTATCTTCTGGTGCGTTTGCTAAATCAACAACCGTTGGAAACGTTTCTGTAAACTTTAAATAATAATTTAAACCTTGAACAACTTGTGTTTGTTGTAAAATAATTTCTGATAACCAAATTTTATAAGGATCGCTAATATTACGCCAAGGCAAATCGCGTTTGTTTTTTTTGTACCAGGAAATTAGTTTATCAGATATTGGGTGCATTAATGATTAGTTTTCTACAGCAAAAATTTTATTAATAGCGTCTATATTTTTTTCTTTAATGATTTTACGCTTTAAACTCATTTTTGGCGTTAATTCTCCTCCTTCAATGCTCCATTCTTTACTTAAAATCCCTACACGTTTTAATTGTTCATACGGTGCTAACGATTTATTCATCACTTTAACGTGATCGTTAATGAGTTTTTTTAATTCTTCGTGAGCACTCATTTCTTCGTTGTTAGTCCAAGTAATATTATGGTCTTTGCAATACTCTTTAAAGTTAACAAATGAAGGAACGATAATAGCGGAGGCAAATTTTTGATTTTCGCCAACCACCATGCTTTGTTCTACAAAACGGCATTCTTTAATTTTGTTTTCAATCATTAAAGGAGCAATGTACTTTCCGGAACTTGTTTTAAAAATCTCTTTTTTTCTATCTGTAATTTTCAAGAAACGCCCTTCTATAAAAGTACCTACATCTCCTGTGTGAAACCAACCTTCGCTGTCCATTACTTCTTCAGTAGCTTCTGGATTCTTGAAGTAACCCATCATTAAATTAGGTCCTTTCACTAATATCTCACCATCTTCTTCAGCAATTTTTACATCTACACCACTAATTACAGGGCCACAAGTTCCAATGCGGATATTATCTTCTCCGTATCTATTTACACTAACAACCACACAGGTTTCTGTTAAGCCATAACCTTGTAAGCATACAATATTGGCACATAAAAAAATACGTTCTAATTTTGGGTTTAAAGCGGCCCCACCTGAGGCTATACAAACTAAATTGCCGCCAACTGCTTCGCGCCATTTACTAAACACGAGTTTATCAGCAATTTTATGTTGAATTTTATACCACAAACTGTTTTTATTATTAAGTTCGTAAGTATTGGCAATGCGCATACTCCAATCAAATATTTTACGTTTAAAGCCTGTCAATTTTTCGCCAGTAGCGGTAATTTTTTCATACACGCGTTCAATTAAACGAGGTACTGAAACAAATATTTGAGGTTTTATTTCTTTTAAATTATCACCAATCGTTTCTAAGCCTTCGGCATAATAAATAGAAATTCCTTTATATAAATATAAAGTGCTCACCATTCTTTCGTACACATGATTTAGCGGCAAAAAGCTCAAGGCTTTCCAGGTGCTTTGAAATGGAGCAAATCCTTGGCAAGCAGTCACATTCGACACTAAATTATGATGCGTAATCATTACTCCCTTTGGTGTTCCTGTTGTTCCTGATGTATAAAGGATAGTTAAAAGGTTGCTTGGTAAGATTGCTTTTTTTGTTTCAGCTAATTTTTGAGGGTTGGCATTTTGTTCTCCTAATTTAATAAAATCAGCAAAAGACATGACGCCATCAATAGGATTAAAACTAATAATGTGTTTTACATTCGGAATTTCTTTTTCAATCGCAACTAATTTCGTATAAATGGATTTATCAGAAATAAAAATGGTGGTTACTTCACCATGATTTAATATAAACGTTAAGTCAGTATTACTAATTGTTGGAAAAATTGGAACTGTTACAAGATTAGCTTGCTGAGAACCGTAGTCGCAAAAGTTCCACTCAGGACGGTTGTTTGAAATAATGGCAACTTTATCTTTGTCGGTTAAGCCAAGCGACATTAAGCCATAACTTACAGAGTTAGTTTTGGTAATTAAATCGTCACTACTATATTTTTTCCATTGTTTGTTTTCTTTGGCAGATAAAACGTCTTCTTTTTTATAAGTTGTTTTATATAGTTCTAAAATGTCAAATACACGAGTAATTTCCATATAATAGTTTAGTTTTTAGAAAGTAAAAATTAGTTGTTATTCAAAGATTATCAAATTAAAATGAATATACAAATATGAGGCAATAAAAATTATTGCTCCATCAATTTAAGAATTTGATTTAAATACAATTCATCTGTTTTATTAAAGGTGCCATATTCATCACTGTCAACATCCAATACACCTATAATTTCATTTTTAGAATTATAGATTGGCAATACAATTTCTGATTTTGATAATGAGCTACAAGCAATGTGTCCTGGAAATTTGTCTACATCGTCCACAATAATCACTTCATTGTTTTTCCATGCTGTTCCACAAACACCTTTTCCTAAATGGATGCGCGTACAAGCTACTGGCCCTTGAAATGGAGCTAACACTAATTGATTATCTTTTACTAAATAAAACCCAACCCAAAAAAATTTGAATCCATATTTTAAGGCAGCACAAATATTTGCCATATTGGCTATAGTGTCTGTTTCCCCATCTATTAAAGCTTTTATTTGCGGAATAATTGACTGATATTTTTCCTCCTTAGTGTTTCCTTTAATTTGAAGATCTTCTGCCATTGATAATGTATTGTTTGTGGTTAAGTAAATTTGATTATTTTTATATACAAATATAGTAGTAAATAGTTTGCTACATTTCTTAATTTTTTACTGATTGATGCTTTTAAAATTTGTACAATTAAATATTGCTGTCTCATACGAGATAGGTATTACAGAAATATTAATATTTTTTGCATTGATAGCTTTTGTATTATTTAAACTAAGAGACAAACGTTTAAAAAAAGCAAAAAACGAGTTAGAGAGAGTTGTTGAAGAGCGGACGTCTGCTTTAAAGCATAAGGAGGAAGAAGTAATGGATAGTATTAGATATGCCTTAAGAATTCAACTATCTATAATTCCTACTCAGCAACATGTAAAGTCTCTTTTGCCAAAAAGTATGATTTATTATCGTCCAAAAGATATTGTGAGTGGTGATTTTTATTGGGTAGATGAATCGGAAGATAAAGTGTTTTTTGCAGCGGTAGATTGTACAGGGCACGGTGTGCCAGGAGCCATGATGAGTGTAATAGGTTTAAAATTATTAAATCAAGCGGTTCAGGATAAAAAGTTAGTCATACCGGCTGATATATTACAGTATATTGATACGGGAGTAAATGATACGTTGAGACAGTCTTATGACCCAAATGCGGTGAAAGATGGAATGGATTTAGCGTTGTGCAGTTTGGATTATAAAACGTTAACACTAAAGTATGCTGGAGTATTTAATTCGTTATGGATTTTAAGAAAAAATGTATTATCAAGCTATAAGGTAACTTCTGACAGAGAGGTTTTTTATGGAACGGATTTATTAGAAATTAAACCTGATAAATGTTATATAGGAAATAATAAAAATGGTGTTGCCGATATATTTACAAATCATACGATTCAATTGCAAAAAGATGATTGTGTTTATATTTTTACAGACGGCTACGCGGATCAATTTGGAGGACCAAAAGGTAAAAAGTTTAAATACAATAAATTTAAAGATATTTTAATTCAGTCGGCACATTTGCCTATCGATGATCAGTATAATGCTCTTAACAAAGCATTTTTAGATTGGAAAGGTAATCAGGAACAAGTGGATGATGTATTAGTAATTGGCGTGAAGATTTAATGTTACAAAAATATTTCATTGCCATAGTTCCTCCCGAACCCTTATTGTCTGAGATTCAAAACATCAAGCAATCTATTTCTGATAATTACCAGTCAAAAGGAGCCTTGCGTTCTCCGGGGCATATTACTCTTCACATGCCCTTTTCTTTTTATGAAAGTAAAGAGAATAAATTAATTGAATGCTTGAGTGATTTTAAATTTAAAACACAATTTCCAATTTCCTTAAATAACTACGATTGTTTTGAGCCTCGTGTTATTTTTATTAATGTTGAAGAACAAACAGAATTATTTGACTTGCAAAAGCAATTGGTTAATCATGTAAAACGTCATTTGAATATTTTTAACCAATCAGATGATATGCGTGGCTTTCATCCACATATTACTATTGCTTTTAGAGATTTGAAAAAAGCTGTGTTTTATAAAATATGGGAAACTTTTAAGGGTAAATTGTACTACAAATCTTTTTCTTGTCATTACTTCTGTTTATTAAAGTATAATGATGGGAGATGGGAAGTGCATAAAGAGTTTCTTTTTAAAACATAATAGTTATATCTTAGCATTTGGCGATAAACTTTTCAAATAGTTATCTATTTATTAATTTTTAGTTTTTGTTGTGAAAAAAAAATTACGCTTTATATTATATCAAACCTCAGCGATATCGGCCTTACTTTTTGGCAGGAAGAGGAGGTTTATGAATTTAGGTTATGATACAGAAGACAATACAATCATTAATATAACTGATCAAAAAGATTATCATCATATTTCATTATATATGAAGTTGCTAAATATGGTGCCAGGCATTAATGATGTCGGGAAAAATTGGAGTGCACTTGAGTTTGGTTGTGGTAGAGGAGGAGGATGCTATGTTATGGAAAATTACTATGGCATTTCAAAAATCACAGGCATCGATTTGAGTTCAGCAAATATTAAATTTGCATCTAAATTTTTACCAAAAATTCGTTTTATAACTAGTGACGCAACAACATTTAATGCCGAAGAAAAATTCGATTTAATTTTAAATTTAGAATCTTCACATGCGTATTCGTCTAGACTAGAGTTTTTTAAAAAAGTAAAGTTATCTATGCATAATACTTCTTTTTTTGCATTTGGCGATATTATTAAAAAAGAAAACCTTGAAGAAGTTGAATTGATGGTTAAAGACCTCGGTTTTGTAATCATTAAAAAAGAAACAATTAATGAGCGTGTTGTTAAGTCAATTAAGAAAAACAGTATTAAGCAATATTTTTTGCCAACAAAATTTCCTTTTTTGTTTCCAAGGAAACTACATAGTTTTTTTGTTACGATACATTCTAGAGCATTTTATAAATTAACTACAAAAGATGTGTTGTATCAGTTGTATTTAATTCAAAAGAAAATTTAGAAGTTTTAGCGGTTAAAGTTATTTTGATATTCCGTAGCATTTAAAACTTTGTTTATTTGAAAATCCATATAAACTGCTATTTTTACAATACAATTCTAAATTTATTTTTTATGCAAAAACCATCTTTCAGTGAAAAAACGCGCTATTATTTTGAAAATACAATTGCCTCAGGACCGATGGGAGTTATTAAGTGGCTTGCCATTTTTTCCTTATTCTTGGTGTTGAGTTTAGGTGCTATTATATTAATTTTCGGAATCACAAGTTCGGATGAGCCAGGCGCAGAAGGTTTAGGCTTTATAGAAGGCTCTTGGCAAATACTAATGTCAACCATAGATCCTGGTGCAATGGTTGGCGATGGGCCAGTGTGGGCATTTCGTGCGGTTCGTTTAATTGCTACATTAGGAAGTTTATTTTTAATCTCTATTTTAATTGGTACCATTTCTTCTGGCATTGATGGAAAGTTAGAAGAATTAAAAAATGTCGTTCGCGTGTTTTAGAAACAAATCACACTTTAATATTGGGTTGGTCAGAAAAAGTATTTTCTATTATTTTAGAAATTATCGAAGCTAATTCTAATCAAAAAAATCCAATCATTTTGGAGTGGCATTAAATCCTCATAAAGCTAACACAGTAAAATTTAGTGAAGAAGATTTTATCATTGTTGTAGCAGAAGATTAGGTTCTCTTTTTAATAGGAACGCCGATGAAACGGATTTGACAAATTTACACAGATTGAAAAATTCATGCAGATTGACTATTAAAAAATCTGTGTAAATCAGCTTTATCCGTCCGATTTGTGTTCCTGTTTTCTAATCATAATTTATCATAATGATCTTTGTTATCAGTGTTCTATTAACTAAAAAACAAAAAGGCCCGCTTATCTTTCGATAGCGGGCCTTTTAATTTATTGCGAAAATTATTTTTTCATTAAAACTTCGTCAATCATACCGTAGTCTTTTGCTTCTTGAGCAATCATCCAGTAATCACGATCACTATCTGCCCAAACTTTCTCATAAGTTTGTCCGCTGTGTAAAGCAATAATCTCATACAGCTCTTTTTTCAATTTTTGAATCTCACGAGCAGTAATTTCGATATCAGATGCTTGTCCTTCAGCACCACCTAATGGTTGGTGAATCATCACACGTGCATGTTTTAAAGCTGTACGTTTTCCTTTAGCACCAGCGCATTGTAATACAGCACCCATACTTGCAGCCATACCTGTACAAATAGTAGCTACATCTGGTTTAATAATTTGCATAGTATCATAAATACCTAAACCAGCATACACGGATCCGCCTGGAGAATTTAAGTAAATTTGAATGTCTTTTTTAGGATCTACTGATTCTAAGAATAATAATTGAGCTTGAACGATATTAGCAACTTGGTCGTTAATACCAGTTCCTAAGAAAATAATACGGTCCATCATTAATCGGGAGAATACATCGAGAACCGAAACGTTCAATTGTCTTTCTTCAATAATATTTGGAGTTAAGTTTCTAATTCCAGGAGTAATAGCAGATACATAACTATCGTAAGTTATGCTATTGATGCCAACATGTTTAGTGGCGTATTTTTTAAATTCATTTTGATCAAACATAAATTGAGGGTTTTAGTTGTTAAACAAATATACTTGTTGGATTGGGTAAAGCCAAATGAATGCCAAAAAGTTTTTAACGTCAATTCGTCAGTAAAGATTATAAAATGTAAAGGATTAATTTCTAATCTCTAAAAAGACTTAAAAACCCTTTCTCAGTTTTCGTTTCATTTTCATTATTAGTATAATTAACAATGTAAAAATAAGTACCATCTGGCGCTAGACCTGTTTTTGTTTTCCCATCCCAATAACCGTTGATATCATCCCATTCATATAACTTCATTCCCCAACGGTTATATATTTCGCAATGCAATGTTTTTAGCCCCTTACTTGTAATTTTAAATACATCATTTGCTTGGTCGCCATTAGGCGTAAATACATTGGGAATTAAAAGTTCAAATTCAGAAATTACCTTTACACATTTTGTAGTTGTATCTGTACATATATTATTGTAAGCAATTAACGAAATACAACAATCGCCAATTGTAGTTAATGGTAAAGTTAAAATACTATTGGTTGAGATAGCATTGTCACAGCTTACCCATTTAAAAGAAGTGGCATTAGTACTCAAATTATTTAACTGTAAAATGGTGCCCGTAGTTAAATTTAAATCTGTAATGCCATTAAAATCGGCAAATGGAATAGCATTATCTACAATAATGGTCTGGGTATTTGTAAATGAACAAATACCATTTGTACTTTGTATGGTATAAGTTGTATTACTTGTTGGAGTTGCAACAACAAGTGTTCCTGTGCTTGTGTTTAAAGTATTGGAGGGCGACCATGAATGTGTGCCAGATGCACTTGCAGTAAAAATAACAGAACTACCAATACAAATAGAATTAGTAGTACTAGTAATCATTGGTTTTTCAATAACGGTAACGGTAGATGTATTAAAGCCAGCACATGCATTGCTACTAGTGCCAGTAATGGTATAAATGGTTGTAATCGTAGGATTTGCCACAACCGAATATCCAGAAGCTGAATTAAGTGTTGAGGCATTTGACCATGAATAATTTACGGCACCATTTGCTGTAATGATGGTGTTTGTTCCTGCACAAATAGTTGGACTATTAACTGTAATAGTTGGTGATGATCCACTTCCGGTACTCACTGAACACGTTACTGTTGTAACGCAAGCATTATTATCTGTAATGGTTACAGTGTAGTTACCAGCAGTTAATCCTGTAAACGCATTACTACTTTGGTTGCCACTACCTATGTTATAAGTATAGGGTGCTTGTCCTCCAGATAGAGATACGACAACACTACCATCATTAATGTTACAAGCAGGAGTTGTATTTGCTAAAGCAGATGAAACACTACAAGCTCCAGCAACTAGAGCGGGGTTTAATAATTTAAATGTATCAGTAGATTGATCAGGTAAATTTAACCAAATTGAACCTCCATTACTATAACCTGAACACCATAAGGAGCCGTCTGCTTTTACTAAATAGGAGAATGTTTCGCCAGCCATAATATCAATCACATTAGTTGCGACTAAAGTTGGAGTTAAAAAAGAATTTCCCCATTCATAACAATTTTTATTGGCGTCTAATGCCATAAAATGATAGCCATCGTCACATCCAGAAATAGCCACAATATTATTAAGAGCCGTTATTTTTTTTGGACTATCCTCATCACTATTATCACCATCTCCAATTGCAGAGCCTTCTCCCCAAGTATAAACGTCTCCATTAGCATCTAAAGCAGCTACGTTTGTGGCAGTAGCTTTAATATCAATTACATTTATAAGGTTTGGTATAGTTACTGGCGTTAATGTTTCTGTTAAAGTTGTGTTACCTATTCCTAAGGATCCATATATATTTGAACCAACTGCTTTAAGGGTACCGTCTGATAGTAAAATAATTGTCACTAAAGAATTATTAGCAACTCTAACTGCAGTTGTGATATTTTGCATTTGAACCGGAATTGCATTTGCACTATTATAAGTCCCATCTCCAAAGTTGCCATAATTGTTTCCTCCAATACTCCAAACAGTGCCATCGTATTTTACAAAACTTATGGTTGTTGAGCTAGCATCTAAAAACTTAGCATTTGTAATAACTTGTGTGGGATTTGCACCAATACCAGAGCCCCACACCCAACCCGAATTATCATTTTTAATGGCACCCATAATATAACCAGTACTATAATATTTTACATTGGTCATGTTTGGGATGGGTGTGGGAGTATTGACTCCCATAGTTAATATAGTACTATAACCTAATTGTTCAGAATAATTTGATCCCCATCCATATAATTGATTAGCTCCATTACTACAAGGTCCCGTATAACAAATACTGTATGCAGAGTATGAACCAACTGTATAATTTGTAGGTTGATACCATAACCGTCCGCCAAAGCCATCGCCCACCATACTGTTTTGAGTAAACAGTAAATGAGAGAATAGCAGAAGGCTTAATTGAAATATGTATTTTGTTTTTTTCAAAACTGTCTTTATTAATAAGCTTTATAATAAAGATATAAAAAAAATACGTAAGTATTTTAAAAATGTGGTTTAATGCGCTGGATTCCTTTTATCATTATTTGGTATTTTGGTTTTGTTATCAAAACAAAAAAATCGCTTTCTTTGTATAAAAAAATTGCAAAAATTACTCCTATATATATGTATTGTTTTTTTGTGCGCGCAATGCGCTCAGGTAACTCCTTTAACAGGCGGTAAAAAAGACGACACGCCGCCTAAGGTTTTAACTTATAAACCAGAAAACGCTTCCTTAAATTTTAACACCAAGACTATTGAAGTTCAGTTTAACGAATACATTGTATTAAAGGATGTGGCTAATCAATTTATTATTACGCCGCAAACTAAAGAGATGCCAGATATTCAAGCATCAGGTAAAAAATTGAAAATTACATTTAATGAAGAACTTTTGCCAAATACAACCTATAAAATGGCATTTGGAAATTCAGTAACAGATTTAAACGAAGCTAATGTGTTACAAAACTTCGAATACATATTTAGTACAGGCTCAACCATTGATAGTTTAAAGTTATCGGGACAAATTTTAAACGCTACAGATAAGAAACCTGCTTCACAAATTTTAATTGGCTTATATAAAGCAGATGCTAATGATAGTATTATATATAAGGACAAACCATTATATATTAGTAAAACAGATGGCTCTGGAAATTTTAGTTTCAATTATTTGCCCGATTCTAAATTTAAGATAGTGGGGATTAAGGATCAAAATAAAAATTTATTGTATGATGGCTCCGAAGAACAAATTGCATTTATAAAAGAATTGATAAGTGCAAGGGACAGCCAACGCATTGAATTAACTCTATTTAAAGAAATTCCAAATAAGAGCTTTATTAAAAAGTCATTTTCACCAGAATATGGTAAAGCATATATAATTTATAACAAACCACAAACGAGTATTAAAGAAATTACAGCTAAAGGATTAGTATACCATAAGTTAAATAACTTAAAAGACACACTTACTCTTTATTACAGAAATAAGTTTGACACCTTAGAAGCCCATATAAGGTATGAATCTCAAAAAACAGATACACTTTATATAAAGTTAGTGTCTGCTGTTGGGCTAGATAGGGCAAATAAAAACAAAGGGGTTAAGTATGAACTTAAAACTAATATAAGTTCAATTTTACCGTACTATAGCAATCCGTTTTTTGAATTATCTTTTCCAGTGGATCATAAAAATTTGAATAAGGATAAAATTAAGTTAATTGAAAAAACCGATACTATTATTAAGAATGTACCTATTAATTTATCTGTTCGTCAAGAATTAACTACTTTGATTGGAATAGAAGCTGAATTGAAACCAGAAACAAGTTATAGCTTAACTATTGATAAGGCAGCGTTTACAGATAATGCAGAAAGAAACAATGATTCTATCACGTATAAATTTAAAACAACTGCAATAGATGATTATGCTCAGTTAAATATGAAATTGTTCTTTCCAAAAAAAGAAAACTATATAATTATTCTATTAAATGAAAAAGAGCAATTAGTGAACGAAAGTTTCGTAGAATTCTCTTTAAACTCTACTTCAGAGAAAATAATCACGTATAAAAATTTAGTTCCAGGAAATTATTTTATTAAGATCGTTGAAGATGCCAATAAAAATAAGCTTTTCGACATGGGTGATTATTTTTTAAACAAACAACCTGAAACTATTTTTGTAAATGCAACCGCTATAAAATTATTAGCAGGTTGGGAAATTGAAAACGAATGGATTGTAAAATAAGAGTTGATTCTTTTTTTTTAAATAATAATTAATTTTTTTTCATCTCATTTTTTCATCTCATTTTCCGTTTTAAATAAAATTTATTTTTGTGAATGATGTTTTATAAAAATACGACCTCTTGAAACACCTTTAAAATCAATGCATACAGAGTGTTTGTTTTTTGTATGATGTTTTGTTTTTTCATATTGTTAATTTTAGTTGAGGTATTGTAAAACGGTATTAACAATTTCAACAATTTTATGTTAATAAATTAACTCCTTGGAAATTAGTTAGCGTTAATAAATTTATTTACTTCGTAGTAACAAAAATCTTAAAAACAAAAAACCATGGCAACAACTAAAAAAGCAGCTCCTAAAAAAGCAGTAAAAAAAGCAGTAAAAAAAGCAGCAGTTAAAAAAGCAGCTCCTAAAAAAGCAGTTAAAAAAGCAGCTCCTAAAAAAGCAGTTAAAAAAGCAGCTCCTAAAAAAGCAGCAGCTAAGAAAAAGTAATAAAAGCCCCGCATTAGCGGGGTTTTTTGTTTAAAGGCTTTTCCTTAATTCAATTAAACAATCAACGAACACAAATGCCACTATCTAAAATAGTGGCATTTATATTTTTGTAACACGTGTGTTTACATTATATTTGTTCAACAAAAAAACAAACAGACATGAAAAAATTATTTACAGTATTATTAGCTTTATCGTTAGCAATTAGTTCTTGTGGTGATAAAGGCACAAAACAAAATATAGAAGCACCTACAGGAATGGTTGCTCTAGACTTAAGTAAATTTGGAAAACAGTTTTCTATTTTTGTTCCAGATACAACAGCAGCAAAATTAGAAGTAGTTGAACAAAGCTGGGGAGCATTAGAAATAAAAGTTGGAAAAAACTTCCATATCTCAGTTACTGAAGATCCAGGAGATATTGAATTGAGAAAAAGTGACATTAAATCAAACGATGTAAACATTTTTAAATCCTTTGTTGTAGAGGAGCCATTAACCATAATGTGGGAAAGCGCTATCACAAAACCTGAATATCACTTTTATTCAATTAAAAAAATTGGAAATAATAATTATGTTTTTGAAGATGTTGTTCCAACAGATGGCGAGCCTTTAGGAAAAGAAGCTATACAAAAAATGTATGATTCAGCTAAAAACATTATTGAGAAAGCTGCACCAGACGCTTAACTAATTTTTTAAATATAAAAAACCCCATTCACTAAACAGTGAATGGGGTTTTCTTTTTAAATGAGCTTACTGTAATCTAAATGCCACTGGTATATTAAATCTAACTTTAACAGGATGACCTGCATTTTTACCTACTTTTTTCCAACGAGGCATTTTATTTACAACTCTAATAACTTCTTCGTCGCAACCATAGCCAATACCTTTTAACACTTTAGCGCTTTCTACATTCCCAAATTCATTTACTATAAACGACACATAAACTGTACCTTCTATACCAATTTCTCTTGCAACAGTTGGATAAACAATATTTTGTCCTACATATCTCATTAAACCAGTTGCCCCTCCATCAAATTCAGGCATTTCATCAGCAAAGGGAGCTGCTTCTGTTGGAGTAGTGTAAGGCAGGTTAGTAACAGAAGGATTAATGGTTGTTAAAGTTCCGGTTCCTTCTGTAGAAATACCCGTTGCTGTTTCAGTTCCAACTCCAGTAATAGGACTAGTTAAATTTGTAGTTGTAGTTGGTTCGGTAGCATCATCGATAATAGTTGTAGCAGTAGTAACGCCTGCTGGCGCAGCGGCTGCAGCAGTATTTTCAACTGGTTTTGTAATTGGAGTTAAATCAACTTTAGTTGTATACTCAATTGGGTCTAGTGCTGGATCGCTGAAAATGGTTAACTTTTCTTTTGAAGGCGTTTTAGTTGCTTTGTTGTAGGCAAAAGCAGATCCAAATACTAAGACAATGATGCTGCTTAAACAAATGATAGATTTCATAAGTGAATCATTATAACTTTGTCTGATAGCATAAGCACCGTAATTTTTGTTTCTGTTTTCAAAAATTACTTCATTTAATTTGCTGGAGTTGTTTCCTAAGATATTCATAACTTTAATTTTATAAGGTTTATACTTCTTTTTGCTTTCAAACTTTTCTTTTTCGCGATTAAGATGGTTTGCTGATGTAAAAGTATATCGACTTAAAACAAGAAACCACATCCGTTTTGGATGTGGTTAGTATGACTTGGTAAGTGGTTAAATTTGACTCAAAAATGGCATTATTGTTTTGTGAAAACTGCCGTACAATTATCTGCCGCTGTAGCGCCTATTGTATTTGTGTAGGTTAAGGACATAGTATTAGCATTAGTTAATGTTCCTGACCCTTGTGTAAACCCAACAGTTCCAATTTGCTGGTAAGGTATGGTAATATTATTATTACTCACAGATGCTCTTGCTGAAATAGAAAGACCTGAGAAATTATTAAGAATTATTTCATTTGAATTTGTAGTAGATTTTGTAATATTTACTACAAATGAATTTGTTCCACCAATTGTGGAACTATTTTCAATAACATTCCAAAAAGCAATAAAATTATCTCTTATATCAGAAGATGGCTGTTGAGAATTAGGATCGTCGTTTTTATTTGAGGCACAAGAAGCAAAAAAAATTGCTACAGTAATAAATGAAATTTTAAGTAATGGTTTCATAATAAGAATTTTTATTAGTTATTGCATAATATGGTTATTTGTTATTAATTAGTGAATCCCAAAAATAAAGCAAAAAGTGTTCCGTTATTTTTCTCTTAACGTATTTTGAGAGTAATAGGCAATTTTTTTATCAAATTTGGTTTTTGCTAATAAAGGAGTTAAACGAGAAAGAATGGTAATAATAGGTGATAATAATAAAATAGCTGTTGGTAAAACAATTCCAAAAACACGAACTCGTGTTCTACGTTGCTCGCTTCCTTGTGTCCCTTTTTTAGAAATGTAATTAGCATATAATGGAAATAAGGCTCTTCCTCTTCCTTCCATTAATAAAATATTTCCTCTAATATCTAATGCGCCTTGTTGGTTTAACTGAGGCTGGATATTTTGCAATTGATTATTTTCAAAATTATCCAGAATTATTTTTCCAAATACTGGCGCATGAGCTAAATCTTTATCAGTTACTCCATATTTTGGAAAAATACCCATAAAGTTTTCTTTTTTTCCTTTTAAAACAAAAGCTAATACAGTTACCAAACTTACTAAGTTAGATGATTTGTCTACAAAAGTTATATTACCAACTAAGTTTGCTTTTACATCTAATAAACGTTTTTTCATTTTCTCTTGAGCTCCCAACCACATATTGCGACAATTAATTATGGTAATCACAGGTTTGTTAGCTAATAGTAGTTTAGCTTCAGGAGTTTGTAAAAAACTACTAATAGGCACACAGATGCTTAAAAACCAAGGTTGATAAACAATCACCACCAAATCATAATTCACTGAAGTGTCTATAGATAATTGTTCTAGCTCACATGGAATGCCATGCACCGTTTCTGGAAAGGCGTCAAAAAATTGAGTATAACTCCAAGGGTAAGGAAATGCATTTTTTGGTTTTACCAATAAATAATCTAATTGATAATTTTTATTATCCTCAAATGGTTTTAAAGTAGCATCTAAAGCTTGTTTTGCTTGGCCTGTTTGAGTGTAATAAACAATGAGTACTTTCTTCATGATTTTTAGTTACTCAAATATAGCTTTTATCAATCTAATCAATTCTTTTTTATCAGATTTTATTTATTGTACCTTTACTGTATGATAGCGATTAACCACACTCTTATTTCGGAAGACATCTTTGACAAAAAATTTGTATGCGACTTAAATGCCTGCAAAGGGGAGTGTTGTGTGTCTGGGGATAGTGGTGCTCCATTAGATAAAAAGGAATTGAAAATTTTAGACAAGATATATCCAACAGTTAAGCCTTATATGAACGAAAAAGGAATTGCTGCGGTTGAAAAAACCGGAACTTATACTTTAGATAGTGATGGAGATTATACAACTACCTTAGTAAGTGATGGAGCAGAATGTGCCTTTGTGTTTTTTGATGATAAGAATATTGCGAAGTGCGCTATTGAGCAAGCTTATTTGGATGGGAAGATTGATTGGAAAAAACCAATATCTTGTCATTTATATCCAATACGTATTAAAGAATATAAAGAATACGAGGCCGTAAATTATCATTCGTGGCATATTTGCAAACCAGCTTGCGAATGCGGGCAACAATTAAATGTTCCGGTGTTTAAATTTTTAAAGGAACCTTTGATTAGAAAATATGGCGATGCTTGGTATGAAGAGTTAGATGCCGTTTATCAAGCGTATATTAGTAAAAAGAAATAAAAAAATCCCCACCAATTTAGGCGGGGATTTTTAATTTTATTGGTTATTCAACAGTTACACTCTTAGCTAAGTTTCTAGGCTGATCAACATTACAACCACGCATTACTGCAATATGATATGATAATAATTGCCAAGGCACAACAGAAACTAATGGAACCAATGATTCATCCGTTTCAGGAATTTCAATCACATGTTCTGCCATTTTTTTTACATCAACATCTCCTTCGGTAACTATTGCAATAATTCTTCCTTTTCGAGCTTTTACTTCCTGAATATTACTTACAACTTTTTCGTAGTTAGGCCCTTTTGTTGCAATAACAAATACCGGCATTGCTTCGTCAATTAAAGCAATTGGTCCGTGTTTCATTTCGGCAGCAGGATATCCTTCTGCATGGATATAAGAAATCTCTTTTAATTTTAAAGCGCCCTCTAATGCCACAGGGAAAGAATAACCTCTTCCTAAGTATAATGCATTTGCAGCATCTTTATATTCAGCAGCAATTAACTTAATAGAATCATTTAGTTTTAAAACTTCCTCTACTTTAGCAGGAATTGCCTCCATTTCATAAAGTAACTGACGGTAACGACTTTCGGCAATAGCTCCTTTTACTTTAGCTACATGCAATGCCATTAAAGTTAAAACCGTTACTTGTGCAGTAAATGCTTTCGTGGACGCAACGCCAATTTCAGGCCCGGCATGTGTATAAGAACCTGCATGTGTAGCGCGTGCTATAGAAGATCCAACCACATTACATACTCCAAAAATAGTAGCGCCTTTTGTTTTAGCTAATTCAATTGCTGCTAAAGTATCAGCTGTTTCTCCACTTTGAGAAATAGCTATAACTATATCGTCTGGATAAATAATTGGATTACGGTATCTGAATTCAGATGCGTATTCTACTTCAACAGGGATGCGAGCATATTCTTCAAATAAATATTCTGCTACCATGCCAGCATGCCATGAAGTGCCACAAGCAATTATTAAAATACGCTTGGCATTTTTAAATTTACCCTCGTGTTCCTCAATCCCACCCATTTTTAAATGGCCCGTTTCCGAATTTAATCGACCACGCATACTATCAAAAATAGAACGCGGCTGCTCATAAATTTCTTTTAACATGAAATGTTCGTAGCCACCTTTTTCAATAGCTTCTAATTCCATTTCTAATTGCTGAACATAAGGCGTAATTTCTTTATCGCGAATGGTTCTGATTTTTAATTCTTCACCTCTGCGAATAATCGCCACGTGCTCATCTTCAATATAAACTACATTTTTGGTATACTCTACAATTGGCGAAGCATCTGATGCGATAAAGTATTCATCTTTACCAACACCAATTACCATCGGACTACCTTTTTTAGCAGCGATTAAAGTATCAGGATCATTTTTATCCAAAATAACAATGGCATAGGCGCCATTTACTTGTTTTAGTGCAGCCATAACAGCATGCCCTAATTTCATGCCTTGTTCATGTTGACGAATATCTTCAATTAAATGAATTAAAACTTCAGTGTCTGTTTGGGATAAAAAGGTATGTCCTCTTTTTTGCAAACCTTCTTTAATGGAGGCATAATTTTCGATAATACCATTATGTATTATTACTAAATCTTTTGATTGAGAGTAATGAGGATGAGAATTTACATCATTGGGTTCTCCGTGAGTTGCCCAGCGAGTATGCCCAATTCCAATGTTTCCTGATTTATCTTTATCTTTGCTAAACTCTAATAAATCAGAAACTTTCCCTTTTTTCTTAAAGACATTTAATTTTCCTGTAGGAGAAATCATTGCTACACCCGCGCTATCATAACCACGGTATTCTAAACGTTGCAAACCTTTAATTAAAATAGGAAACGCATCACGATTCCCAATATATCCTACAATTCCACACATAATTTTTTTATAAAAAGACTAAGCTAATGTAACTCTTTTTTCGCGAAAATATTGCCTGAAATCACAATAAAATCAAGAATTATTTTTTAGCAACTATTTCTTGTAAAGCTTCTGAAATAGCAGGGTATTTGAGCTGAAAACCTGCATGGATAAGCTTTTGGTTGCTGATTGGGGAACCTTCTAATAATACATTGGCCATTTCGCCAAACAGTAATTTAAGGACAAAAGCAGGAACTCGTGGTAAGAAAAATGGTTTTGAAAGGCTTTTAGCTAGCTGTTTTGAAAAAGAGTCGCTGGTTGTTTTTTCACTAGAAACAGCATTATAAATTCCATTGTAATTTGAATTGAAAAGCGCTTCATGGAAAACAGACACTAAATCTTCTATATGAATCCAAGGCATATATTGTTTTCCAGATCCAACAGCGGAGCCTAATCCTAATTGAAATAATGGCAATAATTTTTTTAAAGCACCGCCATCTTTACTCAATACAACTCCAATTCGAATGATGCAATTTTTTGAGGAAAGCGTTTGAATTTGCTGATAGGAGTTTTCCCATTTGGTGCAAGATTGTGTTAAAAAATCATCCGTCCCGTTATCTATTTCTGAAAATATTTTTTCGGAAGTTGTCATGCCATAAATGCCAATAGCGCTGGCTCCAACAAAAGATTTTAGTTTTATGTTCTTCTTTTTTACAACATCTGTAATTAGCTTCATACTATTTACTCTCGAATCAATAATGTCTTGTTTTCGAGCATTAGTCCAGCGTTTATCAGCAATACCACTACCGGCTAAATGTACAATGTGTTCCACTCCCTCAAATGCTTTTTCATCAATTTCATTTTTTTCTACATTCCAATAAAAAGATTTTAGTTGAGACGATGATTGAGGATTTCTTGACAAGATTCTTATATCATGTCCTTCAATAATTAAACGTTTTGTTAAAGCTTTTCCAACTAAACCTGTTCCGCCTGATATTAATATAACTGCCATGATGTATAAATTACAATTTAGCTGTAACTTTGTTTAAAGTTAATACAACTATGGCTTTAATATTTGATATACATATTTTTGTTTGCACAAACCAACGAACTGGTTCCGAAAAACTAAGCTGTGGTGAAGTTCACGGATTAGAGCTAGTTGCCGAATTTAAAAAACAGTTGAAAGATTTAAACGTTGGCTTAAAAACTCGCGCTAATAAAAGTGGCTGCCTGGGTATTTGTGATTTTGGTCCTACTATTGCAATTTATCCTGAAGGTATTTTTTACGTGGGAGTAAAAAAAGAAGATGTTACTGAAATTGTGCAATCGCACATCGTTAATAAAAAGCCAGTAGAAAGGTTATTATTAAAACCTTAAACTAAATTTAGTTTAATTATCAAAAAAATGTTTTACTTTTAAGAAAAAATCATGAAAAATAATTACATATTACTTGTTTTATTTATTTTAATAATCTCAGGAGGACTTAAATCTCAAACAAATTTATTAGCGTCTTATAATTTTAATGGCGGATCTGCCACCGATAATAGTGGCAATGGTAATACAGGCACTTTTTTTGGATCTGCAGCAATTATGGATACATTAACTGTTGGCTACAATACAACCGATTATTTTTCAGTACCAGCTTCTGTTCTTAATTCACGTGTTCAGTTTAGCGCAGTATTCAAAATTAAGTTCACTGCATTTAATACAACGGGTGCATATCCTACAAATACAATTTTTTCCGCTGATAATAGTTCAACCTCAGGTGTTTTTGCTTTATCTTATCAAAAGGATGTTACCAAATGGAGAGTTGGAAATAACGTAGTTGCCTTTGATTTTGCGGATAACTCTATTGTTACCGGTAAATGGTATTGTGTGACTTTAACCAGAGATAATATAGGTAATATGAAATTATATGTTGACGGAACACAAAACCCTACAGTAAATACATACGCGACACCTATCAGTATCACTAGTTTTTTAGTGGGACAAGAAACAGATTGTTTTGCGAGTTGCTTTGCCGCTAACCAGTGTGGTTATGCAAAGTATGACGATATCAAATTTTATGATAATGCCCTAACGTCCTCTGAAATTAACTCAAATTGTGCAGTATTAATTGGCGTAAATGAATATCAAAAGCCACAAATGTCAATTTATCCTAATCCATTAAATGGTGATATCTTAAGAATTAAAAATACAAGTAGCATCAGTAATTTTAATATTGAGATGCTGTCGATTGACGGCAAGAAATTAAAAGAGTTTACTTTTACTAACGAAACAGAATTTAATATTGATATGTCAGGCATTAAACCTGGAATTTATTTCATTAAAACGACACAAAACTCTCAAAGTTCAGTTATCAAGTTTATTAAAGATTAAACTTCTAATTTTTGGCGGATATTGACATAATTAATAGCTTACAAAAAGTAGGTTTATTTGAGAAGTTTAAAATTCAATTATATCGTGATTTTGAATTGTGTGGCTTTTCAGAGGTAGCTCCAAAATTAGGTTCAAATAATTTAGAACATGTTTTAAATGAAGTATTGAAATCAGTTATGATTATTGAAAAAAAAGATTCTTCTTCTATTCAAAACCTATTGTACAGAATTGATATAACTGAGCTACAAATAAAAAAAGAAGCGTCAAGTCATCCTGAAAAAAACTTCCAACAAATTTTAGCGGAATTAATCATCAAACGAATTTTACAAAAAGTAATTTTAAAACAACAGTATTCTAAATAGCATGACTATAGAAATCAGAATCGGAACGAAAATAGATATTCCATTTGCATTAAATTTAGTGAAGGAATTAGCTGCTTATGAAAAAGCACCAAACGAAGTAGAAGTAACCATTGAAGAAATGACAGAGTGGGGTTTTGGTAGCGATAAACAATTTGATTTTTTTGTAGCAGCTGAAAATAACGTTGTAGTTGGATTGGCTTTGTATTATTATAAATATAGTACCTGGAAAGGTAAATGTTTATTTTTAGAAGATATTATTGTAACTGAATCGCAACGTGGAAAAGGACTTGGTAAATTATTATTTGACAAAGTAGTTCAAGTTAGTAAAGAACAAAAAGTTCGTCGTATGGAATGGCAAGTACTAGATTGGAATACCCCAGCTATTGAGTTTTACAAAAAATATGACTCCACTTTAGATGGAGAATGGGTAAATTGCAAATTAACGAATTGTCAATTGGAGAAGATGTAAATTAAAAAGGCCTATAAATTTAGTAAGCCTTCTTTGTTTTATAGTCCCTTTACGCAATCAATAAAAAACTTTACTTTGTTTTTATCTAAATCTGGGTATAAACCGTGCCCTAAATTGGCAATATAACGTTGTTTGCCAAATGCATTTACCATTTTACGAGCAGTTGCCTCAATGCTTTTTTCATCTGCATAAAGCATGCACGGGTCGGCATTACCTTGTAATGTTTTTTCGTGTCCAATAATAATCCGAGCATCTTGCGGATTAATGGTCCAATCTAAACCAATGGTGTTACAATTTAATTTAGCCATATCAGCTAATGCAAAATGCGCATCTTTTGCAAATACAGTTACTGGGACAAGAGGCTCAATTGCATCACAAATTTTTGAAATGTATTTTAGTGAAAATTCTAAATATTGTTCATGCCCTAAAACGCCTGCCCAACTATCAAAAATTTGTATCATATCTGCTCCGGCAGCTACTTGTGCTTTTAAATAGTTGATGGTGCTTTGTGTAATTTTCTCAAGTAATTGATGTGCTAATTCTGGTTCTTGATAAAAGAATTTTTTAGCCTGACTAAACGTTTTACTTCCGCTACCTTCAACCATATATGCCATTAGCGTCCATGGAGCACCGGCAAAACCAATTAAAGGCACGCGATTATTTAATCCTTCTTTTGCTAATTTAATTGCTTGGATTACATAATCTAAATCACCAGCATCAGCAATTCTTAAATCGTTAATATCATTTTGTGATTTAATCGTTTTTTCAAAATTAGGACCTTTCGCTTCAATCATTTGATAAGGCAAACCCATTGCTTCAGGAATTACCAAAATATCCGAAAAAATAATGGCAGCATCAACACCTAAAATATCAACAGGTTGAATAGTGACTTCGGCTGCTAACTCAGGATTTTTTACAAATTCAATAAAATTTTTAGCGCGTGCACGTGTTGCTTTATATTCGGGTAATATACGTCCTGCTTGACGCATTAACCAAATGGGAACTCTTTCTACGTGTTCTCCTTTTGCTGCTCTAAGTATTAAATCGTTTTGATACATATTAATTTAAAATTTCGTTAAGATTCGTTTTTATTCTTCCGCAAATATCGTCTAAAGGTAAATCGTTATCATCTTCACCAAAAGGATCCTCAATTTCTTCTGCAATTAATTCAATGCTGGCAAATACATATAACACAATGATAGTAATGGCAACTGTTGTATAACCAAATTCACTTCCAAAAAATATTGGTAAACTCATGCAATATAAAAAAATCATTTTCTTTAAAAAGATATTATAAGAGTATGGGATCGGAGTGTTTTTTATGCGCTCGCAGGCACCACAATTATCAGTAAATGATTTTAACTCTTCGTTTACAATAATTAATTGGTCGCCGGTTAATTCTTTATTTTTATAAAGACTATTAATTTTAGCATATAATTCTTTTGCAATTAAATTCGGTTTATGGTTTGCATCGGCAAATGCAGCGAGAGTAATAGTATCAGTTGGCGTAAATTCTTCTTGAATATACTTACCTCTTAAATGATTTTTAAAACAAAATATATAGTTTGTAATAAGGTGTTTAATTTCTTGCTTATCCTTTTCGTGAATTAAAATAACCGACAATTTTAATGATAGATTTCTTGAATTATTAACCACGCTTCCCCAAATCTTTCTGCCTTCCCACCATCTGTCGTAAGCTGAGTTGGTTCTAAATACCAATAACATGGATAACACAAAACCTAAAATGGAATGCATGACTGTAGGGTTTTTTGTATTTAAATGAATAAAATTAACTTCAAAATAAACGATAGCAGCGGCATAAAGTCCGATACTTACTAAAGACCAAAACAATCTTCTAAACGTATCACTTTTGTGAAACTGTATAATTAATGTAAACCAGTCTTTTGGATTATATGTTACCATAATTGCAGTGCAAAGTTAATAGGTTTCGGGAATTTAGCACTTTAAAATGTGCCTAAATCTGGCAATAAATTGCCTGTTTTTTAAATAGTTGAAGGTTTGAGCCTTTAAAGACTTTTCAAACGCATTAATTATCTTATCATTTGAAATAGGTTGTCCACATATTTTCCCTTTTTAAATACAACAGCAGTCAATTCTCCAGTGGCATTTATTTCTATGTAAATATCTGCATAATAACTCCCGCAATTTTTGCAATTTAGTTTTTTAATTTTTTGTTTTTGTTTCAATTCAGTGTATTCAACATAGTTCCAATTATTTTCAAATGCTGTCCATTCAGCTTTTTCTAAGTTTGAAAAAGAAGAATAAGTTTGATACAAATGCAATGTAACAGTTTGCCCTAAAGCTCTTTGCATATTATGAACTTGGGAGAAAGAAAACACTAAAAAATCCAGAAATATTTCATAATTGAACAATGGTTAAACAAAGTTATATATAAATATTACCGTTTATATATTTTTCGACAAAATATAGTGTGTTTAACATTTATATAGTTTAGCTTAGATATTCAATAATTTATAGTCAAAAAATATCACGAACTAAAACCACTGTATCTATGAAAAAATTATTTACTTTTTCTTTAGCATTTTTTTCGGCGCTAAACTCATTTTCTCAAACCCACTATTGTGCTGATCATAAAGCGCAACGTTTTAATAAGCAAATAGCTATTAATGCTGCTGTGGCAAAAACAGCTCAATCAGCTGTTGCACCTAAAGAAAACATGTATGATTTGAAATTTTACCACCTAAATATTAATATTGAAAGAAACACTAGATATATTAGTGGTAATGTAAAAAGCAAAGCAAAAGTATTGGCTGCAAGTTTAGATTCTTTTGCATTTGTTCTTCATGAAAATCATACGATTGATTCGGTTTATGTAAATGGCATTAAACGTAATTTTGTGCGAAGAGATAGTTTAGTATTGGCAACTGCGGGAACACCAATAGTGCAAAATCAACTATTTGATGCTATTGTTTATTATAAAGGAACAGCTCCAACTGGAAATGCAGCAGCTATTGGCGATGGATATAATATGGGAACATCTGGTTCTTGGGGCAATCAAGTAACTTGGAGTTTAAGTGAGAGTTTATGTGCATACCATTGGTTTCCTTGTAAGCAAGATTTGCGCGACAAAATTGATTCGTCGTGGGTATATGCAACAACAGACTCAGCGAACATGGTTGGCTCTAATGGCTTATTGAAAAATATTGTCACTATTGGCAACAAAAAACGTTACGAATGGAAATCAAAATACCCTATTGATTATTATTTAATTTCGGTAGCAACAGCAAAGTATAAACCTTATATTTTGTATGCTAAGCCACAGTATTTAGTAAATGATTCTATCTACATTCAAAATTTTATTTATGATAATGCTATAAATAATACAGCTTGGGCTACTCAAAAAACGGCTTTAAATAAAATTGTACCTACTATAAATTTTATGTCAAATATATTTGGTATGTATCCTTTTTATAAAGAAAAATACGGACATTGTATGGCGCCATTTGGTGGTGGAATGGAACATCAAACCATGACAAGTTTAGGCTTTTTTGATTTTGAATTAGATGCGCATGAATTAGGACATCAATGGTGGGGAGATAATGTAACTTGTGCCTCTTGGAAAGATATTTTTATTAATGAAGGTTGGGCTAGTTATTCTGAGTATTTATGTCACCAATATATGACAGGTACAGGAACAACTGCTACACAAAAAATGCTAGATGTACACACAAGTGTGATGTCACAACTAGGTGGGAGCTGCTATTTTACAAATGCAGATACCATGAATGCTACTAGAATATTTAGTTCACGTTTAACTTATGATAAAGGAAGTGCAGTTTGTCATTCGTTACGTTACGAAATTAATAACGACTCTGTGTTTTTTCCTGCCATCAGAGCTTTTCAAGCTACGTATGGTGACAATACTGCAACTGTTATAGAGTTTAAAAACTTTATGGAAGCACAAAGTGGCCTTAATTTCACCCAATTTTTTAATCAATGGTATTACGGACAAGGATATCCTACTTTTTCTGTTTCATGGAATCAAGGTGGCGGAGTGTTTTATTTAAAATCTACACAAACACAATCTTTTCCTTCTTCTGTGCCATTATTTATGACTCATGTAGATTACAGAATTAGTAGAACGGCTAAACCAGATACGATTGTAAGATTATATCATGGTCAAACCATTGAAAATTATTCGATACCATTAACAGGTTCAGTAACAAGTATAGGGGTTGATCCTAACAACTGGATATTAAATAAAGTTGGAACTAATACAAAAGATATCACATTAAATACATCTGCATTAATTGATGATATGACTGAAATATTCGTAGGACCAAATCCAACATCTGATGTATTAAATATATACATGAATACTAATGACAAATCATCTGTTGAGATTTTTGATGTTACTGGAAAGTTAATGTTAACTCAATCTTTTTATGCCCATGTAGAATTTGATATTTCAAAATACGCTAATGGTATTTATACAGTGTCTATTAAAAACAAACAAGGCGATGTACTTAAAACAAGTAAAGTAGTTAAGAATTAATTCTGTTATTATTATTTAAGAAGCCTCAGCAATATTTGTTGAGGCTTTTTTGTTTTAATTTGTGACTTCGACTCCGCTCAGCCACCAGTTTAGATTTCGGATACTGAGCGGAGCCGAAGTATCCGATTTATTTCATCTTCCCAATCCAATGAGGAAATTGAGTTAAGTGTTTTATATCAGGCACTTTTTCAAATAACCCAAACACTGCACTGCCACTACCACTCATACAAGCATAGGCTGCACCAAGTTCATACAAATCATGTTTTGTTTGTTTTACAATAGGGTATAAACTAAAAATAGATTTTTCGAAATCATTTACTAAATCCGTTTTCCAAGTTGTAATAGGTTGTTGAATAACATCCAATAATGATTTATTAGGCTGTTGAGGTTTTACTAAACTATATGCCTCTTTTGTATTACTGTGAACGTTGGGATAAATAATGACAATGTATAAATGACTTAAATCTAATTTGATGTCGTTAAAGACATCGCCTTTTTGTGTGGCATATACGGGTGTGTTTTTTATGAAGAAAGCGCAGTCGCTTCCTAATTGTCGCGCAATGTCAATGCGCTCCGCTTCTGTAAAATTTAGTTGAAATTGGTCATTTAGCAAATTAATAAAAAATGCCGCATCTGCACTTCCACCACCAAGGCCTGCGCCCATGGGTAATGTTTTGTGCAAGTATACATCAATGTGAGGTAATGCTTTTGTTTGCTTAATAATTTGATAGGCTTTGTAGAGTAAGTTATCTTCTATGTTTCCTGAAATAGATAAACCACTTAAATGTAAATTAAATTCTTGTTTTGATTCTTGATTTACAATCACCTCCAAAGCATCATTCCAACCAATTGGATAAAATACAGTTTCTATATTATGAAAACCATCTGTACGTTTTTCAGTAATATTTAATCCAAGGTTTATTTTAGCATTAGGGAAACATATCATGTTGTAAAACTATACATTTTAATGAAATTTTTTGTTTTTAAAACACATAGGCATATAGTTTAAAAAATGTGTAATCTAATAGTCGCATCTAGTTAATTGAAGCAAGGCTTTAATTCTATGGGTTCTTTACCGACCTCCTTTGTATTTATTTGACTATCATTTCTATGTGTCTATGTGGTTTAAATTAACTGTAACATCTAGCATCTTCATTATTTGATATTGAATATCAAGCACTTACAAGTGGTGTTTTTTCAAATTTTTAGTATCTTTGCCTCCTAACTAATTACACTACACAATGATTTATCTTGATTTTGAAAAGCCAATTCAGGAGTTAGAAGAAGAATTAGAAAAATTGAAAAGCGTTGCTGAAAAAAGCAAAGTGGATATGAGCAAAGCTGTTAAAGAAGTTGAAGCCAAAATCCATTCAAAACGTGTTGAGATTTTTTCGAACCTAACACCTTGGCAAAGAGTGCAAGTAAGTCGTCACCCCGAAAGACCATATACTTTAGCATATATCGACGCAGTTTCTAATAGTTCATTTATTGAATTACATGGAGATAGAACTGTAGGCGATGATAAAGCCATGGTTGGAGGATTTGGTGACGTTGATGGACAAACCGTTATGTTTATAGGACAACAAAAAGGAATTAATACTAAGATGCGCCAAATACGTCGTTTTGGTATGGCTAATCCCGAAGGTTACCGCAAAGCATTGCGTTTGATGAAGATGGCAGAAAAATTTAATAAACCAATTGTTACTTTTATTGACACTCCAGGAGCTTATCCAGGATTAGAGGCGGAAGAACGTGGCCAAGGTGAAGCTATTGCAAGAAACTTATTAGAGATGACTCAATTAAAAGTTCCTGTAATTTGTATCATCATTGGCGAAGGGGCTAGTGGTGGAGCTTTAGGAATTGGTATTGGTGATAAAGTATTGATGTTAGAAAACACATGGTACTCGGTTATTTCTCCTGAGTCATGTTCATCTATTTTATGGCGTAGTTGGAGCTTTAAAGAAACTGCTGCCGAAGCCTTAAAATTAACAGCAGATGATATGAGTAAAAATGGATTAATTGATGGCATCATCAACGAACCTTTAGGCGGCGCTCATAACGACCAAGCAGCGATGTTTGCAACTGTGAAAGCAGAAATTTTAAAACACTTAGCAACATTAAAAAAACAAACACCAGAAGAACGCATCAATGCTCGAATTGAAAAATTTAGCAACATGGGTGTGGTTCATGAATTAGAAAATTAAATTATAACACAATAAAATTTAGAACAAATGGCAGATACAGGCGATATTAACGTAGGCTCGATTATTAGATTTAATAATGAATTAGTAGTGATTACAGAATGGCAACACCGTACGCCAGGAAACTTACGTGCATTTTACCAAGCAAAAATGCGTAACTTAATTAACGGTAAACAAACCGAAAACCGCTTTAGAAGTGGTGAAGGCGTTGATGTTGTTCGTGTTGACTTTAAACAAATGCAATACATTTATCAAGAAGGCGATTTTGCTGTTTGCATGGACAAAGAATCCTTTGAACAAATATATGTGCCCGTAAAATTATTTGGAGATAGTTTCCAATTCTTAAAAGAAGAAATGGAAGTAAAAATTTCCTTTGAAGGTGATACCGTAATTTTAGCAGAAGCACCAACGTTTGTAGTTTGCGAAATTACGTATGCAGAGCCAGGAATTAAAGGTGATACAGCCACTAACACCTTAAAACCAGCTACATTAGATTCAGGAGCAACAGTAAGTGTTCCATTATTTTGTAACGAAGGCGATTTAGTAAAAGTTGATACTCGCACCGCTACTTATGCAGAGCGAGTTAAGAAATAAGATTTTCTTTTTAAACATAAAAAGTCCCAATCGGTTTCGGTTGGGACTTTTTTATTTTACTTCTAATGAGTTATTTTCCGCCATTGTAACCGAACGATTAATATAAGGTTTCATCAACTCCAAATCATGAGAAGAAACAATAATGAGTTTACCTTGTTCAGCGCAGAGTTTTTTAAGAATAGAAAATAATTGATGTTTGGACGTATGGTCTAAAAAAGCCGTTGGTTCGTCAAGCACAATAATAGGTGTTTGTTGCGCTAAAGATTTGGCAATCATAACCTTTTGGCGTTGCCCGTCGCTGAGCTCATCAATCAATTTATCTTTTAAAGGCAATAGGTTTAATTGCTCTAGCGCTTTTGTTACAATCGATTCATCTTCTGTGCTTAGTTTTCCAAAAATGTTAATGTAAGGCGTACGGCCTGTTGCCACTACATCCCAAACAGTTAAATTAAAACCGCCAATTTTTTCAGTCACAACAATCGATAATAATTGCGCTAATTGCTGAGCCGTAAACTTAGAACTAGGTGTGTTATTAATTTTTATGTCGCCTGCTAATGGTGCTAAATTTCCTGTAATGGTTTTTAAGAGCGTTGATTTACCAATGCCGTTATCTCCAATTAATCCCACCAAATCGCCAGCGTGCAAGTGCAAGTTAATGCCTTTAAACACGGCATTGTGTTTGCCTTTACTTTTATAGCCTATTTCTAAATTAGTAATCTCTATCATCCTATACTTAATTTAGATTTGAATAATAAATAAATTACTACCGGCGAACCAATCAACGTGGTTACTGTATTAATGGGTAGCATAAATTGGCTACTTAATACTTGGCAAATCACATCGGCAGTCAATACCACACAAGCACCCAATAATAAACAAAAAGTCATTTGATGTAAATGATGCGAAGTTTTAAAAAACAAACGCGAAGCAATGGGTACTGAAATTCCTACAAAAGCAATTGGCCCGCAAAAGGCAGTAATAACACCAACCAATACAGCTGAGATAATAATGATGGACAAGCGTAAGGCATTCACATTAACGCCTAAATTTTGTGCGTATTGCTCATTTAATAAAATAGCATTCAGTGGTTTTATGAAAAAGAAACTCGCCACAATGGTGATGGCATAAATAGGAATTACAAAATATAAATCTTGTAAGGTGGTGCTCCCCACACTTCCCATGCCCCACATCACAAAAGTTTTTAAATTGTCGGCATTACTCATGTATTCTATTAATCCTTGAAATGCACTTAATATTTGCCCAAGCATTAAACCCACTAATAAAACGGTAACATTACTTTTGTTTTTTTTGGAGATTAATAAAATAATAAGCGTCACAAAAAAAGCACCCATAATAGAAAATAAAGTCACGATGCTTTTACCCATAATAAAAAATCCAGAAACATGTATGGACGAAATCATCATGGTGGCAATGGCTACAAATAAACTAGAGCCACTACTTACACCTAACACATAAGGCCCCGCTAATGGATTACGAAACAAGCTTTGCATCAATAAACCACACAAGGCTAAACCAGAGCCTGCAATAATAGAAGTGAGTGTTTTTGGTAATCTTATATCGTATAAAATAGACGAGAACATGGGATTAGATGTCTCGATAGAAAATAAATTAGTGCTTCCAAAACATAAATCACAAATAGCAAGTACAGCTAAAACTAGCAGTAGCATCAGGGTTGTGAATATGAATTTAGATTTTGGCATCTTTCAAATTTACACTTCTTTTTTAATATTTATGTTTAGTAATAGGAACACAGATTTGGCGAATTAAGCAGATTAGCACGGATTAATTTTGTATGACTTTAAATAAATAATCAGTGTAAATCAGTTGTGTCTGTTGGATCCGCGTTCCAATTTTTTTAATATTTATGTTTAGTAATAGGAACACAGATTTGGCGAATTAAGCAGATTAGCACGGATTAATTTTGTATGACTTTAGATAAATATTCAGTGTAAATCAGGTCCATCTGTTAAATCCGCGTTCCAATTTATTGTAATTTTTTATAAAATGTAAACTCATGATTTGGCATTAGAGTAGGCGAGAAGATAGCTATTAAATCTGCTAATACTTCATCTGGATTGGTAATACCCGTTTCCCAATAGTTGCTATAGCCCAAGGCATTTTGTGTTTTATTGTTATTATATAATTGATTGCTTTTGCAGGCTTTAAATAAACCATAACGTTCATCATAGCTCAGTAATTCTTTTTTAGAGTTGAGGTTATATAAGTTAATCCAAATGTTGCAATCTTTTGCTTTCGCATAAACGGTTTCAAAGGATTGAGCAGAACTACCTGTTTTAGTGTCTTCTTTCCAAAAGTAATCGCCACCTGCATCTTCAATTAAATGCGCAATAAAACTTTTACCTGCGGGAATGTACCAAGCGTCACCATATTTAATTTCGGTTAACACACTTGGTTTATGAGCGCTTGTTTTTGCAAGGTTTTTTAAATCGGTGTATTTTTTTTCAGTGATTTGAAATAGAGAATCCGCTACACTTTCTTTATTAAAAAAGTAAGCAAAAAATTTAATCCATTCGGCGCGTGCTAAGGGCGTTTCTTCTAAATGGTCAATGCTAACGGCAATAGGCATAGAAGATTGTACTAGCTTTTTATCTACATCGTCTTTTGGACTTCCCATGCCAAAGGTTAAAAATAAATCAGGTTGCAAGGCTACGCTTTTTTCAATATCAATTTGCGGACCTTTTGATAATTCTATGATAGAGCCTTTTTTTACTTGCTCTCGGATAAAAGTATTGTTGTAATAATCTACATTATCAATGGCTATTATTTTATCCTCGCATTTTAATTGCGTGATCATAGTCGTGTAAATAGAACTCATGGATGCAACACGAGCGATAGGCGTTTTAATATAATAAGCTTCTTTTGAGTAATCAGGTTTTTGATTTGCGTACAATACAAATGAAGCGGTTACAGCACTGTCATTTTTATTGCCATGTAATTCAAGCACTGTAAAATCAGCGGACGTTTTAATAGTAAAACGTTTAGCATATGAAAGTGGAACAGAAGTTAAGGTGGTATCTTTTTTAGTTTCTACAGTTGGAGAACAAGAGGAAAGAATACATACTGAAACAAAAAATACTAGCAACTTTTTAGACATATTGTGCACTTAAAACTGAATTTGAAAAACACTTCCTTTTGGTTGATTGTTGTTAATTTTAATAGAGATTTGATGTAAATCACAAATGCTTTTCACAATAAATAAACCAATGCCTGTGCCTTTGGTTTTGCGTGTGTTTTCGCTACCACTTCTAAAAAACTTTTGAAATACCTGTTCTTTTTCGTTGTCAGAAATTCCACAGCCTTGGTCTTTTATTTCTAATAGTGGTTTACTATTTATTGTTTTCAATATCACTTCAATATTTATCAGGTCAAAAGAATATTTAATCGCATTTTCAATTAGGTTAATAATAATGGAAGGGAGCAATTCTTTGTCGCCTTCATAGTCTATATTTTTTTCTACGTGTAATTGAATCGTGTTATTTTCGAGTTGGGCTGAAAAATAACGTTTCACGGTTGTTTCCACTAATTCACTTAAATTCAAGTTTTCTTTTTGAATGCTTAAATTGTTGTTTTCAATTTGATTGGCCATTAAAACATTGTCAACCAACTTGTGTAAGCGACCAGTTTCATTTAAAGCGTTATTTAATAATTCTTTTTGTTTGTCTCTATCTAGCTCATGTTTCAATAAAGTTTGTAATTGCAATTTTGTAGCGGCAATAGGTGTTTTGAGTTCGTGCGACACACTTAAAATAAAATTACTTTGTTGATTTGCCAGAGCAGTTTCGCGACGAATGGATTTTCGAACTTGATAAACACCAAATAGTAAAATCAGCAAAAAAACTGTGCCTTCACCTACAATCATATAAACTTGAGTAGTTTTTTTATATTGTAGTTCGGCGATATCTCTTAAAATAATTTGGTCGTCGCTAGAGGATAAGGCAGCTAAATTTTGTTTTAAGGAAATGATGTTGTTGGATTGTCTTACCAATAATACTTCCCACCATAAAAATTGCAAAACAATGTAGCCGACTAAAACAAAAAATATGAAACTCGTTCGTTTAGACACAACATCTATTTATTGAATATCTGTAAAAAGCCTTTTAAATCCCTTGGTACTATACCTTTCACTCTTATTTCATTTACTTGACAAACATAAAAATAAGTTCCTTCTGTTGCTTGTAATTTTGATTGTATCACTTTGCCATCCCATAAAAATGCTGGGTCAGTTGTTTCATAAACTAATGTTCCCCATCGGTTATACACTTTCAAATCAATGTCTTTGATAAATTTATTTTTTATGGCTTTAAAGAAATCATTAGCACCATCATCATTTATTGTGATAACATTAGGTAGTTCGTATTCTGGGCAATTATCTACACATACTTTCGCGCTCTGACTACTTTCATTTGCGAACGAATCAACCGCCGTAATTGCATAACAACCAGCAATAGAAGTTAAGTTATCAAAAGCCAAAATAGTATCGCTTAGAGTTTTTACAGAGTCTATTAATTGTAAGGCTTCATCTTCTGTTTCTGCAAAATAAATATGGTATTTCACAACGTCATCACTACAAGTATTATTTGGGTTATTCCACGTCAGCATTAAACTAGGAACTAAACAATCCGATACAATTTCTAATTTAGGAGCACAAGGAGGCGTTGTATCTTTTGGTTTATCACACACTTCTTGAGAAAAATTTAAAAGTGGGTTAAAAATAGTTGGATCTGAATATTGCCCTTTAGATTGAACTTTGTAGCAATAAAGTGAACCATTTACTAAGCCAGTATCAGTGTAAGTTAAAAGATTAGTACTATCTCTTAACGTAAACAATGTTTGAGAGGAAGTTTTTCTGAAGATATAATATTTATTATTTGTCCATGGCACTTGCTGTTGCCAATTTAATTTCAATTGATTGTCGCTTGCGGTTAATGATAAAAATACAGAAGATGCTTTTTGCCCATTACCAACAAATTGTCCGTTTGCATAAAATTCTATTTTATAAGTATGCGCATTACTTTGAGTATTTATTCCTGTATGAATAAATGTAGTATCAGACAATTGATTTAATGCAGCAAAGTAATTCTTAGTAATAGAGTATACTTGAGTAAAAGTTCCTGAAAAACCGGCATGGTGCATCAATCTAAATTCATAAGGACCTTGAATAGTATTGGTGTCGAGATCGTTAATGCCTAGTAATGGTTTAATCCAACGAACAAAAACGGAACCGGTATTTACATCGGTAGTTTGCACGTCTACATTCACTAAAATGGGAACATCACGTTTTAGTTGAATACAGTTAGTTTGGTTAGAGGCATAACTTTCTGAACCATCTAGATATACAGCAATTACGACGTAGTTATAGGTAGTACCTTGCGATAAACCATTACCACTATTTGTATCTAAAAACGTGGTGTCATTTAGACTGGCAGTGCAACCAACTTTTACATAACCTGTGGAAGCGGGCACACCTACTTCGCAATTGGCATGAGTCCATGGAGTGCAATTTTCTTTGCGATACACACAGTACTTTAAAATTTTATTACCTACACTTAATTGGCAGCTAGGTTTTGTCCAGGTTACTTTAATGCTTGTGCCCAAAGGAACAGCAACTACATTTAACGGTGGGGGCGGAACTACAGTGATATTAAATGTTTTAAAATCTACCAAACTAATAGATGGGTCTGTATCTTTTACTTTTATAGTAACTTGATAAGGGCTTTTGCGAATGTGAGCACAAGTTGTTTGCCAATTAAATAAACCTGATACTGGCGAAAAAGCAGGTGGAGATGAAAATGTAGCAATAGTAGGAGACACATTAAATGGTCCGCCATTTGCTTCCATGGTTAAAAAATCATTGTCTGGATCGGTTGCTGTTATTGTTTTTGTAATAATGCTGCCAGCAACAACACATGTATCGGTAATAGGGTTAATAACAGGTGGGTTATTACTACATGAACCAACATCTACCTGTAAATCTCTTAAAATGTAGCCAACTAAATAGTATTCGCCCGCATCGTCTTTTCTCCATTCTTTAATAATCATGGCTAAGTTATATTCGCCTTGTAATTGAGGACTGCACCATGTTAATGTGCCGGTAGTAGCATTTACATTGTAAGTTCCTCCGCCAGTTTGTGGATAGGTGTAATCTACAATTGGCAATCCTCCACTTCCTCTGCACTGAGTTAATTCATATGATAGACTATCGCCATCTAAATCAACAGCACCTGGATTGTGCAAAAAACATTTGTAAACGCATCCATCATCAATAGGAGGGAAAGTTAATATTGGAGAGCTATTTTTTCCAGTTCCAAAAGTAGGAATTACTAAAAACGATTCAATGTAAAATACTTGATTTACAGAATTTGGAAGATTAATAACTCCTGCATTTCTGTTTGGATCTGTCATGCTAATTTTATAATTGCCAGGTCCAGGATAAGTATGTGTAGTTACATATTCATTTAGTTTGATGTTTGAATTTAAAGGAACGCCATTTAAAGCAGGAGGAGAACATAAACCTGAAACCCCATTGCTTCTTAAAACAACAGCTCTTGTTCCATCTCCAAAATAAACAGTGTCTTCACATCTATCAGCTAAGTTGGTTCCATTAATATTGGTGTAGGTTGTTACCTTTATTTCGTATGTAAGACCAAATAACCAACGATAGGTTATTTCTCCCGCCCGATTGTGCGTAGCTTTTGAACTAAGGAAAAAGCCTAAGCACAAAATAGTGAATAGTATATATCGAAATTTGACCATGATATTGAGTTATTAATCCCTAAAACCCTAAAATTTTAGTATTTAAAGATAGGGAAAAATATTTAAAATGAGCGTTAAAATTCCCTTTTTGCAAGTAAACAGTTTTAGAATGAAAAAGTCAAATTTATTAACGTTTTTATTTTATAATTATTTCGTCGAAAATGTGCTTTAGCGTTTGTATTAGTAGTAATTTTACGATTCTTTAACAATCTATTTTAAATGAGCACTCATCATAATGGTCAAATGAGCAAGGTTACTCTTGCAGGTCTAATTGTTACTCTCGGAATTATTTACGGTGATATTGGTACTTCACCACTTTATGTAATGAGCGCTATTGTTGGTAAAGGTACTATTAATGCCGATATTGTTAAAGGGGGAATTTCTTGTATTTTCTGGACTTTAACCTTGCAGACTACTATCAAGTACGTAATTTTAACCTTAAGAGCCGATAATAAAGGCGAAGGAGGAATTTTCTCTTTATTTACTTTAGTGAAACGCACCAAATTTAAATGGTTATTGGTGCCTGCCATTATTGGTGGTAGCGCTTTATTAGCCGATGGTATTATTACGCCTCCAATTTCTGTATCATCTGCTATCGAAGGTTTAAAAGTGTATAATTCTGAGTTAAATACAGTGCCTATTGTTATTGGTATTTTATGTGCTTTGTTTTTTATACAGCTGTTTGGAACTAGCTTCATTGGTAAGTTTTTCGGGCCAATGATGGCTATTTGGTTTTTAATGCTTGGCACATTAGGCGTTTATCAAATGACTAGTAATTGGGGCGTATTATCTTCTTTAAATCCTTATTATGCGTATCATTTATTACAAATACATCCATCAGGCTATTTAATTTTGGGAGCTGTTTTCCTTTGTACAACGGGGGCCGAAGCTTTGTATTCTGATTTAGGACATTGCGGTAAACAAAACATTCGTATTTCATGGATTTTTGTAAAAACAACATTGGTGTTAAATTATTTTGGACAAGGCGCTTGGTTAATTGCACATCAAGGTCAAACTTTAGAGTCATTTAAAACAAGTAATCCTTTTTATGCCATTATGCCTGAAAGTTTTTTACCATATGGCATTGTAATTGCTACGATGGCAGCTGTAATTGCTTCTCAGGCTTTAATTAGCGGCTCTTTTAGTTTAATTAATGAAGCCATGCGATTGAACTTATGGCCAAAAGTTCGTGTAAAATATCCTTCAGTATTAAAAGGTCAATTATACGTTCCTTCTATGAACTGGTTGCTACTTAGTGGGTGTATTGGCGTGGTTTTATATTTTAGAAAAGAAGAAAATATGCAAGCTGCATATGGACTTGCTATTATTTTATGTATGTTAATGACGACTACACTACTCAATTTTTATATGCACATGAAGCGAATGAATCCTTTTTTAATATATATAGTTATTACTATTTATTTAATTATTGAGTTTGCATTTATGGCTGCTAACCTTAGTAAATTTTCTCATGGTGGCTGGATCACACTTTTAATTTCAAGTGTATTAATGTCGGTTATGGCTATTTGGTTTTTGGCAAAGAAAATTCGTAACCGTTATGCGGATGTGGTTAAGTTAGCAGATCATCAACAAAAATTAGTGGATTTAAGTAATGATGACTCTATTCCTAAATATGCTACGCATTTAGTGTATATGACTGGAGCAAACAACCCAGAAGAAATTGAATCAAAAGTTATTTATTCTATTTTGCAAAAGCGTCCTAAACGTGCCGATATTTATTGGTTTGTGCATGTAGATGTTATGGATGAACCATACCGCATGGATTATAAAGTAACTCATGTAGCGGCTGATGATATCATTCGTGTAGACTTTAGATTAGGATTTAGAGTAGCACCAAGAGTAAACTTGATGTTTAGAAAAGTGGTGGAAGATTTAGTGAAAAACAAAGAAGTGGATATCACTAGTCGTTATGAATCGTTAAACAAAAATAATATTATTGGTGATTTTAAATTTGTGGTGATTGAGAAATTCTTGTCTTACGAAAACGAATTGCCATTATTTGAGAAGATTATTTTAAATGCTTACTTCTTCTTGAAACGTTTCAGTTTAAGTGAAGCAAAAGCATTTGGGTTGGATAGTAGCTCAGTGAAAATTGAAAAATTCCCAATGATTATTAATCCTCCAAAAGACATTAATTTACATCGTATTAATTAATTCTTTAAAAGAAATTGACGGCTAAAGAAATGCTGTGAGTTATTTTTCGGACATCATTAATTTTATTTTGTGAGGTAGAGGAGATGCTATAACATATTTCGGGCGCAAAATTTTTGCCTTGAAAAATATAGTTAATGCCGTAACCTAAAAATAAGCCAAAGGTGAATTCGTTTTCAAAACCTTTTTTGATATAGCCTTTGTCGTATTTTTTTAAATTTATTTTTGGGCCAACTAATACATAAGGTTGTTTGCTTTGTAAGTAACAACTCATATTCCTGGCAACATAAATAACACCTTCTTTATCAGGTTTGCTTAATGCAATGACAAAGCCATGTGATACAGCTAAATCAAAAGAAGTGGCAAATACACAAGGACTTTGCTTTACACACGTATTAGAGAAAGAACCTTCTATTTTTGGTTTAAAAACAATGCCTTCATTTAAAGGCATCCATAAAAATAAACCAAGTCCAAAACCGTATTGTATTTCTGTAATTTTAGATTTGTTTTGCAACAGATGCCCTTCGCCAGTTGATACAGGATTATTAATTGACTTTTGAAAACACATACTACTGTACGTTGAATGCGTAATACCAAAACTTAAATCAGGAAATAAACTTTCGGTGTTTTGCGCCAATAAATTGGTGCTCACAAAAACGGGAATGATATATTTTTGAAGCCTCATCTGCATGGATAACGCAGATGTTAAAAAAAGTTACAGAGAAATTATTTCTTCACTAACTCTTCCCAAAACTCAGCGCCACGGCGTGTGTGAGGAATTACAATCGTTCCGCCAACAATATTAGCCACAGCAAAAATTTCGTAAACTTCTTCGGTAGTACAACCTTGTTCGTGGCATTTTAGTAAATGATATTTAATGCAATCGTCGCAACGTAAAACCATGCTAGCCACTAAGCCTAACATTTCTTTAGTCTTCACATTTAAAGCTCCGTCAGAATAAGTTTGCGTGTCTAAATTAAATAAACGTTTAATTACTAGGTTATCTTTACCTAAAATAACATCGTTCATTTTCGAACGGTAATCGTTGAATTCTTTAACTTGATTTGACATATTATACTTCTAAATTATGTTTTTTAATCACGTAGGCACTCACAAAAATACTGATCTCGTAAAGTAAATACATTGGCACAGCTACTACCATTTGAGAGGTTACATCTGGGGAAGGAGTAATAACAGCAGCGGCAATCAAAATAATAACCACAGCATATTTACGATACTTACGCATGAAACCTGGTGTTAATATTCCTAAGCGAGTTAAGAAATAAACTAAAACAGGTAATTCAAACACCAAGCCTGAAACCAATACCATCGTTGAGATCAAAGAAATATAATCTTCTAAGGTATTATTGGTTTGCACAATGCCACTATCTGATAATTGATAGTTGATTAAGAAATTATAGGACATTGGGAACAATAAAAAGTAGCCAAAGAAAATACCGATTAAAAATAAAATAGAGGCAACAATCACAAACCATTTGGCGGGTTTGGATTCTGTGTCTTTAAGCGCTGGTTTTATAAACTTCCATAATTCATAAAGCACATAAGGGAACGCTAAAATAATTCCTCCCAATAAAGCAATCCACATGTGTGTGAAAAATTGTTCGGATGCAGATAGTGTTTGTAAGTGAGGTTCCTTTACAACCATGCACATCACATCGCCAGCACCTATTTTATAACCTAAAGAACATAGAGCTCGGTATGAAATAAAATCTTGTTTTAATGGCCCAAAAATAACGGTGTCGAATAAAAAATTATTAAACATAAATAACCCAACCGCAAAAATAAATATGGCAATAGCGCTGCGCACTAAATGCCATCTTAATGCATCTAGGTGTTGCATAAACGACATTTGCATCGACATTTCTTCTGGTTGGTTATCTGCCATAATCGGGGGCAAATTTAAGCATTATTATTAATGCCTATCCTTTAAAACTTGAATAATATCGTTTAAAGTAAAGTTTTTTGCCTGTAATAATATTAGGTAGTGAAATAGTAAATCAGCCGCTTCTCCTTTAAACAGCTCGTCATTATTGTCTTTTGCCTCAATTACTACCTCCACAGCTTCTTCTCCAACTTTTTGAGCAATTTTATTAATACCTTTTGCAAATAATGAGGCTGTATATGATTTATCAGTTGGGTTATTTTTTCTATCTCTTATAATCGTTTCTAGTTCTATTAAAAAATTAGGAGAGATATTTTTTTCGTTAAAGCAAGTGTCTGAGCCTTTGTGACAAGTTGGTCCAGCAGGAGTTGCTTTTATTAATATGGTATCTTGGTCGCAATCAATTAAAAGTGAATTGACGTCTAAGAAATTGCCACTCTCTTCTCCTTTGGTCCATAATCTATTTTTGGAGCGTGAGAAAAATGTAACGCGTTTTTCTTGTTGTGTTTTATCAAATGCTTCTTGGTTCATATAGCCAAGCATTAATACTACGTTAGTAATGTTATCTTGTATAATTACAGGAATTAATCCGTCTGGTGATTTAGTAAAGTCTGGTTTCATATTATTTATAATCTAATTTCTATTTGGTTTGATTTTAAAAATCTTTTTAATTCTGGTATGGCAATTTCTTTATAATGAAAAACACTTGCTGCTAAAGCCGCATCTGCTTTTCCATTTTCAAAAATTTCTTTAAAGTGTTGCATAGTGCCTGCTCCACCACTTGCTATTACTGGAACATTTACGGCTTCTGAAATTTGTTTGGTGATATCCAATGCAAAGCCATCTTTTGTTCCGTCATTATTCATTGATGTCAGCAATATTTCTCCTGCACCTAATGCAACCGCTTCTTTCGCCCAGTCCATTGTTTTAAAATCCGTTTTCACTCTTCCGCCATTTAAATAAACGTACCATTCATTATTTTCGAATTTAGTATCAATAGCTAACACCACACACTGACTTCCAAATTGATTGGCTAAGTCTTTTATTAATTGAGGATTTTTAATTGCAGAAGTATTTACTGAAATTTTATCCGCTCCTGCATTTAATAGAACAGATACGTCTTCTACTGAACTAATTCCACCTCCAACCGTAAATGGAATATTGATATGTTTAGCTATCCTGGTTACTAATTCCGCTAAGGTTTTTCTTCTTTCATTAGTTGCAGTGATATCTAAAAACACTAATTCATCAGCGCCTTGCTTTGCGTATTCGATAGCAAGTTCCACGGGATCTCCTGCATCTCTAATGTTTTTAAAGTTGATGCCCTTTACTGTCCTTCCGTCTTTGATGTCCAGGCATGGAATTATTCTTTTTGTAATCATTTCTTTGATTTAGGATTTGCGAATGACGAGTTACGATTTTTGATTTGCATTATTTCGAGCAGTTTTTAATGAAGCAACTATGATCGAAAGAATTTCATTCGCTTCTTTATGAATAACTTCTAATTCATTTTTATGTTCAGGAAGTAACTCCATAAAAATCTCTAAGAAATACATGGTTTCATCACATTCCTCTTCAACAATTTTTAGTTTATTTATGAAGTCAGGTGTTGATTTTGCTATAGATACCGCTCTATAATTTGCACCCACAGATGAACTACATCTACTTATTTGATTAACTAATGCAAAGTAAGGTTGCTTATTTGGTGTTTTTTCAATAAATTTTAATACAGTAATAGCAAATTGTTTTGTTCTTAGTTTCAAGTCTTGTGGTTTCATAGTTAGAAATTTAATTATAAATCTAAGTTCTAAATTCGTAAGTCTTCAATTGCACTTCGTAATACGTCCATCGTAATTCTACCTTCGTAAATAGCTTTTCCAACAATAGTTGCAGAACAACCTATATTTTTTAATTCAATTAAATCACTTAATTGAGAGACGCCACCACTGGCTGTTAAATTTAGTTTAGGAAATTTTGCAATCATGTTTTTATATAAATCAATCGATGGGCCTTGTAATAATCCATCTTTCGAAATATCTGTACAGAAAACATTTTCAATTCCTTCGTTCAAATTTTCTTCAATGAAATCATAGATTGAAACATTGGTTGTTTCTAACCAACCTCCTACAGCTATTTTTTCGTCCTTAACATCTGCTCCTAAAAATATTTTTTTTGCGCCATATTTTTTAATCCAAGAAAAAAATAGCGGTTTATTTTTTACTGCCAAACTCCCAATGGTTGCTAAGTCAGCCCCGTAATTGAAAACTGTTTCTATATCATCCTGTGTTTTAATCCCTCCTCCAAAATCAATTGATAATTTTGTTTTACTGGCGATACTCTCTAACACTTTATAATTGACTACTTTTCCTAATTTAGCCCCATCTAAATCCACTAAATGTAGTCGAGTAATTCCAATACTTTCAAACTCCAAAGCGACTTCTAATGGATTCTCATTATAGATCGTTTTTTGTGCGTAATCTCCTTGTGTTAATCGCACACATTTACCATCTATAATATCAATTGCCGGAATGATTTCCATGTCTTATATTTTGATAAAGTTTTCTAATAGTTTTTGTCCTGCATCGCTTGATTTTTCAGGGTGAAATTGAACACCATAAAAATTATTTTTTTGAAGTGAAGTACTATATTTTATTCCATAGTCTGTTTTAGAAATAGTATGATTGCTTATTTCAGCATAATAACTATGAACTAAATACATATATTCGTTTTCTTTAATTCCTTCAAATAAATTAGTCTTTAAATCATAGATAGTGTTCCATCCTATTTGAGGGACCTTAATATCACCTGTGAATAATTTAATTTGATTGTCAAATATTCCCAAACACTCTGTGTTTCCTTCTTCTGAGGATTTACATAGGAGTTGCATCCCCAAACAAATGCCCAATACTGGTTGTTTTAAATTCACAATCACTTCATCTAATTTCTTTTCTTTGAGGTATTGCATTGCTGAACTAGCTTCACCCACGCCTGGAAAGATAATCTTATCGGATGATTTTAAAATGCTAATATCATCTGTAACGTTGGCATTAACGCCAATCCGCTCTAAAGCAAATAAAACAGATTGCACATTACCCGCATTATATTTTATGATGGATACTTTCATAGTAAGTATAAGTTGTAAGTTTTAAGAAGAAAGGCTGGGTAAAGTAAATTTAAATTTTGTTTATAGATACTGATTTAGAATATCCATGAATTAAACGTCCAACTTCATCTGCTAAATTCTCAAGTTCATTTGCTGTTTTTTCGTTTATGTATTCTAAATCTTTTGAAAGAAGAATATAATATTTTACTTCTTCTAATGAGCCTTCTGATATATTTAAAAAATTTAATTTATTTGGAGTAGTTTTCTTTTTATAGCCTTCAGCAATATTTGCAGCTATAGATACAGCAGCTCTTCTAACTTGATTTGTTAAAGCGTACACTTCTTCTTTTGGATAATTTTTAGTCACTTTGTAAATTGACAGTGCCAATAAATGTGCTTTTTGCCAAACTATTAATCCTTTAAATGAGGTTGTCTTTTCCATTTTTAATTATATAAATTATTTTTTAAATATACGCCTTACAACTTATTTCTTTCTCCTTACAACATACCCTTAGTACTTGGTAAACTCATATTATTTGCATCTCTTTTTACTGCTATTTTAATAGCTTTAGCAAAGGCTTTAAAAATGGATTCTATCTTATGGTGTTCATTTTGTCCTTCTACTTTAATATTTAAATTACATTTAGATGCATCACTGAATGATTTAAAAAAGTGATAAAACATTTCTGTTGGCATATCTCCAATTTTTTCTCTTTTAAATTCTGCTTGCCATTCAATCCAGTTTCTACCTCCAAAATCTAAGGCTACTTGAGCTAAACAATCATCCATAGGTAAGCAAAAACCATATCGTTCAATACCTCTTTTATCTCCTAATGCTTTTGCAAAAGCTTCGCCTAATGTAATTGCGGCATCCTCAATGGTGTGATGTTCATCAATATGTAAATCTCCTTTTGCATTGATGGATAAATCGATGTTACCGTGTTTAGCAATCTGTTCCAACATATGATCAAAAAATGCCAATCCAGTTTTGATCTCTGCTTTGCCGCTTCCATCTAAATTAATTGCGACAGTAATATCAGTTTCCTTTGTAGTTCTAGTGTGTGTAATATTTCTTTCAGGTAATTTTAAGTAGTTATAGATTTCCTCCCAGGTTTCAACTATTTTATTGATGTTACTTTCAAAGCCAGTTTCCTTATCATAGTTTTTGATGAAAATGGATTTGCTTCCTAAATTCTTAGCTAAATTAACATCTGTTAATCTATCGCCAATAACAAACGAATTTGCTAAATCATAATCTCCATTCACGTATTTCGTTAACATTCCTGTGTTTGGCTTACGCGTTGGTTGATTGTCTTTTTCAAAGGTTCGATCAATACATTGGTCTTCAAATGTAATGCCTTCATTCGCTAAAGTCTCAACCATTAAATTATGAACTGGCCAAAATGTATTTTCTGGAAACGAAGGAGTTCCTAAGCCGTCTTGGTTTGTTACCATTACTAATTCATAATCTAATTCGCGAACTATTTTTCCTAACCAAGTAATAACGCCTGGTAAAAATTTAAATTTCTCAAAACTATCAATTTGAAAATCGGTGGGTGGTTCCCAAATCAATGTTCCATCTCTATCAATAAATAATACTTTTTGCATGTTACTTATATTGTTTTAATGTGTCGATTAATTGTTTGTTTTCTTTTTCTGTTCCAACGCTTATGCGAATTCTATTTTCACAATTTAATAAGTTCGAACGGTTGCTGATTAAAATAGTTTTTTCTAATAGATAGTTACAAATATCATTCGCGTTAGAAACTTCAATTAAAAAATAATTTGCATCGCTTTCAAGAATGTTTTTCACAAAGGGCAATTGTTGCAATTCGTTTTCTAAATATGTTTTTTGTTTTAAAATGCTTTCTACTAATGTATCTTTTATTGCGGATTTATTCAAGGCTTTTAATATCAATTCTTGAGAGTGAGAGTTAATATTAAAAGGCGGACGAACTTTATTTAGAATTTCAATAATGGAAGGATTCCCGTAAGCGACTCCAACACGTAAAGCTGCTAATCCCCATGCTTTTGAAAAGGTTTGTAAAACCAGTATATTTTCAAATTCAGTAATTAAAGATAGGGCAGAGCCTTTTTCAGAGAAATCAATATACGCTTCATCAACCACAACAATACCTTTAAAATTTAAAGCAATTGTTTTTAATTGCTCTATCGTGATACTAATGCCTGTTGGATTATTTGGAGTGCAAATAAAAATGAGTTTCGTTCTTAAGTTCGTAGTTTTTAAAATAACTTGTTCGTCAAACAAAAAGCTTTCTTTTTTTAATGGAGCATTTAAAACTTCTACATTATTTAATTGTGCATACACCTTAAACATCCCAAAAGTTGGTTCGCAAATCAAAATATTATCTTGCTTAGGTTCGCAAAAGCAACGAATCAGTAAGTCTATTAATTCATCGCTACCATTACCAATAACCACTTGATTTGAGTTTACTTTTTTATATGTTGCAATTGCTTGTTTTACTTTGCTTTGAGAAGATGAAGGATAGCGCTCATAACCTAAACCTATTGGCGAACCAAAATTATTTTCACAGTTATCTAAAAAAACAGCTTCACTATTATCCAAATAATCATCTCTCCAAACTTTGTAAGATTGAAGAGATTTTATATTTTCTCTTGTTATAGCATCTAAATTGAACATGATTTATAAATTACTTTTTAATCTTAATGTTACTGCATTTTTGTGAGCTTGTAATCCTTCTGCTTCTGCCATCAATTCAATAGCTGGACCGATAGTGTTTATACCTTCTTTACTTAATTTTTGATAGGTAATTTTCTTCACAAAGCTATCTAATGAAACACCACTGTAAGCTTTTGCGTAACCATTGGTTGGCAAGGTATGATTAGTTCCCGAAGCGTAATCGCCTGCACTTTCACAGGAATAATTTCCTAAAAATATTGAGCCGGCATTTACAACTTGTTCTGCTAATTGCTCATCATTTTCACAAGCAATAATTAAATGCTCTGGGGCATATTCGTTTAATAAGTCAATAGCTTCTGTATTTGTTTTTACTAAAATTGCCTTGCTGTTTTCTAATGCTTTTGAGGCTAATTCTTTTCTTGGCAAAAGCGCTAATTGTTTTTTTAATTCAGTTTGAATGTTTTGGATTGCATCTTCATTGGTAGAAACTAAAATAACTTGAGAATCTGAACCATGCTCTGCCTGCGATAATAAATCTGCTGCAACAAATTCAGGAACACATGTATCATCAACTAACACGGCTACCTCTGATGGACCAGCTGGCATATCAATAGCCACGCCTTGTTTATTAACTAATTGTTTAGCGCAGGTTACATATTGATTTCCTGGGCCAAATATTTTATAAACTTGCGGAATGATTTCGGTACCATAAGCCATTGCTCCAATAGCTTGTACACCACCAACTTTAAATACTTTAGTAATTCCAATTAATTGTGCTGTATATAAAATGGCAGGATTGACATTACCATTGGAATCTGGTGGAGTACACAAAATAATTTCTTCGCAGCCAGCTAACTTAGCAGGAACTCCTAACATTAAAATAGTGGAAAATAAAGGAGCGGTCCCCCCAGGAATATACAAGCCTACTTTTTGAATAGCGATGGATTTTCTCCAGCATTTCACACCAGGCATTGTTTCTATGATTTGAACGTTTTCTCTTTGAGCCGAGTGAAATGTCTCAATATTTTTTTTAGCTAATTGAATGGCTTGTTTTAATTCTGTTGTAATCGATTTTTCTGCTATCGCAAATTCATCATTGCTTACCAAAATGTTTTCTAAATCCACTTTATCAAATTGTAAAGTGTATTTTTTTACTGCTGATTGTCCATTCGCTTTAATATCTGACAATACAGATTGTACAGTAGCTTCTAATGAAGTTGTATCAATTGCTGGACGTTTCAGTATGTCTTTCCAGATTTCTCGTACTGGATATTTAATTAATTCCATATCTATTCTTTAATTTTTAAATCGTACCTCTAAAATCGTAAATCGTTCTATAATATCATTTTTTCAATTGGTACAACTAATATTCCTTGTGCACCTTCTGCTTTCAATTTTTCAATAATTTCCCAAAACTGATTTTCTTCAACTACAGAGTGAACAGAACTCCACCCCTTATCGGCTAATGGCAATATTGTTGGGCTTTTCATACCTGGCAATATTTTGCAGATAGCTTCTAATTTATTGTTTGGAGCGTTTAATAAAATGTATTTAGTGTTTTTAGCTTTTCTAACAGCATTCATTCTAAACAACAGCTTATCTAAAATGTTTTGTTGTTCTTTTCCTAGTTTTTTGTTAGCCACTAAAACCGCTTCAGATTTTAAAATGATTTCTACTTCTTTTAGTCCATTAGTAAATAATGTGCTTCCAGAACTCACTAAGTCACAAATTGCATCTGCTAATCCAATGCTAGGGGCAATTTCAACCGACCCACTTATTTCGTGAATCTCTGCTTTTATTTTTTGAGATTTTAAATATTTAGACAAAATTGTAGAGTAAGTAGTAGCAATACGCTTACCATTTAAATCTTTAATGGATTTATAATTTTGTTCTTTCGGTATAGCTAAAGATAAACGACATTTCCCAAATCCTAGTTTGTCAACTACTTTTAGGTTTTTGTTTTTTTCTAGTAATACGTTTTCGCCAACAATGCCGATATCAGCAACACCATCTTCTACATATTGCGGAATATCATCATCTCTTAAAAAGAAAACTTCAATTGGGAAATTAGAAGCTTCTGTTTTTAACTTATTTAATCCGTTATCGATATCGATCCCGCATTCTTTTAAAAGTTTCAGAGAGTTTTCGCTTAAGCGTCCTGATTTTTGAATGGCTATTTTTATTTTTTTTTGCATTTGTTTAGATTTTTGAAATTAATTTTTGAAAATAAAAAAGGCTTACCAATTGGTAAGCCTTTAGATAATGATAGTATTTATATAAATTACAAAATAGCATCAGCACCTACACTTACCTGTGCAGCATAAAAATGATGATGATGTATTTGATTAAAATTTTTCATTTTGTTCGGACAAATGTAATTTAAAAAATTTGAAACAAACAACTATTTTTTAAATTATTTTAAGTTTTCTTTATTTTACTAATGTTTAGAGGTTTACAATAATCTATTTAAAATTTCACCAAATCTATAAATATCTTCGAATGAATTATACATTGGAACAGGTGCACAACGAATCACATTTGGCTCTCTCCAATCTGGTATCACGCCATTTTCAATTAATTTGTTGTATAATGCTTTTCCTTGTCCATGAGCTACAATACTAATTTGGCAACCTCTGTTTGCTTTAGGGGTAATGATTTCTAAGCAATTATTTTTTTGTTTATTGATCTCTCCAACCAAAAATTCTAAATACTCCGTTAACACTTTACTTTTTTCGTTCAGCTTATCCATACCCACTTCATCAAATATATCTAAAGATGCTTTGTAGGCTGCCATAGATAAAATTGGCGCATTACTTAATTGCCAACGTTCAACCGATTGAATAGGAACAAATTCTCTATCCATTTTAAAACGGGTTGCTTTATCATGTCCCCACCATCCTGCAAATAAAGGCATGTCGGTATTTTTATGATGTTGCTCGTGAACAAATGCGCCTGCCACACAACCAGGACCACCATTTAAATATTTGTAAGAACACCAGGCCGCAAAGTCAACATTCCAATCATGTAAGTGTAATTTCAAATTCCCAGCACCGTGAGCTAAATCAAAGCCAACAATAGCCCCAACTTTATGGCCTGCTTCCACAATTGCTTTCATGTCGAACACTTGTCCGCTAAAATAATTAACGCCGCCAATCATAATTAAAGCTAATGAATCTTTATTATCTTCAATAGCTTTATAAATATCTTCATGACGAACTTCGTATTCTCCTTCGCGCGGCGCAATTTCAATTAGCGCATCATCAATACTAAATCCGTGAAATTTAACTTGCGATTGTAAAGCGTATTGATCACTTGGAAATGCTTTTGCTTCACATAAAATTTTGTAACGTTGTTTTGTTGGGCGGTAAAACGACACCATTAGTAAATGTAAGTTTACCGTAAGCTGATTCATCACAACAACTTCAGATGGTAAGGCACCAACTATTTTAGCGGTTTTATCCGTTAAAATCTCGTGATAGCTTAACCATGGATTTTTGGCTAAAAAGTGTCCTTCCACACCATAAGTAGCCCAATCGTTAAGTTCTTGTTGTAAATAATCTTTGGTGGTTTTTGGTTGTAAACCTAATGAGTTACCAGTAAAATAAACCATATCATGCCCTTCGTGTTGAGGGATATGAAATTTATTTCTATATGAACGCAATGAATCTTGAGAATCTAGTTGTTTAGCAAATTCGAGGCTATTAGTAAAATTTGTCATAAGTGGTTGTAATAAAAACAGGTTAAATTTAATAATAAATTATAATCTTTATCTTTGAAATAGTGTCTTTGTCCAATAACATACAATTACTGAGAAAACTCAGCTTTAAAAAGCTATACAATGCGTTTAAAGTCTGGGCAAGCTATCACGTTTCAAAAAACACAAAAAAGTCATCGTCTATTAGTTTCCCTATTAGCATGGCCATTGAACCTACAACGAGTTGTAATTTGCGTTGTCCCGAATGCCCTAGTGGATTACGTCAATTTACAAGACCAATTGGTATGTTGGAACCAGCTTTTTTCAAAAAAACGATTGATGAAGTATATCAAGAATTAATTTATTTGACGTTTTATTTTCAAGGAGAACCTTACTTGAATCCTAATTTTTTAGATATGGTGAGATATGCATCTGATAAAGGAATTTACACTTCTACATCTACAAATGCTCATTATTTAAACAAAGAGCAAGCAAAAAAAACTGTTGAAAGTAAATTGGATCGTTTAATTATTTCGATTGACGGCACCACTCAAGAAACCTATGAGCAATATCGTATTGGGGGACAACTTCAAAAAGTGATTGAGGGCACCAAAAACATTATAGAAGCAAAACAAGTATTAAAATCTAATACGCCGCACATAGTCTTTCAGTTTTTGGTAGTAAAACCAAACGAACATCAGTTGGAAGATGTTAAAAAATTGGCGCATGATTTAGGTGTGGATGAAGTAGTTTTTAAAACAGCACAAGTTTATGATTTTGAAAAAGGCAATCCTTTAATTCCTGATAATATTAAATATAGTCGCTATAAAAAAAATGCGGATGGTACGTTTTCTATTAAAAATAAATTGCTAAATCAATGTTGGCGCATGTGGAGTAGTTGTGTAGTAACATGGGACGGAGTAGTGGTGCCTTGTTGTTTTGACAAAGATGCCAAGCATCAGTTGGGAGATTTAAAAACACAATCGTTTAAGGAATTATGGAAGTCTAATAAATATCAAGGCTTTAGGCAGTCAATTTTAAAATCTCGCCAAGAAATAGATATTTGTAAAAATTGTAGTGAAGGCACTAAAGTTTGGGCCTAGTTCTTTGGTTTTAACGAATACATAGTATCTAATTTTTTTAGTTTTTAATTTTTTAGACGGTTGGAATCTATTAATCAGATATTATTTTAATCCTACGAGCTTTTTTTATATATTTATATTCTAATCATCTTAATTTTTTTGAATTAAGATGAAAACTAAAACTAAATAAAAATAGGATGAAGATGAACTCTACAAAATTATTAGTTGCTTTGTTTATAAGCAGTGTATTTACTTTAAAAGCTCAACAAAATTTAAAACACGTTAATCATGATCACAAATGTGAGTTTAATGGTCAAATGATATTTGATAAGGACTCATTGGTTGGTTTTGATGAGATTTTGGAATGGCAAAAGGCGATTTCAATGGGATTTGAAATCAAAGATCAAAAAATTGCGATAGCTAGAGCAAAGCGTAATTATATCGATTTTAAATATGGTTACAAACAAATGTACATGGGTGGTGCCAATAAAGTTCAATCTGGTTGTACTAATGTTGATTTTGAAACTGGTAATGCAAGTGGTTGGACAATAGTTGAAGGAGATAATATAAATTCAACTACTCATCAAATGGGAGCGCTCTCTAGTACTACTCAAACTCTTATTTGTAATCCAGGATATATAGATCCAAATGGGGTTCCTATTACAGGAAACTCTCCACTAGGAGGAAATTTTTTACGTTTAGGAAAAACAGTTTCTGGTGGAACAGCTTATAAAGCATCACAAACATTTACGGTAACTGCCGCTAACTCTGTATTTATTTATGCTTATGCCGTAGTTTTAGAAGATGGAAGTCATTCATGTGCACAACAACCTTATTTTAGTATTGCATTTAAAGATTGTGGGGGAAATCCAATCCCTTGTGGTCAGTACGACGTTATAGCTGGAGGTTCAGCTTGCAGTGGTGGCGCTGATCCTTCTTTTGTTACTTCGGGGGCATACAATTATAAACAATGGACAACTGCTGCTTTTGATTTAACAGCTCTAATCGGCACTTGTGTAACGATTGATTTTCAAGTGGCAGGTTGTGTAATTGCACAAAGTGCTCATACTGGTTACGCTTATATAGATGCTTCTTGTCAACCAATGACATTAAACTTAAATGGAACTGAAATTCCAGTTGGACAAACAAATAATTCATTTTGTGGAGCTGCAACTACCAATACGTTATGTGCCCCAGCTGGTTTTACCTATAGTTGGACTGGGCCTGGTGTTACAGGTCAAACTGGTCAATGTATAAATACGTCATCTGCCGGTACTTTTTCGGTTACATTGGGTCAAAGTGGAGCAAGTTGTTTTAGTCCATTATTATATTCAACGTTTAACTCTGTTCCAAATCCAACATTAACGTCATCCATAACTCAGCCTATTTGTGCATTGCCAGCAGGTACCGCATCTATCACAGTTAATGGTGGAACGGCGCCATATACGTTCTCTTGGACTCCTGCTGCACCATCGTCTTCTGTTAATTCAAATTTACCTCCTAATACATCTTATACGGTAACTGCTGAAGATGATAATGGTTGTATTGGAACCACTACTTTTTCAATAAATAGTTTTGCTGGATCTCCATCTTATACTTTAAGTAATACAGGTCTAGTGTTATCTTGCACTACGCCGTCTACAACATTAACATTTGCTCAAACAAACACAAACACAAGTGTATCATGGGGGGGGCCATCTGGAACAATTACTGGAACTAATGTGGTGGTCACATCACCAGGCGTATACACTTATACGGCTATTAATACTGTTAGTACTTGTTCTGTAACAGGAACTGTAAGTGTGACTGGATCTTCAAATATTCCAGTTCTTACATCTACTCTTACTCAACCAAGTTGTTCATCTCCTATTGGAAGCTCATCAGTTAGTGTTTCTAATGGAACAGCGCCATACACTTATTCATGGTCACCAACGGTTGCTGCTCCTTCAGGTACAGTCAATTCTAATTTACCTCCGGGTACAAATTACACAGTCTCTGTTACTGACGCTTTAGGGTGCTCAGGATTAACCACATTCTCAATTAATGCATTTGCTGGTCCGCCATTATATAGCTTAAGTAATAACCCTTCATTATTAGTTTCTTGTATTTCTCCAAGCACGACGCTAACTTTTGCTCCAACAAATACTAATACTAGCACATCTTGGACTGGACCAGCAGGTATTATTTCTGGAACAACAACAGTTGTAACAGCTACTGCGGCTGGGACTTATTCTTATGTAGCTTTAAATACAGTAAGTACTTGTTCGGTTTTGGGTACAGTAGTAATTACAACAGACACTGTAAAACCTTCTGCAACTTCTATTATAAGCTGTAATATTAATACATTTAGTTTAAGTGCTTCATCTACACCTAGTATTAATTTAGGTTGGATTGCTCCTGGCACGCCTACTGCATCTATTGGTAATCCAGCTACTTCAACTGCAATTGGTGTTTATACTTTAGTGGCGGTTAATCCTAATAATGGTTGTGTACAAACTTACACTTCGGCTACCTCTGTGCCGCAAATAAGCGTTGTATCTTCGCCAACAACAGGCTTATTAACTTGTTTAACAACAACTATTAACGCTACGGCTTCATCCACTCCTAGTGCTGCTATTACTTGGAACAACGGAACATCAACAGTAACTGCAAATCAACTGCCAATTACAGCAAGTGGTTCTTATACAGCTATTGCAACTAATAGTTTAGGTTGTACAAGTCAAAGTGTTATAACGGTTAGTACGAATACTTTTGCAAACGTTTCTGCAATCTCAAGTGGTATTATTCCATGTAATACTGGTTCAGTAAATATTATAGCATCAAGTACAGGTATTGGTTCTTATTCTTATTCTTGGCAACCAAGTTCTCCTTCGTTTACCGGTACTGTATTTACAGGAACAACTGCTGGTACATATACAGTGATTGCAACGAATGCCGTTAATGGATGTACGACTTCTGCTACTTCAACATTAATTTTTGATAATATTAATGCGTCTTTTGATGCTTCGGTATATAGTGGATTAATGCCATTACCGGTTACCTTTACAAATACTAGCTTTCCTAATCCAGTTGGAACAAATTATACTTGGAGTTTTGGAGATGGTAACAGTTTAAATTCAAATGATACAATCGTAAATCATCTTTATAATACTTCAGGAAATTTCCCTGTTATATTAACCGCAACAAACGGATTCTGCAGAGATACTGCTATGAGATATATTAAAGTGGATCTCATTTCTTTATTTGAAGTACCAAATGTATTTACTCCAAATGGTGATGGTAAAAACGATGCGTTTACTTTTAATGCGATTAATATGGGAGAAATTACTATTACAATCTTCGACCGTTGGGGATTAAAAATGTTTGAAGCTACCGATACTGGCAACATTAGATGGGATGGAAAAAACAAATCAGGAAAAACGGTAACAGATGGCACTTATTTTTACATCCTAACTGCAACTGGTTTAGATGGAGTTAAATATGATAAACAAGGAACCATCAACGTGTTTCAATAAAATTTTAAAGCTAAAAGCCACCCGCCAGCTGGCGGGTGGCTTTTTTATTGATTTTATTTTTTAAAGAATGTCTGCTACGGTAAATGTGCTTCCTCCAACAAATATTAAATCAGCTGCCTTAGCCTGTTTTTTAGCTGCAATCAAGCCCTCTTCTGCTGTTTTAAAAGTTTTTCCAGATAAACCTTCTTTTTTTGCTTGTATACTTAGTTCTTTCTCATCTAGCGCTCTTGGAATGGATGCTTTGCAAAAATAGTAGGTAGCATCTTTTGGAAGCATTTTTAAAATGCTAGTAATATCTTTATCATTTACAACACCCAATACAAAGTGCAATTTTTTAAAATCGTAACGTTTTAAATTTTCTAACACTTCTTTGATGCCGTCTGGATTATGCCCAGTATCAGCAATGACTAAAGGTTTGTTTTGTAAAATTTGCCATCTACCTTGCAAGCCAGTTAGTTTTAGAACCTGAGACAAAGCTTTATGAATCACTTCCTCTTCAATTAAAAAGCCTTCTTCTTTTAATATTTCAATAGTGTTTAAAACACCCATCACATTTTTTATTTGATAGCTCCCTTGTAAATCGAGATTGTAAGTTTGCTTGGTGTTTGTTTTTTTATGAAGTAATTCAAGTGATAGAAAATTATTTTGGTGAGAAACTGAGGTTACTTTATAGTTTTTGTCAGCAAACTCAATTGGAGCCTTTAGTTCTTTTGCTTTGTTATTAAATACAGATATGACTTGTAACTGTGTTTGACTAATGGTAACCGGAACTCTTGATTTAATAATACCAGCTTTTTCTTCAGCTATTAATGGCAATGTATTCCCCAATAAATTCATGTGATCAAAACCAATGTTGGTGATTAAACTAGCTACTGGGTTGATTACATTGGTTGAATCTAATCGCCCACCAAGCCCAACTTCTATAATGGCGACATCTACTTCTTGTTTAGCAAAGTAATCAAAAGCTAGACCAACGGTCCACTCAAAAAAGGAAGGCTCAATATTTTCAAATACGATTTTGTTTTCTTCTACAAATTTTACGACTTCCGTTTTAGAGATTTCTTTTCCATTAATTTTAATTCGTTCTCTAAAATCGACTAAATGTGGTGATGTGTATAAACCTGTTTTATAGCCAGCTTGTTGCAGTACAGCGGCTAACATATGTGACGAAGAACCTTTACCATTAGTGCCGGCCACGTGCACACATTTTATTTTTTTTTCGGGATTACCTAAAGCTTTGCAAATAGCAATGGTATTATTTAAGTCGGCTTTATAAGCTGCTGCACCAACACGTTGGTACATGGGCAGTTTTGTAAATAAATAGTCGAGGGTTTGTTGGTAGGTCATACATCTTTTGGTATTAACGATTTATGGCTTAGAGAAAAAAACATAGAATTTTAAAAACTAAATATAATAGTGATGGTTCCTTTTTGTTCTTCAAATTCACCACTTACATTAAATTGTGTTGCCAAAGCCGCTTGCCTTGCTTTTGCTTTTAACATTGGGCTGCTGGTCGTTGTTCCACGTCCGTTAGGATCAGCTTTTATAACTTTACCATTTTTATCTACGGTAATTTCTACGACTACTTTCCCTTCCTCTTTAGTGTCTTTTGATAATACTGGAGGTGTCATAATGCTTCTACCTGATAAACTAAATCCATAACCACCATTACCAGGACCTTTGCCTGGTCCTTTTCCAGGACCATCACCACCACCTTCGCCGCCGCCAGTTCCCCCGGTGCCATGAGTATTGGGATTTCCATCTGGCCTCCCGTCATTACCAGCATGTCCGCTATTGCCATCACCGCCACCGCCGTTATTCCCTTTATTTTTTTCGAATTTTTCCTTCAATAATTCAGCAGCTGTTTTAACTTTTGGTTGAACAGGAATAACAACAGTTTGATCAGTGGTGTTAGGTTTAGTTTCTGTTTTGGTGACATTAATATCAACTCCATTTTCAGAGGTTACAATTTTTTCAGCACTATTAGTTGGTGGAGTAGGAGTTACTTCTGTGCTTTCTACAACCTTAACAGCATCTCCAATCCCATTATTTTCTACATTTCCAGTACCTTCATTAAAATTACCGATATTAAATTCAATTCCACCACCACCACCTGGTGCTTCAGGGAAAGGAGGATTGGGAGTAACGATGATATAAAGAATAAGAAATAATAGTAATAGAACAAATATCAATAAGGAAATACCTATCGATATCAGTTTATTTTTATTTTCTTCGGCTTGCGAAAAAACCATAATTATTTTCCGTTAGAAGGTTTAGTTGCCCAAACCATTTTGCATTTTAATTTATCTATGATAATCATTACATCAACGGCGTCTTGTATGCTTAAATCTTTATCCATTTGCAATACCACAGTTGGTTCAGGATTTCCAGCAATTTTTACAGATAAAACAGATTCTAAAACCGAAAAATCTACGGGGTCACTTTCTACAAAATAATGTCGATCGCTTGAAACGTTTATGTGAATTGGTTTTTTCTTGTTTTCTACTGGAGTATTAGATTTTGCACTTGGTAAGTTTACTTTAATAGCATTAGGGCTTACCATGGTTGATAAGATAAGGAAAAACAACAGCAAGAAGAACATGATGTCGTTTAATGACTCTGTGCTTACTTCTGCGTCTCTATGTGCTTTTTTACGTAATCCCATGATTGGAAATTTTAAATGTTGAATGAAAAATGTTGAATTTATATAATTTAAAATCTAACATTTAGCATTTATAATTACTTAGAAGGTTCATTTAACATATCCAAAAACGCGATTTGTGTTTCTTCCATGCGATGAGCTAGTTTGTCAATTCGTGCATTTAACCAATGGTAAAATACGAAAGCTAAAACCCCTACTACTAAACCTCCACAAGAGGTAATCATCTTTTGGTATAAACCCGAAGAGATAACTTCAATTTCTACTGTTTTAGCAACAGATATATCATAGAAAATTTTAATAACCCCAATAATAGTTCCAATGAAACCAAACATAGGAGCAATACGACCTGTAATATTTAAAATACTCATATTTTTTTCTAATCGATTTAATTCAGAAGAACCCGCTTTATCCATGGCTTCTCTAATCTCTTGCATGCTTTGTCCAATACGAGAAATACCTTGCTCTAACATAATAGCCTCAGGTGTATTGACACTTTTACACATATTACGAGCATTCGCTAAGTTACCACTGTTAATCATATCTTTCACGCTTGCTAATAAGGTGGCATTTTTCTTCGATGCTTTTGAAATTGTTAAAAAACGCTCAACCATGACATAAAGAGACATTAGTAATAAAATGGCTAGGGGAATCATAATAACGCCACCTTTGGCTACCATTTCAAATAATGATATTTCGTTTGGAGGAAGTTCGGTAGCGGTTTGTATGCCTGTTACAGCTGGTTGAATTGCCGCAGCTGTATCTGCAATTGCTCCTGCAACTGTAGGTGTTATTTGAAGAATGAATGACATCATAGAGCATGTTTTTTAATTATACGAAGTTACCTTAGAAAGAGACGAGTAAATTAAACCATAAGCGATGTTTTAAACAGATTTGTGTTAGTATAACAACATATTTTGTAATAAGATACAATATTGTGTCTTTTAAGTTAATATTATCATCATTATTTAGTAAGTATATCTTAATGAGATTGGGTGCAGTTGAATATATCTTTAGATAAAGATTATAATTTATGAAAAGCATAACTATATTTTGCGGCTCTTCCGATGGACTTGATAATTTGTATAAAACGCAGGCTTATGTATTAGGAAAAACTCTAGCAGAACAAAAAATTATTTTAGTATATGGCGGCGCTAAATATGGATTGATGGGGGCAGTTGCGGATGGTTCATTAACTAATGGAGGGAAAGTAATTGGAGTGCTACCACATTTTTTAATGAATAGAGAAGCAGCGCATCAACAGTTAACTGAATTAATTCTTGTTGATTCTATGCATGAAAGAAAGCAGGAAATGTTTGAATTATGCGACGGGTTTATTATTATGCCTGGGGGTTTAGGTACTTTAGAGGAATTATTTGAAATATGGACATGGTCGCAATTAGGTTTGCATAAAAAGCCCATAGCTATTTTAAACTTAAACGGTTTTTATGATTCATTATTGAAATTAATTCAATCAATGGTACAAAATGGCTTTGTGAAAAAAGCTAGTCAAGATTTGGTGCTAATTGACGACACAATAGAGGGTTTATTAATAAAAATGAGATCCTATAATTTTACTGAGTTAGATACAAATCTGTCAACAGAAAATATGTAATTTCAAAACGGACCTCTCTATTTTTATAAAGAAGCCCGTTTGTATCCGAAGACCTTAATTTATCGAATTTTGCCTGTGGTTTAAGGGCTATTAGCGAATATAGAAAGTTGTTTTAGGGATAGATTTTGAATACCTAGGCAGGGTTTACCCTTCTAACCCTCCAGCAAAAAAGTACCAACTCCCAGGAGGTCAAATTTTGAGTTATAGGTAATTTCTGTTTCTCAACTAATTAAAAATCCTTATGTGGATCTGAATAATTACACCACTGTGAACCACGCATTTCAGATTCGGGATTAAGTGTTATGTCATTTTCTTAAATGGTCGGGCAAATCTGCCCGGCCTTTTTTGTGGGCTCAAAAATCAAAACCGAATTATTGACCCCCAATAATAGTTATTGAAGCCAATAATTAAGTTTCTTTAAAAATAGACGTCTATAATCGTTTATAGTCACTTTAAATAGATTACTATGCTTCAAAACTCATTGAAATCCATTCCAAACTTCTATAATGGCTTACATACCATTACTGTTGACTAGATGCTATTAGAAGTAATTTTTAATGAATTAAGTTGTTTTCACTTGTAAACTGTAAATGCAAAAAAATGCAATATTATCATTAAAATTAAAACACGTGTTACCCGAATCTTTATATTTCAAATAAATCTAGTTGGTTATCCTGAGTCTGAATTCTAGAATTACGTTGAATAGACAATTCAGTGTATTTTGTTTTGCATTTATTAATTAGTTCAGCAGGTACTTCATCATATAAGCTGTCAAGTGGTGACATTTTTTGTTGCCTATTACAATTTGCAACGTGCAAATAAACTAAAGTAGTTTGAATACATTCATGCCCCAACAATTCTTTAATGGAAATAATGTCCAGCCCATCTTCTAACAAATGGGTAGCATAACTATGGCGCAACGTATGTAAGCAAACCCCAGTTTTATTAATTCCAACTCTTCGAACTGCTTGTTTTAACAAAAACATAATGCCTGTGTGGCTCATTTTGTCTCTGTTATCAGCGCCAAAAAATATGTATTCGCTTTTGTGCAGTCCACTCATATATTGAACAAAGGGCTCAATAATGTTTTTAGCTAAAGGAACGTAGCGGTCTTTTCGGCCTTTAGATCTTTTTATATGAATGGTCATGCGATTTACATTAACATCACTCCATTTTAAATTGGTGAGTTCTCTAACTCTTAATCCTCCAGAATAAATGAACATAAGTATTAAGCGGTGCTTAAAGTTTTTTGTTTGATTTATGATAGAAAAACACTCTTGTTTACTTAAAACGATTGGTAATTTCTTGTCGTCTTTAATTATTGGAAGCCTTACTTTCATCGTTAGGTTTAACGCTTTAAAGTAAAAACGCATTCCGTATATCATGTGTTTAAATTCTGTTTGCGAAGGGCTTTTAGCTTTAGTTACTAAAAATGCCAAGTATTCCGTTAACTCTATTTCAGAAATATGTTGCGGCAGTTTATTAAAATATAACGATAATTCTGCAAGTTTTCGGCAATAAGATTCATAAGTTGCTTTTGAAAGGCCACTAATTAAAATGTGTTGTTCCATTTTTTTAGTGACCTCTAAAAATCCATTAATATGTCTACAGGCAAATTCTATTCTAGTTTCGGTTTTTTTTAGCATATGTTTTTGCAAAAAAATACCGAAATAGAAATCGAGTAGCAAATAATAATTACTTCATATAATCTTGCCACATGATAAGGGTGTATTTACCATCTTGCAAATCACGGTAACCAAATTCATAACAAAAATGATATAGATTCCCATTTTTTGCCGTCCAAGTATGAGTAGAATGTCTAAAATCAAAACCTTCTGCTAATAACAATTCTGTTTTAACTTGCGATTGCCCTGAAATATTATATTTTTTCAGAATGCTTCTGTTCAGCTTTAAATTTTTGTCAATCTTAACATACGTACTTGATTCTTTTAGCTTGTTCTTCTTGTAATGATAGGATGATTTGCAATACTCAGAACAATATTTTTGCCCTTCTCTTCCTTTCAAAGTTTCGTTACACTCAAGACATTTGGCCATATTCTCAATTATATTGACGTTAATTATACGTTTATTATCCGTATAAATATACGAATAAATTTTGTTTACGATAAATGTGAACCGAACTTTGACGATTAAAAATGACCATGAGAGCAAGCAAAATTTTTTATAATAACGAGCCACGTATAAAAGTTGATTTCAAATTTAGTTATGAATCAGTAGCAGCTATAAGAGAAATTCCAGGTTCCAAATGGAGTAAAATTCATGATGCATGGCATGTTCCATATGATAGACAAACGTTTGAACTACTCAAAGAGAAATTTGTTGAACTTGACTATGAAGGTAAGTCGAATATTGTCGGTTCAGAAGCAGGCACGGAAGGAATTCAACGTAACCATATTAATTCGGATGTATTTATAACTGTTTACGGACGAAATATCTCAGTGAAAATACCACGTAATGATCAGGATACTCGATTTATTCTAGGATTCAAATACAGTCGCTGGGATAAAAAACAATATTGTTGGACGGTTCCAAATTTTTCAAATAATTTGACTTTACTGAAAGATTATTTTAAAGATCGAAATCCAAATATTGAAGTATATGCAGATTCAGAAATCTTGGCATCTTATGATGTTAAAAGGAACGTTAAACCAAATGAATTACTTATTATAAAGACAAATTCAGGAAGATTAAAATTGTTCTTTAATTTTAATAATACACTTACAAAGGCCGTAAGGGCAATTCCATACTCAAAATGGAATCCTAGGAATAAATCTTGGAGTATACCTTATACTGAAAGATTTTTGGTAGAAATACAAACTATTGTCAAATTCCAAAATTTAGACACAACTTTAGAGGTTGAAAAAGGAGAGTCTGAAAAAGCTCCTCGCCTAACACGATCTGATATTAGTAATTATAGAACTTGTCCAGAGGAATTTACTCTTAAATTAAAAGAACTTAGATACAGTGCGCACACAATAGCGGTATATGCAAATACTTTTACTGAGTTTATTAATTATTATTCTGATCATACTATTGAAAGTATAACAGAACCAATGATCGTTGATTATTTGAGGTATTTAGTAATCGACCGAAAAATTTCATCATCCTATCAAAACCAGGCAATTAACGCTATAAAATTCTACTATGAGCGTGTTCTTGGTGGTGAACGAAAAGTATACCTCATTGAGCGGCCAAGAGAAGAAAAAACACTTCCTATAGTTTTGAACGAGACTGAGATTTCAGATATATTAAAAGCAGCTGAAAATTTAAAACATAAAGCCATTTTGATGACATGCTATTCTGCGGGATTAAGATTAAGTGAGTTAACTAACCTTAAACTTAAAGATATTGATAGTGAACGGATGCAAATTCACATTGCACAGGGTAAAGGAAAAAAAGATAGATACTCAATTTTATCACCAAAACTCCTAATACTATTAAGAGATTATTTTAAGAAATACCAACCAGAAATTTGGCTGTTTGAGGGTCAGACAGGTGGGCAATACTCTACTCGAAGTATTCAAGCAATTATGCGAGATGCAACATTTAAGGCGGGGATAAAGAAAAAGATTAGTGTTCACACTCTAAGACACAGTTTTGCGACTCATCTACTGGAAAACGGCACAGATCTGAGGTACATACAAAGCTTATTAGGGCATGAGAGTAGTAAAACGACTGAAATATACACCCATATTACAACCAAAGGATTTGACCAAATAACAAGTCCTTTAGATAAATTGGATATATTTTAATTTTATGTTAAATTTATAATGCAAAGCATATAGAAAGAGGTAATGAGTATGAATAAAAATATAACTAACATTTTTTTTAACGATAAAATTAACCCTGAATCACTTTCAACTAATCTGGAAATAAACGCAACTAGTTGCGTTTATTTCTCAAAAAGCTCAGTAATACGCAACTAGTTGCGTATACACAGGTGTTAGCAGTAAGGCATAAAAAATAACCGCAATGACAAATATTCAAGTCGACAAACTAAGTTTAATTAACTCTTCAATCAAAATGGTGAAAGAGTTGTTACTTGAAAACGACGAGTATTATCCAATTGCAACTGCCATAGACCTAAATGGTGAAACAAAACCAATAATGTATTTTGACGGCCACGAAAATCCATTAAGCGAAGTCTTAATTGCAAAGTATCACGAAATACTTGAGACCAAAATCGAAAACTCAGAAATTAGAGCCTATGCGATAGCGTATGATGTGAGTGTGACAAGAAATAGTGAAAGCGAAAAAACAGACGCAATTGCGATAAAAATAAAACATATAGAAACAGAAGAAGTTATTATTTATTTTTATCCGTATACTTTGACACAAGAAAGAAAATTGGTAATTGGAGACAGCTGGGGTGAGTTACAGTAATGAAATGCCCGAACTGCTAACATCACCTACCAAAAATGCGGATATTCGGCTTCGGCATTTGCAAAAGCGGTCGCTCCCGCGAAAGACAATTATTTTCGCTTTGCAAATGTCCATTAAATATTTAGCTTTGTTATAAGCAGTTCGGTAGAAAACGGTTTCAAAAATCCGCACTTCTGGTAGCTGCAAAACGTTACCACCAATGCTAAAAAAGGACACAGTAAAATATGCAGATTATGAATACAATAAATAAAACAGTTTTACCAATTCTACTTGCAACAATCTGGATTAGTATTTC
>Ga0247843_1000679_pt1 | contig 78470 bp, 68 predicted proteins | sample LaCruzMarch2017__FD_192420 | JGI IMG/M metagenome (GOLD analysis project Ga0247843, IMG submission 192420) | Freshwater microbial communities from meromictic Lake La Cruz, Castile-La Mancha, Spain - LaCruzMarch2017_8m | ecosystem: Environmental > Aquatic > Freshwater > Lake | place: Spain... | reverse complement strand
TTTCAATGCCGGAAAGATCGAAAAACGCGACAACCGCCCGGTCCCGTCGTGTCCGCTGTGACCGCGTTGTGCTCGCCGTGATGAACCTTGCGACCCGCGCCAAATGAGCCGACGAACGGTCTGGAACCTGCGTCGATCGCCCTTGACCGTTCCACTGTTACAGCATAGTGGAACGCCTTCAATGACAGATACCCTCTCCCGCAAGGCCGTGAACAAGGCCGCAGACGACCGGCTGGCGCTTTACGACGCCTTCCTGTCGCTGAAGACGCGCGCGGAGATGGAGGCCTTCCTGTCGGATCTGTGCACCCCGGCCGAGATCCGCGCCTTCTCCGAACGCTGGGCCGTCGCCCGGCTGCTGGACCAGAAGTCCAAATCCTATCGCGAGATCGCGATCGAGGCCGGGGCCAGTCCCACGACCGTCGTCCGCGTCGCGCGTTTCCTGCGCGAGATGCCGCATCAGGGCTATCGCCTGGTGCTGGACAGAACCCACAGATCAGCCTGAGTCCAACACCATGAGTACCGTCCAGGGGCGACTTCGCATCGCCGTGCAGAAATCCGGCCGTCTGGCCGACCGCAGCCTCGATCTCGTCCGGGATGCCGGCCTGCGCGTCGTGAAGGGGGCCAACGATCTGCTCTACAAGGTCGAGAACTATCCGATCGACCTGCTGCGGGTGCGCGACGACGACATCCCGACCTTCGTCGCCGACGGCGTCTGCGATCTCGGCATCGTCGGCGAGAATGTGCTGGAAGAGGGCAAGAACGGCGGATCGAACGCCTCCATCGTCATGCCGCTGGGCTTCGGCCGATGCACGCTGAAGCTCGCCTGCCCGCCCATGCTGGACTATGCCGGGCCCGCCTCGCTGCAGGGCCTGCGCATCGCCACCTCCTATCCGAAGATCCTGCGCCGCTATCTGGACGAGCAGGGCATCGGGGCCGACATCGTCGTCATGCGCGGCGCGGTCGAGGTGGCTCCCCGGCTGAAGCTCGCCTCCGCCATCTGCGACCTCGTCTCCACCGGCGCGACGCTGGAGGCCAATGGCCTGGTCGCCAGGGAGACGGTGTTCGAAAGCCAGGCCGTCCTGATCCAGTCGCCCGTCGCGCCCGAGCCCGGCCTGCAACACCTGCTGGAGTCGATCATCGAGCGGATGGCCGGCGTGGTGTCCTCGCAGGGTGCCAAATATGTGATGCTGAACGCGCCCCGCTCGGCACTGGACGCCATCACCGCCATCCTGCCCGGGGCCGGTGCCCCCACCGTCATGCCGCTGATGGGTCGCGACGACGCGGTGGCCGTCCACGCCGTGTGTCAGGAAGCCGTCTTCTGGGAAACGCTGGAGAAGCTCAAGGCCGCCGGAGCCTCGGCCATCCTGGTCCTGCCGATCGAGAAGATGATGTGATGAGCACGCTCTCCATCAAGCGCATCGACTGGTCGGGCCTGGACCGACAGGGTCGCCTCGACGCGCTGGCCCGCCCCTCGCGCCGCAGCGAACGCGACGTGCAGGATGTCGTCAGCGGCATCTTCGAACAGGTCGCCCTCTCGGGCGGTCTGGCCGTCAGCCAGTTCGCCGAGCGGATCGACGGCTTCAGACCCCGCCGTATCGCCATCACGCCCGAGGCCGTCGCCGCCGCCCGCGACGCCCTGCCCCCCGCCGACACCCGCGCGCTCCGGGTCGCCGCCGAGAACGTCCGCGTCTTCCACCAGGCGACGAAGCCGGAGGACACCGCCTTCGTCGAGACTACGCCCGGCGTGAAATCGAAACTGGTCTGGCGGCCCATCGGCGCGGCCGGGATCTACGTCCCCGGCGGCACGGCCCCCCTGTTCTCGTCGCTGCTGATGCAGGCGATTCCCGCCGAGGTCGCGGGCGTCACGACCCGCGTCGTCGTCACCCCGCCGGCGAAGGACGGCAGCGTCCACCCGGCGATGATCCTGGCCGCGGCCGAGGCGAACCTGGACGCCATCTGGCTGATCGGCGGGGCCCAGGCCATCGCGGCCCTGACCTGTGGCGTCGTGCTGGACGACGGCGAGATCCCGGCCTGCGACAAGCTGTTCGGCCCGGGCAATGCCTATGTCGCCGAGGCCAAGCGTCAGGCCGCCGCCCTGCCGAACGGCCCTTCGGTCGACATGCCGGCCGGGCCTTCGGAGCTGCTGGTCATCGCCGACCGCTTCTGCGACCCGGAGATCGCCGCGGCCGACCTGCTGAGCCAGGCCGAGCACGACGCGGACGCCCAGGTCATCCTGGTCTGCGAACGCGCCGCCACGATCGACGCCATCCTCGCCGAGGTCGAGGCACAGCTGACCACCCTGCCCCGCGCCGACATCGCCCGCGCCTCCCTGTCCGAGGCCCGCGCCATCCTTGTGTCCGACATGGCCGAGGCCTGCGCGGTGTCCAACCTCTATGGCCCCGAACACCTGGCCCTTCAGGTCGAGGACGCCGACGCCCTGGTGGCCTCCATCCGCGCTGCGGGGGCGGTCTTCGTCGGTCGCTGGGCCGCCGAGACCCTGGGCGACTATGCCGCCGGCCCCAGCCACGTCCTGCCCACCGACGGCGGAGCCCGGACGCTGGGCGGCATCACCACCGCCAGCTTCATGACCTCCATGTCGGTCCAGACCGTGACCGAGGCCGGGGCCGAACGCCTCGGCCCCATCGCCGCCCGTCTGGCCCGGCTGGAGGGCCTGGAAGCCCACGCCCGGGCCGCCGATCTGAGGAGTGCGGGATGAAGGCCTTCAGCATTTCCCTTCTCCCCTTGCGGGAGAAGGTGGCCGAGCGAATGCGAGGTCGGATGAGGGGTGACTCCCGGTCTCGCCGGTCGGGGACTGCTCGCCTCATCTCATCTGCGTCCTCGTACCCCTCATCCGTCAGCCTTCGGCTGCCACCTTCTCCCGCAAGGGGAGAAGGAGACCCGACGTGACCCTTCCTGCCCCCTATCCGCCCCTGGTCGCCGGTGGCGAAGGCCTCGACGCCTATCCCGGCGACACCTCCGCCCTCGCCGCCCGCATGGCCCAGGTCTATGGCGTCGCCCCCGACCGGGTCCTGCCCGTCCGGGGCCTGACCCACGGGCTGGAGCTGGTTTTCCGCCTCGCGGCCCGCGATGGCCGCTCTGTCGAGGCCCCCGACGCCGAGCCTTACGCCGGTCTGGCCCGCATCTATCGCGCCTCAGACGGCGACCGCGCCGCAGTGGTCATCCGCGCCCTCGGCTCGCCCGAGGCCGTGGCCGAGATGGCGGAACGCGTCGCCCCTGCCCTGCTGGTCGTGGACGAGGGCCTGGTCGAGTTCGCCGAGGGGCCCTCCGCCGCCACCCTGATCGGCGACCACGCCAATCTGGTGGTCCTGCGCAGCCTGTCGCTGGCCTATGGTCTGGCCGGTGCCCGCGTCGGCGCGGCCCTGGCCCAGCCCGACACCCTGGCCACCTTGGCCGAGGTCGTCGAACCCTATGCCCTGCCCGAGCCGCTGGTCCGCCTCGCCATGCAGGCGCTCGATCCGTCCCGCATGATCGAAACCGCCGAACGCATCGCCGCCGTCCGCCGCGAACGCGAGCGGCTGGTGCGCCAGATCGGCCGGGTCATGGTGGTGGAGACCGGTGTCGGCCCCATCCTGATGGCGCGCCCGCTGGACATCGAGGCGACCCTGGCCGACCTGTCGAAATACGGCATCGCCGCGGACCGCTCCGGAGACCGGGTCCGCCTGCCCGTCTCGATCAAGGCCGAGGTCAATGACCGGCTGCTGACTGCGCTCGGCCTGACACCCGCCAGAACCCGCGCCCACCGCGTCGGACAGGCCGTCCGCGACACGAAGGAGACCCGCATCGTCTGCGCCGTGGACCTGGACGCCGCCGGCCCCATCCGGATCGAGACCGGCGTCGGCTTCTTCGACCACATGCTGGAACAGGTCGCGGCCCACGGCGGATTCTCGCTGCGTCTCCAGTGCGAAGGCGACCTGCACACCGACCCGCACCATACGATCGAGGACAGCGCCATCGCGCTCGGTCAGGCCCTGAAACAGGCGTTGGGCGAGCGGCGCGGCATCCAGCGCTATGGCTTCGTCCTGGCCATGGACGAGGCCCAGGCCAATGTCGCCATCGACCTGTCCGGGCGTCCCTATCCGGTGTTCGAGGGCACGTTCGCGACCCCCTTCATCGGCGAATACCGCACCGACCTGACCGCCCACGTCTTCCGCTCCTTGGCCGAGCATCTGGGGGCCGCGATCCAGATCTCGGTCAAGGGCGACGACGACCACCACAAGACCGAGGCCGTCTACAAGGGCTTCGGCCGCGCGCTGCGTCAGGCGATCCGCGTCGAGGGCGACGCCGTGCCGAGCACGAAGGGGGTGCTGTGATGGCCGCTCTTCGGCTCCCTCTCCCTTTGGGAGAGGGCTTGAGGCTCGGCAAGCGCAGCGCGCCGCCAAGCCGAAAGGGTGAGGGGTTACAATGCCAGCCGGTGAGGTCGAAACCCCTCACCCTTTCGCGCAAGGCCGATCGCCTTCGGCTCTCGCGCGCTCAAGCCCTCTCCCTGTGGGAGAGGGGCCGATGACCGTCGCCATCGTCCATCTGGGGGCCGGCAATACGGCCTCGGTCCAGTTCGCGCTGGAGCGACTGGGCGCCGACGCCCGCATCACCTCCGATCCCGTCGAGATCGCCGAGGCCGAACGCCTGGTCCTGCCCGGCGTCGGCGCAGCCGGTTACGCCATGGAGCGGATGGCCGCGCTTGGCCTGACCGATGTCATCAAGGCCTTCGAGCGCCCCCTGCTGGGCCTGTGCCTGGGCCAGCAGCTGCTGTTCACCGAAAGCGAGGAGAACGGCGGCGCCGCCATGCTGGGCTTCATCCCCGGTCGCGTGACCCTGATGCCCGTCCGCCATGACCTGCCGGTCCCGCATATGGGCTGGTCGCAGTTGCATAAGCTGAAGGACGACCCCTTGCTGCAGGGGGTGAGCGAGGGCGACTATGCTTATTTCGTCCACTCCTATGTCTGTCCCGACACCGGGGCGACCATCGCCTGCGCCGACTACGGGGCCGAGGTCCCGGCCATGGTCCGCACCGGAAACCGCTGGGGCTGCCAGTTCCACCCGGAGCGGTCGGCCGGGGCCGGCGCGCGGATTTTGAAGAACTTCCTCGAGATTGCGGCGTGATGGTTCGTTCTTTCGTCATTCCGGGCGCAGCGCTGCGGAGACCCGGAACAGGGCGGCGCGCGAGAGCGCGAACCTGTCACGGACGCGTCTCGCTGAACCATCGCCTCTGCTTTGCTTCGGCGCCGCCTTGTTCCGGGTCTGCGGCGCTGCGCGCCTTCGCCCGGAATGACGAAAGAAGAGGGGCATCGGCATGATCGTCTATCCCGCCATCGACCTGCGAAACGGCGTCTGCGTGCGGCTGATGCACGGCCGCTTCGATCAGGTCACCGAATACGACACGGTCCCCGCTGCGCGCCTGACTGCCTTCGTCGCCGAGGGCGCGACCTGGGTCCACATCGTCGATCTGGACGGGGCCGAGGCCGGCCGTGCGGTCCAGCACCGGCTGATCGGCGACCTGGCCGGCAGCCTGGATGTGAACATCCAGTCCGGTGGTGGCATCCGCACCCTGTCCGACGTTCGCAACCTGCTGGACGCGGGCGTCAGCCGCGTGGTCGTCGGGTCGCAGGCCGTGACGTCTCCGGCCGAGGTGTCGGCCTGGCTGGGCAAGTTCGGCCACCAGCGCCTGACCCTCGCCTTCGACGTCCGGGTGGGCGACGACGGCGTACCCGTCCCGTCGCTGAAGGGCTGGACCGAGGCCGCGCCGATAGACCTGTGGACCGCGCTCGACCGCTATCCGCCGGGCACGCTGGAGCATGTCCTGATCACCGACGTCGGTCGCGACGGCGCCCTGACGGGTCCGAACCTCGCCCTGCTGGCCGAGGTCATCCGGCGTCGGCCCGACCTGAAGGTCCAGGCGTCCGGCGGCGTCTCCTCCCTCGACGACCTGACGGCTGCCAGAGCCATCGGCTGCGACGGGGCCATCGTCGGCCGCGCCATCTACGAGGGTCGCTTCACGACCCGCAACGCCATAGAAGCCTGCGCATGACCGCGCGCCGGATCATTCCCTGCCTGGACGTGAAGGACGGCCGCGTCGTCAAGGGCGTCCGCTTCGAGGGCCACGTCGACATGGGCGACGCTGGCGAGCTGGCCGCACGCTATCGCGACGAGGGCGCCGACGAACTGGTCTTCTACGACATCACCGCTTCGCCCGAAGGCCGGACGCTGGACTACGGCTGGGTCCGCGACATCGCCCGGCTGCTGGACATCCCCTTCTGCGTCGCGGGCGGCATCCGCACCGTGGATCAGGCAGCGGCCTGCCTCGACAACGGGGCCGACAAGGTCTCGATCAACTCCCCGGCGCTGGAGCGGCCCGAACTGATCTCCGAGATGGCGGAGCGGCTGGGCAGCCAGTGCGTGGTCGTCGGCGTCGATTCCCGGCGCGAGGACGGCGACTATGTCGTGCACAAATATACCGGCGACCCGGACAGCCGCCGTCCGGCCGGACGCCTCACCATGGACTGGATCGTCGAGGCCCAGGACCGCGGCGCGGGCGAGATCGTGCTGAACTGCATCGACCAGGACGGGGTGCGAAAGGGCTATGACACCGCCCAGCTGGCCGACGCCCGCAGCCGCCTGACGATTCCGCTGGTGGCGTCCGGCGGGGCCGGGGCGAAGTCGCATTTCCTCGACGTCTTCGATCGCGCCAACGTCTCGGGTGCCCTTGCGGCCAGCGTCTTCCACTCCGGCCAGATCGCGGTCCCGGACCTGAAGGCCTTCCTGGCGGGCGCGGGTGTTGAGGTGAGACAATGAGCGTGAAGACCCAATCCTCCCCCATCGGGGGAGGGGGACCGCGAAGCGGTGGAGGGGGCCAACCCCGGGCACCGCGTTCGGAGCATGCCCCCTCCGCCTCTCCGCTTCGCTCCGATCCACCTCCCCCGACGGGGGAGGATCTGGACACCCTCGATTTCGCGAAGGGCGGCGGCCTGATCCCCGCCGTGGTGCAGAATGCCGACACCCTGCAGGTGCTGACCCTCGCCTATATGGACCGGGCCGCGCTCGACGAGACAATCGAGAGCGGAGAGGCCACCTTCTTCTCGCGCTCGCGCGGCGGACGCTGGCGAAAGGGCGAGACCAGCGGCAACCGGCTGAAGGTCATCTCCATCACGCCCGACTGCGACGGCGATGCCCTGGTGCTGGCCGTCCGACCGATGGGTCCCGCCTGTCACCTCGGCACCACCAGCTGTTTCGGCACCGAGGATGCGCCGGGCCTCGGCCGCATCGCCCGTCTGGAAGCGACCATCGCCGAACGCGCCGCCGCCGATCCGGCCACCAGCTGGACCGCCCGCCTGCTCGCCGAGGGGCCAAAGCGGGTCGCCCAGAAGGTCGGCGAGGAGGGCGTTGAGACCGCCCTGGCCGGGGCCGCCGGACCGGACGAGGAAGTCGCATCCGAGGCCGCCGATCTGGTCTATCATCTGCTGGTTCTGTTACGGGCGCGTCAAATGTCGTTTCAGGACGTGCTGGATGTGTTGGCCTCACGCGCGCGACCGGCCACACACGCGGACTGACTGTCGGGGGCCTGCCCTCGCGATTTGAGGAATCGGCATGACGGCTCTGGTCCTGTTCGGCGGCGGCGGCGATCTGGCGATGCGGATGCTGCTGCCGTCGCTCTATTTCCTCGAGCATGACGGCCTCCTGCCCGACGGCCTGAAGATCATCGGCGCGGCCCGTTCCGAAGAGACCCGCGAGGAATACGTCGCCAAGGTCCGCACGGCGGTCGAGTCCAAGGCTGACGGTCGCTGGTCCGACGACGCCTGGGGCAGGCTTGAAGCCCGCCTCGACTATCTCGCCGTCGATGCCACCTCGGCCGAAAGCCTGAAGCCCCTGAAGGACAAGGTCGGCGACGGCTCCTGCACCAGCTTCCTGGCGGTCTCCCCGTCTCTCTATGCCAGGATCGTGACCGCCATGCGCGCGGCCGGCCTGGCCGAGCCGGAAGACCGCGTCGTGCTGGAAAAGCCGGTCGGCCGCGATCTGGAGAGTTTCCAGGCCATCGACGACGCCGTGGCCGATGCCTTCAGCGAGAGCCAGGTGTTCCGCATCGACCACTATCTGGGCAAGGAGACGGTCCAGAACCTGATCGCCCTGCGCTTCGGCAATGTGATCTTCGAGCCGCTGTGGAACAATCTGTCGATCGACCACGTCCAGATCACGGTGGGCGAGACCGTCGGCGTCGGCGACCGCTGGCCCTATTACGATGAATACGGCGCCCTGCGGGACATGCTGCAGAACCATATGCTGCAGCTCCTGTGCCTGGTCGCCATGGAGCCGCCCTCGGACCTCGATCCGGACTCGGTCCGCAACGAAAAGGTCAAGGTGATCCGCTCGCTTCGTCCGATCACGGACGAAGATGTCGAACGCACCACCGTGCGCGGCCAGTACGTCTCCGGCACGGTCGATGGAAAGCGCGTGCCCGGCTATGACGAGGAACGCGGATCGGATTCCGACACCGAGACCTTCGTCGCCATCCGCGCCGACATCGACAACTGGCGCTGGGCCGGCGTGCCCTTCTTCCTGCGCACCGGGAAACGCCTGCCCGAGAAGCGGACCGAGATCGTCATCCAGTTCAAGCCGGTGCCCCATTCCATCTTCGGCCAGGACGGGCGCGACGAGGACAGTGCCAACCGCATGATCATCGAGCTGCAGCCCGAGGAGGACATAAGCCTGACGGTCATGAACAAGAAGCCCGGGCTGGATCAGCGCATGCAGCTGCAGCCGATCAAGATGAGCCTGTCCTGGGGCGTGCCGGGAACGGGGAGCGGCAAGGACGCCCTGCCGCCGCGCCGCCGGATCGCCTATGAGCGCCTGCTGCTCGACGCGCTGAACGGCGATTCCACCCTGTTCGTGCGCCGCGACGAGGCCGAAAAGGCCTGGGAATGGGTCGACGGCGTGTCCCAGGCCTGGGTCGACGGCCATGTGAAGCCCCAGCCCTACCGCGCCGGCACCTGGGGCCCCGACGCCGCCGATATGCTGCTGGTGCGAACGGGCCGGGACTGGAATACCCAGGGATGACTTCCTTTCTTTCGTCATCCTCCGGCGAGCGCAGCGAGACCGGGGGACGCCTCGTCATCCTCCGGCCGATCGAAGACCGGACCGGGGGAGGCGCGCGAGAGCGCGAACCTGCAGCGAAGTGCGATGCTTCCTACACAGGGCCTGAACAGATCGCCTTCGGCGCCGCTGTGTCCCCCGGTCTGCGCCGCGAAGACGCGGCTTGCCGGAGGATGACGAAAGTGAGTGTGAGCGGATGACCGTCGAACTCGAAACCTTCCCCACGCTCGACGCTTGGGCCGAAGACATAGCGCGGCGGCTCGCCGACGCGCTTGAGGTCGGTGCGCGCGCAAACCGGGGCTGGTCCGTGCTTGCAGGGTCGGGCGGGTCGACGCCGTCCCCGATCTATCGCCGCCTGGCAAACTTGCGCTCCGTCCAGGATTGGCAGCACACTTTTGTGACCCTGGTAGACGAGCGCTATGTGCCCGAGGATCATGCGGAATCGAACGCTGCCTTTCTGAAGCAGACGCTTCTGGTCGGCCCCGCCTCCGAGGCCGAGTTCATCCCCCTGTATCACCCCGAGGTCACTGTGGATCGTGCAGCGGCGCTCGCGACCGAAGCCCTGAACGTCGAGCTTGAGAATCGGCGCTTCGATGCGGTCCTGCTGGGCATGGGCGAGGACGGTCACATCTGCTCGATGTTCCCGAACAGCCCGACGCTGAAGACCCTGCTCACCCCCACCCTGAAGCCCGCCGTCTATGGCGTGCCCCACGGCCGCGACGGGGCTGCCCCCAGTCTTGAGCGCCTCTCGATCAACCTGCCGTATCTGATCAACGCGCGTCGCGTCGTCCTGGCCCTGAAAGGGTCCGCCAAGCGTTCGGTGTTCGAGCGCGAGGCGGGCGGCGACCCGGCCACGCAACCCGTCGCGGCGATGATCGCGACGAAGGTTCCCCTCGAAGTCGTCTGGATGGAGGCCGCCTGATGACCCTGCACCCCGTGGTCGCGGACGTCACCGCGCGCATCGTCGAACGCTCCAGGGCGACCCGCGCCGACTACATTCGCCGCATGGACGCCGCCCGCGACAGCGGCGTCGGCCGCGCCAAGCTGTCCTGCGCCAACTGGGCCCACGCTTTCGCGGGCCAGACCATCGCCGACAAGCTGACCGCCATGACGGGCAAGACGCCCAATGTCGGCATCGTCACCGCCTACAATGACATGCTGTCGGCGCATCAGCCCTTCGAGCGCTTCCCCGAGGTGATCCGCAAGGCGACCCGCGAGGTCGGCGCGACCGCCCAGGTCGCGGGCGGCACCCCGGCCATGTGCGACGGGGTCACGCAAGGGCGGCCCGGCATGGAGCTGTCGCTGTTCAGCCGCGACGTCATCGCCATGTCGGTCGGGGTCGCCCTGACCCACGACGCCTTCGACGCGGCCATGATGCTGGGGGTCTGCGACAAGATCGTGCCCGGCCTGTTCATGGGCGCGCTCGCCTTCGGCCACCTGCCCGTCATCTTCGCCCCCGCCGGTCCCATGCCCAGCGGCATCCCCAATGCCGAAAAGGCCCGCGTCCGCGCCGAATATGCGCAAGGCAAGGTCGGCCGCGACGTGCTGCTGGCCAGCGAGATCGGCTCCTACCACTCGCCGGGCACCTGCACCTTCTACGGCACGGCGAATTCCAACCAGATGATGATGGAGCTGGGCGGCCTGCACATGCCGTCCACCGCCTTCGTCCACCCGGAGACCGGCCTGCGCGATGCCCTGACGGCGGCGGCGGCAAAGCGCGCCGTCGAACTGGCCCAGTCCGGCGAAGGCCGCATGGCCGACGTCGTGGACGAGAAGTCCGTCGTCAACATGATCGTGGCCCTGCTGGCGACCGGCGGATCGACCAACCACGCCATCCACCTGGTCGCCATGGCGCGGGCGGCGGGGGTGCTGATCGACTGGACCGACATGGACCAGCTGTCCTCGGTGACCCCACTTCTGGCGCGGGTCTATCCGAACGGCTCGGCCGATGTGAACGCCTTCCAGGCCGCCGGCGGCGTGGCCTTCGTGGCGCGGGAACTGGCCCAGGCCGGTCACATCCATTCCGACGTCACCACCATCATGGGCCTGGGAATCCATCACTATTTCCAGGAACCGGCGATGATCGATGGCCAGCTGGTCTGGAAGGACGGCGTGGCCGAGAGTCTGGACCGCGACATCCTGCGCCCCGCCTCCGACCCGTTCGACACCGAGGGCGGCCTGCGTCTGGTGAAGGGCAACCTCGGCCGGGCCGTGATCAAGATCTCGGCGGTCAAGCCCCAGCACCGCATCGTCGAGGGGCCTGCCCGGGTGTTCGACGCCCAGGAAGACGTCCTGGCAGCCTTCCAGCGCGGCGAGCTCGACACCGGCGGCGTCATCGTCCTGCGCTTCCAGGGTCCCAGGGCCAACGGCATGCCCGAACTGCATTCCCTGTCGCCCTTGATGAGTGTGCTCCAGGACCGCGGCGTGCCCATCGCCCTGGTCACCGACGGCCGCATGTCCGGAGCCTCCGGCAAGACCCCCGCCGCCATCCACGTCACACCCGAGGCGCTGGACGGCGGGCCGCTGGCCTATGTCCAGGACGGCGACATCGTCCGCCTGGACGCCGAGGCCGGCACCCTGGCCATCGCCGCCGACCTGTCGACGCGCGACCGCGCCCGGCCGGTGTCGGTCCAGAGCTGGGGCTATGGTCGCGAGCTGTTCGGTGCCTTCCGGTCGGTGGTTTCCTCCGCCGAACAGGGGGCCTCGGTCTGTTTCGTCGCGGAGCCGACAAGCCAGCAACCAGAGATCCGCGATGTCGCGGACGCGAATGTACAGAACAGGGCAGTGGACGCATGAGTGACGGCAAAACGCTCCTCGTAGGCGACGTCGGCGGGACCAACGCCCGCTTCGCCCTGGCCCGGATGGAGGGTGGCCAGATCGTTCTGGACCATCACGAGAGCTTCCCGGCCGAGCAGTATCCGACCTTCCTTTCCGGGGTGAAGGCCTTCATCGACGGCTGCGGGACCAGGCCGTCCGGCGGGGTCATCGCCGTCGCCGGCCCGGTCGAGGACGGAGCCATCGACCTGACCAACTTGCCCTGGGCGGTGTCGGAGACGGAACTGGCGACGCTGGGCCTGAACCCCGTCAAGCTGATCAACGACTTCGAGGCCCTGGCCTGGGGGGCGCCGGTCATTCCGTCCCAAGACCTGGAAAAACTGGGCGGTCCCGACGCGGGCGATCCCCATTCGACCATCGCGGTCCTCGGGCCCGGCACCGGCTTCGGTGTCTCGGCCCTGATCCGCGACGCCCACGGCGGCGAGATGGCCATGCCGTCCGAAGGCGGCCACGCCTGTTTCCCTCCCGGCGATACCGTCGAGGACGAGATCCTGCGCATCCTGCGCCGCCGCTACGACCGCGTCTCGATCGAGCGGCTGATCTGCGGCCCCGGTCTTCTGAACATGCACCGGGCCCTGGCCGAGATCGACGGACGCGAGACCCATATCGAGGATCCGGCCGAGATCACAAGGACGGCCCTGGCCGACCCCGACAGCCCCTGCGGCGCGACGCTCGCCCGGTTCTGCGCCATCCTGGGGGCCGTCGCCGGCGACATCGCCCTGACCACCGGGGCGCGGGGCGGGGTCTATATCGCCGGCGGGATTGCGCCGCGTATCCTGCCCTTCCTGAAGGCCAGCCCCTTCCGCCAGCGGTTCGAGAGGAAGGGCCGGTTCAAGGACTATATGGCCGACATCCCGACCTGGGTGATCACCCACAAGCACGCCGCCCTTCTGGGCTCCGCGCGGGTCGCGTTCGCCGAAGCCGGATAACCGCGCCCCGAATGACGAAGGAAGACCTCAGTCCATCTTCGGCGGCATCGGGATGAAGGCGCTGGTCCGGCGGATGTAGTCGGCATACTGCGGCTTGGTCCGGGCCGTCGATTTCTCGGTGATGCCGATGCCCGACCATTTGGTCAGGGTGAAGGTCAGGAAGATCGGCCCCAGGATCGAGGCGAACCCGATCCAGCCCGTCTCCGCCGCGATCAGCCACAACCCCCACCAGACGCAGGCGTCGCCGAAATAGTTCGGGTGTCGCGTATAGCGCCACAGGCCGGTGTCCAGCACCTTGCCCTTGTTCCCGGGGTCCTTGCGAAACGCCGCCAGCTGGGCGTCGCCGATGCTCTCGAAGGCGATGCCGACGACCACGATCACCGCCCCGATCCAGCCGATCCAGCCGATGGGGGGAACCGGCGCGATCTGGCCCAGCTGGGTCGGCAGGGAGTTCAGCCAGGCCAGAAAGCCCTGGGGCAGGAAGACGAACAACAGCGCGGTCTTGCCGAAGCTCCAGCCCTTCGCCGCCTGTCCCTCCAGAATTCCGGTGTAGCGCTTGTCCGCCCCGTGCCCGCGCCACCGGTGCAGCAGGTACCAGCCCAGCCGGATCGCCCAGACCGCGCACAGCCACAGCAGCAGGCCCTTGCGCACCGGATCGCCGTCCGTCCGGGGAAAGGTGATCAGGGCCAGGAACAGCATTCCCAGCGGCCAGACCCCGTCGATGAAGCTGACGTCCTTCAGCCGCAACGACAGGGTCCACAGGCCCAGCATCACCGCCACGATGAGGAGCAGATTCAGGCCCAGCAGCCCGGCGAGTTCGATCAGCGTCATGGGACCCTAACGAGCCTATCGCCCGTCCGGACGCAAGCCCGGACATATGTCATGGCGTCGCCCTCTTCCCCTTCGCCGCCGCAGCCGCCATCTAGCGCCCATGACCGACACACGCATTCCCGTCACCGTCCTGACCGGCTACCTCGGCGCGGGCAAGACCACCCTCCTGAACCGCATCCTCACCGAGGACCACGGCAAGCGTTACGCCGTCATCGTCAACGAGTTCGGCGAGATCGGCATCGACAACGACCTGGTCGTCGGCGCCGACGAGGATGTGTTCGAGATGAACAATGGCTGCGTCTGCTGCACGGTGCGCGGCGACCTGATCCGCGTCGTCGCCGGCCTGATGAAACGCCAGAAGCCCGGTGCCCCCGCCTTCGACGCCATCATCGTCGAGACCACGGGTCTCGCCGATCCCGGCCCGGTCGCCCAGACCTTCTTCGTCGACGAGGACGTCAAGGCGAAGACGAAACTGGACAGCGTCACCACCCTGGTCGACGCCAGACACGTCATGGCCCGCCTGGATGACTCGAAAGAGGCACGCGAACAGGTCGCCTTCGCCGACCGCATCATCCTCAACAAGACCGACCTGGCGACCCCCGCTGAACTGACCGCCGTCGAGACCCGCCTGCGCGCCCTAAACCCGCTCGCGCCGATCACCCGCGCCGAACGCGCGAACGTGCCGCTGGACCAGGTGCTGGGGCTGCATGCCTTCGATCTGGAGCGCATCCTCGACCTGCACCCCGAGTTCGCCAATCCGGCCCACGGCGAGGCCGGCCACGTCCACGACGAACACTGCGGCCATGACCATCACGGCCACGATCACCACCATGGCGAAGTACAGGAAGTACAGGAAGTACACGCGAATCCGGACCCTGCCCATGCCGCCCACGGCCCGCGCGGCCACAGCCACGGCGACGACATCCGCGGCATCTCCCTCAGCCTCGACCGGCCCATGAACGGCGTAAGGTTCACCCAGTGGCTGGACACGCTGCTGGGCCAGCAGGGCCAGAACATCCTGCGCGCCAAGGGCATCATCGACGTCCAGGGCGAGGACCGCCGCCTGGTCTTCCAGGCCGTCCACATGATCCTGGAGGGCGACATGCAACGCGAATGGGGCCCCGCCGAACGCCGCTGGAGCCGCGCCGTCTTCATCGGCCGCGACCTCGACGAGGCGGCGTTGAAGGCGGGGTTCGAGGGGTGCGCCGCTTGAATGTAAGGCAGTTTTGCATTACGTTCTGATGATGGAACTGACGATGACATCCAAGGGTCAGATTACGATCAACAAGACCCTGCGCGACGGGCTGGGTGCCAAGCCCGGACAGAAGCTGCGCGTCGAAGTGCGGCCCGACGGGGGCCTCGTGATCCCTCCCGTAAGGCCGGCAACCAAAACCTGGGACGATCTCATCGGCATCCTGAAACCTCCTCCCGGGACGCCGCCCGTGTCGATCGAAGAGATGAACGAGACCATCGCCAGCGGGTGGGCAGGCGAACTTGACGATCACGATTGACACCAACGTCCTCGTCCGTCTGATCGTCGGCGACGATCCCGACCAAACCCGGTCGGCTCGCACCGAAGTTCTCGCGGCGGAACGGGTGGTGGTGACCCTGGTCGCCCTGTGCGAAGCGGTATGGGTCCTGAAAAGCCGATACGGCTTCGGTCGCGATGAAATAGGGCGGGCGATCGGAGTGTTCCTGTCGATTCCGTCCGTGATCGTGGACAGACCGACGGTCGAACACGGACTGGCGCATCTGAACCAAGGCGGTGACTTCACCGATGCCATCATCGCGGCGGAAGGGCTGGCCCTCGGCAGCCAAAGCTTCGTTTCGTTTGATCGCAAGGCGATCCGTCGGCTGACTCAATCGGGTTTGGCAGCGAGACTGCCAGGAGCTCTGGAGAAATGACCCTGATCCGGATTTCCGGCGTTCTTCAACGGGTCACCCGAAACGCCGCTGGTTCCGCGCTGTATTCATCGGTCATGAGCTTGAAAGCCGCAAAAGAGTGTTCTCGTAAATGACCACCTTCTCCTTCGATGCCCAGGTCACCTCGGCGCATTTCGACAGGTCCGGCGCGGTCTTCGCCCTGGGCGACGGCTCGGTCCGGTTCGAGGACGGTGTGTTCGATGCCGTGCATGAAGGCGCGGTCCTGTGCGCCACCGTCCACCCCTCCGGAGAGGGTCTGGTCACCGGGGGCGACGACGGGCGGGTGATCTGGAGCCGCAAGGGCGAGGCCGGTGTCCTGGCCACCGTTCAGGGTCCCGGCACAGGCGGCTGGATCGATGCGATCGCCGCCTCGCCACAGACGAAGCTGATCGCCTTTTCGTCCGGCAAGACGCTGTCGGTCATTGATGCCACAGACGCTGGATTCCGCCGCGACTTCCAGCACGAGCGGACCGTGTCCGGCGTCGCCTTCGATCCCGGGGGCCGCCGCATCGCCACCTCGACCTATGGCGGAGCCTGTCTCTGGTTCGCCCGTATCGCCGACCAGAAGCCGACGAAGCTGGTCTGGGCCGGATCGCACACCGGCGTGACCTTCTCGCCGGACGGGGCCTTCGTCGTCACCACCATGCAGGACATGCAGCTGCATGGCTGGCGGCTGAAGGATTCGAAGAATATGCGCATGGGCGGCTATCCGTCCAAGATTCGCGCCATGGCCTTCCTGTCGAAGGGATCGCTGCTGGCCACCTCGGGCGCGCAGGGGGCTGTGCTGTGGCCCTTCACCGGCTCGAACGGCCCGATGGGACGCGAGGCGTCCGAGATCGGTTTCGACGACACCACCACGGTGACCCTGGTCGCCGCCTCCAATCCGCATGGCCGACTGGCAGCGGGGCTGGGCGACGGTCGCGTCTGGGTCGCGGATCCAGCCGGTCAGGGCCTGAACGTCGTCAAGGCCGAAAAGGGCGCGCCCATCGTCGCCCTGGCCCTCAGCCCCGATACCACGCGCGTCGCCTGGGCCGACGAGGACGGCCGGGCCGGGGTCGCGGACGTCGTCATCGACTGACCCTCGACAGGCCGCGCCGCCCGCGCCTATCGTTGAAGGGAACGGGGGTTCCGATGCGAAACCGGCAAGGGCGAGGCGGCTCACCGCGCATGGCCTTCGGGTGCCTGGCCGTGATCGTGATCCTGGTCGTCGCGGTCGGTGCCTGGCTCGTGGTCTTTTTGTGGAACGTGAACCTTCCGAAATGAGCGACACACCGATCCCGCCGGAGCGCCCGCGCCGCAAGGGCCGCCCGATCCTCACCGCCCTCGTGGTCTTGGCCCTGCTGCCGTTCGGAGGGGTGCTGATCTACCGGTTCGCGCCGGTGCCCCTTACCCTGCTGATGATCCGGGAAGGTCTGGCCGGACACGGGATGGACTATCGCTGGAAGCCGCTTGGCGACATCTCCCCCAACCTGGTCGCCTCCGCCATCGCGGCCGAGGACGCACGTTTCTGTAGCCACAGGGGCTTCGACCTGGAGGCCATCGAAAGCGCGCTGAAGGACAACGAGAGCGGCCGCAGGATGCGCGGCGGCTCCACCATCAGCCAGCAGACGGCCAAGAACGTCTTCCTGTGGCCCGGCCGCGACTGGGTCCGCAAGGGGCTGGAGGCGGGCTATACCGTCCTGATCGAGACCGGCTGGGGCAAGCGCCGCATCATGGAAGTCTATCTGAACGTCGCCGAGATGGGCCCCGGCATCTTTGGCGCAGAGGCCGCCGCCCGCCACTGGTTCGGAAAATCCGCCGCCGACCTGACGCCGCGCGAGGCCGCCCGCATCGCCGCCATCCTGCCCAGTCCACGCCGCTACAATGCCGGAACGCCCGGCCCCTATGTCCGCAGGCGCGCCGCGCGCATCCAGGCCTCGGCCCGGGTGGTCCGCAACGAGGGTCTGGCCGCCTGCGTGCTCTGATCGAACCGGGTTCGATTTCGGCCCGTTAACCCTTGGCTTCACCGATCCCTTAACGGCGCCTTGGTAGGTCATGTCGATGGCGGACCCTTCGGCCCGCCAGAGACGAACCAGACGGTGGGCCATGCGGATCGTGAAGAGGACAGTGTCTGCACTGAAGACTTTCGGGGCCCGTTTTGCCGGCGACCGGCGCGGCAATGTCGCCTTGATCTTCACCCTGGTCCTGCCGCCGATGCTGCTGATGACCCTTGGCGGGGTCGAGATCGCCCGTGTTTCCACCGTGCGCATGAACGTCCAGGACGCCCTGGACGCCGCCACCCTGGCCGCCGCCCGCTCGGAGTACACCGAAGACTCCCTCATCACTGAGGTGGGCCTGGCCGCCCTCGAGGCCAATCTGGCCCCCTACGACGACGTCATCCTTGACACGGCCAATACGACGTTCCGCCTGAACGCAGCCACCGGCGTGGTCGTGGCCGACGCCAGGGCCAGCGTCAACGCCATGATCGCCAATATCGTCCTGCCGCCCTATGGACAGTTCTTCGACGACCAGCTGCCGGTCGATGCCCATTCCGAGGTGCTGCGGTCCAGCGGAGGAATGCTCGAGGTCGCTCTGGTGATCGACAACACCGGCTCCATGTCCGGGGACAAGCTGACCAATACCAAGGCCGCCGCCATCGACCTGATCAACCGGCTGGAGGCCGCCGAAGCTCGCTCGATCGAGGAGGACGCGATCAAGATCGCGCTGGTGCCCTTCTCCATGACCGTGCGGGTCACGGAGGGCGGCACCAACACACCGCCCAGCTGGATGACGAATGCCACGGACCACACGGGCGGCGGCGTCTATTCGGACCCTGGCAACAAATACAGCCTGTTCGACGCCAATGCGACGGGCCGGTTCACCCTGTTCGGTCGCCTGAACACCACCTGGGGCGGCTGCGTGGAGGCGCGCGGTGCGCCCTACGACATCCGCGACACGCCTCCGGTCGCGGGGACCGAGGCCAGCTGGTTCGTGCCCTTCTTCGCCCCGGACGAGCCGGACAGGGGCGATTATCCCAAGGACTCGACCTGGCAAAACTATAACTACCAGGGCAACGACTATGTGGATGACGGCATCCCGGCCATCACCGGCAACAATCCGTTCGGCTCCGGGTCGGCGGCGACGGCGGCCCGGGCCCAGGCCTGGTGGGACCGGGTCCGCAATACCAGCCGCTATTCGAACACCCCGCGCGATACGCTGACAAACTCCTACGGTCCCAACGACGGCTGCAGGCTCGGGCCGATCGTCCGGCTGACGGACGACTTCAACGCCCTGCGCGCGGGGGTGAGCGACATGATCGCGTGGGGCAACACCGATGTCCCCCTCGGTACGATGTGGGGCTGGCACACCCTGTCGCCCAGCGCCCCGTTCGGTGACGGCCGCGCCTACGACACAGAGCGGCTGAAGAAGATCATGATCATCATGACCGACGGCGAGAACGTGATGAGCGCGGCCTCCAACCCTAACGACAGCACCTACAACGGCAACGGCTACATCTGGCAGAACCGGCTGGGCATCACCTCGGGCAGCAATGCCGCCCGCCGCGACAGGATGGACGATCGGTTCGACAGCGCCACCGCCGGCACCGAGGACATGTGCGGAAACATGAAGACAAAGGGCATCGAGGTCTACACCGTCGCCGTCCAGGTCAATGCCAGGGTCCAGAACTTGCTGCGGCGCTGCGCCACCGATAACGCCCACTATTTCGAGGTCAACAGCGCCTCCGGCATCGGGGACGCCTTCGACCGCATCGCCGGTGCCATCGAAAAAATGCGGATCAGCAAATGATCGCGGCCTCCGTCGCCACGGCCGGCATCGCCTCGGCCGTGGCCCGGTTCGACCAGAGCGCGGCGCGCACCGCCGCCGCGCCCCTGGACGACCTCGCCGCCGAGACCGTCGAACGGATGCAGGCCAGGGCCGCCCTGTCCGCCAACGTCGCCGTCCTGCGCACGGCCGATGACATGACCGGAACCCTGCTGGACATGCTGGCCTGACGGTCGCACCCTGAGGCTCCTTTCGACGGAGCCCCCTCATGCCCTATGTGTCCGGTTTCCTGTCCCCCGTGAAGGCGGAGAACAAGGATCGCTACATCGCCTCGGCCGCGACCAGCTGGCCGATCTTCCAGAAATACGGCTGCCTCGAACAGGTCGAGACCTGGGGTGTCGACGTGCCCCCCGGCAAGCTGACCGGCTTCGACCTGGCGGTGAAGCTGGAGCCGGACGAGGTCGTCGTCTTCTCCTGGCTGAAATGGCCCGACAAGGCCACGGCCGACGCCTGTTTCGCCACCATGGAATCCGATCCGGCCTGGAAGGACATGGACATGCCCTTCGACGGCAAGCGCATGATGTGGGGCGGCTTCGAGGTGATCTTCGAGGGGTAGGGTCCCGGCCCTAACCATTGCGCACGGCTGCTTGCCACCGCACCGCGAAACGAGCCATGGATAGTCCATGCTCTCAGGCGCGCTTTTCACGCAGGACTTTCTGGAAGAGGCAGTCACTCGTTGGGTGGCGTTCCGACAGGCGTTGGCGGCCGCACCAATGCTTCGAGCCGAACTTCGAGCGATGATTGCGTCAATCGGCGATCCAACCGGCCTGAACGAAGCCCAGACCGAGGATCGTCTGGTTCGTCCCATGCTCGACCGGCTGGGATGGGCGGGCCTTCGCGTGGTTCAGGCAACAGCGACCCGCAGCGATGTTCCCGATTACCTCCTGTTTCCGGACGCCGATGCTTTCGTCCGTGCCGATGCTCTTCAGGGACCGGACAAGTTTCGGCACGCCGTAGCGGTCGGCGACGCCAAACGCTGGGCCATCGGCCTCGACCAGCGCGGCGGAGGGGCAGGTCTCAGCGAGACCCCGGTCTCGCAGGTGCTGCGCTACATGGACCGCGCGGCGACCCGGTCCCAAAGCTGTCGCTGGGGTCTGCTGACCAACGGTCGATCCTGGCGTCTTTATCATCAGGGGGCTTCCGACCGCCTGAACGACTATTTCGAAATCGACCTGCTGGCTGCGCTCGGCCTGCCGGGTCAGGACGCACTGCCGCTGTTCGGCCTGACCGTGGACCCGGACCACGCGCTCGCGCTGCTGATTCTGTTCTTCGGTGCCGACGGGTTTGGCGAACATCAGAGAAACGCTCTCGACGAAGGCCGACAGTGGGAAACGCGGGTCCGCGACGATCTGGCCGACAAGGTCTTCGGCACCGTCTATCCCGGCTTTATCGCCGCCCTGATCGCAGCCGACCGGCAGGCTCCCGCGGCCCTGACACCCGACTACCTCGCCGAGGTGCGCGAGGCGGCCCTGACCCTGCTGTATCGCCTTTTGTTCGTTTTCTACGCCGAGGACCGCGAACTCCTGCCCAAGTCCGACCGGCGCTACGACGACTATGCCTTGGCCAAGGCTCGTGCGCGTATCGCTGAAATGCTGGACGCCGACGACGCCCTGTCGGCGCGGGGCGCGACATGGTGGCAGCACGTCTTCACCCTGTTCGACATCATTGACCGGGGCGACGAGGCGCTCGGCATGCCCGCCTATAACGGCAAGCTGTTCGCCCCGACTCGGTCCCCCCTTCTGCAACGCGTGGCCATCCCGGATCAGGCCTTTGCGCCACTGCTGGACGCACTGTCACGCCGCGAGGAAAGCGGCCGTCGTCTCTGGATCAACTACCGCGACCTGTCGGTGCGCGAGCTGGGCTCGATCTACGAACGCCTGCTGGAATACGAACCGGCCATCGAGGGCGAAACGGTCGTCATCCGCCTGAACCCCTTCGCCCGCAAAGGTTCGGGCAGCTACTACACCCCCGATGTTCTCGTCCGCCTGATCATCGACAAGACGCTGACGCCTCTCGTTGAGGAACGAATGGCCGCGTTCGAACGCGCGGTCGCCGACGCTTCGGACAAACGGCAGGATGCGGGCAATCGGCGAGCTTGGCTCGATGCCGCCGATCCGGGGGCTGCCATCCTGTCGATCAAGGTCTGTGACCCCGCCATGGGCTCGGGCTATTTCCTCGTCGATTTGGTCGACTGGCTGGCCGATCAGGCCTTCACCGCTATCGGCCGAGCCGAGCAACTGGCCGAAGTCACCGGCCTTGAATGGACCTCGCCACTGGCGGGCGCGCTTGAGACCTTGCGGGCCTCGGTGCGGGCCGAGGCCGACACCAACGGCTGGATCGGCATCGGTCCGGAACAGACATCTGACGCCAATCTGATCAAGCGGCTGGTGCTCAAACGCTGCGTCTTCGGCGTGGACAAGAATCCGATGGCCGTCGAACTGGCCAAGGTCGCCCTGTGGCTCCACACCTTCACCGCCGGCGCACCGCTCAGCTTCCTCGATCACCACCTCGCCTGCGGCGACAGCCTGTTCGGCGAATGGGTGCATGAAGCAGAACGCGAGATCGAGGGATTTGAACGCCGGGGTCGCGCGGCCCAGGCCAACACCCGCGACGCCTTCCTGGGTCAAGCCATCCAGACCGCGATCGGGTCCGAGGCGCGCATGCGTGCCATCGAGGCCTCGCCCGACGCCCGACTTCAGGAGGTCGAGAACTCCGAGGCTGACTATCGCGACGTGCGTGACGCGACCGCGCCCTTGAAGGCCTTCCTCGACCTCTGGCACGGGCTGAAATGGCTGAACCTTTCACCCGACGACCGCCGCGTGGTGCGCGAACTTCTGGACAACCGTTTCGGCGCGCTGCTCGACATCGCGGTGGGCGGTCCAGACGCCATGACAGTGCCCGCCTCGCTTCAGGGTCCGGATGGCCGCTTCGATTCCGCGCTTGCAGCTGAAATGGCTGATCAGCCAGCCTTGATTCCAGATGCCGGTGCCGCAGCTTGGCTGCGCGCCCGCCACCTTGTGGATCGAGCCCTGACCATCGCGGCGGAGCAACGGTTCCTGCACTGGCAGGTCGCCTTCCCCGGCGTGTGGAGCGGCTGGCGCGACGCGCGTCAGGGCGGCTTCGACGCGGTCATCGGCAATCCGCCCTGGGATCGGATGAAGATGCAGGAGGTCGAATGGTTCGCCGAACGCGCCCCCGCAATCGCGCGCCAAGCTCGGGCCGCCGACCGCAAGATCGCCATTGCCGCCCTGACTGAGGTCGCCGACCCCTTGGCGCGACTGTACGGCCTCGCTCGCGATACCGCTGAGACCGCCATGCGCGTGGCGCGGCAGGGCGGTGCCTATCCCCTGCTGTCGCGCGGCGACATCAACCTGTACTCCCTGTTCGTTGAACGCGCCCAGAGCTTGATCCGGCCGGAGGGTGCGACCGGCCTGCTGACCCCGTCGGGCATCGCCTCGGACCTGACCGCCTCGGTCTTCTTCAAGTCCGTCTCGACCGCCGGGCGGGTGATCGCACTGTACGACTTCGAGAACCGTCGCGGCGAAGGCCGAGAACATTTCTTCCCCGACGTGGACAGCCGTTTCAAATTCATGGCCGGCATCATTGGCGGGCCGAACCGCACGGTGGCAGCGGCCAGTTGCGGCTTCTTCCTGAGCGACGCACCTTCAGACGCTGACGACGGCAGTCCCGATCCGCGCCTGTTCCAGATGACGGCTGCCGACTTCGCCCGCGTCAACCCGAACACCGGCACAGCCCCGATCTTCCGTTCAGCCCGCGACGCGGAAATCACGCGGGGGGTCTACTCGCGGCTACCGGTGCTGGTGGATCGTTCATCGGGTCTCGAGGTGAAAGCTCTACCGATCAAATATCTGCGCATGTTTGACATGACGCTGGACAGCCGAAAGTTCTGGACCGCGCGCAGACTTGAAGCCGACGGTGCCTATCCGATCGCCGGTGGACGCTGGTTGAAAGGCCCGACGGAGTGGGTTCCGCTCTACGAAGGCAAGATGGTGCAGGCATACAATCACCGAGCCGCCGATATTGAGGTGAATGACGCAAACCTGAAACGCGCCGCACAGCCGGTGCGGGTCAGCGATGAGCAGCTGGCCGACCCCTCTTGGCTGCCGACATCCCAGTATTTCGTGGACACCGACGACCTGCCGGAACGCCTCTCCGTCAGCTTTGGCCTTAAGCACGTCACCTCCGCGACCAACGAGCGTACCTTCATCGGCGCGGTCGTGCCACTTTGCGGCGCAGGAAACTCCCTGCCACTCCTCGGTTTCCCAAAGGACGGAAGCCTGTCGCTTTTCACAGAGCTGGCCAACTCCTTGCCCTTCGACTTCATCAGCCGACAGAAGGTTCAGGGGCAGAACCTCAACTGGTTCATCATCGAGCAACTGCCCGTCATCCCCGCTTCCGGTTATGTCCAGGCCATCGGCGACACCACTGCCGGCGCCGTCGTGCGCGATCACGTCCTGCGCCTCAGCTACACCGCCCACGATCTGGCACCGTTCGCCCGCGAAGTGGGCTGGGTCTATGAGCCTGGCGACCTCCTGCCGGACGGCTCGCCGGCCCGCCCCGGCGAGGTCCGCCCGCCCTTCCCGTGGAACGAGGCCGAGCGCCGTCTGCTCCGGGCGCGACTGGATGCCCTGTATTTCATTCTTTACGGCGTCACCGGCCCCGACGACGTCCGACACATCCTGTCGACCTTCCCCATCGTCCGGCGCAAGGACATGGCCGAACACGGCGTTTACCTGACCGAGCTGCTGGTCCTGTGGTTCCTGAAGGCGCTTCAGGCGGGTGACTGGCAGCGCGACCCGCCGGTCGCCGACCTGATCGCTCAGACGAGGCGAGCGACGCCTATCTGAAGCGCTTCCCGCCAGGAGAGGGGCCTGACGCCTCACAACCGCCACACCCTCGGCCCCTCCGTCACATCCACCACCCCCTCCCCCGCGACCGCCGCCTCGTCCGCACCCGCACCCGGCTCCGGCGGTCTCTGATCCTCCGGCAGCCAGTCGCGCGGGGGCCAGGTCCAGCCGCTGAGGTCTTCCTTGCCCCAGTCCGCGCCCTGACAGTGCCGCAGATGCTGGCGGACCATCATCGTGTCGGGTTCCGGCGGACGGGGATCGACCGGCAGCAGCCGTCCGTGGGCGTCCCAGTGGCGGCTGGCCCAGCCGCCGTGAACGCCGGCCTGAAAGTCCGCCAGGGCCACGTCCGGTCCCAGCATGCGCGCGCGCCAGCGGAGGGCGAATGCGCCGTGGGCGGCCAGCGACGGTCCCCGGTCGGTCAGCAGATCCAGCGCCAGCACATTGGCCCGCCGCTCCACCTCGGCCATGACCGCCTCGACCACGGCCAACTTTTCCGCCTCCGCCTCGGCCCGTTCCTCGGGGGTCTGGTCCTCAGGGTCGACGTCCGCGTCCGCCGGCGCGGGCGCAGGGGCCCCGGTGACCCGCCCCAGCGCCTCGGCCGCCCTCAGGATCGCGCTGGCCTCCAGCGCCCGTCCCTCGCCCAGCAGGGCGGCGGCATGGGCGATGGCGGCGTCCCGCGCCTGTTTCAGGTCGATCCGCGCGGGCAGACCCTCCTCGCTGGCGCGATGAATGGCCCTGGCGTGGGCGGCGTGGGTCCAGCCACACCGCGTGGCCCGCTTGCGGATGGTATTGATGGAAATGTTCAGCCGCCGCGAGATCGACTCGGCCGTCTCGCCGCCCAGATAGGCGTCACGGATGACCGCCCACGTCTCGGCGGGAAAGTTCCTGCGGGTGCGGATGCCGTCCTGGGTCATCCGGCCAGTGTGGACCGCCCCGGCGTCAGAATCGGACGTATGTCCCCGGCTGTCCCGGTTTGTCTTCGCAAGACCGGTACGAACCGGGACTCAGGCGGTACAAGACCGGCGGGGACAAAGCGGGGGGGGGGTACCGTCCCGTCCCGGCTCTCCGCTTCGCTTCGGCCGGGATGCCAAGCATCCCTAATCCCTAATCCCTAATCCCTAATCCCCAAGCCCTAGCTGTCCAGGAAGCTCCGCAGCTTCCGCGACCGCGACGGATGCTTCAGCTTCCTCAGCGCCTTGGCCTCGATCTGGCGGATGCGTTCGCGGGTGACGCTGAACTGCTGACCGACCTCTTCCAGGGTGTGGTCGGTGTTCATGCCGATGCCGAAGCGCATGCGCAGGACCCGCTCCTCGCGCGGGGTCAGGGAGGCCAGCACGCGGGTGGTGGTTTCCCGCAGGTTCGACTGGATGGCCGCATCGATGGGCAGGATGGCGTTCTTGTCCTCGATGAAGTCGCCCAGGTGGCTGTCCTCCTCGTCGCCGATGGGCGTCTCGAGGCTGATGGGTTCCTTGGCGATCTTCAGGACCTTGCGGACCTTCTCCAGCGGCATGGCCAGTTTTTCGGCCAGCTCTTCCGGGGTCGGCTCGCGGCCGATCTCGTGCAGCATCTGGCGTGATGTCCTCACGATCTTGTTGATCGTCTCGATCATGTGGACCGGGATGCGGATGGTCCGCGCCTGGTCGGCGATCGAGCGGGTGATGGCCTGACGGATCCACCAGGTGGCATAGGTCGAGAACTTGTAGCCGCGGCGATACTCGAACTTGTCGACCGCCTTCATCAGACCGATGTTGCCTTCCTGAATCAGGTCCAGGAACTGCAGGCCGCGGTTGGTGTATTTCTTGGCGATGGAGATCACGAGGCGCAGGTTGGCCTCGACCATTTCCTTCTTGGCCTGACGAGCCTCCCGCTCGCCCTTCTGCACGGTCTGGACGATGCGGCGATAGTCGTCGATGGGCAGGCCGGCCTCGACCGCTACAGCGGCGACGTCGTGGCGGATCGTGGCGATCTGGGTCGCCTCATTGTCGCTGAACCGGGTCCAGCGCACCCCCATGTCCTTGACGCGCGTGGACCAGGTCGGGTCCAGCTCGGCCGTGAAATAGGCCTTCAGGAACTCGGGGCGGCTGATGCCGTAGCTGTCGGCCAGGCGCAGCAGGCGGCCTTCCAGACCGATCAGGCGCTTGTTGATCGCATAAAGCTGCTCGACCAGGGCCTCGATGCGGTTGTTGTTCAGCTTCAGCGTTTTCAGGCGGCCGGAGATCGCGCCCGACAGGGTGTCATAGGCCTTGCGGTCCCTGGCGCCCAGCTCCTCGCCCTTCAGCCGGCTCTCGACCAGCTTTTCCTGCAGCTTCCTGAACGCGTCGAAGTCGCCGGCGATCGCATCCAGGGTCTCCATGACCCCGTCGCGCAGTTCGGCTTCCAGCGCCGAGATGGACATCCCGCCGCCGTCGTCGAAATCCTCGTCGTCCTCGTCGCCCTCGGGCTTTTCAGCCTCGGCCTCTGCGCCGGGCTCGGGCTCGGGCTTGGGCGGAATCGGCTGGCCCGGGATCGGCGGCTGGGGCTGGTTGTGCGGCAGCGAAGACGGGTTCAGCACGCCGTAGGTGGCGTCCAGGTCGATGACCTCGCGCAGCAGGATGCGGTTGTTCGCCAGCTCGTCGCGCCAGACCATGATGGCCTCGAACGTCAGGGCGCTTTCGCACAGGCCCGAAATCATCGCATCGCGCCCGGCCTCGATCCGCTTGGCGATGGCGATCTCGCCCTCGCGGCTCAGCAGCTCGACCGAGCCCATTTCGCGCAGATACATCCGCACGGGGTCGTCGGTGCGGTCATAGGTCGGCTTGGCGTCGCCCTCGGTGACCGATGTCTCGGCCTTCTCGGCCAGCTCGCCGCCAGTAGACTCAGCTGCGTCTTCCTCGGCCTCCACGACGTTGACGCCCATTTCGGACAGCATCGCCAGGGTGTCCTCGATCGCGTCCGGCGTGACCTCTTCGGACGGCAGGACCTTGTTCAGCTCCTCCATCGTCACATAGCCGCGCGCCTTGGCCTGTTTGATGAACTTCTTGACCCCGGCATCGGTGAGGTCGAGCAGCGGCCCGTCGGTGGTGGCCTCGGGCGCTTCCTGCGTATCGCTCATTACGTCTTCTTCTCCAGCCACAGGGGAGGATCAGGCCCCCTGGCAAAAATGCCACATCCGTTTCAAAACAGAACGCCTGGACGCGCAGTTCGTTACGAAACCGCCGCGTCGTCCCAGATCGTCCCGGTCTTGATGGCTCGTCGCAATGCGTCGCGCTCCGCCTTCAGGCGACTGAAGGCCGAGGCATCGAAGGCGTGATCCGCCCCCGATTTCGCTGACGCCAGCGCCGCGTCCAGACCCGCCATGCGGGTCAGGGCATCGAAGCCTTGCGACCACCGGACCCTTGCCTCGGCGAGGGGCGCATTCGCGGCCAGGAAAGGCGCGCCGGACTTTGCCGCCGCCTTCTCGACCTCGCGCACTAAAGCGTCGTGTCCGGAGGACGCGAGATGGCGACGCAGGGCCGCGCTGTCAAGCGTCTGACCCCCGAAACGCAGGCGCACCAGTTCCTGCGCCAGACCGTCCAGGGCGGGATCGCCAAACCCGTGCGCCGCGATCGCCTCCAGGTGATCGTCCATCCGTTCGGGATCCTCGATAGCCCCGTGCGCCAGCGCCGCCGCGACCGGCTCGATGGAGCGATTCAGCGCCTGCATGGCCTGGGCTCCTTCGGCCGTCTGACCCAGCTTTGGCGGCGGACCGGGGCGCCACCGGCCACCCGTCGGCTGGGCCCGCTGCGGGGCCTGCCCACGCGAGGGGAACAGGGCGTCGAAGCGGTCGAACAGCTCGCGGCGATACTGTTCGGCCAGATCCTTGTCGGCGATGGCCGCGGCGGCCGTGCGCAACCGTCCCTTGAGCCCCGCACGGCGCTCGGGCGTGTCGAGTGGCTCGACCTCGGCCTCGCGCCTGAACAGCACCTCGGCGAACGGCCGCGTCCCGGTCATCGCCTGACGCAGGGCCGGTGCCCCCTTGTCGCGCAGGATATCGTCGGGGTCCTGGCCGCCGTCCAGCAGGGCGAACCGGAACGATCGGCCGGACCTGAGCAGCGGCAAGGCCCGCTCGATGGCGCGATAGGCCGCCCTCTGCCCGGCCCCGTCGCCGTCGAAACACAGGATCGGCTCGGACGAGACCCGCCACAGCAGGGCCATCTGCTCCTCGGTCAGGGCCGTGCCCATCGGTGCCACGGCCGGCAGCCCCGCGCGCTGGCAGGCGATGACGTCCATATAGCCCTCGACCACAATCACGCTCTGGGTCGATTTCGATTCCGCCCCCAGGATGCGCCGCGCCTCCGGCAGGCCATAGAGGGTAGCCCCCTTGTGAAACAGCGGGCTCTCCGGCCCGTTCAGATATTTGGCCCGGTCGTCGGGGTTCATCGCCCGGCCACCGAAGCTGACCAGCCGCCCGCGCGCATCCAGGATCGGGAACATCAGCCGGTCGCGGAACCGGTCATAGGGCGCGCCACCGCCCTCCGGCGCGATCAACATGCCCATTTCGACCAGGTCGCCCGGCTTCGCGCCCCGCTGGACCAGCGCCGCCTTCAGCCCCTCGCGGTCGTTCGGGGCATAGCCCAGTCCGAACCGGTCCCACTGATCCTCGGGCAGGCCGCGCCGCTCCAGATAGTCCCGCGCCGCCTTGCCGACCGATCGGCGCAGGTTGGCCGCGAACCATTTCTGGGCCAGGTCCATCCAGTCCGACAGGCCCTGCTTCCTCGCCTCGCGTTCGGCCGCCTGCAGGTCCTCGGCCGGCAGTTGCATCCCCGCCTCGGCCGCCAGCCGCTCGACCGCCTCCGGAAAACTCAGCCGCTCGGTCTCCTGCAGGAAGCTGATGACGTCGCCGTGCTTGCCGGAGGAGAAGTCGTGGAAAAAGCCCTTGTCGTCGTTGACGAAGAAGGACGGCGACTTCTCTTTCGAGAAGGGGCTGAGCCCGACCCATTCCCGTCCCTGACGCTTGAGCTTTACCGACCGGCCGATCACGTCGGACGGGCGAAGGCGGGCCTTCAGTTCTTCCAGGAAGCGGTCATCGAAGCGCACCGACGATCCTTAACGCCATTGCGTCCCGACGCGAAGCAAGGACGATGTCATGGCGGTGGATAGCGCAGCGGGGCTGGGCGGCGAGGCATGGATCGGAATGGCAAACCCTGCCCGATTAACCTCTCGTTAACCACACAGGCAAATCCGTGTTCGTAACCATCTGATTTCGGGCCTATTTCTGTGGGACACCCGGAACAATCCACAGGGTTTGTGGATTAACCATATCGAATGCGCCCAGAAAGGGAGCGACCTCGCCGTCCCGGACGCGATGCGCGACGGGCGGATCACTCACGGATTTGCCCACCATGTTCATCGCCATCGCCCGCCCGGCGGTGGAACCCCTCGGCCCCGACGCCGTCGCCGTCCCCGGTTCCCCCGCCATCCACGACCTGACCCCCCGTGCCCTGCATGCGCGCCTGTTGGCCAACGCCGCCCAGCGGCGGCTGCGCGGCATGGAGCGAAAGCGGGCCGACCGGCTGGACGATGCGGACTACTGGCTGCACGCCGCGCCGGTGGCGATCCGCAAGGCCTGCGCCCTGCGCGAGGACCGCAGCTTCGCGCCCCTGCCCTGACCGGCTCAGCGCCAGGCGGTGCCGTCGACCGCGCCCTTGCGACCGACCTCATAGACCGCGCTCATCGACTCCACGCTGAAGTCGAGCGCCGAGGCCTCCGAATCGTCCGGCAGGGCGGCGTAACGGAAGAACAGGTCGTTGGTGTCCGCGAACGCCCGATTGCCCGCCAGCGTCGTGATCATGGCGGCGCGCAGCAGGATGTCGATGCTGCGTCCCAGGACGCCCTGCGGCGTGTCCCGGGTGATCTCGAAACCGGGGTTGGTCCGGCCGTTGATGACGACATAGAAGCGGGCCGCACGTAACGTCCCCGACGGTTCCCGGAACGACCACAACGTCTCCGGAACGGCCAGGAAAGGCGTCGTCACTCCGCCATCGACATGCATCTCCTCGAACTCCAGCCCGGCATTGTCGGACTGGATCAGAACCGGCGGAAAAGCCCCGGGAATGCTGGCCGAGGCGACCAGCACGCTGCGGAACAGCTCCAGCGCCTCAGGCGTCCCCTGGGTGGCTATTGCGCCCAGATCCCAGCTGACGCCGCGCTGGGAATCCAGATCGGTCGTGGCGATCAGAAGCACCCGGCCCTTGGCGTACTCCGCCGCGACGGCGCGCAGCAGGTCCGCATCGACATAGTGTTCGACCAAGGCGCGCAGCGGTTCCGGATTATAGATCCCCGACCCGAACAGGGCCCCGATACCCTGCGGCTGCAACAACCCGACCGCCGCGCCACCGGTATAGGCGTCGGCCAGCTCATCGTCGTAGTCGGAACCCAGGAAAACGAAAGGGGCCGCCAGAGCGCCGGTAGACACCCCTGTCACCACCTCGAAGTCCGGCCGCTCGCCGGTCTCGCTCCAGCCCTTCATCAGGCCTGCTGTGAACGCCCCGTTCGAGCCACCGCCGCTGAGCGCGATGAAGTCCAGCACGCCGTCAGGACCCAGCGGGACGCCTTCGCGAAAGGCGCGCTGGAACAGTTCGGCGCGGTCGCCGGCATCCAGATAGACCCGGATGGGATGGCCGGGTTGGGCGACCAGCCCCATCGGCCGGGCGGCGTCGCGATCCTGCATGTCGAAGCTGGATCGCGCACCGCTGGCGCAGGCTCCGAGGCCAAGGGCGAGACATGTGGTGAGGGTCAGGACCAGCGCACGCATGTTTGACCCTATCACGTCGGCTTGCACGGAACGATGACGGGTCAGCGCGCCTCCGGAATCCGCCGGACAACCGATTGCTCCAGGCGCTGCAGGCGCGATGCCAGGGTCCTGGGCGTCACCCGCTCGCGGGCCTCCAGCCCGACGGCCCAGCGCCCGCGCACAGCCTCGGCCAGGATCGGGTGGCGGTCGTGCTGGTGGACGATGGCGCTGACCGAGCCGTCGGGATTGACCACCTGCCCGTCACGAAAGGCGAAGCCCCCGGCGGCTGCCAGACCGATGGTGGCGACCCGGCCGTAGTTCTCGCGGACCTCGGCCTCCACCAGCCCCATGTGGATCGCCATATTGCAGGCGGCCTGGTCGGCCCCGAAGCTGCCACCCATCTCCGATCGGGGCACGGCCGCCAGCATCAGCACCGTGCGGCAGAACCGCATCATGTCGGCGCGCGGCCCCAGGACCGTCCCGACGCAGATCGCCGGGGCCGGGGCCAGGTCGTCGGCGATCGAATCCCCGGCCAGGGCCCGCAGATACTTCATGTCGAAGGCGTGGTCGGCCAGCCGGTCGCCTTCGAGGAACACCTCCAGCCCATCCGGCGCGGGCTCGAACGGGGCCTTCTGGAAGATCACGTCGCGCACGTCGGTCAGCAGCACGTTGCGGACATCGGCCCGCCCGGACAGATGGGCATCCACCGCCGCGAACCGGGCCATAACCGGATGGGGCTGCCAGCCCTGTGTCTGCGGTTGCGCCAGGAACCGCACGGCGTGCTCGGCGAACAGCGCCTCGACGTCGGGCCGCGCATCGGCGGCCAGGGCGATCTCACCGTCGAAGACGCTGCGCAGCGAGCGGACGAAGGGCGCGATATGGTGGGCGTCATAGCCGGTGGCATAGCCGGCCACGACATCGACGGTCCCCGAACCCGACACCGCCTCGACCCGCGCGGACCCCAGCGCCTGCGACAGCCAGCGCAGATAGTGCGACCGGACGCTGGGCGAGGACGCCAACCTAGGCGTCCATCAGGGCCTGGAACCTGTCGAACAGATACAGGCTGTCGGTGGGCCCGGGCGAGGCCTCGGGGTGGTGCTGGACGCTGAACACCGGCCGGTCCTTCAGCTGGATACCGCAGTTGGTGCCGTCGAAAAGGGACACATGTGTCTCCACCACCGCCTCGGGCAGGCTGTCGCGGTCCACGGTAAAGCCGTGGTTCATCGACACGATCTCGACCTTGCCGGTGGTCAGATCCTTGACCGGATGGTTGGCCCCGTGGTGCCCCTGATCCATCTTCACCGTCCTGGCGCCCAGGGCGAGCGCCAGCATCTGGTGCCCCAGGCATATCCCGAAGACCGGCTTGCCGCTTTCGACCAGCTTGCGGATCTCCGGCACGGCATAGGCACCCGTCGCCGCCGGATCGCCCGGTCCGTTCGACAGGACGATGCCGTCCGGATGGCGCGCCAGGACCTCTTCCGCCGTCGTCGTCGCCGGGACCACCGTGATCTTCGCGCCGGTCGAGGCCAGGGCCCGCAGGATGTTGCGCTTCACCCCATAGTCCAGAACCACGACCGACTTCCTGCCGGTCGTCTTCGGATGCCCTTCCGGCCATTCCCACAGACCTTCGTCCCACTCGAACGCCTGCAGCGTCGAGGCGGGCCTGGCCAGATCGAGGCCGACCAGACCGGTCCAGGCCCTGGCCTGCTCGACCAGCGCCTCCAGATCGAAGCGGCCTTCCGGATCGTGGGCGATGACCGCATGGGGCGCGCCGTGGTCGCGGATGCGCCGGGTCAGGGCGCGCGTGTCGATGCCCGACAGACCCACGACGCCACGCCGCTTCATCCAGGCATCCAGGCTGGCGTCGGAGCGCCAGTTGGCCGGATCGGTCGGCAGGTCGCGGAAGATCGCGCCGCGCGCGGAGGTGTCCGACCCGCCGCCCATCTGCTCGATGTCCTCCACATTGGTGCCGGTGTTGCCGATGTGGGGGAAGGTGAAGGCCAGGATCTGGCTCATGTAGCTGGGGTCGGTCAGGATTTCCTGATAGCCGGTCATGGCGGTGTTGAAGACGACCTCGCCGAGCGCCGAGCCGGTCGCGCCGACGCCGATCCCCTGAAAGACGGTGCCGTCGGCCAGGGCCAGAACGCCGGTGCAGCCGGGCAGAAGCGGAGTGGTCATGGCCGTTCCCTTACACCGAATCCCGGCGAACAAACGGCGGCGTTGCTACAGAGCCGTCGCGGCCGGGTCAAACCCGACCGCGAAATCGTTCAAACCGCCAATCTGGCGGGCATACCAGATGGTCAGGCTGGACGATCCGGTCGCGGCCAGGGCCACGGGGGTCAGACAGACGACCGGGCCGATCCTATTGCCGGCCACGACCAGCGCAGCCAGACCCCGGCCGAGCTTGCGGCCGCCGTGCCGGGCCGCCAGCGGAAACGTCCCGGTCCGGCTCATGGCGAAAACGCTATGCCGGAATTCGTGTGCCGTCCCATGCGAAAACGCCACCGCTGTCGGCGGGCGTCAGGCCGTCCAGCACCTTCAGCAGCCGCGTGGCCGAGTCTGCGGGCGTGAACAGCTTTTCCGGCTTCACCCCACGCTGGAAGGGCGCGCTCAGCCCGGTGTCGACCGTGCCGGGATGAAGGCCGGCCACGATGGCTTGCGGATGCGACCGCCCCAGCTCGATGGCGAGATTGGTCAGGATCATGTTCAGCGCCGCCTTGGACGCCCGATAGCTGTGCCAGCCGCCCAGCCGGTTGTCCCCGATCGAGCCGACCCGCGCGGACAGGGCCGCGAAGACCGCCCGCCGGTCGCGCGGCATCAGCGGGACGAAATGCCTGGCGATCAGGGCAGGACCGACGGTGTTGACCCTGTAATCGCGCAACAGGTGCTCGGCCGTCATCGCCTTGTAGGACCGCTCCGGTTCCTGCCCGTGATGCAGCACGCCGGTGGCGACGAAGACCAGGGTGGGAACGGGCCCCTGCGCCACCCGCGCAGCGGCGGCGGCGATGGAGCCTTCGTCCTCCAGATCGATATGGGCCTCGCCCGGCGTCGACCGCGCGAAGCGATGCACGGCACCGAACGCGCCGCCGGCCTCGAGGGCATCGGCGACGGCGAGCCCGATCCCGCCGGAGGCTCCGATCACCACGGCCGATGTCTTCATGTCGCTCAGGTCCATGCGGGGGCCATGCAGGTCTCTGGCGCCGGGCGCAACGCGACCGGTTGACCCCGCATCGGGCGCGCGCCAGATCACCCGTCCTGGCCGGAGCCCTCCCCATGCCCATCACCACGGTCGGTCTCGATGCCGACGACACCCTCTGGCACAATGAGACGATCTTTAGGCTGACCCAGGCGCGGTTCCTCGAACTGCTGGGTGCCTATGCCGATACGGACACGACCGAAGCCCGGCTGGCCGAGGTCGAGCGGCGAAATCTTCGGCTCTACGGCTACGGCATCAAGGGCTTCACCCTGTCGATGATCGAGACGGCCATGGAGCTGTGCGAAGGCGAGGCCCCCGCCTCCGTCGTGCGCGAGATCCTGGCCGCCGGGCGCGAGATGATCGCCCATCCGGTCGAGACCCTGCCCGGCGTCGACGAGACGGTGGCCCAACTGGCCGAGACCTATCGTCTGGTGCTGATCACCAAGGGCGATCTGCTGGATCAGGAGCGCAAACTGGCGGCCTCGGGCCTCGGCGAGCTGTTCGCTGCCGTCGAGATCGTCTCGGAGAAGGACCGCGGCACCTATGACCGCGTCTTCGCCCGCCACGGCACCGGGGCGGACGAAGCGGTGATGGTCGGCAACTCGATGAAGTCCGACGTCCTGCCCGCGCTGGAGGCCGGGGCCTTCGCCGTCCACATCCCCTACCATGTCACCTGGGCCCATGAACTGGCCGATGCGCCGAGCGGTCATGCCCGCTACGGCGCGCTGGAGGCGATCACCGCCCTGGCCGCCTGGCTCGCCGCACGGGCATAGAAGAGATCGGCCCTGCGGAGGGGCCGCCCTTCCCTTCGTCATCCGGTATTGCGGTGCACCGGGGTCCGGCCAGCCAGAAGCCTTCCGTATGCTGCAGGCTCCGGGAGCTTCCCGGCCGTGACGAAGCTTGAGCGTGTCAAAAGCGTGACACGATCTGAACATAATCATTGCGCCGCAAATCGCGGCTTGCGCATTTCGCGTTGCCGCAAGAACCATGCCCTTCTGAAGCTCAATTCAACCCTAGGGGAACGTTTCATGCGTATGGCGAAGCATTGGCTGATGGGGTCGGCGGCGACCTTCGTACTGGCCGGGCCTGCCCTGGCCCAGTCGACTGCGCCCCAGGCCTCCGACCAGGCAGACCAGGTCGAAGAGATCGTGGTCACCGGCTCGCGCCTGTCGTCGGGCTCGGTCCTCCAGGCCCCGCAGCCGGTTCAGGTTGTGACCGCCGAGGCCATCGCCGCAAAGGGCACCGTGGCGATCTCGGATCTGCTCGACACCCTGCCCGCCCTGCTCAGCTCCACCAGCTCGGCCCAGGCCAACGGAAACCAGGCGACGCTGAACCTGCGTGGCCTCGGTGGCAACCGCACCCTGGTGCTTGTGAATGGCCGCCGGCATGTGGCAGGCGTTCCCGGCTCGTCCGCCGTGGACATCGCCTCGATCCCCTCCGGGTTGATCGACCGCGTCGACGTGCTGACCGGTGGTGCCTCCGCCGTCTACGGTTCCGACGCCGTCACCGGGGTCGTCAACTTCATCATCAAGGACGACTTCGAGGGCTCGGAATTCACCATGCAAGCCGGCATGTCCGGCGAGGGCGACGGCAACGAACTCTATGGTTCTTTCCTGTTCGGCACCAATTTCGGCGAGGGCGACCGCGGCAACATCACCGTATCGGTGGAAGGCTATGATCGCCAGGCCGTCTTCTATGGCGACCGCGACTTCACGCGCGACAACTTCCTGGCCGACGACTATCCCAACCCGGACCTGTTCTTCCAGGCGGGCGATCCCATCCCGCCAGGACAGACGCGCGTCCTGGGCCGGACCATCCTGTCAGGCGGCAATCCGCGTTTCGCCGGAACCGATCCCGCTCTGGTCGCCCGCGCCCGCGCAGCCAAGGCGCGGACCTTCATCAACCGTCCGACCTTCGACGTGTCGAGCACCAGCGGCCTGATCGGCTTTGACACCGACGGCAGCGGCTTCTCGGCCCCGGCGCGCTTCCTTTCGACCTTCCAGGATCTGGACCGCGACGGCATCAATGACTGTCAGGAAAGCCGCGCGGGCCGCGAAGGCTATGGCTGTTATGTGGTCGATCCGGTCACCAATCAGGTGCGGCCGTTCGTCGACGGCATCTATGCCGGCGGCATCAACCAGTCCGGCGGTGACGGCGCAGGCCAGACCTTCAACGGCCAGTCCCTGGTCCCGGACGAGGTCCAGATTTCGGCCAACGTGTTCCTGAACTACGAGGTCAGCGAGGCCTTCCATCCCTATGCAGAACTGAAGGCCGTTCGCACCACCGCGACCAGCTACAATCCCTACAACACCTTCGACGACTCGATTCCGATCCGGCTCGACAACCCCTTCATTCCGGCCAGCATCCGCGCAATCATGAATGCCGAGATCGCGGCCGATCCCTCGATTGCCAGTGTCGCCAAGGTTCTGCTGGGCCGCGACAACATCGACCTGTTCGATCCCGCGATCGAGGACGAGCGCACGACCTACCGGGCCGTCATCGGGGCTCGCGGCGATCTGGGCTGGAACCTGTCCTACGACCTGTCGCTCAACTACGGCCGGACCGAAGGCGAGTCGCGCAGCGCCGTGCGACTGGAAGACCGCTACTTCTCGGCGATCGACGCGGTACGCGCGCCGAACGGCGAGATCGTCTGCCGTTCGACGCTGAACCCCACCGCCTTGCCCAGCAAGGGCCAGCTGGGCCCCAACCCCGGCGGGACCATCCCCTTCAACACCTTCACCCCCGGCACTGGTTCGGCCTGTCGCCCGCTGAACCTGTTCGGCCTCAACCAGGCCAGCAAGGCGGCCCTGGACTTCATCGCCTACACTGGCGTGGATGTGTTCACGATCGAACAGACGGTCGTCACCGGCGTCCTGACCGGCGATTCCGAGCCACTGTTCTCGCTGCCGGGCGGCCCGATCGGGTTCGTCCTGGGCGGCGAGTACCGCAAGGAGAAGAGCGACTTCGACGGCGACGATTACGTCAACAAGGGCTTCAACTTCGAAAGCCGGACCACGGCGGACGTCAGCGGCGAGTACGATGTTCAGGAAATCTTCGCCGAACTGCGCGTGCCGCTGCTGGCAGAGATGCCGTTCTTCGACGAACTGACTTTGACCGGGGCCGTCCGCGCGGGCGAGTATTCGACCGTCGGCTCGACCACCACCTACAAGTACGACGCCGTCTGGGCCCCCATCAGCGACATCCGCTTCCGCGGTGGCCAGGCCAAGACGGTGCGCGCGCCCAATATCTCCGAGCTGTTCTCGCCGATCACCTCCTTCAACGCTCGCCCGGTCGATCCCTGCGACCAGAACAACATCGGCCTGGGCAACAACCCGGCCAAACGTCTGGCCAACTGCCGGGCCGACGGCATTCCCGTCGGCTTCACCGACCCCCTGACCAGCCAGTTCGCCGGCCGCACCGGGGGCAACCCGAACCTGCAGGAAGAGGAATCCGACAGCTTCACCTACGGTGTCGTCCTCCAGCCCCGCTTCATTCCGGGCCTGGCTGTGACGGTCGACTACTACAATATCGAGATCACCAATGCGATCCAGGCGGTCACGACCCAGGACATCGTCGACAGCTGCTATGACGGGCCGAACCTGCAGAACGTGTTCTGCAGCCAGTTCACCCGGAACCGCAACGCGGCCTCGCCGACCTTCCTCGGTTTCAACTCGATCACCACGACCCAGCTGAACTTCGCCGGCCTGGAAGCGTCGGGGATCGACTTCAACGTCAGCTACGCCTTCGACTTCGCAGACCTGGGCCGCCCGGCCTGGGGGGACATGTCGGTGTCGGTCGGCGGCACCCACGTGGAAGACCGCAATGACTATCCCTTCGCCACCAACCCGACCCAGGCCAACCCGGTCGAGCTTCAGCTCAACAATCCGGAACTGGCCCTGAACGCCGGCATCCGCTGGTCCATCGGCGACTTCACGATCAACACCGGTCACCAGTATCTGGGTGAGCAGGCCCTGCCGGGCGTCGAGATCGAGAACGCGCAGAACTTCGTGTTCGCCTTCGCCGAAGAGACCTGGATCCACGACCTGTCGGTGCGCTGGCAGGCCGACGACTATGCGGTCACCTTCGGCGTCAACAATGTCACGAACGAAGAGCCCTTCATCGCCTCGGTGGCGACGCCGGTTTCGAGCGTGGGTCGCTACTTCTTCCTTCGGTTCGCCACGACCTATTGATCCGCATTCGATCGAAACGAGAGGGGGCGGTTCCGAAAGGGGCCGCCCCTTTTTCATGTCTGTCGCCCGGCACCTTGCACGCCTGCCACGCTCTCTCTAAACCGGCCGCTTAACCGACAACCCGAACGCTCCCGGCCGCGAACCTCGCTGCGCCGGACGTTCGTGCGCGAGCGAGAGACCGCCCTGGACGACGACGCCATCCCCCATGACGAACGCGATGCCATGGTGCGCGCCTCGCTGGCGGAGCATGGCGACAGCGGCATCACACCGCGCCACACCCTGTTCTACTTCCATGGCGAGGGCGACCACGACGACCTGAACGAGGTCGCACGCCGCGCCGGCTTCCTCACCCGGGGCCAGGACGACACCACCATTCTCGAAACGACCATGGCGGTGGACGAGGCGTCCTTCACGCCGGTCAGCGCCATGATGCAATCCTGGGCGGCGGCCTTCCAGCTCGATTACGACGGCTGGGAGTGCGCGGTCGTGACGAACTAGAGGAGGCTGAGATGCCCAAACGTACGGACATCAAATCCATCCTGATCATCGGGGCCGGGCCGATCGTCATCGGTCAGGCCTGCGAGTTCGATTACTCGGGCGTGCAGGCGTGCAAGGCGCTGAAGGCGGAGGGGTACAGGGTCATCCTGGTCAACTCCAATCCGGCGACGATCATGACCGATCCGGACATGGCGGATGCGACCTATATCGAGCCGATCACGCCCGAGTTCGTCGAGCGGATCATCGCCCGGGAACGCCCCGACGCGCTTCTGCCGACCATGGGCGGGCAGACGGCGCTGAACACGGCGCTGGCGCTGGATGCGTCGGGCGCGCTGGCGAAATACGGCGTCGAGATGATCGGGGCCCGGGCAGACGTCATCGACAGGGCCGAGGACCGCCAGAAATTCCGCGACGCCATGGACAAGCTGGGCCTGGAATCGCCTAGGTCCAAGGCCGCCCACAATATGGAAGAGGCGCTGGAGGGGCTGGCGTTCGTCGGCCTGCCCGCCATCGTCCGCCCCAGCTTCACCCTGGCCGGCACCGGCGGCGGCATCGCCTACAACCGCGAGGAGTTCGAGGAGATCGTCCTGCGCGGCCTGGACCTGTCGCCGACCACCGAGGTGCTGATCGAGGAGAGCGTGCTGGGCTGGAAGGAGTATGAGATGGAGGTCGTCCGCGACAAGGCGGACAACTGCATCATCATCTGCTCCATCGAGAACATCGACCCGATGGGCGTCCACACGGGCGATTCCATCACCGTCGCCCCCGCCCTGACGCTGACCGACAAGGAATATCAGCGGATGCGGACGGGCTCCATCAACGTCCTGCGCGAGATCGGCGTCGAGACGGGTGGGTCCAACGTCCAGTGGGCCATCAATCCCGCCGACGGCCGGATGGTGGTGATCGAGATGAACCCGCGGGTGTCGCGGTCCTCGGCCCTCGCCTCCAAGGCCACAGGCTTCCCCATCGCCAAGGTCGCGGCGCGTCTGGCGGTCGGCTATACGCTGGACGAACTGACCAACGACATCACCATGGTCACCCCGGCGAGCTTCGAGCCGTCGATCGACTATGTCGTCACCAAGATCCCCCGCTTCGCCTTCGAGAAATACCCCGGCGCCGAGGCCACCCTGTCGACCTCGATGAAGTCGGTCGGCGAGGTCATGGCCATAGGCCGGACCTTCCAGGAATCGATGCAGAAGGCCCTGCGCGGGCTGGAGACGGGCCTGTCGGGCTTCGACGAGATCGAGATCGAGGGCACGGTCGATGCGGAGGACGACGCCAGCGCCCGCGCCGCCGTCGTGCGCGCGCTCGGACAGCCGACGCCCGACCGGATCCGCGTCATCGCCCAGGCCTTCCGCCACGGCCTGTCGGTCGAGGAGGTCCATGCCGCCTGTTCCTATGAGCCCTGGTTCCTGCGCCAGATCGCCGACATCGTGCGGACCGAAGGCCATGTCCGCGTCCAGGGCCTGCCCACTGACCCGAACGCATTCCGCACGCTGAAGGCCAAGGGTTTCTCCGACGCCCGCCTGGCCCAGCTGACCGGCGCGACCGAACGCGAGGTCCGCCACGCCCGTCGCGCCCTGTCGGTGCGCCCCGTGTTCAAGCGGATCGACACCTGCGCGGCCGAGTTCAAATCGGCCACCGCCTATATGTATTCGACCTATGAGACCGGCGCCCTGGGCCAGATCGCGCAGTGCGAATCCGAGCCCACCGACAGGAAGAAGGCGATCATTCTGGGCGGGGGGCCGAACCGGATCGGGCAAGGGATCGAGTTCGATTACTGCTGCTGCCACGCGGCCTTCGCCTTCGCCGACATCGGCGTCGAGTCGATCATGGTCAACTGCAACCCGGAGACCGTCTCCACCGACTACGACACCTCCGACCGGCTGTATTTCGAGCCGCTGACGGCCGAGGACGTGCTGGAGCTGGTCGAGGTCGAGCGGTCGAAGGGCGAGCTGATCGGCGTCGTCGTCCAGTTCGGCGGCCAGACGCCGCTGAAGCTGGCCCATGCCCTGCACGAGGACGGCATTCCGATCCTGGGCACCAGCCTCGACTCCATCGACCTGGCCGAGGACCGCGAGCGGTTCCAGGTCATGCTGAACGACATCGGCCTGATGCAGCCGCCCAACGGCCTGGCCCGCAGCGCCCAGGAGGCCGCCGACACGGCGGACGAGGTCGGCTATCCCGTCGTCCTGCGCCCTTCCTATGTGCTGGGCGGGCGCGGCATGATGATCGTCCACGACCGCGAACAGCTGGACCGCTATGTCGGCGAGGCGATGCGCGTCTCGGGCGACGATCCCGTCCTGATCGACCACTATCTGAACCGCGCCACCGAGGTGGACGTCGACGCCCTGTGCGACGACGAGACGGTGTTCGTGGCCGGGGTGTTGGAGCACATCGAGGAAGCCGGGGTCCACTCGGGCGACAGCGCCTGTTCGATGCCGCCCTTCTCCCTGTCGGCCGCGATCGTCGCCGAGCTGAAACGCCAGACGGAGGCCATGGCGCGCGCCCTGAAGGTGCGCGGCCTGATGAACGTCCAGTTCGCCATCGAGGAGCCGCACAGCGACGCGCCCCGCATCTTCGTGCTGGAGGTGAATCCGCGCGCCTCGCGCACCGCGCCCTTCGTGGCCAAGACCATCGGCCAGCCGGTCGCCGCCATCGCCGCCAAGGTCATGGCGGGCGTTCCCCTCGCCTCCTTCGATCTGAAAGACGTCCCCTATGACCATATCGCGGTCAAGGAGGCGGTCTTCCCGTTCGCCCGCTTCGCCGGGGTCGACACCATCCTGGGCCCCGAGATGCGCTCGACCGGCGAGGTCATGGGCCTGGATTTCAAACGTCCCGGCGAGACCGGCATGGCCCCCGCCTTCGCCCGCGCCTTCGCCAAGTCCCAGATCGGCGGCGGCACCACCCTGCCGACCTCGGGTTGCGCCTTCGTCAGCGTCAAGGACGCCGACAAACCCTATGTGACCGAGGCCGTCACCCTGCTGCTGAAACAGGGGTTCGAGGTCATCGCCACCGGCGGCACACATGCCTGGCTGGTCCAGCAGGGCCTGCCCGTCGGCTATGTGAAGAAGGTGCTGGAGGGTCGGCCCAACATCGTCGACGCGATGAAGAACGGCGACGTCCAGCTGGTCATCAACACCACCGAGGGCAAGCAGTCGCTGCAGGACAGCTTCAGCCTTCGCCGCACCGCCCTGATGATGAAGATTCCCTATTATACGACGACGGCGGGGGCCCTGGCGGCGGCGCAGGGGATCGAAGCGATCCAGGCGGATACGCTGGACGTGCGGCCGATCCAGGATTTTGCGCACTGACGATCGACCGAAGCTTCGGGCGTTCAAACTCTGGATGTTCGGATGATCCGGCGCGACGTTTCACGCATGATCCGTGGTGTTTTTGTCCCCGCGCTCTTGCCTGATTCACGGCATCGGGACAGGCTGACCGAACCATAGTCGACGGCCCGAAAACCGCCGCGAAGACCGGGTAAGGCCCCGTCCTCGCGGCCCGTCCGCCTCAACCCGAAAGCGTCATGACGCCATCATTCGCCTCGCCGATCGACTGGAAGCGGGTGAAGACCCGCGCCCGTCGTTATGCGGCGGCGCTACCGGCGGCTCTGGCGGCGCTCGGTGTGGCCATGGCGGCGGGATCGACCGCGCGTTCCGATGCGGACCGGACGGCCGAGGCCGTGGCGCGGGTCACCGAGGGCGATCTGTCCGCGCGCGGTCTGGCGGCGCTGTCATCGCGGATGGACCGGGCGCAGCTGGCCCTGGCCATCCGTTTCGATCCCAATGACCGCCACCCGGCGCTGCTGGGACTGACGCCCGGTTGGGAAAGCCTGACGCTGGCGGGCAAGCCGTCGCTGGAACTGGGCACCAACGGGCTGCAGGCGCAGCGCCTGAACGCGGCCATGCCGGCCGACAGGGGCGCTCTGCGCGAGGCCAGGCCGTTCGTGTTCAACGCCGCGAGCGAGGCGGACCGCCAGCGCGCGCTGCGCTGCCTGACGCAGGGCGTCTATTATGAGGCGGCGCTGGAAAGCACCGAAGGGCAGGCGGCCGTGGCGCAGGTCATCCTGAACCGCGTGCGCGATCCCAACTATCCCGACACCATCTGCGGCGTGGTGTTCGAGGGTGCCGAGCGGACGACGGGCTGCCAGTTCAGCTTCACCTGCGACGGTGCCCTCGCCCAGGCACCCGTCGGCTGGGCCTGGGACCGCGCCCGTTCGGTGGCGGAGCGGGCCCTGGCCGGACATGTGGCGGAAAAGGTCGGCACCGCGACCCACTATCACGCCGACTATGTCCATCCCTGGTGGTCGCCGACCCTGGCCAAGATCACGCAGATCGGGGCGCACATCTTCTATCGCTGGAAGGGCATCTACGGAGAGACTGCGGCCTTCAAGCAGCGTTATGCCGGGCGTGAGCCGGTGATCGACGAGGCGCGCTTCTCTCGCCCCCGCTTCGTCGCGCCGCCGACGCTGCTGGCCGGGGGCGATCTTGACGCCGCGGATGCGGCTGTGCTGGCCAATGGCGGTGCCAGCCTGCGAACCGTCGAGATCAACGGCCATACCCGGGTCGTCGGCGTGGCCAGTCTGGGCGGTCGCCGACCCGCCACGGCCGAAGAGATCGCCGCCATCAACGCGCGCCTGGCGGCTTTCGAGGCTCCGGCCATCGCGTCGGCACCGCCGGCACCACCGCCCGTCGGCGTAACCCGGATGGACGTCGAGGAAGTCGGCAAGCCCGCCGGCTGAACCACCACGCCTGCGACCCGGTCCGGGTTCACGCATGGGATGGCCTGGCCATTCACGCTGCCGTCAGGGTCGGCGCATCGAACACGCCCCGCCGGAACTGCAGCGGTCAGGGGGATCGACCGACGGCATCGGGAGGCTACCAGGCCCCGATCTTCTCAGCCTCATGGTGGGAGATCGGATGGTGGGCGCGGGCGTGGTCTTGCTCGGCGAGGAAACGAACGGCCTCCAGGGCGGCCATGCAGCCCATGCCGGCCGCAGTGACGGCCTGGCGATAGACGTCGTCGGTGACGTCGCCTGCGGCGTAGCAGCCCTCGACATTCGTCGAGGTGGTGCCCGGCTTCACGACCAGATAGCCGCCCTGCTTGGTCTCAAGCTGACCCAGAAACAGTTCCGATGACGGCGCATGGCCGATGGCGATGAACACCCCGTCGCAGGATCGCTCGTGCGTCTCGCCGGTCCTGGCATTCTTCAACCGCACGCCGGTGACGTTGGAGGCGACCCCGTCGTTGTGGCCCAGGATCTCGTCGACCTGGTGGTCCCAGACCACCTCGACCTTCGGGTTGGCGAACAGCCGGTCCTGCAGGATCTTCTCGGCGCGGAACGCGTCCTTGCGGTGCACGACCGTGACCTTCGCGGCGAAATTGGTCAGGAACAGAGCCTCTTCGACGGCTGTATTGCCGCCACCGACGACCACGACCTGCTTGCCGCGATAGAAGAAGCCGTCGCAGGTGGCGCAGGCACTGACGCCGAAGCCCTGGTATTTCGCTTCGGATTCCAGACCCAGCCACTTGGCCTGGGCGCCGGTGGAGATGATCACCGTCTCGGCTAGGATCTCGGTGCCGCTGTCCAGCTTCAGCCGGAAGGGGCGCTGCGACAGGTCGCAGGACACCACGATGTCCTCGATGATCTCGGTGCCGACGTGCAGGGCCTGGGCCTTCATCTGCTCCATCAGCCAGGGACCCTGGATGACCTCGGCGAAGCCCGGGTAGTTCTCCACATCGGTCGTGATGGTCAGCTGGCCGCCCGGCTGGATGCCGGCGATGACGACGGGGTTCAGGCTGGCCCGCGCCGCATAGATGGCGGCGGTCCATCCGGCGGGGCCGGAACCGATGATGGCGACACGGGTGGTTTCTGGATGGCTCATGAGTGCTATCTAGTCGCTGATTCCGCCGGGCGCGATGCCCGCAGGTGTGGATAAGGATCGTCGCATGCAGGGTCGCAGTTATATCGGGATTTTCATCGCCCTGGGCGCGGCGGTCGGGGCCGGCATCGGCTATGCCGTCGGCAGCATCCTGATCGGCCTGATCATCGGGCTCACCCTGGGGATCGCCGTGGGCGTGGCGCTGGATGCGCGGGGACAGCGACGCACCAGGCGTCGGGACAGCGCGGATGGCGGTGGCGATTTTCCGGTCTATTTCGGGGCTGGAGGCGGACGGTCCAAGGATGGCCACGGCGACAACGACAGTGGCTCGGACGGCGGTGGGGACAGTGGTGGCGGAGACGGCGGCGGCGGCGGTGGCGGCGACTAGAGGCGGCCCATCCGCTTCAGGATGACCCGCGCGGCCCGGTCGGTCTCGGCCAGCGGCGGATAGGTCCAGGTCTCAAGCACGCCGTCGAAGGGTCGCGCCGCGCCGCGTTCGGCAAGGTCGGCGTGCAGCCGGGCGAACTTGCCGGGGGCCTTGCGTGCGATCATGGGCAGGATGTGGACGGGCTTTCCCGTCGAGGCGGCCTCGGCGGCCATATTGGCGCTGTCCTCGGTGACCAGGATGTGGTCGGCCGCCTGCAGAAAGGCGAACATCGGATTGGGTCCGCTCCCGTCCCAGATCCAGCCGGGCAGATCGGACAGCCGCGTCGTCATCGCCGCGCGCGCCAGAGCCGGGGTGCGCCGAGAGAAGGTCAGCAACAGGGCGCCGTCGACGGCGCGCACCGCCGCCTCGATCCGGTCGGCCAGGGCCAGGGCGTGGTCCTCGGTCAGGTCAAAGGCCTTGGACCGTCCACCGATCAGCACGGCCACGCGCGGCCGGGACAGGGCATCCAGCCGGTCGGCGAAGGCGGGCGCGGCGGCGGCCAGGGCATCGGGCGTGATCCGGTGCGGCGAGCCGGTGATGGAGACGACATTCGGTGCGGTCAGGCCGTCGTGGGCCGGGGCCACGATCAGGTCGAATCCGGCCGGGTCGATGCGCGGGTCCTGGGTCTGGACGACGAAGGTTTGGCCGCCGCCCAGGCGACGGGCCGCCAGCGACAGGGGCAGGGTCGCGCGGCCGGTGGCGATCCACAGATCGGGCCAGGGCTGGCCCTCGGTCGGGAAAGGCGCGTCACCGGCCGGGTCCAGCATCCCGGGCGACTTGAGGCCGACCGGCAGCCAGTCGAACGCCCGCCGCCAGCGGACGCGTTTCATGGTGATCACGGCAGGCTTCAGGCGCGCGACGGCTTCGGCCAGACCGAGCGCCTGATTTTCCATGCCGACCCGGCCGTCGGAGACGACCTGGATTCGAAGCGGGCCGGAGCCTATTTCCACTCGACCTTGAGGATTTCGTAGGCCTTCACGCCGCCGGGGGTGTTCACCTCCACCGTGTCGCCGACCGACTTGGAGATCATGGCGCGCGCGATGGGCGACGAGATCGAGATCTTGCCCTTCTTCACATCGGCCTCATGCTCGCCGACGATCTGGTAGCGGCCCTCTTCCTCGGTGTCCTCGTCGACCACGGTGACGGTCGCGCCGAACTTGACCTGGTCGCCGCTCAGCCTGGAGACGTCGATGACCTGGGCGCGGCTGATCTTGTCCTCGATCTCGGCGATCGACCCCTCGATCCAGCCCTGACGCTCTTTCGCAGCGTGATATTCGGCGTTTTCCGACAGGTCGCCGTGTTCGCGCGCCTCGGAAATGGCGGCGATCACGCTGGGCCGTTCCACCGACTTCAATTGCTTAAGCTGATCGTCGAGGGAGCGGTATCCCTCGGCCGTCATCGGCACTTTTTCCATGTGGTCGTGATTTTTCTGGGTTGTCGCCCGGTAAACCGGAGAGGGGACTGAAGAGAAATTGGCGAAAGCACTGGGTCGCTGGGCGCGCGCGACCGGCCGAAGAAACTAGGGCAGGCCAACCGAAAACTCAAGGTGGGGGTCAGTTGGCGGGTGGAGGCACCGCCCGGGGCGCGCCTTCGGCGGCGACCCGGCTCACCCGGTCGCGGGTCAGGGCGTTGCGCGCCACGCGGTAGACGATCCAGGCTACCAGGGCTGCGGCGAGCAGGGCCGCGAGACCGGACATCACCGCGATGCCCATGGCGATGAAGGCCAGGAACAGGGCGATGGCGGCGGCCAAGGCCGCACAGATGTGGTTCATTCGCAGGCGCATGGCCCGGTTAACGCCCGCCCGCCGCCATGGTTGCCGACCCGGCGAGCGTCAGGCGTAGGCGTAGGGTCCGCCGCGTTCGAGCGCCCGCTGATAAGCCGGGCGTGCGTGGATGGCGGTCAGGAAGGCCTTGAGCCGGGGCTTGTCCTTGCCATAGGGCGCGCGGCTGGCCCCGGCCTCCAGCGGGAAGCTCATCATGACATCGGCGGCGCTGAAGCTCTCGCCCGCAAACCAGGCGGACTTGGCCAGTTCGGCCTCCCAGTAGGCCGCGTGGCTGGCGATCTGGGGGTCGATGAAGCTGGTCTGGGCCTTGTTCGAGATCGCCTTGACCAGCGGCCTGACCAGACCCGGCGACCGGGTCGGCAGCTGGCCGAAGATCAGTTTCAGCAGCAGGGGCGTCATGGCAGACCCCTCGGCATAGTGCAGCCAGTAGGTGAAGCGGCGCCCTTCCGGCGTGCCCGGCTGGGGTTTCAGCCCCCGCCCGGGATAGGCCTCCAGCAGATATTCGACGATGGCCCCGGTCTCGGCGACCACGATATCGCCGTCCTGGATCACCGGCGACTTGCCCAGCGGGTGGATGGCGCGCAGCTCGGGCGGGGCCAGCATGGTCTTTGCGTCGCGCTCGTAGCGCTTCACCTCATAGGGCAGGCCCATCTCTTCCAGCAGCCACAGCACGCGCTGCGAGCGGGAGTTGTTCAGGTGATGGACGACGATCATGGTGCGGCTCCGCTGACGACGGCATCACCTTAGCGGAATTGACGCCACGGAGCGCAAGCCCGGCGTCAGCCTGTCCGCCCGCACCGGACGCGCGACCGCGCGCCCGGCTCACCGGCGTTGAAACCCTGCGCGGTTTCGCCCACACCATGGCGCATGACCACGCCCGAACCGCGCCTGACCAGTCTCGCCCACGGCGGGGGATGCGGCTGCAAGCTGTCGCCCGGCGTCCTGCGCGACATTCTGGCCGGAATGCCACAGGCGGCGGCCTTCGCCAATCTGATGGTCGGCACCGAGACATCCGACGACGCGGCGGTCTGGCGGCTGAACGACACCCAGGCGCTGGTGGCGACCACGGACTTCTTCATGCCGGTGGTGGACGATCCGTTCGACTTCGGCCGGATCGCCGCGACCAACGCCCTGTCCGACGTCTATGCCATGGGCGGGCGACCGATCCTGGCGCTGGCGCTGGTCGGGATGCCGGTGAACGTGCTGTCGACCGGGACGATCGGACAGATCCTCGCGGGCGGGGCCAGCGTCTGCGCCGAGGCGGGGATCCCGGTCGCGGGCGGCCACTCGATCGACAGCGTCGAGCCGATCTACGGGCTGGTGGCCCTGGGGCTGGTGCATCCCGACCGGGTGCGGACCAACCGGGGCGCACAGGTCGGCGACGTCCTGATCCTGACCAAGGGACTGGGCGTGGGCGTGCTCAGCGCGGCGCTGAAGCAGGGGCGGCTGGATCAGGCCGGCTATGCGACAATGCTCGCCTCGACCACCCGGCTGAACGCGGTCGGGGCCGATCTGGCGGAGGTCGATGCGGTCCACGCCCTGACCGATGTGACCGGCTTCGGTCTTCTGGGTCATGCGCTGGAGATGGCGCGGGGGTCCGGACTGGCGGTCGAGATCGAGGCGGGCGCGGTTCCTCTGCTGGACGGGGTCGAGGCCCTGGCGCGCGAGGGGACCCGCACCGGGGCCTCAGGGCGCAACTGGGACAGCTACGGTGCAGGCGTGGCCCTGTCGGGCGGGTTCGACGGCTGGCGGCGCGACCTGCTGACCGACCCGCAGACCTCCGGCGGCCTGCTGATTGCGGTGACCCCCGACGCGGCCCCTGCCGTTCTCGCCCGGGTCCGTGCGGCGGGCTTCGACCGGGCGGCGATCGTCGGCCGGACGGTCGAGGGTTCCGGAGTGCAGGTCGTTTGATCCGGCGCACGGCCGATCTTTCGCCGGCCGCCCGCGCCGGCTTCAACGCCATCATCGATGTGCGCAGCCCCTCCGAGTTCGCCCTGGATCACATTCCGGGGGCCATCAACCTGCCGGTGCTGGATGATGCGGAGCGGGCGGAAATCGGGACCCTTTATGTCCAGTCGTCCAAATTCCTCGCCCGGCGAATCGGGGCGGCGAAGGTGGCGCGCAACATCGCCGCCCATCTCGACGGGGCGCTGAAGGACCGGGACGGCAGCTTTCGCCCCTTGGTCCACTGCTGGCGCGGCGGACAGCGCTCGGGGGCCATGGCGGCGGTGATGGACCAGATCGGCTGGCCGGTCACGGTGCTGGACGGCGGCTACATGACCTGGCGACGGACGGTTCAGACGGCGCTGTATGGCGATGGCGCGGACCGGCAGGTCGTGCTTCTGGATGGCGGCACCGGTTCGGGCAAGACCGCGCTGCTGGCCCGGCTGGCGGAGCGCGGAGTCCAGGTCGTCGATCTGGAAGGGCTGGCGGCGCATCGCGGCTCCCTGTTCGGGGCGCTGAAGGACTGTCCGCAGCCGTCGCAGAAGCTGTTCGAGAGCCGGCTGTTCGTGGCGCTCGAAGGGCTGGACCCGGGCCGCCCGCTGGTCGTCGAGGCCGAAAGCAGCCGCATCGGGGCCCGCACCGTGCCGCCCGCCCTGTGGGCGGCCATGGGCCGGGCGTCAGTGGTCGAACTGTCCGCTCCCGTGGCCGCTCGCGCCGCCTTCTCCGCCCGGGTCTATGCCGACATCGCGGCCGACCCGTCGGCGCTGGAGACCGCCCTGACCCGCCTGCCGCCGCACCATTCGAAAGAGACGGTGGCGGGCTGGAAAACCCTGGCGCGCGAGGGCCAGGTCGAGGCCCTGGCCGCCGCCCTCATCGCCGACCACTACGACCCCGCCTATCGCCGGATGGCGGCGCGGCGGGGCCGGCCGGTGCTGGGCCGGGTGGAGATGGCGGAGGTGTCCGACGGGGCGCTGGACCGGGCGGCGGGTTTCATTGCCGATACCCTCGCCCAGCGGGAGAGGGCTTGAGCGCCCGAGAGCCCGTCAGGGCGATCGGACTCGCGCGAAAGGGTGAGGGGTTAAACTTCCAACCGGCTCGCACTCTAACCCCTCACCCTTTCGGCTGGCGCATCGCTCCGCTCTGCGAGCCTCAAGCCCTCTCCCGCTGGGAGAGGGACAGCATCTCGATGATCCGCTCCGCCGCCACCGCCGCACCGTCTTCCTGCGAAGCCACGACGCCCAGCCGCGCCGCCGTCTCGACTACCGCCGGGTCCGACAGCAGCCGATCGAGCACCGTCGCCACCCGGTCCGCCCGATAGGCCCGGCGGCTCAGGGTCGCCCCGCACCCCAGACGCACGACCCGGGCGGCGTTGTCGAACTGGTCCCCCAGATGCGGCACCACCAGCTGGGGCCGCCCGGACCGCAGGGCCTGCTGGGTCGTGCCCACCCCGCCCTGATGCACGACGGCGGCGGCACAGGGAAACAACAGGGAGAAGGGTGCATAGGGCACGGCGATCGCGTCGGGGCCGTCGGCGACGGACAGATCACCCTCCGGTCCGACCAGCAGAACGGCGCGGCGACCCAATCGCCGGGCCGCCTTCAGGCTCTCGACATAGAAGCCGCCGGGGATGTTCACTGCCGCGCTGCCCAGGGTGAAGACGATGGGTGCCGGCCCTGCGGCGAGGAAGGCCTCCAGCTCCGGCGGCATGACGGCCGGGCCGCCCGTCTCGCTGTCGTAGGGCGCATAGCCGGTCACGGCGAAGCCCGGCGGAGAATCGGGCTGGACGGTGCCGAGCAGCGGCGAATAGAGACCGAGCGCCAGGTCGGCACCCGCGCTTGCGTCGAAGACAATGTTGGCCTTGGTCGGGGCCAGACCGAGACGCGCGCGAACCCTGTTCAGAGGCCGCGTCATACCGGCGGCGATCAGCCGCGCCAGATCGATCGTGGTCCGGTTGCGCCACAGGCCGAACCCCCCGACGGCCGGAGCCAGCCACGGGGCCTTTGGCAGATAGGGCGGATCATAGGCCGAAAAGGCCAGCGCTGGCTGGAGCAGGACGGACACAAAGGGCAGGCCCAGCCGCTCGGCCGTCACCCCGGCGCCGATCGTCAGCGTCGCCCCGACGATGGCTGATGCTCCCTCTGAAACAGCGATCATCTGCCGGACGCCCGTCTCCAGATAGGGCAGCAGTATCTGCTGGAACAGGAAGACGTCGGATTTGATGATGGCCTCTGTGATCTGCGCGACGGTCATCCCCAGGTCCGCCTCCATCCGGGCGATGCTGGGGCCGACCGCGTGAAAGGCCAGACCGGCGGCTTCGATCCTGGCGCGATATTCGGAAGAGGAGGCGATTTCGGCCTGAAACCCTCGCGCCTGAAGTGCCTGCCCCAGGGCGATGAAGGGGTGCAGGTCGCCCAGCGAACCGGCGGCGGCGATGACGATGCGGCGGGGAGGCATGGGTCGGCCCTAGCACACCGAGGCCCAAGCTCTCCACCTTGAGGGGGACAGGGTCGTTTCCCGTGCTAGCCTCCCCCAATGACCCCATCCCGCACCCGCTCCGTCCTGACCTCCCTCAGCCTGTGGGTGCTGATCGCCCTGGTCGGGGGCGTGGCGGCGGGGGCGGCGGCCCAGGCGTATGGCATTCCGGGCGGGACGGGCACGATCGCCGTGGTCGATGCCCTGGGCCAGCTGTGGCTCAATGCGCTCAGGATGACGATCATCCCGCTGGTCTTCAGCCTGCTGGTCACCGGTATCGCCTCCATCGCCGATGCGGCGGCCTCGGGGCGGCTGGCCTTGAAGACGGTGCTGGTGTTCGCGGCCCTGCTGGTCGTCGCCACGGTCTGGGCCATTGCCTCATCTCTGGGGCTGCACATGCTGTGGCCGATCGACCCGGCGGGGGCCCGGGCCCTGATCGCCGGAGCGCCGCCCGGGGCCGCCAGCGAGGTCGCGGGTAACGTCACCGGCGGCGGGTTCGAGGCCTTCCTGACCGGCCTCGCCCCGTCCAACCCTATCCGGGCGGCCGCCGACGACGCCATCCTGGCCATCGTGGTCTTCGCGATCGCATTCGGCTTCGCCACGACCAAACTGCCCGAACGCCTGCGCCAGCCTGTCGCCGTCTTCTTTGAGGCCGTGGCCCAGACCATGATCGTCATCGTCCAGTGGGTGCTGGCCGTGGCGCCGCTGGGCGTCTTCGCCCTGGCCATGGGCGTGGGGCTGCGGGCCGGGCTCGGAGCCGCGGGCGTGCTGGGCCACTATATCGCCCTGGTGGTGCTCAGCCTGATCGGCCTGATCCTGCTGACCTATGGGATCGCCACGGTGTTCGGCCGGATCAGCCTGTCGCGGTTCGCCTCGGCCGTCGCCCCGGCCCAGGTGGTGGCATTTTCCACCCAGTCGTCCCTGGCCTGTCTGCCGGTGATGGTGGAGCAGGCGACGACGCGGCTGGGTGTCTCGGCCCCGACGGCGGGTCTGGTCCTGCCGCTGGCCGTGGCGGTGTTCCGCATCACCTCAACCGTCGCCAACCTGGCCGTCGCCATCTATTGCGCCCGGCTGTTCGGCGTCGCCCTGTCACCGCAGGTCCTGCTGGCCGGCAGCGTTGCGGCCCTCGCCATCAGCGTCGGCACCGTCGGCCTGCCGGGACAGGTCAGCTTCTTCGCTTCCATCGGCCCCATCTGCCTGGCCATGGGTATTCCGCTCCAGGTCCTGCCCCTGCTGCTGGCGGTCGAGGTCGTGCCCGACATCTTCCGCACCGTCGGCAACGTGACCGCCGATCTGGCAGCGGCGCGGATCGTGGAGGGCCGCGATGCCACCGCCGACCCCGAGGCGGCCTCGGGCATCTGATCGCCAGGCGGTCGCCCTTACGACCCCGCCTGCCCCATGCCATAAGGCCCAAACCACAACGACGGGGGCAGAAGATGAGGAAACGGCTGAAGGGATCGGCTCCGGCGCGCCGCCCCGACGCGCCCCTCCGGTCGGCCGAGACCGAACTGATCTGCCATGTGCACGAGGGCTGGACTCCGCGCATCGCACCCGCCTCGCCCCGCCGCGACTGGATGACCGCCACGCCCGAGAGTTTCGCCTATCGATGCCTGCCCCTGGCCGTCGCCAACACCCACGGATGGGAGGTGCTGAACCCCTGCGGCTTCTCCGCCCGCTGGCACGGCGGCGACCATGCCGGGGCGGTCGAGATCGTGCTGGATCCGGGGGCGGACAAATCCAAAGCCCCGAACGCCCTGTTCGGCAGCGGCACACTGACGTTTCACGTCGACGGCATCTTCCGCACGTCGGAGGGCTGGAACCTGTGGGTCGGCGGCCCGCCGAATGCGATGAAAGACGGCATCGCCCCGATGGGGGGCGTGATCGAGACCGACTGGTCGCCCTATACCTTCACCATGAACTGGCGCTTCACCCGGCCCGACGTCTGGGTCCGGTTCGAGGAGAACGAGCCCTTCTGCTTCTTCTTCCCCACGCCGCGCGGCGTGCTGGAACGGCTGAAGCCCGAACTGCGCCCGATGGAGGACGACCCCGAACTGCTGGCCTCGTTCGACGCCTGGCGACAGGCGCGGCTGGACTTCCAGGACTGGGTCAAGCGGACCCAGCCCAAGACCCCGGCCGACCAGTGGCAGAAGCTCTACTACCGCGGCCTGCACCCCGACGGCACGCCCGGCCCGGCCGATCACGAATCAAAGCTTCGCCTATCCCACTTCCGCCAGACCGGCTCGCGCCGCGTCTGCCCGGCTGGCCGCGGGGAGGGGGAGAAGGGGTAGAGGCGCGAGGCCGGCCTGGAGCCGGATCGGCTGAGGTCGAACCGCTTCGCGGTTCCGCCTCAAACGATCATGTTCTAGCGACGCGCCTTGCGGGCGGCGTAACGGGCGTCGCGTGCGGCCTTCTGCTCTTCCTTGGTGAGTTGCTTGCGCTCCTTGCGAGCGGCGCGCTTTTCGGCCTCCCTGGCCTCCTCGGTCTCGCGCATGGCGGCCAGACGGGCTTCTTCGCGCTCCTGCCTGATGCGGCGTTCCTCGGCCTTTGCAGCCTCGTGCTGCAGGCGCAGGGCTTCCTTTTCCGCCGCGCGCTTTTCGGCCAGACGGTCGAACTCGGGGTCGGTCACGGTCGGCTTGGGCTTGAACTTGGCCAGCAGCGCCTTCTTGGCCTCCTGCTGGGCCGTGATGCGGTCGTTGAAGCCGGTCTGTTTCAGATCTCTCATGCGGGCGGTCGGTCGTCCTTCGAGGGTTTGGGTCGCCCGTCCGGATCAGCCGGACGACGCGATCAGGTTGCATCACGGCACCCGGCGGTCGGCAAACCCGAAACGGCGGCAAAAATCAAGCGCGCAGCCATTTATGGAACCGCTTTCGGCGCGGTTCATGGGCGACCGTCGCGCGGGTGTCGCAGGCGGGCCGCCGCATATGGGTAGCCGCATGCACTTATCCAGTGCCGGGCACGCGACGGGGCCAGGTCAGTCCGGCCTGCTGGCCTGACCGACGGCGGTTCCGGCCACGCCGCCGACCGCCGCGCCCACGGGTCCCGCCACGACGGCACCCGCCAGGGCACCCGTGGCCGCGCGCTGTTCGATCGTCTGGCCACAGGCGGCGAGCGGCAGGGCAAACAGGGCAAAGGAGGCAAGGATGGCGCGGTGCATGGTCTGGGTCCTTCCGGGAATGACGGGCTCGAAACGCCGGATCAAGGCACAGGTTCCACGCCCCGGACCGGGCTCCAGTTCGCATGGGCGAGCGAAAGGCATCGAATACAATAAAGGGCGGCCACCAGAGTGGTTTTTTCACTTCCGTTAATCGCTCCATGAAGGCTCTATGCATCAGGATTAAGATTTGAATACGAAAGCCATTGGCCTGTTCATAATGTGATGCCGATTTACCTCACCCTGGCCGAACACAGGACGTCGGATGCTGCGTCGCAGCACGAAGTTGCGAATCAAACACATTGGTGCCATAAACGGGTGGCTTAAGGCGATTTCTTCGATGGCTTGGCGTTCACCGAGCCTCGGTTCGCAAACCGGACCGCGACACACCATTTCGCCCGGTTCTGCAGACGACCAAGGGGCAGCTTCCCGCCCTGCTGAATAGGACGACGCCCTTGATCCATCCCTCGCAGACGCGTGCGATCTCGCGCGCCGATCGTGTGGCCCGGATTCGGCCCATGACGGCGGCAGCGGTGTTCGGCGGCGTCCTGGGGCTGGGAATTGGCTGTGCCTATCTGGGCGGCACCGTCGCGAAGGCGACGACCGTGCGTGCCCAGGCCGAACGGCTCGAGGGGGCGACCTCCGCCGGCTTCACCGAGGAGGCCCTGGCCGCTGCCGCCGGAGGTCTGGACGCCAGCGCCCTGGCCATCGCCCGTCGTCACGATCCGTACACCGTGGCCGGCTCCGCCCAGCGTGACCGCCAGGCCGAACTGCTGACCGCCCGCCTGGAGCAGCTTCGTCCGCAGCGTATGGATGCCGGTCTGCGACGCGCCAGCCTGTCGGACGCCCCGCGCCCCTTCCACCTCGGCAACGCCCTCGATGACAGCCGCGACCTGGAGTGCCTGACCCAGGCGGCCTACTACGAGGCGCGCGGCGAAGGGTCCGACGGAATGCGCGCCGTGGCCCAGGTCGTGCTGAACCGCGCCCGCCACGCGGCCTTCCCGAACAGCATCTGCGGCGTCGTCTTCCAGGGAGCCGGCCGTCGGGTCGGCTGCCAGTTCAGCTTCACATGCGACGGCTCGTTGCGCGGCACCGTCAACCGCGTTGCCTGGAACCGGGCGCGCTCGATCGCCTCGGCGGCCCTGTCCGGCTCGGTCTATGCCGGCGTCGGCAATGCGACCCATTTTCACACTACCGGCGTCTCGCCGTCATGGCGGAACTCGCTGATGCGTGTCGGCCAGGTCGGCAACCACGTCTTCTACCGCTTCGGCGGTCGCTCGGGCACCACCAGCGCCTTCGCCTATCAGACGCGGCCATCGAGCGGCGGCGAGATGCAACACGCCGTCTATGCGGGCATCGACCCCTCGACCAGCCTGCGTCAGGCGGGCGAGGCGATCGCCTATACGGCCCTCGCGGCTCAGGAAAACCTGGCGTCCGGCACGACATCGGCCCCGGCCACTCAGGCCCCGGCGATCCAGCCTGCATCGCCCCCGGTTCAGGCACCGACCGCCCCGGCCACGACACCGACCCAGGTCGAGCCCGCCACCACGCCGAAGGCCTGATCGGTCGCGCGCCTGCCGGTCCGGAACGTGCCATCGCACGACACCGGACCGATGTCAGACCGCGTCCAGACCGATATCCAGTACCGATGCCGAATGGGTGAGCGCGCCCACCGAGATCACGTCCACGCCCGTCTTGGCAATGCCCAGCACGGTCGACAGATTCACACCGCCGGATGCCTCCAGCACCACCCGGTGTCCGCCACCTCGCCTCCGCCGCTCCGCCTCGGCCAGCATCGCCAGGTCGAAATTGTCCAGCATGATGACGTCCGGCCCCCGGCCCCCGGCGACCATCCCCAGGGCGACGTCCAGCTGATCCAGCCCGTCCACCTCGACCTCGATCTTCATCAGGTGGCCGACATGCGCGCGCGCGGCCGTGACCGCCGCCTCCACGCCGCCGCAGACGGCAATGTGGTTGTCCTTGATCAGAATGGCGTCATCCAGGCCGAAGCGGTGATTGATACCCCCGCCACAGCGCACCGCATGCTTCTCCAGCGCGCGCAGGCCGGGCGTGGTCTTGCGCGTGTCCGCGATCCGCGCCCCTGTACCGGCGACCGCCTCCACATAGGCCCGCGTCAGGGTCGCGATCCCGCACAGCCGTCCCAGCAGGTTCAGCGCCGTCCGCTCCGCCGACAGAAGGGCCCGCGCATCCGCCTCGACCTCGGCCAGCACGGCCCCTGCCTCGAACGCGTCCCCGTCCTGCATCCGCAGGTCGACGGACGCATCGGGGTCCATCTCCAGCACGGTCAGCCGCACGCAATCAATTCCCGCCAGCTCGCCTGGCGTCCTCGCCGCAAAGACCGCCCGCATCCGCGCGCCGTCCGGGATACAGGCCGCAGCCGTCACATCGCCGGCCCGGCCCAGGTCTTCGGCCAGTGCGGCGCGCACGATCGGCAGGATGAGGATATCGGGAAGCGACGGGATCATTCCGCCGCCATCGCCTCGATCTCTTCCCGACACAGGCGGGTGTGCCGCGCCACCGACGCCGTGTCCGGATAGTCGCTGCGATAATGCCCGCCCCGGCTCTCGTGCCGGGCCAGGGCCGCCTCTACGATCAGCCGGGCCGCGACCAGGGCCGGCGCCGCCCCGCAGGTCGCCTCCAGCCGGTCGATGAGCGCGATCTGACGCCGCAGGCCGTCGCCGTCACGGACCACGCCGCAGTTGGCGCTCATGCCCGCGCGGAGTTCCAGCATCGCCCCGGCCGGCAGGTCGTCGATCACCACCCCCACGACGACCGGCCCGGTCCCGGCCATCATCGTCGCCGCCAGCCGTCCCGTCCGACGCCCGAACGCGGCAGCCTCAAGCAGGGAGTTGGACGCCAGACGGTTGGCCCCATGGACCCCCGTTGCCGCGCATTCCCCGACCGCGAACAGGCCCGGCAGGCTGGTGCGTCCGTCCGGGTCCGCGCCGATTCCGCCCATGTGATAGTGGGCCGCCGCCGCCACCGGGATCGGTGTCGTGCGTGGGTCCAGCCCGGCCTTCATGCAGGCGGCGAACACGGCCGGAAATTCGGTCGGGAAATGCGCGCCGATCGCCCGGGTCGCATCCAGCAAGGCTCCGCGCCCCGCCGCCCGCGCTGCGTGGACCGCACGGGCCACGATGTCGCGCGCCTTCAGATCCGCATCCGGTGCCTCGCCCAGCAGGAAACGTCCCTCCCCGTCGATCAGCCGCGCGCCCTCGCCCCGCAGCGCCTCGGTCGCCAGCGGCATGGGGTCCAGGCCGACATCGATGGCCGTGGGGTGGAACTGCACGAACTCCGGATCGAGAATTTCGGCCCCCGCCGCCCAGGCCAGGGCCATGCCCTCGCCCTTCAGCGCGGTCGGGGTCGTCGTCGCCCCGAACAGCCCGCCAGCGCCGCCGGTCGCCAGCACCACGGCCGGGGCCAGCACCTCGACCAGGGTCCCGCCCGGATGCTCGATCACCGCGCCGCGCACCCGGCCGGTCTGGTCCTGGATCAGCGACCGCAGCCGCGCGTCCTCCCACACCGTAATGTGCGTCGCCGCCCGGACCGAATCGACCAGGGCCGACAGGATCGCCCGCCCGGCGCCGTCGCCGCCGACCCGCGCCACCCGCGCCATCGAATGGGCCGCCTCCAGGCTGACGGAGAACTCGCCCGCCGCGTCCCGGTCGAACGGTGCGCCCAGAGACGCCAGCCATTCGACCGTCGAACGGCCCTCGTCCGTCAGGACCTCGGCCGCATGGTGGTCGACCAGACCGGCTCCGGCGGCCTCGGTGTCCTTCAGGTGCAGCGCGGGTGCGTCGTCCCTCGACAGGGCCGCCGCCACGCCGCCCTGCGCCCAGGCGCTCGATGCGGCTTCCAGCAGGGGGGCCGGACTGATGACCAGTACCGGTCGCGGGGCCGCCGCCAGCGCGGCCGACAGGCCCGCCAGCCCGCCGCCGATGATCAGCGGGCCGTCATGCACGATCCGGCTCATTGGTCGAAACCGATGAAGCGGGCGGCGATATTCAGGGCCTCGCCCGGAGAACCGTCCGCGATCGGCAGCAGCACGCCGATCGCCGCGCCCAGACAGGCCGCCCCGGTCAGCAGGAACAGGCCCAGGGACCTCGCCGCCTCGGGCCAGGTCAGCTTTGTCTCGCCCGGCCGCCACGCGCCACGCTGCAGCGAACCGAACACCGCGATGCCCAGGAAGATGGCCAGGATCCAGCGCCCGGTGGACGCGCCCCACCAGACCGCCAGACCGCCTATCGCAATCAGCGCCGCCTTCTCGACCATCGGATCGATCCGGGCCAGCACGGGGCCGAGCGCCTTCGATCCATCCAGCGGCGGCGCGGGAGCCAGGTTCACCAGATTGATCATAGCGATGAAGAAGGCCCCCAGCATCCAGGCATCGTCGCCGGTCGCCAGCCACACCCCGACCACCGGCAGGATCGCCAGCAGGCCGAACGCTGGCCCCGCCAGCGCCACCAGCACCCCGTGCCATTCGCTGTCCGGGTTCCGTTGCCCCCGCGCCAGCCCACCGAGGAAGGGGATGATGTAGATCTTCGCCGGTCCCATCCCCAGCCGGTTCATCGCCAGAACATGTCCGTATTCATGCACGAACAGTCCAAAGATCGCCGCCACGGCCACGATCCAGCTCTGGGTCGTTAGCCAGATGAACCCGCCCAGCAGAAGGGTCGATCCGATCGCCCAGGGCAGGCTCTGCCCCTTGTCGATCGGCGGCGCGCCGGGGCTGGAGGCGGGCACGGCCGTTTCGGCGCTGACGCCCGGTGTTGCCGCGCGCCCGTCACGCGCACCCCAGGGACCGATCTCGCTCATATCAGCTCCACCGACACATGGTGCCGGGCCTTGATCATGTCATAGCGCGCCGGCACCAACGGCGGCGGCAGGTCGATCATCCGCTGCACGGCCAGGGCGGCGGGCGCGATCAGCGCTTCAGGCACCGTCACCTCGAAGCGCATGTCCCGCAGGCAGTCTCGGATGTTCGTCAGGGTGATCCGCTTCATATAGGGGCACAGGTTGCAGGGCCCGATGAACTGGACCTCGGGCACGTCGCCCTTGATGTTGGCCGCCATCGAGCATTCGGTGATCAGCACGACCTGGCGCGGCTTCCTTTCGGTGATGTAGTCGGTCATCGCCGCGGTCGATCCGGCGAAGTCGGCGGCCGCCAGCACGTCCTCCGGGCATTCCGGGTGGGCCAGGATCTCGGCACCCGGCCAGGCCTGACGCATCTCCTCGATGTCGGCGGCGCGGAACCGCTCGTGGACGATGCAGCGACCCTTCCAGGCGATGATCCCGACCGTCGTCTGGGCGGCGACATTGCGCGCCAGGAACTCGTCGGGGATCAGGATGACCTTGTCGACACCCCATTCCTTCGCCGCCCATTCCACCACCTGAACGGCGTTGGCGGATGTACAGCAGATGTCGGTCTCGGCCTTCACATCGGCCGTGGTGTTCACATAGGTGACGACGGGAATGCCCGGATAGCGTTGCTTGATCAGCCGCACGTCCGCGCCCGTGATCGCCTCGGCCAGCGAGCAGCCGGCCTTCAGGTCGGGGATCAGCACGGTCTTGTCGGGGCTCAGGATCTTCGACGTCTCGGCCATGAAGTGCACGCCCGCCTGCACGATCACCTTCGCGCTCGACTTCGCCGCCTCCTTGGCCAGGCCCAGGCTGTCGCCGACATAGTCGCCGACCCCGTGGAAGATCTCGGGCGTCATATAGTTGTGCGCCAGAATGACCGCGTCGCGTTCCTTCTTGAGGGCATTGATCTCGGAGATCAGTCGCGCCTGGTCCGGCCACTCCATCGGCGTGACGAAGTCCTTGACCTTGGCCCAGACCGGCGCGGTCTCCTCGGCGATCTTGCGATCCAGCTGCAGACTGACGACCAATGCGGCCTCCCGACACTTATGCTCAAAGTTAGCATAACTGCGAGCAATATAGGCCGATGACGGACGGGTGCAAGGGTGGGTGAATGAACGATCGGGCGCGCCCTGACCCACAGCCGTCCTGGCGAAATGCGGTCATGTGAGGGAAATCCGTTCGCAAATGTGCCGTAAGCGAGATAGTTCCTCCACAGAACCCCTACCTGATCGTCCTCCCATGCAAGAAACCCTCCGCCGCATCCTGACCGCCCGCGTCTATGACGTGGCGATCCAGACGCCGCTCGATCCCCTGCCCGGCCTGACCCGCCGCCTCGGCCGCGCGGTGCTGCAGAAGCGCGAGGACCTGCAGCCGATCTTCTCGTTCAAGATCCGCGGGGCCTACAACAAGATCGCCGGTCTGTCCGGCCCGGAGCTGGCGCGCGGCGTCATCTGCGCCTCGGCCGGCAACCATGCCCAGGGCGTCGCCTTCGCGGCCCGGAAGCGGGGCGCGACCGCCACCATCGTCATGCCGGTGACCACCCCGCCCATCAAGGTCGCGGCCGTCCGTGCCCTCGGCGGCCACGTCATCCTGCACGGCGACGCCTTCGACGAGGCCTTCGCCGAGGCCAGCCGCATGGCCGCAGCCGACGGCGCGGTCTTCATCCACCCCTTCGACGACCCCGATGTGATCGCGGGCCAGGGCACGGTGGGGCTGGAGGTCATGCGCCAGCATTCCGGTCCGATCGAGGCCATCTTCGTGCCCATCGGCGGCGGGGGCCTGGCCGCCGGGGTCGCGGCCATCGTCAAATTCCTGCGGCCCGAAACGAAGGTCATCGGCGTCGAGCCCGTCGACGCCGCCTGCATGCAGGCCGCCATCGCGGCGGGCGAGGTCGTGACCCTGAACCAGGTCGGCCTGTTCTGCGACGGCGTGGCCGTGCGCCAGGCGGGCACCGAGACCTTCCGCCTTTGCAGGGACCTGCTGGACGACATCGTCACCGTCGACAACGACGCCATCTGCGCCGCCATCAAGGACATCTTCGACGACAGCCGCGCCGTAGCCGAACCGTCGGGAGCCCTCGCGCTGGCAGGCCTGAAGGCCTGGGCCGCCGCCCATCCGGATGCCGACCAGGGTGCCCTGATCGCGGTCAATTCCGGGGCCAACGTCAATTTCGACCGCCTGCGCCACATCGCTGAACGCGCCGAGATCGGGGAGGGCACCGAGGCCCTGCTGGCCGTGGCCATGGCCGACGACCGCGCCGTCTACAGCCGCTTCCTGTCTGCGCTCGACGGGCGCTCGGTGACCGAGTTCAACTACCGCTGGTCGGGCGAAGGCCGCGCCCACATCTTCGTCGGCGTCGCCCTGAAGCAGGGTCCGCACGAGAAGGACGATCTCATCTCAACGCTGCGGTCCGGCGACTACGCCGTCGAGGACATGAGCGACAACGAGACCGCCAAGCTGCATGTCCGCCACATGGTGGGGGGACGTGCCACCGGCCTGCCGCACGAACGCATCCTGCGCTTCGAATTCCCTGAGCGCCCGGGGGCCTTCCTGCGCTTCCTGAACAGTCTGAAGCCCGCCTGGGCCCTGACCCTGTTCCATTACCGCAACCACGGCGACGACGTCGGCCGCGTGCTGGCAGGCATTTCGGTCCCGCCCGCCGAACAGCCTGCCCTGACGGCGGCCCTGGCCGAGCTGGGTTATCCCTATGTCGACGAGACCGACAACCCGGCGACGAAGCTGTTCCTCGAGGCGGTGTAGCCATCCTCCCCCGGCGGGTGAGGATTAACCCACCACCACCCCCTCATGCGCCAGCAGCCAGCGCTTGCGCTCCAGCCCGCCCGCATAGCCCGTCAGCGTCCCGTTCGCCCCGATCACCCGGTGGCACGGCACGATCACGGCGACAGGGTTCTGCCCGTTCGCCAGCCCCGCCGCCCGCACCGCCTTCGGCGAGCCCACCGCCGCCGCCAGCTGGCCATAGCTGCGGGTCTCGCCCGCCGGGATGGCGCGCAGCGCGGCCCAGACCGCCGTCTGGAACGCCGTCCCCGCCGTCCGGACCGTCAGCCCGTCCAGCGCCGTCGCTTCGCCCGCGAAATAGGCCTCGACCGCCCCCCGCACCGCCTCCGGCGCCCGGCCCATCTGCAGTGTCGCCCCCGGCGCGTGCCGTCCCAGCAGCCGCATCATCCGGGGCTCATGGTCGACGAAGTCCAGCGCCCGCACCGCGCCGTCCGCATCGGTGACCAGCAGCACCTCGCCCACCGGCGTCGCGATCCGGTCCAGGGTCAGGGTCTCATCCATCGTCGTTTCTTTTCTGTCTCCTCCCCGTCCGAAGGATGGGGAGGGGGACCGCCCGCCCCTTGGCGGGGGGTGGAGGGGCGCTTCACGCCCCACCGACTGTGCTCGCTTCAAGAACCCCTCCGTCACGCCGCTTCGCGCCGTCCCACCTCCCCGTTCGCCAAGCGGCGAATGGGGAGGAGACCGTTGATCTGCAGATACAGCGCCCCATAGGCCCGCCAGGGCCGCCATCGCTCCGCCCGTGCCTCGAGCGTCGCATCCTTCAGTCGGTCCGACGGCGCATCCTCGCCCGCGTCCACCCAGTCGCCCGGCAACCGCAATCCCGGCCGCGCCTCGATCAGGGGCCTCAGCACCGGATCGGCCGACAGGTCGCGTGCGATCGCTTCGGGGTCCGCCGACAGGTCGAACACCCGGCGCACCCGCGCCAGCACACCGGGCAGGGCCTTCAGGTCCGAGGCCTCCACGCGCACCTCCACCCGCCCCGGCTGGCCGGGCGTCGCGGTCACCCTCCCTGTAGCCCCGTCGATCGCCGCATCCAGCTCACGCGACCAGACCCGGCTTCCCGGCCTGTCATCCCGGACCTGATCCGGGGCTCGCGCCTTCAGCGCCTCAAACATCGCGTCACAATCATAGGGCGGACGATAGCTGAGGCTCAGCTTCACGCCCCCGTCCGACACCCGGTCCTTGCCCCGCCGCAGCGCCGACGGTGGCCGCCCGTACAGGGCCTGAAACGTCTCGTTGAACCGCCGCACCGATCCGAACCCGGACGCCAGCGCCACCTGCGCCATCGACAGATCGCTCTCCTGGATCAGGGCCTTGGCCAGCAGCACGCGCCGCGTCTGGGCCACGCTGACGGGCGCGGCCCCCAGATGCTGGCGGAACAGCCGCCTCAGCTGCCGCTCACCGACCCCCAGCCGCCCGGCCAGGGTATCGACGTCGCCGCCGCTTTCGGAATGGGCATCCAGCGCCCCCTGTTCGATCAGGCTCAGCGCCCGGCTGACGGTGTTGGAGGTGCCGCGCCAGGCCCCCATATCGGGGGCCGTCTCGGGCCGGCAGCGCAGACAGGCGCGAAACCCCGCCTCCTCCGCCGCCGCCGCCGTGACGACGAAGATCATATTCTCCCGATTGGGGGTCCGCGCCGGACAGACCGGCCGGCAATAGATGCCCGTCGTCTTCACGCAGCCGAAGAACCGCCCGTCGAAACGCGCGTCTCGCGTCAGGGCCGCGCGGTAGCAGGCCTCCTGATCCAGTCTGTCGGGTTGCGTTTCCATGCCGCGAAGATGACCCGGGACACCGCCGATGTCTCGCGGTTTTCGGACTTATCCTCCCCCGCCCTTCACGGGGGAGGGGGACCGCCCGAAGGGGGGGTGGAGGGGGCGGAAGCCGGCACCGTATCCGGGGTCGCCCCCTCCACCGTCCCCTTCCCTACTCTGGGGAGGACTGAAGCAACTGCCCAAGGCTCGCGACCGCCTTCCAGACCAGGCTCAATCCCGTGAAGGCCAGCACCCAGGTCCCCACGATCGACAGCGTCGAGGCCATTCCCGCGAGGTCGCGCGGCCCGTCGCCCAGGGTCCTCACGAGGTCGAAGTCCAGCATCGTCATGTCGCCGGCGATCCGGGCGCTTTCGGCCCCGACGGACAGGGTTAACCAGTCGCCCGCCTGAAAGATCGCCCAGCTCAGCCACAGGCCAAAGCCCGCGATCAGGATATTCAGCCCCGCCCGCATCCTCGCCGCCTGCGGCCGGATGATGGTGAACATCGCCACTCCCATCCGCACCAGCGCATAGACGAGGATCGGCACGAACAGGGTGACCCAGATCGTCGCCGGGCTCAGCGTCGCATTCTCTCCGTCGATGGAGATGACGCCCGCCGTCCCGGGAAAATGCACGATCCCGAGCCACCACAGGGCGAACATCCCCATGGCGATGAAGGTGAAGGCCGCGTTGCCGATGTCATTCCCACCGCCGCCCAGATGCACGCCGAACGGAACCCTCGACCGGCGCCCATCGCTGCGCGCCTGCATCCGCTCGCCCGCCGTCTTCGCCGCCAGGCCCCAGCTGGACGGATCCGAAAGGCCGAAGGCGCCCAGGTCCTTGACCCGCCAGTCGGTCAGCCATTTCGGACGGATGGCGTAATGCTCCATCACCGCCCCCGCGACCGTCAGCGCCCCGATCAGGGTCAGGGCTGCACCGAAGAAGCCATGAAAGGCCTGGGCGATGTCCTGGCCGAAGTTCGCGGACCCGCCGACCAGCCGGATCAGCAGACCGAGCGCGAACACGGCCCCGAGGATCAGCAGCCCCGCCTTGGCGCCGTACAGCCAGTAGGGAAACAGCTCCGGCCCGATCAGACTGTCCGGCCCCTTGCGGTACCGCGCCGCCACGACCAGCGGATGGCCGATCTCCTTCAGGATGGCCTCGCGCTCGTCGTCGGTCAGCGGCCGCTCCTTGTCCGCCTCGCGCGCCTCGACGCGGCTCTGGATCAGGTCCCGCAGTTCGGCGATGATGTCATCGCGTTCCTCGACCGGCAGCTGGGCGGCCACAGCCTCCAGATAGCGATCGATCATGTCTTCGGTCTTGCCCGTCATGGCGTGCCCCTCAAAAATCGGAAATGTCAGAGAATCCTGTCGAGCGAGGCGTTGATCGCCCGCCACTCGTCGCCCAGCCGGGCCAGAAGCTGCACGCCCAGGGGCGACAGCACATAGAAGCGCTTCTTCCGCTTCTCTTCCTCGCGCCATTCGCTGTTCAGCAAACCCTGGCTCTCCAGCCGGCGCAGCAGCGGATAGAGGGTCGATTCCTCCATCTCCAGCCCGTCGGCGGCCAGGGCCTGACGCAGAGTATAGCCGTACCGTTCCGTCCGCAGACAGGCGAGCACCGCCAGCACCAGCGACCCGCGCCGCAGCTCCAGCCGCATCGATTCAAACAGGTCGGCGTCGACGGTCACGCGGTCGGTCTTTCACGTCACATAGTGTGTGACACACAGTGTATGACGCATACTGTGTGAGGGAGTCAAGCGGGGTGCCCCCTTACTCCAACAGGTAGAACAGCCCCTCCACGGTCGAGCCCAAGGCCCGGGCCAGCGACAGGGCCAGCAGGGTCGAGGGCACGAAGACGCCGTTTTCGACCGTGTTGATCGTCTTGCGCGACACCCCCGCCCGGTCGGCCAGCTCGGCCTGGGTCAGTCCAGCCTCGGTGCGAAGTTCCTTCAGCCGCGACCCAAGCCGCGGATCACCCATCCTTGGCCGCCTCGCGGTCAAGCCAGGCGAATGCCGTGTCACCTTGGGGTTACATCCGGTCAAGCCCCGGTTTCCTTTTCCGCCGACCCGGCTAGGGTGACGGGTCTTACGGGGATCCATCCATGCCATCAGCCTTCCGCCGCCTTGCCGGTTCATGCCTCGCGCTTCTCGTCGCCCTCGGCGGCCCCGCCCTGGCCCAGACCCCCGGCCGGGTCCCCGCCCCTGTCGCCGCCCCGCCCCTGATCGCCGGCACGACCTTCGACCCGGCGGTCCCGACCCTGCGATCCGTCCTCGGCTATGACAGCGGCGACTGGATCACCCGTCCGTCCGATGTCCGCCGCTATTTCGAGGCCCTGGTCGCCCAGTCGCCCGACCGGATGGTCATCGGCGACTATGGTCGCACCCACGAAGGCCGCCCCCTGTGGTGGGCCGCGGTCGGCTCGCCCCGCAACATCGCCCGGCTGGACCAGATCAAGGCCAATTCCCGCGCCCTGTCCGACCCGCGCGTCACCTCCCCGGCCCAGGCGCAAGGCCTGATCGCCGACCAGCCCGCCGTGGTCTGGATGGCCTATTCGGTCCATGGCGACGAGATCAGCCCCGCCGACGCCGCCATGGCCGCCGCCCACCATCTGCTGGCCAGCCGCGATCCGGCGGTTCAGGCCTGGCTGGCCAATACCGTCGTCGTCTTCGTTCCGACCCAGAATCCGGATGGCCGCGACCGATTCCTGAACAGCTTCCACGGCGGCTTCGGCACCACGCCGAACCCCGACGCCCTGTCGGCCGAGCGCGATCAGCCCTGGCCCGGCGGGCGCTACAATCACGACCTGTTCGACCTGAACCGCGACTGGTTCATCCAGACCCAGCCGGAGACGCAGGGGCACGCCGCCCTGGTCCTGGACTGGCAGCCTCAGGTCATGGTCGACAGCCACGAGATGGGCACGGACGCGAGCTTCTTCTTCCCGCCCGAAGCCCAGCCCCTGAACCCGCTGATCTTTCCGGCGACGCTGGAAAGCCGCGAGCTGATCGGCCGCAATACCGCCCGGCGCTTCGATGCGGCCGGCGTCGGCTACTTCAACCGCCAGGTCTATGACGCCTTCTACCCCGGCTATGGCGACGGCTGGCCCGCCTATCTGGGCGTGGTCTCCATGACCTACGAACAGGGCTCCGCGCGGGGCCTGGCCGCCCGTCGCTCGTCGGGCGAGATCCTGACCTATCGCGACACGGTCCGGCACCACCTGATCGCCAGCCTGTCGACGATCGAGGCCGCCAGCGCCAACCACGACCGGCTGCTGAACAATGCCTATGCCTTCGGTCGCGACGGGGTCGAGGGCGGGCGCGGGGCCTTCATCCTGTCGGCCAATCCGTCCGATCCGGGCACCGTGGATCGGCTGGCGGGCCTGCTGACCCGTTCGGGTCTGGAGGTCGGCCGGGCCGGTGCCGCCTTCACCGCCTGCGGCCAGTCCTGGGCCGCCGGGTCCTATGTCGTGAACCTCGGCCAGCCGCGGCGCCGCATGGCCGAGGTGCTGCTGTCGAAGGACGTGCCGCTCCCCGCCGACTTCCTGGCCGAACAGGAGCGGCGGCGTGCCCGCGGCCTGGGCGACCAGATCTATGACGTCACCGCCTGGTCCCTGCCGCTGATGTTCAATGTGCCCTCGGCCCGCTGCGCATCGGTGCCGTCGGTCGCCACCACCCCGGCCGGTCGCGACCTCGTCCGCCCCGCCGCCATCGCCGAGCCTTCCGCCGCGTTCGGCTATCTGGTCGAGCCGGGCTCGGCGGGCCTGAAGCTGATGGTCGCCGCCGTCCGGCAGGGCATCGCGGTGCGCTCCATGGAGCACGGCTTCACCAAGGACGGTCGCCGATGGCCGTCCGGCACGATGGTCATCCCCCGCGTCGGCAACCCGGCCGATCTGACCCAGACCCTGACCACCCTGGCCGCTACCACGGGTGCCCGCATCACCGGGGTGGCTGACAGCTGGGTCTCCGATGGCCCCGGCTTCGGCTCGTCCGACGCCATCCTGGTCCGCGCGCCCCGCGTCGCCCTGGCCTGGGACGATCCCACCGACCCCTCAGCCGCCGGGGCCGCCCGTTTTATCGTCGAGCGCGAGTTCGGCTATCCGGTCACCGCCATCCGCACCGCCAACCTGGCCTCGGCCGACCTGTCGGCCTTCCAGGTCCTGATCCTGCCGTCCGGCGGCGGCTATGCCGACACCCTGGGCGAGGACGGCATCGCCGCCCTGCGGGCGTGGGTCGAGCGCGGCGGCACCCTGATCTCGCTCGGCCGCGCCACCCGCCTGCTGACCGCCGAGGACTCAGACATGCTGGCCTCGCGCCGTCAGGACGCGGCGGGCGAGGCGGCCGCCGACGAGGACGCCGACGCCACCGTCATCGCCGACGCCTCCGACTACCACGCCCTGGTCCTGGCCGGCGGCGGCCCGCCCGACAGCGTCGCCGGCGCCCTGCTGCGGGCCGAGGTCGATCCCGAGCACTGGCTCTCGGTCGGCATGGCGTCCAGCGTCAATGTCCTGGTCCAGGGCGGCGACATCTACAGCCCCCTGACCCGGGGCCAGGGCACCAATGTCGTGCGCTTCTCGGGCCCGGACGATCTGGTCCAGTCCGGCCAGATCTGGGAGCAGAACCGCCGCCAGCTGGCCTTCAAGCCCTTCGTCATGAGCGAGAGCCTGGGCAGCGGCCAGCTGGTCGCCTTCACCCAGGACCCGACCGTGCGCGGCTATCTGGAGGGCCTGAAGCCCCTGCTGATCAACGCCATCTTCCTCGGCCCGGCCCACAGTTCGCCGCGCTGGTAGGCGGCAATCCTCCCCCGACGGGGGAGGTGGCGCGGCGCGTCTTCGCGCCGTGACGGAGGGGGCTCGCCGCGAACGCGCGAACTGTGGCTGGCCCCCTCCACCCCCGAGCAAGCGCTCGGCGGTCCCCCTCCCCCGACGGGGGAGGATTGCCGCTCCTATTTGTGCGTCCAAGGACGGTTGGCGCCCGGATTGACGCCCGCCGCCTGATCCTTCTGGAACTTCCCGCCCCGGGGCGGTTTGGGCCGCGCCTCCAGCCGCGCCTGCTTCAGCCTCAGGGCCTTGCGGGCCGGGGTCTCGGCGGGCGTTGCCGGGTCGTTCGCTTCGTCGGTCATGCCGTGACCCTAGCATGACGAACCGGGCCTCGCGGCAACCATTGCCAGCCGACGCCGTTCTCTCATCCGAACAGGGCCAGACCCGGAGAGACCCCCATGACATCGCTGAAGACCTTCACCGCCCTCGCGGCCGGAACCCTCGTGCTCGCCACGGCCGCCGGTGCCTCGGCCCAGACGCCCTACGACCAGACCCCGTACAACCGGACCCCGTCGCAATACGGCCAGCCCTCGACCGGCCAGCAGGTCTTCGGCCAGATCCTGCAGCAGCTTCTGGGCGGCCAGACCTCCGGCACCGCCGATGCCGAATGGAGCCGGGGCCGGCGTCCGCTCGCGTCGCAGCAGGCCACCTTCGACAGCCAGCTGGACGCCCAGATTCGCTCCGGTGCCATCCCGTCCTGGAGCGGCGACCGCATCCGCGCGGACTATGACGCCCTGGTCCAGCGGGAGGCCTCCTACGCCCGCGACGGCCGCTTCACGACGCAGGAGCGTCAGGACCTGACCCGCCGCTATAATGCCCTGACCCTGGCGGTCGAGGAGGGCGGCTATGGCGACGACGTCGGCGGCTATCGGTCGGTCGCAGACGGCCGCCGCGCGTTCGAGGTCCGCGTCGACGCCGCCGTCGGCAACCGCCGCCTGACCCGCACCGAGGCCACCCGGCTGCGCGCCGACTACTATGCCCTGGTCCAGGTCGAGGCCGGCTATCAGCGGGACAGCCTGACCGCCCGCGAGCGCGCCGACATCGAGACCCGCCTCGACGCCCTGGACGCCCGCGTCGGCGACACCGGCTATAGCAACGGCAGCAACGGCGGCGGCTACAGCCAGAGCCCCCGCGACCGCCTGACCGCCATCGAGCGCGCCGTCTACACCCTGCCGCGCGGCCAGCAGGACGCCATCCGCGTCCCGTTCGACGACCTCACCCGCCTCGAGGCCGCCTACAGCCGCACCCCGCCCTCCCCCGACGACCGCGCCTACCTCGACCGCCGCCTCGGCGAGCTGGAGGTCCAGGCGAGGGTGCGGCGGTAAAGACTTCCCTCTCCCGCCGGGAGAGGGAAACAGGCTGCCACCCTCCTGTCGGCATCCTCCACCCCGCCCCGCGCATTGACTGGCGACATCGTCCCGGGCGCACTAGGTTGCGTTCATGAACCGTTCCTCGACCCCGAAGGGCTCGGCCCCCGTGACCAGGAAGCCGGTCCACGTCCCGAACAGGGGCGTGGCCGAGGCCCCGTCGGCCTTCCTCCGCGACGCCTCCGCCTCGTCATCCTCCGGCTCGACCGGAGGACGGGCCACGTCGAACCTGCCGATGTTCGCCCCGGTGACCTCGTCATCCTCCGGCTTGACCGGAGGACCGCGCCTGACGCCGGAGGAGCCGCCGGAGAATGCGGGCGAATGGACCCCGCACCGCCCCGACCGCCCGGCCAAGTCCCTGACCGGCCGCCAGAAGCACCGCTTCCGGCTGGAGACCACCTATACCCCCGCCGGCGACCAGCCCGCCGCCATCGCCGAACTGGTGTCCCAGGCGTCCCAGGGCGATCGCGACCAGGTCCTGCTGGGCGTCACCGGCTCGGGCAAGACCTTCACCATGGCCAAGGTCATCGAGGCGACCCAGCGCCCGGCCCTGATCCTCGCGCCGAACAAGACATTGGCGGCCCAGCTCTACAGCGAGTTCAAGGCCTTCTTCCCCGACAATGCGGTCGAGTATTTCGTCAGCTACTACGACTACTACCAGCCGGAAGCCTACGTCCCTCGCACCGATACCTACATCGAGAAGGACTCAAGCATAAACGAACAGATCGACCGGATGCGGCACTCGGCGACGCGGTCGATCCTCGAGCGGGACGATGTCATCGTCGTGGCCTCGGTCTCCTGCATCTACGGCATCGGCTCGGTGGAGACCTATACGGCCATGACCTTCGACCTGAAGGTCGGGGACCAGATCGACGAGTCCAAGCTGCGGGCCGACCTGATCGCGCTTCAGTACAAGCGCAACGACGTCGCCTTCGAGCGGGGGATGTTCAGAAAGCGCGGCGACACGGTGGAGATCTTCCCCGTCCACCTCGACGACCGGGCCTGGCGCGTCAGCCTGTTCGGCGACGAGATCGAGGCGATTGCCGAGTTCGACCCCCTGACCGGCAGGAAGACCGCCGATCTCAAGGAGGTCACCGTCTATGCCGCCAGCCACTACGTCACCCCCCGCCCCACGCTCAACCAGGCGCTCGGCGGCATCAAGGCCGAGCTGAAGGAGACGCTCGACTGGATGATCGAGAACGGCAAGCTGCTGGAGGCGCAACGCCTTGAGCAGCGCGTGCGCTTCGATCTGGAGATGATGGAGGCCACCGGCTCCTGCGCCGGCATCGAGAACTATTCCCGCTGGCTGACCGGCCGCGCCCCCGGCGAGCCCCCGCCCACCTTCTTCGAATACATCCCCGACAACGCCCTGCTGTTCGTGGACGAGAGCCACGTCACCATCGGCCAGATCAACGGCATGTTCCGGGGCGACTATCGCCGCAAGTCGACCCTGGCCGAATATGGCTTCCGCCTGCCCTCCTGCATCGACAACCGCCCGCTGAAGTTCGACGAATGGGAGGCGATGCGGCCCCAGACGGTGCACGTCAGCGCCACCCCCGGCCCGTGGGAGATGGAACAGACCGGCGGCGTCTTCGTCGAACAGGTCATCCGCCCCACCGGCCTGATCGACCCCCCCGTCGAGATCCGCCCGGTCAGCGGCGCCACCCGCAACCAGGTCGACGACGTCATCGACGAGGTCAAGGCCGTCGCCCGCGCCGGCTACCGCTCCCTGGTCACCGTCCTGACCAAGAAGATGGCCGAGGACCTGACCGAATACATGCACGAACAGGGCGTGCGCGTCCGCTACATGCACTCCGACGTCGACACCATGGAGCGGATCGAGATCATCCGCGACCTGCGCCTGGGCACCTTCGACGTCCTGATCGGCATCAACCTGCTGCGCGAGGGGCTCGACATCCCCGAATGCGGCCTGGTCGCCATCCTCGATGCGGACAAGGAAGGCTTCCTGCGCTCCGAGACCTCCCTGATCCAGACCATCGGCCGTGCGGCCCGCAACGTCGACGGCCGCGTCATCCTCTATGCCGACCGCGTCACCGGCTCGATGGAGCGCGCCATGGCCGAGACGAACCGCCGCCGCGAACGCCAGACCGCCTACAACACGGAACACGGCATCACGCCCGAGAGCGTCAAGCGCGACATCAAGGAAATCCTGAACAGCCCCTATGAGAAGGACCGCGTCCTGATCCCGACCACCGGCGTGAAGGAAGACACCCGCCCCTTCATCGGCAACAATTTCCAGGCCACGCTGAAGGACCTCGAAGGCAAGATGCGCGAAGCCGCCTCCAACCTCGAGTTCGAGGAAGCCGGCCGCCTGCGCGACGAGATCAAGACGCTGAAACTCCTCGACCTCGAGTTCGCCAACGAGATCATGACCGGGGCGGGGGAGGCGGTGGACAAGTCCGCCCCGAAGAAGTGGCGCGCGGAGGCGGCGGCGGAGAAGGCGGAGGCGTTCAGGAAGGGGCGGTTGTAGTCGGTCCCCTCTCCCCTTGCGGGAGAGGGCTTGAGCGCCCGCGAGCGCAGCGAGTGGCCTTGCGCGAAAGGGTGAGGGGTCCCCCCGCCCCGGCCGCTGCCGGTGTGACCCCTCACCCGCCCGCGCCAGAACGGTCGCTTCGCGCCCGTGCGCGACCTCCCTCTCCCCCAAGGGGAGGGGGTATAGTGATATCCGATCAGCTGCGCATCAATGACCACAGCTCACTTCAAGATGGGTTCATCCATCAGCGCAAAGTTTCGTTCGGTCGGCATACAGAACAGGCAATGACCGCCGCTGGCCTCGGCCCAGACGCTTCCGATTGTCCGCTTGGCAGCCTCGCCTTCATAGAGGTGGCCCCCCTTATACTCGACGACCAGAATGCGCCCGTCGTGAAGCATGGCGACGAAATCTGGATAGAATTTCTGATGGGGTAGCTGGAGCCAGAATGAGGATCGCTTGCCCTCTACATTCCTGATCCAATACCGAACCGCGTCCATACGATCGAGGTGAACGGCGCAGTCGAATTCCTCTCCGCTGGGTTTCAGGTCGCCAACCAGTGAGGTGTAGTGTTTGTTGAATGTCGTTGCGCCTGCATACGGCTGATTGAACGCATAGGTCGCTTCGTCGAATATCATCGACAAATCCGACTGGACGGCAAAATCCTGTGCGTTGGCGGCGAACAATGCGTCGTAGTTTTGCGTTTCCCTTTGGTCCCGCAAATCCTTGATCAGGGCAATGAGTGCCCTTCGCAGGTCATATTTGTTGCGGGCCAGTACGTCCAAGTCGTGACCGGCCTTTTCCAACGCAGCCAAGGCGCTGGAAATGAACAGGACGGCACTTGGCTTGGTCACGTCGGGATGGCTTATCCCTGAGTCAATCCAGTTGACTAGGCGGGGCATGGTCCATGACGGCTCCTGCACCACTTCGGAAAGCTCGCCCTGCATCCGCTTGACGAAATCAATCTGGACCTTGCCCTGTTCCGATACGTCGATTTGCCCGTGCTGGCTTTCATCTACCACTTTGAAGCGGGGCACGATGGCACTGGCATCGCATTCGTCCAGCCGCCACGGCAGGTCTAGGAAATGCTCCTTCGAGAACAGTTCCAGCTGGCCCTGCTTGCGGAAACCGAGCAACGGCACGATGAATGGTGGCTTGTTGTCCTCCGTCGCTGCGGAGGTCTGGAATTGGTTCGACTTGGCATAGAGCCGATCAATGATCTTTTCGGCCTCAGGCACCTTCGCCATTGCCAGTTGCAGGATGTTACGGCTTTCCCGCGACATAGGACCACGGAACGCCAGCGAACGGTTATCAGGGTCCAGCTTCACCCGCGCCTTGACCGATGCGGGCAGCTTTTCAAAGATCGCCGCAATATCCTCCACCGTCGTCGCGCCATCGCTGATCGGTTCAGACTCGAAGTGATATTCGGCGCTTTCCTCGGCAAAGCCTATTTCGCCTTGCGGGGCAATGATCTGGTCGGCTTCCAGCTTGTTGAAGCCAGCGCCCTCCACGAGCCCGTCTTTCAAGCGCTGAGCGGTTTCATCGAAACTCTTAGCCGCGACATAGGCATAAGCGCGGTTCAAGGCGTCCCGTTGTTTCCGCTTAGCCTTGGGCATCCGCAGCACGCGGCCCAAAATCTGTTCAATCGCGGTTTGTGATACCTGTTCGGCTACGGAACAAAGCACATAGGCAAAGGGGCAATCCCAGCCCTCTTTCAGCTTCTGGACGGTGATGATGTAGCGGACAGGGGACGCGGGGTCGGTGATGTCCGCAACATCGTCCAAATCTTTGCGAGGGCCGGTGTGGACGGCAATCTGGTTCTTGGGAATGGATTTATCATCGAGTAAATGTTGCTCGATCACCTGCCATGTCAGTCGCGTCTTGTCTTCCTTGCTGGCGCTCTGAGCCTGAAACAGGATCAGCGGGCGAATATATTCCCCGGTTTCGGCCTGCTCTGCCTTGGCCGCTTCTTCCAACGCCGCTTGGCAGTCCAGCGCGCCGCCAATGGTCTTTCGCCAATCGCTGTCGGTTGTCAGCCGGATCGGCAGCTTGATCATTTCTTCCGCCTTCAATTCGGCAGCGGAGACGGAATAGAGGATGTTGGAAGCGTATTGATCCTGCGCCGGATTATGGGACGTCTGGGGCGTGGCGGTCAGTTCCAAAATCAAGGACGGATCGAACCGCGCTAGCGTGTCGAATGACAGGGCGGTTCGCGCATTATGGGCTTCGTCGACGATCACCAACGGGTGATGAAGCCGCAGCAGATTCGCGAGCGATGCAATCGGCCTATCTGTGTCTTCCACCTTTTCCAGCCGTGCAACCTGTGCATCGGTGAGGCCGGAAAAATGGTCCATCAACTGTCCAGAGTCCTCATAGACTTTGCGCCCATCGGTTTCCTCAATGCGGAAAGACTGGATGGTAGAAACGATGATGCACGCCCCGCCCTCCGCATCGGCCCGAGACATGGCCAGTGCTTCATCCTTGGTAAGGACGGTGATGTTGCGGCCAAAGTCTCGAGCCAGCGCGGCACGGTAGGGATGGTCTAGATTCTTGAGGGCATTGACGGTCTGGTCGAGGATGGGTGTTGACGGCACCAGCCAAAGCACCACCGGGTTAGGCGCTTCCATGAAGTGCTTTGCTGCAATGCCAACCGCATGAGCACCCATGATGGTCTTGCCCCCGCCGGTAGGCACCCGCAAGCAGACATAGGGCGTGCCCTCTGCGATGAACGGAGCATCACGATAGGGCAGGTTGGTGGATTTGTAGAAAGCGACATTCGCCCCATCGCTGGGCACGTTTGCGAGGTATCGCCGGAACGCGGCCAGCGCCGCGTCCTGATAGTCTTTCAGTTCCAGATTGATCGCGGCCACGTTAGTTCGCTTCGATCTGGTAAGGGATTTGCTTGAAGGTCACGCCTTCGGCTTTCAGGCGGTCAGCCGACACGGTGCAGCCCTCGCCATAGACGACACAGTGCCCGTTGAAGCCCTCAGGGACGGGCGGGAGTTTTGCGAGGACGTCAGGCGTCAGAACATTGCCCGCCGCCTCCCGTGCGATGCCTTGTTCGGTGGCGGAAAATAACAGGTAAACCGCCTTTTCCTTGTATGCGCCGATGAACGAGCAATCGCCCTTTGCCCTATGCGGAATGGGAGCGCCGGTTTCGGAAAAGAAGATATGCGCTGCAAGATCGGGGAAGTTTACCCCGGAGCAAATGTCGCCAAACTCATTGAAGAGGGGCTCGCCAAGCCTACAGAAGCGGAACCCCCCGCCAAGGCCGGCGACGGGCTCAGACTTTTTGCCATTTTTTAGATAACCCTCAGCCGCTCGCTCAAGGCGAACAGCTGTCACATCCTCCCCAATCTTTTGGTCCATTTCGATCAGGACAAAGCGCCGATTACCGCCGTCCGTCGCGTTCATGTCCAGTACGGCGTGACCGGTCGTCCCCGACCCGGCGAAGCTGTCAAGGATGAGTGCGTCCTTGTCTCCGACCATATGGAGGATTCTTTTTAGCAAACTGACAGACTTCGGATATTCGAAAGGCTTTTTGCCGCCGAACATTTCCTTCAAATGCTTCCCAGCATTGTCCGTTGAAAGCTCCGGGCCCCACCAAAACGACTTAGGTTTTGTTGTCCTTTCGATGGGATCTTCCGTTTCATCGTCAAAGTCTTCCGAAAAATCCTCAGGATCATCATCAAAAAGCGCATCTTCCCTTTCAGCATCCAAATAGACACGATAGGAAACATTCCATTTTTTATTCTTTTTCGCATAAGAAGTATGAAGTGTATCGATGTATTTTTCTACTCTAGTTTTACCCCAGCGCCAGCACCCTTCCGTACCATCAGACTTCATTGGCCAAATGGGAACCCAGTCAGCTCTCGCTTCGAGCGAAAGGGTTTGGCTGTCGGGGTCTTTGTAGATTGGAAACCAAAGCTGCGGTCTCAACTCGCGGGTATCGGCGCCGCCGCGCTTTCTCAAATCACGTAAGGCAAACAAATAACCTTCGACATCTTCGTGTTTGAATTGAGCGCGCTGCTGCTGCGTTAAGGGTAACCCCGATGAAACAAATGACTTTCTAGCAACCAGTACTAAATACTCGTGGCAAGTCGAAATATAATCCCGATCGTTTCTTCCTTTCATATTATTCACAACGGGAATCGAGATAATAGTAAATCGCGGAAAAGTTTCCTTAATTAGAATTTCGAAGTTTGCGATCTCATTTGAATCAATTGAAGCAAACATGACCCCGTCTTGTGATAAAAATTCCCGCAAGAGGCGCATGCGGGGATACATCATACAAAGCCATTTATCGTGCCTCGACAAATCCTCTGCTTCTTTGCCGACTGTTTCCCCTAGCCACTTCCGAATTTCCGGCGAATTCACGGCGTCATTATAAATCCAACCCTCGTTTCCTGTGTTATAGGGTGGGTCGATATAGATGCACTTCACCTTGCCTGCGTAGTAGGGCAGGAGCGCTTTAAGCGCCTCAAGATTGTCCCCCTGCACCAAGAGATTGCCTGCGTCGGGATCGCCCGCAGACAGTTCCCCATCGCAGTGGATCAGGCGATAGGGCACATCGCGGTGATGATTGACGACGGCCTTTTTCCCAATCCAGTCAAGAGTCGGCATGGAAACCCCTTTGGCGTGACGCGCAGCGCCGCCGTAAAAACAATCGATACAACGCTCTGGTATCGTTTCAGAGCGTCAGTGGACGCGCCAAACCCGATGCGATCGTCAGCCAGTTTGCGCAGATTCGAGGCTTGGCCGCTTTCGCCATTCGTCGGCTAAGGTCCAACCGCCGTTCTCCAGAATGTGCCAGTCATTCCAACCATTGCGGTTTGTCTCGGTAATGGCCCGCGAGGCGGCAGAGAACGAGTTGTACCTGCCGTCGATGCCGTCGATGACAAGCGCGCCGCTTTCGATCCGACCAGAGTAGGACTTCCCGAAATAGGCGAAGCGACAAGCGGTGCCGTCAGTGGGGAGGCCTGAACGCTGAGCGGTGATCTCTGCCCATGCTGGAGAGATTGGATTCATGCCCTCTTGGCGATCGGGAGCCTGCCAGATTTCGCGAGCCGTCTTAAAAAGCGCGGACCCCCTCTCTGCTATCCGCTGCTCATTCCAATCGTCATAGCCATTCAGTTCTCGATTGAGCGCTAGGCTGGAGTGCGAACGAACGGCAGGCATTTTTACGGAATAGGGCCCGTTGGAAACGGATGAATTCAGCGCCCCCGTCAAAAGGGTGAGGTTCCCAAGCTTATTGATAGCCCCCTCGCGTTCCATTTGGCGGGCGAGACGTTCGGGATCGAATTCTTCCAAATGGGCGAGCTCAGCAATTTGCCATGAATTGTGCCAGCTCTGCGGCATGATATGTTCGACGGTCAGCGCCGATTTGATTTCGATATCTTCATTGAGAGCCGATCGTTTAGCCGTCTCTATCGCCTCAAACAGGAACCGCAGCCTTGGCTGACGGGGCCCTTTGTATTGGTCCCGCCCGAGCCAGCCTTGTCGCCATTCTGCGTCATCCGGCCAGCGATCCGTTTCAGAATGCCGACTTGAAAGATGTGCGATCAAGGCATCAATCTGGTTGCCTTCTGTGGCTCGAAGCCGGTCGATAATGCCGACGAAAAGGCGATTGTAATTCTTGGTCTGTCAATCGGCGTCCAAAAGGGACCCCCTATAGGCGTGCAATAGGGACCCCCTTTTGGTGTTCGGGATGGACGTTACGAGCGCACCGCTTGCGAGGGTTGGGGCGTAGGGAGGGCGTAGCCCGACC
>Ga0247843_1000676_pt1 | contig 78591 bp, 53 predicted proteins | sample LaCruzMarch2017__FD_192420 | JGI IMG/M metagenome (GOLD analysis project Ga0247843, IMG submission 192420) | Freshwater microbial communities from meromictic Lake La Cruz, Castile-La Mancha, Spain - LaCruzMarch2017_8m | ecosystem: Environmental > Aquatic > Freshwater > Lake | place: Spain... | reverse complement strand
TTAGCTCTCTTAAAGCGAGAGCCGACTGAAATGAGTTTGGCTCGTAAGCGAAAGAAAGCCGCTCGCGACGATGCTTACCTTAAAACCCTGTTAAACCAACTTAACACTTGATGCAATCACCCTATCTTCGGTAGGGTATGGCATGGGCGTCGCGGTTGATAGTGAGGAATACGGATTCATTTTTAAAGACGGGTTCCAAACAGCGGTGCAGGTATTCCAGGGCCTGATTGGAAAATCGTACCTCATCGTTGCGGCGGTCGAGGCCCGTCAGCAGGCAGCCTGCCGTATCGGTCGGGGTATTGCCCGCGTGGAATTTAGTTTCGGTAAATCCTTTCACGCCGGTCAATTCAATGAGGGTTTTGTTGAATTTGGGAGAAAAGTCCAGCACCAATGCATAGCGCCCCGTGGGAATGGCACAGGCGTTGGGGAATTGGGCTTTGATTCGGGCAATTTCACTCAGGCCCATTTCGGAGGTCAGGCCGCGGTCGGTATCTTCCAAAATAAAGATGCTTTTGCGGCGATTGCTGACGGGCAGCGGCAGAAACAGTTCGGAGATGGTGGAAGTGGGTGAAAACCACTTGCGGGTCAGGTAAAGGTCCATTTTTAGTAATGGGTAGTTGGTAATGAGTAGTGAGTAATTTTTTGTCAGAGCCTTTTGGGAGGGGGGAAGATGATTTCGTGGATCTGTTTGGCGCGTTTTTTATCCAGACCCGTCATCAATAGCTCGTTGAGTTCTTCGAGTTTGTGGATTTTCTCGGACTGGACCAGGCGTTCCTCCTCAAAGCGGCGCTGTTGGGTATCCAGGTCGTTTTGGGTGTAAGCTTTGATACGGGCGTTATCGGCTTTGAGACTGTCGGCAGTGCGTTGAATCGAACGCAGATCGGTGCGCTGTTTATTAAGTACTCGCAGCAGGCTGTCGCGGGTGGTGTTCCAACTGCGGGAGGTTTCCAGGAGTTGGAACATTTGTTTGCCCGTGGCCAGCGGAATGGCGTAGCCGTTTTTAAGCGGGAACGGAGTCCCTTCGCTGAGTTGGATGTATTGAGCCTGTCCAATGAGTGCATGAGCCAATGACAGAATGAGTGAATAAATCCGGACTTTCATTTGGTTTTAAGTTGATTGAGCATGGTTTCGATGGCGACGGCCAATCGGGAATTGGTCTCGACGGTTTGTTTGTGCAGGTCAATGACTTCTTCAAACAATTGCCTGATCTCATTGTCCTTGTGGGCAATTTGAGATTTGAAATGTTGAAACATGACGTAGGAAAACACCCACGACACGACCAGTGCGGGGGTTTGTTGGAGCAGGTATTGCCAAAGGGATTCGGACATGGGATTTAGTTCGTAAATGTGGGACGAAGTAAATACAGAAAGTAGCCAAGGGGTTGTTATCCCGTTCTTATTGCCCTTTGGTACTGCTGTTTATTGGGGTTGGCTGCTTTGTATGGGCGAAAAAGCAGGCTTTCTGACGCTGAAATGCAGGCGGGTGCGGAGGGAAGTGTTCAGGGGTAGTGGGCCTGTGCGCGGGCGGGGGAGCAGCCGAGTCAACTGACGAACGAAGGGAGGAATTGGGAAGGCGGCTCCCCCGCGGCGGGGAGCTGCTTAGTTTTTGTGGGGTACTTTGTGCGGCAGGAAAAACAGGCTTTCTGACGCTGAAAGACAGGTGGTACGTTAGGCGGTGTTCAGCGGCAGTGGGCCTGTGCGCGAGCCTGATCAGTTCCTGAATCAACTGACGAACGCAGGGAGGAATTGGTGAAGGGGCTAATCAGGCGTGGGGGTTAGGTTTATATTTTGGGCTATGCCGTTTCATGTGTCCGCTTAAAGCTTTGGGGGAATCTGTCGTAAAATCGCAATGCGGGCAGTCGTAAGGCTTTGCTTTTTTCGTGTCTACGGCTGCTTTTACTGTCGCTTTTTCGGTCGCTTTTGGTTCGCTTTCTGCTTTTGAGTCGCTTTTTTCGGGTGCTTCTTCCGACACAAACTCCATCAAATCTCTACCACAGGCGTTGGCAAAAAGCACCATTTGACTCAGTTTCAGATTCCGTAAAGAAGTGCTTTCGGTTTGCCAATATTCGGTTCGTAAACGGAATAAGTGATGTAGGTATATTTCGTACATGGTGGTTAGTTTAAGTCCTTTTAGCTTTTATGGAGGTTTGATTTTGGTTGTTTCGCTCTTGGGCGCTGGGCCTCGCCTATACATTTGACACTTCGGCCTTTCGGGTTGCTGACGCAACTTTTCCGAAATTCCTAATGTGTCAAATGTATAGGCTGGAAATGAAGGGCTGACGCCCGTTTGGGTTTGAGGTGGCAACTTAAACTGATAACTGTGATTCGCAGAATTGAAAGGCGTCTTGATTGATGCGGGAGAGTGTACCCAACGCATTTCCAAAGGTGGTTTCTTTGACCTTTTTGACGTGGGTCGTGTAGTGGGTGATACCGTTTAACAGTCCAAACAGGTTATCTCCCAACGCCAATGTTTCTTTATCAATGGACCGCGGCGGCGGACCGCTTCCACATATCATTGACGATGTTGAGTTTTCGAGTCGACATTTCGGCGGTTCCCAGACGTTCCTCTTCGCTCATACGTGCTAATCGCTGTACCAAGGCCTCGGATAAACTCACATCAATCTCTATTTCGGCCATGCGCTGCATCTGATTGAAGAGGTGTTTGCGTTCTTTCTGATAAACTTCAAAATAGCGTAGTAATTGGTCGATTTTTACGTCGTGGTTCTTGGTGTGGCTCACCTGCAATTGGCGAAACATCTTACTGAATCGGTTGCTGCAACGAATCATTTTACTGGAATTACCAATAAAAAATCGCAGCGGCGAACCGTCCTGTGCTGCTGTCATGGCTGTTACCAATCAGCATAAAGTCTTGGAAATCGTAGCCTTGCACTTTTATCGGCTCAATACACTCCAAAAAGGCCAGCACTTTCCTGCCTCCCTCAAATTCGCGGTCCGCCGCCGCGGTCATGGCATTTGACGGGGAAGCCCGTAATGGTACTCATGCGGTCAACAACCGCAACGGCGGACCGTTTCCAAAAATCGTTCGTTTTTGGTGGGTGTGTAACTGGATTTTGTGACGTTTAACAACGCCTGATTGTCGCTCCTGAAAAGGGCTTTGTAGCCGCGTATGGGCTGATTGTTGGAGAAAATGGGGTTCTCAACAATGTCCCACGAAAGGGGGCTTTCTGTTTGGTTTTGTGCGAAATTATGCATAGCTTTGTTCCTTAAATTTATATGAATTTTATTCGATAGAGGCGGGTCATTTGACCTGCCTCTATTTTTTTGCCCTCTTTCAAATTAGGCCGTGGATGGTGCTCCGCCTTCGGAAAGTTGGAGTGCGGGTTCTTCCCAAGGCAGGTAAAAGGTATCCGATTTGACCAGATAAACCGCAGTGGCCGTCAGGGTGTCCCGGCGGTAAATGGGAAAATCCTGCGCAAATTCTCTTAACTCCTTTACTTTGTCAGGCTCGGCCAATTGATAGGAAAACCGTCCGCACGGGCGGCCCCGCAATGTACCACGTTTGCTTTTCGCCGTTTTTCTCCCGTTCTTTTTTTTCGGCTTTGACCGTCAGGACAATATCAGACAGCTAAATATCATCATAACACAGGTCTTCGGACAATCGCCGCAGTTCTTCCAAGGTGCTTCCGTTGAACATGATACCCCCGACCCGGTTACGGTCATCAATAAAAAATACCTCTGCCCAGGTTTCCTTACGGCCTTTGGCAAAGAGGTTTTCCTCAAAGATGCGCCAGGCAATGGGCTGCAAACTGAACTCGCTGATGGGTTTGTTTTTGCTGTCCAGCAAAATTTGTTCGCCATTCATACGGTCCGCCGCTGCGGTTGAATTGCCCGTTTTGGCCATTGAAACGGTATTGCTTTGGGGCACCGGTAATGTATTTGTACTTGGGAACCCACGTGATTTCGCCCGTGTCGGGGTTTACTTTTTCGACTAAGTAAGCGCGTCGGGTAACCGCAGCTTCGGCAGCGGTGGACGGGTCGGGAATGAGAGATTTGGTTGACATAAAAAAACAGGAGGTTAGCCCCTTGCCCGAAATGAGCAAGGGAAGTGAAACAATAAAAAAGCTGATTTGTAATTAAAATGAAAGGCCGTCCCCGGTAGCGATGCCGTTCAGGGCTTGGGCAACTACTGCATTTTTCTGAATTGGCCCATTGGGGGCGGAAGCAGTTAGAAACGCGGGGGTGTCATCCCCCTGAACAGTCCCGACAGCGGGCAGGTCAGAGAGAACCTGCAGCCCAGCTCGCTGAGAAAAAATTAACTTGGCCTCTTCAAAGTGTTCGGCGGTTACTTCCTTAACGGCCCAAATACTGGATTTGATGGCCAGCCATCGGATGTCGAGGGGGTATTGCTCCATCCCTATTTTAAAGGCAAAAAGGCAGATTTCGGCGACGGTGTCGCCCTGCACACGGAGGTAGACCTCCCCCGTCCCATTGTTGGAACGGAGGAAAAGAAGACATGAAAATGGTACGTTTTAAATTTATATGAATCAATTCTCAAAAACTGCCTCTTACCGGCTGATTTGATAGTATAAATATAGCGAATTTTAAATTACCAAACAAGTCAAAATCAATAAATAATACAATAAAATAGCAGATAAAAGACAATTTATAATTGAATAATACAATTAAATTCACTAACTTTAAGTAAAGAAAACGATCAAAATCCAAATGAAAACCGCAATCATAGGCAGCCGAAACATCACGGACTTTGACCTGACCCGGGCGCTGGAAGGTTTAACGGTGACGGAAATAATCAGCGGCGGGAGTGGACACCCTGGCGGAAGAGTTTGCCCAAAGCCACGACCTGCCCCTGACCATTTTTCCGGCAGACTGGAAACAACACGGCCCAAAAGCGGGGCCGCTGCGTAATAAACAGATCGTCGAAGCCTGTCAGCAGGTAGTAGCCATTTGGGACGGCAGCAGTAAAGGAACGGCCACCACCATACGCATGGCGCAACATGCGGGCAAGCCCGTGCGGGTGGTAAAAGTGAATGACCCGAAGCAGATAAGCCTTTTTTAGAGGCAAAACCGAAAACTTCACGCAAAGACGCGGAGGCGCAAAGCAAGGTACACTCCCCTATGTAGCCCTAAAACAGTCCCAATCCCCCAAAAAACTTTGGAATCAAGTAGCTGACGACCGCCCCGCAGCAGCCCGCTGCGGCGAACCGTCAACCCCACTTGTGGCACAGCCGACGTTTTTGTAGCACGCAAGGCCGCTCCGTACGCTTACGGGAGCGCTTGTATAGCCTTGTCGGGCTACGAAAACGGGGGCTAACTTGGGTTGATGCGGGGAGGAAGAGCTTTCGGAGATGGGTTTCAATCACCGACATAAAAAGTCCGAATTGGTGCGGTGGGTGCAGAGGAAAGAGAGGTGAAAGGACTGGGAAGATTGCGGGTTGGCCTTGACCTCTGGCGTAGCGACGCACCGTGCGAATGGAAGCGGTCGGGACGCCGATGCGGACGAGCTCAATGACGTAGGAAATTGAGGGCGGCACGGCTGAAATGGTGACGGTGCGTTGGCCATTTTGCTCGTTTTCTGCTGACCATGCTATTGGATAACGGCTATTATTCACAAGGATACGAATTGGGGCGTTGGGGCGGGCAGGAAAGGCAGGTGGCTTTTTGGCCGAACGGGACGGAAGGACACAAAGCGGCCTGCGCGGGTTTTCAAAGGCGCAGACCAACGGGATAGGGCCTTTGAAAAATGGGCTGTGCGTTGACTTAATCGCTCATCACTTATTCTATAAAAGAACAGCAAATATAAGCAACAAATTTATTCCGATGCCTGAGACGGAGGAAGCTATAGAAAGCACAAATGACCGCAGTAATCGAACGTAAAAAAATTAGCGGCAAAGCTCCAAATCGGTACGTAGAAAAAATTAACGAATCAGCACAAACCCTGCCCAATAGAAGGGGGAATATTTCTTCCTCATTTCTCGCTGGGCATTATTAAAAGCAGTTTCGATGGATAAGTTATTGATAAGATAAGTGTAAAACAACTGCATCATTTCGTAACTTTCTTTGTCAGGTATTTGCCATAAACTTACTAATAAATACTCTACTCCCGCTTGTTTGAAGGCTTGTTGTAGTCCAAATACCCCAAAATTTCCTTCAATTTCACCAAGCCCTGTCTGGCAGGCACTCAATACAGCGAGGGTTGTTTTTGAAAGGTTTAATTTACTTACTTCATCGGCGGTAAGGATGCCATCAGTTGGGTCATTAACTGATTCATTTTTATACCAGGCTGAATTCGCTCTACTCAGAATCAATCCCGATCTATCAAGTGGGTTAGCCGATTTTTGGAAAACAGTCTGTGAAAATTGATTTTTATTTGGGTTTTCCGGGAAGAAATAACCGTGAGTAGCTATATGTAAAATAGAGGGGGAGGCATTATTATAGGCATGAAAAGTAGGCTCAATTGCCGACTCCCCTTTTACCAATTTAATATCTTTTATCTTTTTGGATAAAAGACTCTGCAAAGATTCTGCTTCTTTTTCTGTCCATTGAAGGTAGTCCCATGCTTTTGGAAGTTTTTTTGTGGAATCTATTGCCATTTCTCCGTATTCTAATCCCCCCCAAAGTATGGCACTGGCTTTGGTTAAATCTATTTTGGTATCGGGCTTCAAAAGCGAATTATTCAAATACGTAATATCGTAGTTTTCAATTGCGGGGTTTTGGTGATTCTTTAATCCTCCAAAAGAGACCCTATACATTAGTCCAATAGCAGAAATATATAATTTTTTTACTCCAATAGTTCCTAAATTTTGTAAAGGTAAAAAAGTACCGAAATTGTCATTCTGTTGATAAAGAGAATCCTCTTTTAATAGAGCAACAAGTTCACTTTCTGAAATAATACTATACGCTTTTGCTGACTGCTCTTTTGTGAGCAGAATAACACCGTATTGTACCTTCTCTTGCTCACGATCAATTTGCATAAACTTGAAATAATCAGCAAGAATGCTGTTGGGTTGCAACTTCGTTCGTATTTCACTCGCACTTATCTGAACTTTGGAAGAGCGATTGGCCACTAACTTATTATTTTTTTGCCATGTCACGTTTTCCCAGAGGGAACCGGCCAAATTTTGATTCTGCTTTATCAGGGTCATGTAAGCACCATTGAGCATCAAATATTGCTTTTCAATACTGCGTGCGAGATAGTATTTATTCTCCTTTTGGTCTAATTTTTCATAAGACGATACCCATTTGTTTAACTCTTGGCTTACTTCATTCAAATACGCCGTTGCCTTTGCAGTATTTTTTTGATTGATATAAAAGAGGCCTAATTTAAGTTTGATATCAGTAATAATCGAAAGTTGATTTGTCTTTATTGCAAGGTTCAAAGCTTGATTGAGGTGCTTTTCTGCTTCACCAAATTGACGATTAGTTTGTTCCACTTGCGCCAAGCCGCTATAAGCTAATCGTTGATTCTCTTCGTCAATCCCTTTCTCTAACAATGCTCTTTTATAAAGTAATTCTGCGGTTTTAAATTCCTTTAAACGAACGTATAAATTTGCTAATGCTACCATATTGTAAGCGCTTTCAATAGATAAAACACCCCTTTTTTCCTCTTCCAAATATTGCGTCTTACCGAAAGTGGAATAATCATAAAAGACATTTAAATCTGTTGCCACTCTGCGATGGTAGTCAGCTATATTCTTGAGCGAATTGAGCATATCAGGTACATCCTCCATTGTGAATTCAAAGTTGTCAGTACAGAATAAGCGCAGGTTTTTAATAAGTATGTTTGTATAATATTCACCTTCCTGATAATCGCCTGTTTTGAAATTGATTTGAGCGATATTGGACAGACAAAACCAATAATAGATGTTAAATCTACCCCAAATTCGCTCAAACATGACCGCTGCTTTACTGTATTGGACAATAGCTGATGTAAAATTTTCCTGCACAAACGCAATATTGCCCAGTGTAAAAACAGCAAAAGCACTCTCAGTGAAAGAATCGTGTAAATAAACGTGTTGTTGATCACGTCTCTCTATGGCCTCAAAATAATTAGAAGGTCTGTCCCCTTTTTCGGCCATTGATTCGAAAACAGTTCGAACTTTACTCAGGCTATCCTCAACATACGGGTTTAATTTATGATTTATGATCCCAAGTGAAGCCCCAACCATCGCAGCAGTTATCTTTTGTGGTGTAATTGTCTCTCGTTCGGTATCTATGAGTGATAGATCGTTGTCAATGAAATCGAATTTATTATTCGGTAATGAGTTGAACGAAACGGATTCTTCCAGAAATATTTTTGCCTTTTCACTCTGTCCGGTATTTTGATACATCAACCCCAATTTATTATTAGCTTTTTTATAAAGGTATGAATTTGGCTTTCTCAGTTGTTCGCTATTAAGTACTCCAATCCATTCTTCTTCTGCTTTGTCAAGTTCCCCCAATTCTTCGTAAATAGTGCCTGACTCAATGCTTAATTTGGCTTTGAGTGAATCTTCCGAAAAAGCCAGTTCATTGCGTAAATTATTGATGTTGGTAATGGCTTCTCGGAACTTACCCTGCCGCTTTTGAGCTAAAATGCGTTGATATTTCATAGATTTTGATTCAAAGCCAGTAGCAAAATTTTCTACCTCCTCGTTCATTCCCATCGAAAGCAACATTCCACAAACCGGTAGTAAGTCTCTTTCATACTGCACTCTGTTCTTTTTTCGAATCACTTTTAATGCCCCCTTAACAAACTTCAAAGCACGACCTACATAAGCAGCCTGTTCATCAGGCATTACCCTTTGGGTTTGATTACCCTCTTGCCCTACTTCCGTAATTTTCTGCTTTTTGTAGATTTGGGTTTTGAGCGTTACGATTTGGGCAGCGAGTCGTTGCGCAGAGGCGGTATCTCCTTTCGAAGCGTATAAATCCTGAAGCAAAGCCAATTTGTCTAATTGTTTTTGGGTGTCATTCTCGGGCCTGTCGCGGTGATTTTCCAGCTTTATATTGTTTTCCGAAAGACTTGTTTTCATTTTCAGCACGGCTATTACATCCATACGTTCCAGTTTTTCGGCGATTTTAAGCGCTGTTTCCCCTTTATCATTTTTGAGGCTTGGGTCGGCCCCTTCCATTAATAGTACTTTACACACATAGTCATCGTTTTCTATGGCGGCCAACATGAGTGGAGAAAGACTCCCCTCCTGCATTTTAGCCATCAAATTGACATTGGGTTGTACAAGAGTATTGCCTCTTATAAATAAATTGATGTAATTGATAGCATTAGCGCCCGCTTGGCAGGCGCGATGAATGGGAGCAATTTGGGTGTTGCTATTGGGAGGAGCTACATCATATTCAAAAGGGGATTGTTTTGCATTCTCATAAACAATTTTGACCGCGCTGTATTCACCGCCCACAATAGCTGCACTAAGTAAACTTCCTACGTAGCCATCCGATTTTTGAGGGTCAAAGTAGATAATACCTTTTATGTTCGGATTTGCTCCTTTCTGCAAAAGAAACTCCATAAGCGGCCAATTCCTCCGATAAGCTACCCACATCAGCGCCGTAGCACCATTTTCGTCTCTTGTATTAATATCAACACCTCGGTTGAGAAGCGATATAAAGTTCTGTTCAGAGGCCGAATTTTTGGCATAAGAAATCCAAAGCCCCTGCAAAACTTCCTTATCCTGTTTATTTAACGTTTGAGCCATTCCAAAGGAAGAAAAAATCAATAACACAGCTAATGTATAGCAGCAATAATACTTAGAAAGGTTATTCATAATCAATTTTTCAGAAGAGTTAACGGCTTTTAAAATTCACAAAAAAAATTCACAAAAAGTTTAAACATCAAAAATTTTGTATGCCCTTGTCTTTGGTTTATTTTGCGTCATAAACCTTAGACCTGATGATCAGCGATAGTGACCTTTTGGAGGGTATCAAGCAAAATGACCGTAAGGCTTGGCGAGAACTGTACGGGCGTTATAAAAACCCCATTGGTAATTTTATGAGAAATTGGTCCTGCAAAGGGCCGGACTTCGACGATGTGTATCAGGAAACGATGATACGATTGGACGCTAAATGCCATACAATAAGTTTAGAGTTTACTCTCAAAACGATTCTTATTGCCATTGCCAAGCGAGTTTGGTTTGAAACCCTGCGCAATCGAAAAAAACACGGAACGCTGGCGGATGACGAACAGCGTATCTTTTCCCAATTGACTCAGGAAGAAGAGGTAAAGCCTGATTCCCCGGATACGTTTGTTAATCCTTATGAAGAAGAAGCCTTTGACATTACGGGCAAAGTCGTAGAAGCCATGACCAAGATGCGTTCTGGCGATTGTGCCGACATATTCCACGCTCGGTATTGGTATAAAATACGGGTAGATAAGGTAGCGGAGCAATTTGGTATCAATTACAACTCCATGCGAACCAAAATTTATGAGTGTAAGCAATCGTTGAGGCGATTGTTACAAAAAGCCGGTGTGAAGTTTCCAACCTCCAAAAATTCCAAAGACGATGAATGAGATAGAAAGAGATACACTCTACGAAAAGTACCTGATGGGGGAAGCAAACGAAACGGAACGCCAACAGGTAGAAGGAATGATCGCTTCTAACGAAGCTTACCGGGCGGAGTTTGAAACCCAAAAAATCTTACTTGCCCATATCCGACAAAATCGTCGGCAGGAACTGAAAAATATGTTTGCCGAATTTGAAGAGGAAATGAAAGACCAAGAGGTCAAAATCATAAACGTAAATTGGTGGCAACGTTCTGAGGTACGCCTTGCGGCTGCTATTACCGGAATATTGCTGGTGGCCGGTTTGTTGGTTTGGAACAATTGGCCAAAAACCGGTGATGAAATTGCGGGCAAAGACGACAGTACCAAAATTGTAAAAGACTCTACCCTGAAACAACAATTTGAGGTGCCTAAAACTCCCGAGCAAATCGCGCAGGATACCCCAAAACAACGACGGATGGAAGGGACGATGTCGCTGCCGATTTACGAATCTTCGGATTCGGGCATGGGTTTTGGCAAAAATCAAAAAGCAAAGGATACCTTGGTCGTTCGGTTTGAAAAAGCCGATTCGCCTGCGTATGAATTTGGGGATACCCTCACCATTTCCGTTCCTTCTCCCTTTGTCTATTCATCGAAGTGGCGCATTGTGTATGACCGGTTGAACGATACCTACTATTTTACGGATGGAAAAATACGCTATGCTTTGGTAAAAGGAGCAAAAGAGCCATTAGTGGAGCAAAAATAGCCTTTATTGATTCTTTGGTTCAAAAACCATCCATTCTTCCACGCGCCCGTTGTTGACGACAAACCAACAGCGAGCGTTTTCGTACCCGTACCAGAAGGCATCGTTTCCTGCGGGGATCTTGCGCGAAGGGGTTCCGTACAATTCCAGCAAACGGGCTTCGGTGTCACCCTTCTTTAATTGTTCTTTGGTTTGCCATGGAGCTGCGAGGGCCGTAGTGCGAATCACATCATATTTCTTGTCAGCCAACCAAATATGAATGGAAAGCACCCCATCCGTAATTGCATAATAAGTCCGGATAAAGTCTTGACCCGGTAAATTGAATTGATTGGGTAATGATGCCGTTACTAAAGGAAATTTTAAATTAAAAATCTGATTTTCAATGAGATTTGACTTCCCGTTAGGGGCAGTATTCTTTTTTTGAAACGTCCGGAGTGAATCAGCATTCAATTCATCGGGCTGATTAAGCCACGAAAAATACTTCCTCAGTAAGGTAACATTATATCCCTGTTCGTAAACGCCGGTGAGCAAGTCCATCTGCTTTTTTACCCCTCGCTCGTTTTTATTTTGGGCAAAGGTAATGGCTTTGAGCAATTGGCCATTCGGGGAAAGTTTACCCCCATTCGTCTCCCATTTTTTAAGTAAATCTTCAGCGGCACCGTTCTGATTTTGCAATAAATTTGTGGAACAAAGACCCAGATACGCTGATTCATACGTCGGGTCTTGTTGTATCAGATTCGTAAAAATGCGCGATGCTTCGTTGAGCATTTTTTGTCGTTTTTCTTCTTCCCCACTGCGCAGATCCGACAGCATTCGATTCGTAGCCGTCAATTCAATGGGCAATTTAAAAGGCATGGTACTTAGGGGCGTTATTTGGTAGGCTTGTTGCAGCCACGCGATGCCTTGATTGTGAATCACTTCCCGAATTGGCAGGAGATTAGCAACGTAGCGATAACAACGTTCAGCTAACGCGTACTGACCGTTTAAAAACAGAAAGTTACCAGTCTCAAACGCTACCCCCGCGTTACGAGCCACTACCGCCTGTTCCTGAGCCAGCTTGATCCGCTCATCCCGTAAGAAATATCCCGGTATATTCAACTCCAGTTTATAGTCGGTATAAATTTTCTCATACAGAGGTTTGACAATCGAAAAAGGATGATAGCCCGCCACAAAGGCTTGAAACATACCACGCTGGTCGGCCTGCAATTCCAGTTTTTTCTTTTCTTCGGCTTTTACGGGTGGCGGTAATTTCTTAGCCAGTTGAGCAAAACCCATCCATTCGTTGTGCCGTTCGTAATAATGGGTGAGTTCATGGGCAAGAATCAATGCCAGTGCTGTAGTAGAATCTGCGCCAAAAGATTGACAAATATCATAGAGCTTTTCATCGAAATAGAGTACCGGGTCTCCAATCGAAATCATTTCGGCGATGCGACCGCTTTTGCTGAGTACGGGCATTTCGAGGCGGGGAGCAGCCCGTCTGTCCCCGAAGGTACGGGCTATCTGCTCGGTTACCTGCAGCGTAACTTGGTATTTGTAATGAGTCGTGGGTAATACTCCTTGAGCTGTGACCACGTGAGAGAAGGTAGTCAGGAACAGGCTAAGTCCGAAAAACAGACGCATCATGGTAGGGTAGTTTTATTTTTTGCAAAAAAACAAAAAAAGTTTGTTGCTACCCCCTGACATTTTCAGAATCCGGTCATCAACCGTCAAATAAGTTCAAACACTAATCTCCGTTGATGATGAAAAATTTAGCAAACATCCGTTTTTCTGCCCCTTCTTTTGTTCTTCGTTGGTTTAACCCTGTCGTTTTTAAGCGCATCTCAGACCCTGAAGAGCTTACCCGGTTTGAGGTCGAGTATTCAGAAAAAAGCAAGGGCTTACAGGCTAAGCCCGACTATTTATCCAAGGCATGCACGCTGGTTTTTTACCGTTATGCCCATCCTGACCGGTGGCTGGGCGGTGTGGCGCTCAACTCTCAGGCCCCCTTTCGATACTTGGCTTCTTTTGATGAAGCAAAGACGCAGGAATTATTAAACTCCAAGACTATTGACCCTTGCAGCCTGCTCGAAATTACCTGTCTTTGGATGAACAGCCACCGAATCAGTTCGTTTGAGCGGTTTATGGTTTACTTTTTATTCCTGACCAAGGTTTGCCTTTCTCCGCAGCAAACGATTTTGTGCGGTTCACTCCACCAAGGTTTGATCAAAATGTATGAGCAACTCTTTGACTCGGTTTTGGTAGAGGGCGTTTCAGAAGTTGCGGGCCACAGAGCGTATGTCAAAAACTTCTATACCTCTCGCGACAAGTTAATGTGGCGAATGACCCAATTGGTTTTTTCGGGGAGTTCAGTTGTTTTCAAACCTCGGCGAAAAGCCCCAAAGCCTGCACTTACTGCAAGTTCAAGCAGTCTGCAAATAAATCAGGGGTAGCCTCCGCTGAATATTTTTTAAAAAACTTTTACACACCTGTAACATGAAAGGAATCAGTGGTGTGTAACCTAAAACATGCGTAACTGACAAAGTTTGATTTCACCAAAAAGAAAACCATGTCTGCCAAAAACAAAAGATGTTTTACCAAAACAGCATTGTGGTTACTAAACTTCAATACTATTTTGGATAGCATTGATTCTTTATCAACTTAAAAACCAATAATTTCTTTAACAATGAACAAGGATATGTCATTTCAATAAGTCTAAAATTTTCATTTTTCTCACTTAAAATAACTACAATATAATGAAAAAAGGTATTCTTTTTGCCACCATTTTACTAAGCGTGAGCTTTATGTATTCATGCACTAAAAAACCACAAACCCAAAAGGCAGTATTTCCCTCTGCTCCTTCTGCCACTGGAAATGCTGAAAACCTGACCCGTGAAACCAATGAACCTTCCAATGAATTTTACCCTCGGGTGAGTGTTGACGGCAAGTATCTCTTTTATAATGCCATTGAAACCAATACTTCTGGTGGTGGACTTAATATTGATAATTTATTGTCGGGTAGAGGAAGCCTATTCAACCCTGTGGTTGTGACTAACAAAAAAACCAAGATTGTTCGCAAAGAGATTGGAATGCCTACCACCAATCCACTCAAGGACAATGCTGCGGATGCCACCGTAATGCCCAACGGGAATATTTTGTTTACATACGTTCTTCCTTCCAAGCCTGTGATTGCCTATACCTCCCCCGAAGGGATGGGAATAAATTACGTTTCTCAAAGTGAATTAGGGGATGATGATTCTCAGCCTGTTATTTCAAAAGACGGATCTAAAATAGTGTTCAGTACGCTCATCGGCGGAAACCGAATGATCTGTTCCATGGATCAAAAAGGGGGGAGTTTCACGGTGATTACCGAAGGGTATAAACCTCAGTTTTTACCAAACGATGAAACACGGATAGTGTACAATCTGACCGTTAACAAATACGTACAGATGTTTACACTCAACCTGAAAACAGGCCAGAAATCACAACTAACCACGGGAGAGTATCACAATAAAGATGCAGCCTACTCACGAGATGGGCGGTATGTGGCTTTTGTAAGCAACCGCGAAGCACCCACCTCAAACCGCCATCATGTATATGTAATGAAGGCTGACGGAACCGAAATAAAGCAGATAACGCAGGGAGAAACCGATGAAGCCGACCCAACTTGGGGGCCTGATGGTATGCTTTTCTTCTCCTCCAATGCCGCTAAAAACTATAGTATTTGGAAGGCAAAACCAAGATTGTGATAATGCACTTACCGGCCGGTACCACCAAGTGGTACCGGTATAACTATAACTCTACTTAATCATGAAAAAAATAACGCTTTTCTCGCTATTGGTTGTAGTTGTACTAACGGGCTGTGTTAAAGAGTCCAACATGAGGCCGAGTAATAGCTATCAATTTATAGGGGTAGTCAACAACGGGAAATTTACACAACTCCCCCTTGATTTGCCCAATTGCAACATGAAGCTAACAGAAGTAAAAGCTACTATCAGTCGAGCCTCTACTACCAAAATCACATTAGATTCGCTCAGTTTCACCATGCAAAGTCCTGATGCTTTCTGGTTTGGAACAGGCTCAGAACAGTTTACACTACACAATTTTGAGGAATCACTCCAAATAAGTGAAAATAAGATCACTCACCGAGGCAGGCTCGTGGGAAAAACGAATGGTGATACATTAACCCTCAAAACCCTCCGAACGAACTATTTCCGAATTGCAGGCTCTAATGGGCGATACATGGACTATCGAATAAATAAAGATGGTTCTTACACAGGTACCGGTGGCATCAATGGCGGTGACAATGCCATCTTAACTACTGCCAATGGGTTTGCAAGAACAAGTCCCCAATGTCGCAAAGACATGTGGTACTATGGAGAGCCTACAGCTGCGCTACGTATGGGGGGAACTGATTTCTCACAGGCAGATTGGGTTTTTGTAAAAAAATAGAGAAAATAAAATGTATTAACGACTGCCTGCAAACAGTAAATAAGCTCCGACGTGTGCGAGTCTACCGCTAAAAATCTCTTCAAAGAACCGGAAGAGTCTTTCCCTAAAATGACTCGTAAAGTGGATGCTAAACTTTAAAATAAACCACCCAATGAAAAAGATACTCACGTTGTTACTTATTACCCTCAGCACCCAAGCCCAGCAAAAGAAAGGATTTTTAGAGCGTATTAATGAGGGTTTGCAAAAAGCAAATACTACTCCTGAAACAAGAAAAGTACCTTCCACTTCGGGAGGTACAAGCCAATCCATTTTTTCAGCGGGTAAGACTATTCGGGGTGAGTGGAAGGAATATGGAGCGGGGGGGAATGGGAATGGTGTAATTAACTCTCCACGTAATTTTACATATTTTTTTGAAGTTACGAGTGATAACACTGAAATCATGGCCACCATTACCTCTGAAATTCCGACTATAATACAAATTTCTTATCAAAATGGACAAGTTATTACGGGGTTGAGTTCTAATAGCGTTTCCCGCAGAAAAATACGTATCCAAAGAGCTGGAAAATTTAAAGTTCAAATCGCATCGGAAAGAAATAGTGTGGGCAAATTTCAGTTAGAACTTGATGGCCCCATTACCAATATTACTCAGGAAAGTTTTGAAAGATGGCCTGAAATGGGTATTTCATTTGGGAGTGAAGGCGGCGGAGGAAGAGCCGCTTTTAGTCCAAGAAATCATACGTATATTTTCGAGGTTGAAAGTGGTACGTACATTGATATTATGGCCTCTTCAAATCAAAATATGAAATTGTTTTTAGAGATTTATGATGGATATAATCAACAGGTACGAAGGCTAAATTACCTTTTAGATCATGGCAGTTTTGTTGGTAAAGTAGATGCAAAAGGAGTTTGTAAGCTTAGGGTTTTAACTGGAGAACCCAATGATGTAGGGCAATATAATTTAGAAATCTTTGGCAAATTCATCAAGAAACCCGAACGGATACTCTCACAAGAACAAAAAATCACCCAAAAGTGGACACGCAATAGTATCAAGCATGTTTATACCTTTCCCGCCCAAGTTGGCTACCAGGAAGTGATGCTCCGTACTACGGAGGGAGAGTGTAATTTGAGCGTTACCGATGCGTTTGGGCAACAGGTGGATGCAAACAGAAATCTGTTTAGCCCTGGGTTGAAAAACGCCATCTTTGAGTGTAAAACCGCAGGGAACTACAAAGTCACGGTCGAAACGACCAACCCTAACGGCGGGGACTATGAGTTACTGTTTTTTGGGAAATTTGGCGAAATCAGCGGGCAAAATCTCAAAGTAGCCGCCCCTATGCCTCGGGTCAACAATACTATCAACTACCAAAATGGCGGGGGCGGTAGCTACACCAACCAAATTAACACGACCGTCATTGACCAAACTTCAGGAGTTTCAGTAATCAACAATACAAGTGTCGAAGAGGTCATTATACGCGGACAAGTGCGTAACCAAGCCAATGCCCAAAACCTGCGCGTGGTTTACTACAACTTAGCCACCAACGAACAACTGGGCGAAATATCCGTTGCGGCCAACGGCAGCTATCAGTTTGCCCTGCCTCGCGGGCAGCAGTATAGCCTGCAAGTAGTAGGCGACGGGGAGTTTGTGGCAAGTTCGCAAAATATTGACCTGCGTGAAACCAAAGTAGTAAAAGGTAAACCCACGCCCCAAATCAAAACCTATACCGTACGTGAGCTAATAACAATGCCCATTGAGGCCGGCTCGACCATTACGCTCAACAACCTCTTTTTTGCTACGGGCAAAAACATCCTGCTGCCCGAATCTTACGCCGAACTCAACCGTTTGGCCGAACTCATGGAAGCGAATGCCTCCATGAAAGTAGAAATAGCAGGGCACACCGACAACGTAGGCGGCGATGCGCCCAATCAGGAACTGTCGCAGGACCGAGCCGATGCCGTACGTTTTTACCTGCTTTCCAAAGGTATATCGAGCATCCGCCTCCGTGCCAAAGGCTACGGCAAAGTACGCCCCGTTGCGCCCAACACCACCGAAGACGGTAAAGCCCAAAATCGGCGCGTGGAGTTTGTGATTTTGGGGCGATAGTTACTGCCGGTATCACTCGTAATATCAACTCCACTCAAGACAATAAACACATGAACAGACTTTACATCATACTACTGTTAGTTTGCTATTGGGGTTGTACCAATGCCCAAAAACAGCGCGGCTATCCCTGTTTAGTAATGAGTTTAGGGGTAGAAGCATCGCATTTGTTGCCGAGTAATACGTGGACTCCCAATGACTCGTATGGGTTTCGGCAGGGAATGGGCTTAGGTCTACAGTCAGAGTACCGCTTCAACACCTCTCACTCTGTTGTCGTACGAACAGCCTATCAGCGTTGGGGAGTGCAACGTAAATATTTTGACGGTAACGGTACATTATCCCAAAAGGTCGGTACTGCTCTCTCAGTAGTGCCTGTTGGTATCGGTTACAAACATCGCTTCAACCGCTTGTTTTACCTCATTCCGGAACTGAATTTGGCTTTTCAGAATGGGATTCAGACTGACACATTCAGCAATACTATAAAGAACAGGAATACATCCATTGGTCTTGGTTTTTCGGTAGGATTTGAAAAAACAAGGCATAGCCATTACTATGACATGAGTCTTAACTACGGGTATCTATCTTCCGCCTTTGGTATTAATTCAGCGTGGCAATACCTGTCAGTTCGAGTAGCGATAAGTCGGCAAACGGGTGCCTTTCGTCGTATTCCAAACAAATGTTATTACAATTAATCGGGAAATACCATGAAACTACGTCACTTTCTTTTATGCATTGCAGCCTTGTGGGCCTTCACTGGTTGCGACCGTGTTATTAAAATTTATGAACCTGCACCGCTAAATAGCAGCCCATTGGGGCAGGATTTTTCGAAACCGATTCAAGACATTGTATCACCCGCTATTTTAGAAACTCTCAAAAAAAACGGACAGACCATCAATGATGGCCAGACTCCGCCAAACATAGAGGGAATTTATGTATTCTCAAAACAGGTAATCATTGGATCAAATCAACAAGAAGACCAAGATTCATTGCATCTAAAAATATACCGCGACTATAAATATCGCTTTTACGGACAAACTAATAATAATGCAACAATCAAGGTAGATGAAAAGAGCTTCGAAGGTTCTTCAATAGCTACGGGTAAAAATGGTTTTGTGTCAGGCAAGGGCAATTTATTTACCGTTTTCATTGAATCATTAGGGACTTCGAACATCAATAAAAATGGAAAAACTTATACCGTAACACTTAGGCAGTTAAACACTTATTCGGGTGAAATAACACCTGCCGGCATAAAAAATCTGGTCACTTCCTTTTATTTAAAATCCAAAAGTGCCGACCCCGAAAATGCCATTGTTGATGTAGGCACCGTACGGGTGTTTACAGACAAAGACGGGTTTTCAGAGAAAACCAATACGTTTCGGCTGGCCGCGCCTGAGTATTATACAGGGACAAAATCCGTAGCAATTCCCCAATTTTATTCCAGTCAGTAAAGTGCAAAACAAGCGAGCATTATTTGTGATTTCAAGGAGATTGACTGTAAAAAAGAATCCACAAGTTCCTACTTTACAAATTAAGTAAGATATGCGTCAAAGTAGGGTTTGGTAAACTAAAAGCCTAAAAAACAGATATTATTTATCATATAAACGAACAAGAAATACGTATCAACTTTTTAAAAGTAAAAGAACGTGAAGTTGCTTAATGTCTCAGGTACGCCCCGCTCCCAACACCACCGAAGACGGTAAAGCCCAAAACCGAAGAGTGGAGTTTGTGATTTTGGGTCGGTGAGTTTAAACAAATAATCTTTATAACAGAAACGACGGTTTCCTTAATGAAAATAAAATGAATACATCTGCGGTCTCGGAACCCCTGCTAAAGCACTTGGATAAAGTAATAAACTCTCCTGTGTCTGCAATACTTTATTTGGAAGGCAACCGAAACTATACCATGTTTTGGCTAAGTAACGGAACGCATGTTTTAGTATCGAAATCATTGTGTTTTTATGAAAATGTGCTCCCCTCCCATTTTCTGCGGATACACCGGTCTTTTATTGTAAATCTAAACTATGCCCTGACTTGGTGTAAGGAAACACGACATATACACCTGCAAAACGGCATAAATATCCCGGTTGCAAGAAGACGTGAAAAGGTACTGTCTCAGTACAGGCATAACTGATAAATAGCTAGCAATGTCATTTGTTTGCCGCGCACCAAACTCAATCATTACTCACTTTAAAACCTACAAACCAATGAAAATCAATTTGTTTATTAAATCTGCCGCTACTTTCCTTACCCTATTTTTAGTATGTCAGATCGCTTTTGCTCAGACAGGAATTGTTAAATACGCCCCCTTTGTCAACTTTGGCTATGAACACGTTCTCTCCGAAAAACGCTCTATTTATGGTGGAATAAATTTAGGCACTTTTGACGGCACAATCGGGGCCAAAGTCGAGTATCGTTTTTATGGCCTGATTAAAAGGGCAGAAAAGAAAGCCCCCGAAGGTTTGTGGGTAGCTCCCGTTGTTTCGGTCACTTCAGCCGTCATCAATGACTACGGATTTAAAGAGCGTTTTCTTTTGGCGCAGGCAGGAGGTATCGTGGGTTATCAATGGATTTTCAACAACAAAATCACTTTTGAACCGGGGATTGGTATAGCCGCGTCGGTTATCGGAGGCAATCGGCTGTTCGATGATGTATTTGGCGGGCTGGGCTTCGTTACCCCCATTTTGGCGCTGCGCGTCGGTTATGTGATTAAATAAGTAAAGTCTCCACCACGAACGGAATCAATTGCTCAAAACTATGATAAAACTAACGACTTGCTTCTTGGTAGTTGCATGGCTATGCCACAATACAGCCTTGGCACAAACTCGGATTGAGATAAAAGACAAAGCCACCATCGCGGCCAAAGTTGTTTCGTACAACGAGCAATTGATTCACTTCCAGACCCTGACGGGAACGTTGGACTCAATACCCACCGAACAGGTTTCCGCTATCGGGTACGGTGATTCGCTCCGGGTGTTAGTATTTCCTGAATCCATGAAAGGCAAACGGCAGTTGCTTACCCAAACCCAGTTTTTGGAAGCAATGCAGGCGAGTAATTATGCCACGCTGTTTCACGGCTATACCCATCTGTACGATGTGCAGTTTTCCGCCACCAAAAGCGGTTTGCTGTTGACCGCCGAAAGCCGTCAGAAAGTAGGGCCCTATGTTCGGATGCTCAAAATGAAGCCGGAGATACATCTTACCATTGCCGTTCATGCCGATTCGGTGGGCAAAGCCCCTGCCAACCAACTCCTCACCGAGCGCCGTGCCAAAGCAATGAGCGCCGAACTCCTCCGCAATGGTATTGCTTCGAGTCGCTTTACAATGCTGGCCAAAGGCGAATCGGAGCCTTTTCTAATTCGGCCTTCATTGAGTCGACGTATAGAAATAAGCGTTAGCAAAATAACCCAAACAAAAGTACTGTACGCGCAAAAGTACATCCCGCCGCCTAAACCTGTAGTAGTCATTGATTCACCTAAAGCGCAGGAAAATAACCAAAAACCGACCCAAACGACTCAAGTTGAGGAAGAAGAGGATGAACCCAACTATCGGTATTGGACCTTGACCGTAGGCGGTGAAGCAGCTCAACTCCTTGCTTCCCAAAGCCCCCAATGGGCAGATGAACAGGTGGGCATGGGTTTGAAACTGGGCGTGGGAGGGTCTGTACAGTTTACCAAGCAGTTTTCTAATCTGTTTGGAGTAATTATAAACGTTGGATATAGACAATGGGAGGTAGAGCGTAAATATATGCTTAACGGTGAACAATTATATACTTCTTCCGATAAATTAACCCAATTCCCTTTGCAATTAGGCTTTAGAACATTTTTATTCAGAGGCATTTATATTGCTCCTCAGGCTAATGTTGTATTGATCAAATTACTGCGAACGACTGATGAAGCTAATCCTATTTCTTCTTTAAATCAACTGCAACAAACATTTTACATGGGTGCATCAGGTATTTTAGGATATGAATTACTTGGAGAGAGGTTGGTCATAGACTTTGGCCTGACTTACAGCTATTTACCAAAGGTTACGCAAAAACTCAATTTTTATACGCAGATGAATGACCCGCTACACTTAATTGGTTTCAAAATCACAACCGGAATTCGTTCAAAAACCCATTAAAACCCAACTTTGTATGAAAACTAAATTGAGCATTTTCTTTTTACTGCTGTTTTCGCTTCTATCCAATAGCTGCAAGCAGGTGTATGAGGTAGAGTTAGCACCCGCTACAACGGACATCCAAGGTAAGCCTGAAGTAAAAATAAATGGTATACCTGAAATATCTGATAAAGTTCTTGTAGTAACAGATGAAGCTTCCGGAAATATCAAAGAGTTTACGGCCAAACGCTTAGTGTTATCATCTCTTAAAGGTATCAAAGCAGTAGGTGGTAAAAATAGAGGGTTACGGATAGGGGCTATTACAGATGTGTCTGAAATAAAAGTAGGTGATATACTGGTGTATGGTTCAGAAAAAGACATTGATAAAAGTTTCCTGATTCGAGTTGTTGAAGTAGTAACAGGCATAGAAGGAGCTGATATTTTGATAGACTATGCCGAGGCTCAGATGAATGAATTATTTAAAAGTATAGAAATCTCAATAAACCTGCCTACTATAAATTATCCTACAATTCCCTTGGATGCAAAATTGGATATGGGGGGATTGGAAAAGATAGGAGATGTCAAAAAAAGTACGGTTATTAGGGTAGAAAGTAAAGGTTCTTTAAGTACATCATACACACCTACCCTTGCTTTTAATATTCAAGATTATTCACTTGAAAAATTTTCTTACCTCGTTACTGAGCGAAAAAAAACTAATTTAAACATAGCAGTAGGCTTGTCCCGTAAGGCAGAGGCTGCCCTGTTTGATAAAACATTAAAAGGTTTTGGAATTTCTTCCCCGCCCATTATCATCCCTATTGGACCCATACCTGTTGTTATAAGGTTTAAGATTTTGCCTTATGTAAAACTCAAAGCCGATTGGACAATACTCAGTTTAGAAACACAGGTTATTAATCAAGAGAGCGAAAGAGTTTTCGGATTAAGCTATGTTAAAAGTCAGCCAGTCCAATTAGTAAATAAAATTGTATCTGAGAAAGAGGAGCCTCTAATATATAAGGCATTGTCTATGAAAGGTGAAGTTTCATTAGCTGGGGGCTTTGATTTTAATATGTCTTTTTTCTCACAAAATTTATTCAGAAAGGAAGAGGAAGATTATACTGGTATTGGCATCAAAGCGGAACTTTTTGGAAAAATAAGCAGCGAGTGTAATACCATGAACGGGTTAAAAACGAAGATATCTTGGGGCGGTAAAGTCTTTTTTTATTCAAAATTTGATTCTCCTTTCTCTTCAATTAATACCGAGATACCTTTATACGAGTTACCAGAAAAAAAGGTACATGATGTCACTCTTGATATTCCTTTCTGCGAAGTAGATAGTATTCCCATAGCCATTGACCAAGACCCCGTCATCCCCACCGAAGTATATGAAGGAGGCCGTAGTTTTGGAGATCCCAATATCGTTACGTTTGATGGCAGACCTTATGGATTCAACGGTGCAGGTGAGTTTGTGGCCGTAAAATCCACCACCGATAATTTTGAAATACAGGTACGGCAAGAAGAACTCAAAAACCGTAATACGGGCGGCAGCGTATCGTGGAATACGGGCCTCGCCATTACTACGGGCAGCGATCGCCTGTGTTTTTACCCCAACAAATACTTTATCAACGGTACACAGTATGCCTACAGTGCCAATATCAACCATACCCTCGCTGGCGGTGGCAATGTTTTCGGCGATACCCGTACTGTAAACGTAAGCAATAACACGGGCGATATTATCAAGGTGTTCAACCTTACAGATATGCTCAATTACTCCGTGATACCAAGCACCCAACGGCAGGGCAAGTTGATTGGCATCTTTGGCGATTACAACAAAGACCAAGCAAACGACCTCAAACTCCGAAACGGCACACCCATTGACGGCTCCTATGCCTCGCTTTACCCTTCTTACACCGACTCTTGGCGCATTGCGCAGGCACAATCATTGTTTGTCTATGATGCAGGTAAAAATACCAATTCTTACACCGACCGTAATTTTCCTCGTAGCCCATTGGTCATCAGTGCTGCCCAGCGAGCCAATGCTGAGCAAACTTGTAAAAATGCGGGCGTAGTAGCTCCTTATTTAGAAGGCTGTATCAACGACGTAGTAGCTACGGGCGATGCCAACTCAGCACAATGGGCTAAAGCCTTACAGGAAGAAACTGTGCTGCGGAGTTTTGATATTAAGTTTGGGGAGAAAGAGGATAAAAGTTTATGGAAAGTTGAATCTCCCGTTTTAGATGGAAATAGTTTAACCCTAAAGCCTAATTCTTCCTATGTCTCTATTAATAAAAAAGTATTTGTTCGTAATGGTTTCGAATCAACGTTTTATTTCTCAGGTTTACGCTCCTCTTCAGGGTACAATAAACTTTATTTTGAATTGTTTCCTACCGTTATTAGCTTTTGGGAGAAACACGCCGATGGCAGTAATAAACTATATGTCAATGCAAATTTAGTAGATATCGCACAAGTATTTGATTTTAGCAAAAGTAACATTGATTTATTTGACGGTAAAATTCACAAAGTGATGATTATATGCTCACGCGTTTCAAATTCACTGATTAAAAATCAAATTATTATTGATGGTTTTGCCGCCCTCCCTTTTGAGCGTAGCCCAACAAGGTATTATGATAACCTCGTTTTAGAAAGAGGTTTAGGTACATCATTAGCATTGGGTAATTATTTTAATTCTCCAAATCAAACTAAACTCTACCGCTGGTCATTCAAAAGTCTTTAATTTTTAATCTTTTAAGCTCATGAAAAATCTTACTTTCCGCTATGCCCAACGGGCAGTTGCCTGTGGTTGTATGGTGCTTGTTTTAATCCTTTCGGGGTGTAAAAAAACAGGCGAGGAGGTTATAGATCCCTCGGGCGTTGACCCCAATGCCCACGGTGTTATCTCTTACGAAATAAACGGCAAAAAATACACCGATTATGATGCAATGAGTATAGAGCTTGACTACGATTTTACTACAGATTTACCAACCGTAAGTTTCTTTTCAGTCCCTGCCGAAGCCACCGATGCCTATCTTTCAGTAAGTATCGGTGGCTGGGATGGAAAACTGGGTAAGTACGTCGTTGATAAAAGAAGTAAAGGAGTTTTCATTTTTGCCGTGCCTTTCCAAAAAGATTTGTGGGAAGCCAACACCGATAACGTCGTAGAACTCACCTCCTACAAAAACAACATCGTGACGGGTACGTTTCGAGGCACGTTGGTGCATCAGGATGGTAAGAAAGCCAACTTGTCCGTCACCAACGGTAAATTTCAGGTACGAGTCGCCCCTTTCAAAAAGTAAAAGTTCTATTCTTCTAAACACTAAACGATCATGTCCACTTTCAATCATCCTGTCCAAGGGCGTAACGCGCGACGCTCTTTAACTTTTGTCCTATTGGTTACCTTTTTGGTTAGTCGTTTGTTATTTCCCGTCAAAGGAGAAAAGAAAATGGTTGCCCTGCAACGTGAAAAATCAGTCACTCACTCACCGATTGACACCCTTCCAAACTCGAAAAACCCCAAAGAACAGCAGGTTAGCTCTGCATTCGAGCCTCAAAATTTGATTATACCGATGCTTATTGCTTTTGGGGTTTACAAGATTTATGAAATGAACAATACCCCTGAATTAAAGCGTCAAAGAGCTGAACAGGCTGATTACCAGAGACAACAAGCGCGTTTTGCTGAAGAGAGATTACAAGATCGTATTCGAAGAGACAATGCGCGTTAGCTTACCAAAACATTCATTTTATTTGAAAACACAATGGAAACACTGACACCTATCACTTATCAACAAGAGGGTTGGCTGGGCGCTGTTTGGTTTGGCAGTCTGAAAAACGATTATTTGGCGGCTATGTCAGCGGCAGTGGTTGCGGCACTGTTGCAATTGGCACTGGCTTCGGGAATGAAAGATACCACTGTCCACGCGGGCTATTTAGCAGGAACATTGCTGGTCTATCGCGGGATGTTACAATTGGGCTACCAACATCAGCTTCGGGGTGCGCGCAGAGGGAGCCGTTTATTGATGCTTTCATTTTGCCTTGGCTTTTATACGTATGGCGGAGAGCATTATATTGTTGGAACAATCGAACGGGCTTTGGGATGGCTGGGCGTGTTTATCCTTTTTGTGGATTTGCTGGCCATGCAGTTTCAGGTCAGCCGTTGGCTGGTATGGAGCTTAGTGAGCCTGAAAATCGGGGCTAAGTTTTTGTTACACTTAGGCTGGATTTCTAATCAGCAAAACATCTATCTCAATGCGCTTGGATACGTTTTAATTACGGTGCTGTTTTGGGAGTTGTGGAGTCAACCGGTTCAAAATAGATTTACTAAACCAACACTTACTGCGCCATGAAATCATTCTTTTTTACCATTTCTTTTGCTTTATTTTCCTGCATTATTGTCTCTTGCAGTGATTCAAAAAGTTCACTAATTGAGGATGTGGATGAGTTTTATCAATCTGGCAGGTCTTTTGAGATGCTTAAAGAGTTGTGGAAAAAGTATCCAAACAAACCAAGGCTTGGCAATGATACCGTTGGTAAAATGATTACAGAACATTATGGAGAAGTTCATTTAGAATGTCGGCAGGGAAGAGATGCGATGACAGACAAGCTAATACGTTTTCCATGCTCCATTAAGCAATTTGGAATCAAGGAAGGAACATTTTTAGGCTATGGTTTGGAAATAAAAGAAGTAGAAGGAGCAGTATGGCATACGGCTTATTTTTGGGAGATGCTCTACAACCGAAAGACGCCATTAGACAGTTTACAAGGAGACAAAAAGTCAGAGGTGGGAAATTGGCCCCGAGGAAACTATACCATTGAGCCGGTCAAATTTCAAAGGATGCCTATAAAATGGTTTAAAGTATATTGGAAAGAACCCTATTTTGATAGATTTCAGATGTATATCAATTACGTCACGCTACTTGATGATAGGCTATTCATACAGCTCAGTTTTCGAGAAATGCATACTGCGCCGCAAACAGGTATGCAAACCAAAGAATCAGATGTTGAAAAAGTGCTCCAAACTGCTATTAACTGGGAGTGGCTAAAAACGATGAATTTAACGAACCAAAATCGCTGAAACGATGAAACTATTTACAATTGCCTTTGTGCTGCTACTGGGCTTTTTGGCAGCGTGTAGCCCCAAGAATGAACTTTCCGATGTCGAAGATTTTGACATGGATTTGCTCACCCGCAAAGAAGGTTGGCAAATTGACTCGGCACGTACCGATCAATTGGGACAGCAAATGATTCGAGAAAACCAAAAATGGGAAAAGGAGATGAAAGAAAAACATGCTAAAAACAAGGCCATCTTACAATTTGCAGAAAAACTCACAATGAATAGTGCACTGACGGCTTTGGGGTTTGTTGAAACTTTCTTTGGCAAAGACAGCAAAGCTGCAAGAGAAAGAATTGTTTACTTTAAGCAAGATACTTCCAATTATATCACGATGTATTCGGAAATTACCAAAAAAGATACTGTGCGTTTCAAATTGACGACTTTTCAGAACCATGCTGCTTTTGTTTCTACCAATAAAAATGAAGAAAGTTTACAATCAATACAGATAGTGAAGACACTGACTGATGACGAATTTGTATTTGAGTTCGCTTTTCTGGCTGTTCCCAAAGACTCCCTTGATCCCATTTACAAACTCAGCGATCAAGAACGACACATGCCCTATTGGCGACTTTGCTTTAAACCCAAAAAGTAAAAAGCTCCTAAAATCAGGAAAAATCTGTAACATTCCTCGCCTCCTCGGGGTGTAATTACTAAAAAACAGACGATGAATGATACCGTAATAGCGTTGGCAGATTTTGTGTTTGTGGGCCATAAAAACCAGTACGAACGTGTTGCGAAGGCTGATATTTTAACCCTGACCGCCTCGGGGGCTTACGTGGATATCTTGACCGTGGACAATAAAAAATATCGGGTTTCCACCTATTTGGCCAATGTATTGGAGCAATTGAATGACCCCAATTTTGTCCGTATTTCACGCAAACAGGTAGTGAATCTGTTCCATATAGAATTAGTAAATCACGATACTGTTTTTCTGGGTTCCCAAAATTTCATTCTTACCAAATCGTATCGTCAGGAATTTATGGATTCTTTGCCTATTTTGCGGACGGGTAAAAAAGGATGAGCAGGTACTCCCACCTGCTCATCCTTAGCACTACCTATCCACCAGCATTGACATCCTTTGGCGGCGCTTCAGCGGTGATCGTTGAGTCGCGGACAGCGGCAGGCTTGCGGAGTTCCACTTGCGATTCGCTACCCTGAGGCTCGGGGAGTGTGGTTTGGCAAGAAGCCACACAAGCACCGAACGTCAGACCTAATAGGGCGGTTTTATACCAACGTAAACTATGATTCGGTTGGTTAACAACATTCCTCATGATTGGTCGTAATTGAGGGGGTTGAAACACTGACCGCTTTTGAATATATTCGCCCAAGGCCGACGTTGGGGAGCTCGTATGTTTATGCAGAAGAGGGGAAAATGTCAGGGGGTAAAAACTGAATTAGTTAAACTATTTTTTCAACTATTTTTCAACTAATTGAAAATCAATACATTGATGCCTCAAAAAAAATCATTTACTACGCAGGAAATCGTCGAAAAATTAAGGATAGGAGAAAAAGTGGAAGATATAACGGCTTACTTGTACCGTCGTTTTGAGGTGAAAGCTATCCGTTTAGTGCAACGTTTAGGGGGTATGTATGAAGATGCGCAAGATGTATTGCACGATAGTTTATTGGCTTTATTGCAGCATATTCAAGAGGGAAAATTTGATGCAAACGGAGTCGCATCTTTGGATACCTATTTTTATAGTATTGTCAGGAATGAATGGTTAAATAAAAATCGAGGTAACAGCAGGCGTTTACAAAGGGAAGAGACCGCCGTAGCCATGACCGGTTCAGTAGAGACTACTACTCCATTGAGCGAAATGATACAAAATGACACAGCCTTTCAAGTGTTTCAAAGAATAGGCGAAAAGTGTCGAAAGATTTTATCTGCCTACCATGCAGAAAATCGGCCTTTAACCGAAATTGCGGAGGAGTTGCAAATCTCGCTTGGTGCTTTAAGAGTGGAAAAACACCGTTGTATGAAAAAACTGTCAAGCTTAGTAAACGAATTATGATACCACAGGATGAAATAGAACGCCAGGAATGGCTGGAAGCTTACTGTAAGAAAAAACTCAGTCAGATGGAGGTCGAATGGCTTGAAAACGCCATGCAGGACGATGCGATGTTAGCCAAGGAAGTTCAACAAATAAGGAAAGCCATGAAAACCATACAGGATGCTCAGGTAGAACAACGAATGCGGGACACGCTGCAATTGCTGAGGAAAAAGCAGCCAAAGCCGATGCCGCAACCGCAACCGTTTTGGCGATATGCAATGGTAGGAGCAATGGCGGCCTGCGTGGCGTTTCTGCTTTATTTGTCGTTTGGTTCGATTCAGTTGCCGCCTACCGATTACGACTTACAGGTGATGCGGGATACGGATCCTATTCAGATGGATGCCGTGCAGAAAGTGGCTTTTGATGAATTTTTCGCAGGTCAGGCCGGAATGGCGGAAGGGAAATACAGGGAGGCTACGCAGCACTTTGAACAGGTACTGAAAGCCACCCAAATCCGTCCCTATTTTCGAGAAGCGGCCGAATGGCATTTGGTTGTCAGCTGTTTTAAAAGCGGGCAATTCGTAAAAGCCGAAAAATACTTAGCCCAATTGGAGACCTGCGACGCCTGCGAATACGAAGTTGGCCGGGTTGAAATGTGGAAAATTAAATGGCAGCTTTATTGGCGTCTCCTTTTCCAAGCGTAACCGCCCACTGCCACCACCAATAGACAGACGGCTAAAATATAGAAGGGAAAATGAGTGAACGAAGAGAGTTCAAGGGGTTCGGCATGGCCGATTAAGACCAGATTGGACCAGTAATAGGGGTGATTGTATTTGCGACCCACCGACGATTGCCAATAGGTTTGGCGCGCTTTTTGCAAAGCGATGTCCAACGGCAGACCTTCCTGAATAAATTGATAGGTAAGTTTGGATAAATAAGCCGTGCTTTGGTCCTGGGCTTTCCAAAGCGTACTTATCACTGACGGACAGCCGGCGTAGGTAAGCGCTCTGGCCAAACTCAATACGCCTTCACCTCGGTGCAACAGTCCGCTCCCGCCCTCGCAGGAGCCTAAAACCACCAATTTACTTTGGGAAAGATCTAAGCTGTATATTTCATTGGCGTACAGCTGATATGGTTTTTGGGTAGGGTGAAAAGCAATGTACGATTGGTTGGGATTATCGTTGTCAATGGCGGCGTGAGTAGCTAAATAAAAAACGGTGTGTTTAGGATATTCTTTCAGGAACCGGGCTTTGGTCGCTTCCTGATTGAGTAGTGTCACATTGCCAATGGTACGGGCTTCTTCTCCCGAAGCTGGAAGGGATTGGAAACCAAGCGTGGCGGTGCTTTGCAGCGGTGATTCAAACGGCGCTATGGCGAGCGTAGAAGATCGCGGCTGAACAAAACTTACCGAATTAAGTAAGGTAGTGGCCGAATAAGCATACCGAATGGCTGCTTGATTGGCTACATAATCCTGCTTCTTTTTACCGGATTCCAATACCTCAAAAGGTAGGAAATTGCACACGGCATCCCGGGCAATGATGAGCCTCGGATGGCTTTTTACTTCTTTTTGCAAAGGACTGATGAACCAATCATACACCAAGACACCGGTTTTCTGTGCCGTGTACGTGCTTAACCCGGGATTAGTATACAGGCTTTTATAAAGTGTATCCAGAGCCGCCTGAAGTTGATCGGGGTCAATTTCCTGACGTCGAAGGGTCATGTCGTTATTGCTGATGCCTATTATGTACAGATAGGGCTTACTCCAAAAATAAGACACGAACAACTCTTCCGATTTCAAAAACTGTTGAACCTGCTTAATGGTACTGATTTTATCGGTGTATTTGGCCCGGAAATAGTTGGGATATTTCTGCTCAAAGGTCTGCATCAACGCATTACGCTTTACTTGTAGGTCGTTCATTTTCTGCCGGTGACCAACGGCTTTTGTGCTGTCGCGTTCCGTAGCGATTTGATTTGACAACTTGGTAATTTGTTGTTGAAGCGTTTTTTCTTCGTAGAGCAATTGGGGAGTGATAGTACCGGGTTTAATTTTCAACTCCTGCAAGGCATCCCTCAAAGCGGCAGAACGGCTGTACTCAATCAACGAGAAAAGCAGATTTTGGTAAAGGGGGTTGTGCGTTTGATCGTAGAGTTGATACGTCAGATGAATGGCTTTTTCGTAGCTTTTAAACACTTTTTCGCTGTAAAACAGCTTTGTTTCCGGGTTGGGAAAGTTAATTCGTATCTGCTCGCTAAACCGAATGAGTTCTGAATAGGTATCAACGGCTTTTTTCAAGTCCTCCCTTTTGCCGGATTGCTCATACAGATGAGCGTAAACTTCCGCCTTGGAGCGAGTTGCCTCAAAAAGTGGTTTCGGCGCTAAAACAGCACTCAAAAGCGTTTTGCCCGCTTTTTCGACCGAGTTCCGAGAGGCATTTCGGGCTTTTTCGTAGTAGTCAAGGGCCAACGAAAATTGGTTTGTTTGTTCGGCCGTTCTTCCTAATCCTATATAACTGTCAGCAAGAACTTTCCCTTTCATAACTCCCTGACGTTCCGTAATCGACAAAGCAGTAAGAAACGTACTGTTTGCCCGACGAAAATCGGATAATTTTACATAACAGTTTCCCAGAAGATTGAGCGTATGCGCTTCGTAATCAGGATTTTGCTGTTTGGCCTTGATTTGCGCCAATAGGGTCAGCGCTTTTTCAAAATACGTTATTGCCAACTGCGGTTTGTTCAGTAAATAAGCATCCCAACCCAACCCTGAATGCATTTGGCAGAAGGAAATATCTTTTTGGGAATACGCCTTAACAGCATTTTGGCGTGACTGAAATGCCTTGGAATAATCCCCTAAAATTTCGTAATATTCTGCAATGTTATTGGATAAAATGGCGGCATCGTCTTTTTTGTTTAGCTTTTTTGAGACCTCAATGGCTTTATTGAACAGGGCGATTCCCTGTCCATAGTCTTCGTTGAGAAAATAAAACCGACTCTGATTGTTGTAACTGTACAACACATAATCGGGGATTTGTTTGAGGAGCGCCGGTTTGCTGTCGGCTAATGCATTGGCTTTTTGGAAGAAATAAAGGCTGGAATCGGTCAGATAGCGCTTTTTGTACATCTCTCCCAGGCTGGAATAGCACTTAAAAAACAGCGAGTCCGGCGCCGAAGGAGGCAACATTTTCAATCCCTCCCAACACTTTTGAGTGGCTGCTTCGTATTTGCTTTCGGTATAATAAACCGTGCTGATATCAACGCATAAATTGGCCGTACGGTTAACGTCTTTTTTGTAAGCGGCTTGAAAAGCTTTTTGGTAATATTCCATCGCCTTTACATTATTGCCTTCATTAAAAAACACCTCTGCCTGAGTACGAAAAGTATCAGATTGATTCCTCTGGGCAAATAAATTTGGAACCAACAGAGTTATAAGCAAATACGACAAGATTGAAAATCGGCGGGGGGGAATTCGTTTTTTCATTGTTTGCAATTTGAACTGCAAACAATAATACGATTTAATAGGGAATGATAAAAAATTGCGCATTTTTTTTATCCAATGGCGGTAGTTTTTCCAATTGATGTCCCCTGATAAGGTGAGAAGAGCTACCGCAAATGAAACAAGTATCGCGTTGGGGCGGGCGGGAAAGGCAGGTGGCTTCTTGACCGAACGGGACGGAAGGGCATGAAGCGGCCTGCGCGGGTTTACAAAGACGCTGACCAACGGGAGAGGGTCTTTGCAAAATGGGTGGCGTGTTGGCCAAACCACTGAAGGGAGTGAGGTAGACTCAAAAGAATGAAGGGTAGTAGAGTAGTTTGAGGACTGAATATCATAGTAAGATGGTCTGCCAACCCGTTGGCTCACCAAAGACTATTGACTACCATTTTTAGCCAAAAGGGCATTTTATGGATTATAAAAAATCACTATTGTTGTTCATTAAATAATATTTTTACTCATTTTTTGATTTTAAGCTGAAAAACAGTGTTATTTTAGGCTCTATTTATATCTGACCTTCAACATTTAAACAGCATGTTAAACATTTACGATTCCAAACTTCTGGAGATTTTCGCTCTGGAGGAGGAGGATTTAGCGACTCATCCTATTCCGCTTTATGAATCCAGTGTCCAGGCGGGTTTCCCCTCCCCCGCCGACGATTACGTCGAACTCTCGCTCGATGTACTCAAATTTCTGGTCGATAAACCCTACAGCACGTTTTGCGTGAAGGTAAAGGGCAATTCGATGGAAGGTGCCACCATCAAAGACGGCTCTATTTTGGTCGTGGACCGCTCGAAAGATGTCAAAAACGAAAACATCATCATTGCCAACCTGAACGGAGATTTTACCGTCAAACGCTACCGAAAGATAAAAGGCCAAGTTTGGCTCATTCCCGAGCACCCTGCCTACGACCCCGTTTTGGTCACCGAAGAAATGGAGTTTCAGATTTGGGGGGTGGTTACGTTCATCATCAATCAGCCATAGGATGTTCGGATTGGTAGATTGTAACAATTTTTACGTTTCGTGCGAACGGGTATTCAACGCCAAACTCGAAGGAAAGCCCGTTGTAGTTTTGAGTAATAACGACGGCTGCCTCATCGCTCGGTCCAACGAAGCCAAGGCTTTAGGCCTTAAAATGGGGGACTTAGCCTTTGAAAAAGAGGCATTTTTTGAGAAAAACGGTGTCCAGGTATTCTCATCTAACTACGCCCTGTACGGCGACATGTCCGACCGGGTCATGAAAACCATTGCCCAAATGGTACCGGGCATGGAAGTCTACAGCATCGACGAAGCTTTTATTGATTTTCACAATATGCCTTACGAAGATTTGGAGGCACTGGCGCAGCGCATCCGTAAAACCGTGAAGCAATACACGGGCATCCCCGTCAGTATCGGCATTGCTCCCACCAAAACGCTGGCCAAAGTGGCCAACCGCTACGCCAAAAAACACCTGCCTCACCTCGGCATTTACCAAATTGATTCCGATCACGATGCCGAAAAAGCCTTGGTCAATACGCCCGTCGAAGACATTTGGGGCGTGGGTTACAAATACGCCAAGATGCTCAACGCCCATCACATCTTCAATGCGTTGGAATTGACCCAAGCCAAAGAAGAATGGATTCGTCAAAAAATGCACGTCGTAGGCGTAAGGATGCTGCGCGAATTGCAGGGAGAAATTTGTTATCAACTCGACAACGAACCCACTCCCAAAAAAGGAATCTGCGTTTCCCGTTCCTTTGGGCACTCGCAACGGGATGTAAAAATCATCACCGAAGCCGTGGCCACCTTTGCCGCTCGGGTGGGCGAAAAGCTCCGAAAACAAAAAAGCTGCGCGCACATCGTGCACGTTTTTCTCTATACCAATCCCCACAAAGACGAGCCACAATACTTCAATTCCAAAGTGCTGCAGTTGCCCACCTCCACGAGCAGCACCATTGAAATTATACGCTACGCCCTGCGAGGTTTGGAGCTGATTTTTAAACCGGGCTTCAATTACAAAAAAGCGGGGGTGATGATTTCGGGGATTGTCCCCGAAAATCAGGTACAAATTGGGCTTTTTGACACGCATAAGCGGGAAATTGATACCAAAGCCATGAAAGCATTAGATGAATTGAACCGCCGCATGGGACGCGATACGGTCAAGATAGCCGTTCAGGGGTTCGGTCGTGACTGGCAACTTCGGCAGGAACGAAAATCACGCTGCTATACCACCCGCTGGCAGGAACTACTTGAGGTGGAAGCTTGGGGATGAGTTAAAGTACCCAATTAATCACTAATCATCACCCTAAATAGGTTGATTTATGTTGTTTTTTGGAAGTTCCAACGATGTTATTAGCCTTTAATGTGGTTGCTGGAAGTCGGGTAGAATTGTAAAGATTGTTGGTATAAATTTTCGTAAACCAGTACACTTGGTCAATAATTTTGTTAAAATCCGTATTTCCAAACTTATGTTTGATGATAATGGGACTGATAACCGCACTCTGCTCTTCCGCTTGACTATTTGTTACAAGTATTGAATATTTATGATCATTGTCCTGGTACGAATTTCCTGAAGGTGGAGTAACAGCAGTTCCTTTGTCATTTTTCATTGCAATGACCGGAAACCCTGATTTAATTATTTCAACTATATCCACAGCAACTTCTCCCCAAACGGTACGAATGGTATTGGTCAATGAAGTGATATCCGTTGAGTGAAGTTTTCCATCACGATGTATCACAAGGCTTTTTGGCGGTGGCAGGTTATTTTTTGTCAGAAAACCTGCAAGCTTTTTGAAAGCAGTTATGCAATGATTTTCAATTAAGTTTTCCTTTCTCGGAATTTCCTTTTCGATAGTATGGCCAATCAAAAGTCCATGATGGTCAAAAATGACAGTTGCAAAGTTAGAAAAAACTTCCTCGCCGTGGGTTGTGTGTCCTAAGTCAATACCGATGAAGTAACCGTTTTCATTGGTATGGGTATCAGCGATGGCAGCGATGATACCACCTGATTTTTCCAGACACTTACAAACAAAATTTGAAAGTTTCGCTCTGTTTTGTTTATTGTCGGACGTATCGCCTTGATAAATTTGATGTTTCAAATTACGGAGGGATTTAAAAAAATCTCGGGGCATTTCATATTTACAGAAGACCGCAATCATTGTTTTGCTTTCCTGTGTCCTCAGTATTTCCTGAACTTGCTTACGATTAATACCATCGTTTGCTTCAATCATTACAGAAGGAAGAATAGTAAAATATACGGAACCTTTATTGAAAGCTACGACAAGTTCTTTAAAGATTTCAATGTTTAAGTTATCGCATACGATTGGCAGTATATTCCAATTGCTAACTGGTTTGTAAATACCATTGTAGAAGCAGGCGCTTTGGACATTTGATTTAGTATGAATATCATTTGGGTTTGTAAACAGCTTCGTAATGTAGGGATGTTTCCAGCCGTTTTTTTGCTCAACTCTTGCTTTTATGGATATTGGCAGCGTTAATTGTCCCAATTGTTCCAACACAGTTTCGTTCTTGGGGAAAATTGCAATCAACTCATCGGGAGCAACATCATCTCTTGTATATTCCAATCGAACCCCATATTGGGTTGCAGTTTTTGAGCGCAGCGTTACATTTTCCGATTGGCTGCCGACAAGCAAATTGTTTTTGGTTTCTAATTTCAGAATATTCACCTTAAAATATTTTTCTTCCGATAACCTGAAGTAGTCAGGTAATTTGAAGTTGTCAAGCACGGGATTAATAAACTGAATGGCTTTTTTTAAATTCTTTGACGTATTTTCAGTGACCTTCCCAAATAAGGCCGGTGAATAGTTGGCCATGAAATGATAGTCAAATGTCGCAAGGAAGTTTGCATTATCAGCAAGTATTTTATCAACTGTTATAGACCACGGTTGCAGTTGGATTTTTCTACTGTTCGCCACTTCTAAAATTTACTATCCAAAAATAGGGCTTCTTTTAGAGTTATCTGTTTTTCTTCAGTCCGCTCAATGACCTATTTTATTGTACGCTTCAAGGTAGGTTTTATTCTACGGACTTTTTAATTCTATCAACTGGTGTACGCATTTTGTCAAATCAGTGCAAAAAGACTACACTTTCAATGGCTAATTTTACCACTTGATAAATAATTGAAGTATTACTTGGTTTAATTTTTGAAAAACGCTATATTTTACCACACGTTAAAACCACTAACCTTTTTGAAAAAAATCAGATTCCTAAAAGTGCAGTTTGCTGCTGACATAGATGGCTGGGAAATCCCTGCTTTTCGTGGAGCCGTAATCAAAAAGACGGGAGAACAGCACATTACTTTCCATAATCACATCAATGATAAAGAGGTCATTTATCGGTATCCGGTCATTCAATATAAACGGATAGGACGAAATCCGGCCCTGATTTGTGTAGATTTTGGAGTAGACGAAGTGCATCATTTCTTCAACAACCGCAATCTCGACATTGAAATCAGCGGTCGAAAACTTTCTTTAGGGGTGAAGAATCTGCAAATGAATCAATTCAATTTGCAGGTTTGGGAAAAAACCTTCACCATGCACATCAGCCAATGGTTGGCCCTCAATCAGGAGAATCACGCCAAATACATGGCCACGACTGACGAACTATCGCGACTTGCCTTACTGGAAAGTATTTTGAAAGGAAACATCCTCTCTTTTGCCAAAGGAATCGGCTGGGATATAGACCGGGAAATAAGCCTTCGAATAGATACTATCGAAAAAGTGCGCCCCGTGACTTTCAAAGAACAAAAAGTTCTGGCCTTTGATGTAACCTTCCGCACCAATGTGTTCCTGCCCGATTACCTCGGTCTGGGAAAAGGGGTTAGTCTTGGATTTGGAACTGTACGACAAATGAGAACAGATAAGAAATAATTTTAAAGAAGTAAAACGATGCAAACCATAACCTTTACTTGCGAAGTAATTACGCCTATGTTTCTGGCAGGAGCAGACGGCATCACTCCAGAACTCCGCCCTGCGTCTATCAAAGGAGCTTTACGCTTTTGGTGGCGAGCCATGAATGGACATTTGGAATGGAAAAAAATGCTTGAATTAGAAGGAAAGATATTTGGGAGCACTCAACAAAGGAGTAATCTAATAATTAGAATTGAAAAAGAATTGAAAGATATTTCAAGAGTATCCCTATTACCACATAAGAAAGGTTCTTTAACTCCCTGCTTTCCTCAATCTGACGAAAATTTTATTGTGAAACTTTCACTATCCAAAATTGAAAATGGTTTCACATTAGAATCAGTAAAAGCCCTTTTTATTTTAACTTCTATTTTAGGTGGCTTAGGTAAAAGAAGTAGAAGAGGATTTGGTTCTTTTAAAATAACTAATATAGATAATCAAGACTATATAGAAGAGCAAAAGATAGAAAACATATTGCCTTGTATGAATGTACTTGTTGTGAAAAACTCAGCTAATGAAGATAAGTTTAAAATTGATAGAAATAGAATCCTACTAAATAGTAGAAGTTCATACAGGGATTTAGGTGAGTTTCCTTATGTGACTGAAATTCAGATCGGAGCAAATGTTAAAACTTTATCAGAGATAGGAAACGCCACTCATAAGATAATGTCAAGTGATGCTTATCGCTATAAAACTACTGTTGGGGCTGGACAGCCTCGTTTTGCTTCTCCAGTGTACATTTCTATGGTAAGTGATAACTTGCCAATTATTACTACACTCAAAACTATATCTAATGGTGACAAGAAATGGAGTTTACAAACAGATTTAAAAAATGAAATTTTATGAGCAATAACAAAACATATCTATTCCTACTAACCATTGGCCCTGTACAGGCTTTTATTGCTCAGGCAAGAAAGACTGTGGACTTGTATGCAGGAAGTAAGATTTTAACAGAACTCACAAAAACGGGTATAGAATCTATTGGAAGACACAAAATTGTTTTTCCTTATGCAAAGTATGAAATAGAAAAGGATTGGGAGAAAGTTAATTCTCTTCCTAATCGTTTTGTAGCACAATTATCAGGTACAGAAAGTGAGATAAATCAACTTGGTAAAGATACGGAAGATGCAATTAGAGTAAAATTCAAAAGTATTTCAGAGAATGCTTTAAATGATGCAAAAATAAGTACATTTCCTGCTTTTGAACAACAAATTGAACAGCATTTAGATATTTACTGGGCTGCTATTGAGCTTGGATATGATTATAAAGAAACTTATGAAAAGTTAGAGCAGGTAATTGGTTCGCTTAAAAATATGCGACAGTTTCAACAATATACTTATGAGGGTATTGGAGAAAAGGGACGTAAATGTAGTATTGATGGAGAACGAAATGCTATTATCTACAGAGAAAACCCTGAGCAAAAAAAACCTTTTGCATTGAGCTATCATAAAACTACTAACTACAAATTAGATGAAGGCGAAGCCTTAAGTGCAGTGAGTTATACTAAAAGAGCTTACCAGATAAAGTATTTCCCTTCTACGGCTTCTATTGCATTAATGCACGTTCATCATATTTTAAAAAATGATGGACTTGCTAAAATCTGTTACAAGTTACTCAGCGAAACAAATGATCAACTTTTCTATAAAGAGAATATTGAAAGGAAGCAATATTTAGAAAAGGCAATTAGAGAATCAAATGGTAACAGTTCACTAACTCCAAATTCTATTCTTAACTGTCATGAAAACTATTGGGATATAGCTCAAAAAAAAGGATTCAAGTCAAGTGATAAACATAAATATTATGCTGTTTTGACTTTTGATGGTGATAGTATGGGCAAATGGTTGGGCGGTGCTAACGTCAATGGGAAGTTGGAAGCATTCCATGAGGATTTTTCAAAGCATCTGAGTGCTTTTGCTAAAAAAGCTGATGAGATAGTAAAGAGGGAGGTTAAAGGTTATACGGTATATGCAGGCGGAGATGATTATTTAGGTTTCGTTAATATCAATCATCTGTTTGGTGTTTTACAAGAATTACAAGAGGCATATAAAACAGAAGTCAGCAACCCTTTAGCAACCTACAGAAAAGATGGCAAAGAAATAACTTTTTCAGCAGGTATTTGTATAGCACATTACAAAGAGCCTTTGCGTTTGGTACTTCAACAAGCCCATGCGATGATGGATAAAGCCAAAGATATAGACGATGACAAAAATTGTTTTGGCATTTCTGTTATCAAAGGGTCTGGTGAGAATTTAGAAACAGTCTGGAAAAATGAGCATATAGATTTGTTAAAAGAGATCACGGAGGGATTAATGGATAGAGAAGATAAAGATACCCCGTATTTCTCAGATAAATACATTAAGGTATTAGAAACAGAGTTTCGACGTTTGGCGAATGAACATAACAAATTAACTAATCCAATCTTGTTCAGCACAGAATTAGACAGAACACTTAGAAGGGCTGTAAATAACGGGTCAAAGGAAGCAAAAAAAATTATGGTTTGTAAAATGAAAACATCTTTAATGACGCTTTATGATGCTAATTTATCAGATATACCTAACTTATTTTCAGCACTGAATTTTTGCCGTTTTATGCAACGAGAACTTTGTCCTAAAACCTTTTTTAACCCGTAAAGCCATGCCATACATCAAAATAGAAGCCATTGATACCCTATTTTTTAAGGACGGACGACCTTTTTCTATGGGAGAAGAAACCTACGCTACGGGTATTTTTCCACCACCACCAAGTGTGTTCTTAGGAATGTTGAGAAGTGCTTACGCCAGTGAAAAAAATATCCCTTTAGATAAGATTAAAGAAGAAACGGAGCATATAAAAATTGAGGGAGTCTATTATTCGGCAGATAATGATTATTATCCGATTCCTCTTGATTTGGTAAGATTGAAAAGCTTACATGAAGATGAAAATGAAGCCATATCGTTATTTGCTAGTAACCTGCAAGGGCTTGTATCAAGTTCATCTAAAAAATTAGAATATGTTCTTTGGCATAACGAGCACATAGAAAATATACCTAATGGTATGATAGATAGAAAATTGTTTGAGTATTATCTCAAAGATAGTCGCCCGATGAATTTTAATTGGAAGTATCAACCTATGAGTAAATTAACCAAAACAGAGTTTAAAATAGGAATTGGGAGAAACAAGCAGAATAAACAAAGTGAAGATGGCAAATTGTACAGAGTAGGAATGGTTAGACTTCAAAATAACACTTCTGAACATAGCTTAAACTTTGTAATTAAGACCAATATAGATAATGTTGGATATTTAGGAAAATTAGGTGCAGAAGGTAAAAGTGTAATTTTCCATAATGACGAACAATTTACCCCACTGAATAAAATTGATTATGCCGATAATAATCATTTTCGCCTGTACTTAAACACACCTGCCTTTTTTGAAAAGGGACATATCCCAAACCTAAAAAAGCATTTCCCTTCATGGGATTTTGAAATTATTACTTATGCCGTAGGTAAACCTTTACACATAGGTGGGTTTGATATGGCTGAAAAAGGTGGTTTCCCAAAATCAATGATGAAAGCAGTACCCGCAGGAAGTGTTTATTATGTTAAAATACTAAATGGTACTACGAAGGCTTTTGTAGAAAGTCTTGAAAAAAATCCTGTTTCATCAATTAGCGACTACAGAGCAAACGAAGGTTTTGGATTATTTTATGTAGGTAACTTGGATATGAATAAACGAATTAAATCAATTTTATGGTAAAAATAATAACTACCGTTGGTACATCTATCATTACAAACTTTAAAAGTAATGAAGTACAAAGAGCTATCAGCCATGTGACAAAAAATAATAATGCAAAGATAGATACACTATATGACGCTATTCTTGAATATCCTGACAAATCGGATATAGATGAATTAAGCAACATTATTAGTAGCTATTTTTTGACAAATATGACTAAAAAGTCTGATTGTTGGGAATACAGCAAAACGCCAACAGGATTAAATATTCATTGTTGTGCCGAGGTGTATAGTATTGTTAAACTAATGGATAAATATGTTGGTGAAACATTTGAGGTCTATTTACTAACAACTGATACTCCACTGTCTGGTATAGCAGGAAAGTTGATTTCAGACACCCTAAAAAAGAGTTTTCCTGAAAAAATCGTCAATGTTGACATTAGAACAATAAAGGGATTACAAGTAACAGATAGTCAAACCTTTAGTGATCAAGGTTTTTATAATTTAGTAGATGAAGTACACAGTATAAAAAATGAATATACAAATACTGTATTGAATATTTCTGGTGGCTATAAAGCGATTATCCCTGTATTAACACTTTTAGCTCAATTAGAGGAAATTATCATTTACTACATATATGAAGATAGTACTGAACTTATTGAAATTGGTAATTTACCTATCAATTTTGATTGGGGTATTATTGAGAAATATGTGGAAACCATTAAAAATAGTAACAAGCGGAATAAGGCTGATGAGAACTTAATTCAAGAATTAAGAGATTTAAAATTGATAAAATCTGAAAATAGAGAGCTTTCAATCGTTGGGGAACTTATCAGTCGGTATGCTGAAAAAATGAGTCCATATACAGCCATAATATTTGGATATTTAATTGAATATAAGCTTGTTGAATATTACGCTAAATTATATGGGGGAGAAAAAGTACTTCATAGTTATGAGCCAATTACAATTAAGGGACTTGGGGATATTGATATTTTTATTAAGGACAAAGTGAATACTTTTATAGCTGTTGAAATTAAGCCGTTTGATAAATTAGTAAATAAAAGCGATATGCAGACTATCAGAGAAAACTACTCAAAACGAATTAAACCCCTTATTAATTCTGAGAATCAGATTTCTGAAATTTGGCTAATTCTTTATAGCTATTCTAAAGAAAAGACAGAAGCTAAAGAGCTTGATAAAAGTACTAAAATGATGCTATCTGAATACACAGAAGCTTTAAAACAAGATTTTGGTGATGATACTTTCACTTTTAGAGTTAAACATTTTTTTATTCATAAAAATAAACTCTCCAGCGAAAAGCACATCTATCAAACATTTATGAAATCCTCTATCAAGGATAATGCTGTTTCCGATTTATTTTCATCTAAATAAAAATTAAAGCAATTATGTTCAAACAATCCAAACCCTTATTTTTCATTTGCGAAACACCCTTGCACGCTGGCAGTGGCTCAGATTTGGGTATAGTTGATTTACCTATTCAACGTGAAAGACATACTTCTTTCCCAAAAATAGAAGGTTCTTCTTTTAAAGGTGCTGTCAGAGAAGCTGTTGAGCAAAAAAGCGTAGATTTTACAGCCAATGGAAAAACGCTTAAAACTAATGATAAGAAAAATTGTGTTGCTTTAGCTTTTGGTCCAGAAGATGGTGACGCACACGCTGGTGCTTTAGGCTTTTCAGATGCTCGACTATTACTTTTTCCTGTAAAAAGTGTAAAAGGTGTTTTTGCTTGGGTTACTTGCCCAAAGGTATTAGAGCAGTTTAAACGTGATATGTCTTTAACAGGAATAACAGTTGATACTTCTATTAAAGAACCGAGCTCTAACAATTGTCTTGCACTTGAGAATACTACGCTAAAACTTGGTAGTAATAAAATTGTCTTAGAGGAATATGCCTTCACTACTGGCGGTTCTTATGATATTAAAGTAGGCGATAATGCACTTGGTGAATGGCTTTCTGAGTTGATTACTGATGGCTTTTGGAAGGATAAACTCAAAACTGATATTGTTATTTTATCTAATGACGATTTTAAAGATTTTGTCAACCTAAGTACCGAAGTTATCACACGAACAAAGATTGATAACAAAACAGGTACAGTACAAGCGGGTGCATTATTTACCGAAGAGTTTCTTCCTGCCGAAAGTATCATGTATAGTTTAGTAATGGCAAGCCCGGTGTTTTTAAAAGATAAGGAAAAGAAAGAGGCAATTCTTCAAACAGACGTAGATGTTATGAATTATTTCTCTACGGCACTACCTGATGTAATTCAAATTGGAGGCGATGCTACATTAGGCAAAGGTATTGTACGAGTTGTAAAATCATTACTAACAGAAAAGGGGGTATAAAATGGCTAAGACAATCAATGGAATTGAACAAGGTAGAGCAGATTTTGCGTATCAGTGTGCTTTAGATGGGAAAAATATATCTTCCAAAAGGCTAATTCAAGAATATGAAAATCAATGGTTTAAGGATGATAAATATAAATCATACGTAAAAAGCCTTCCGATGATGATTAAAACAAATGGACTGGGTGCGACAATTGCTTTTGTTTTTTCAAAAAAAGCAAAAGAGAAGGAGGTAAATAGAGTTAAGTATAATCCAGGTACAGAATCAAATCCTAAAAATGCTTATGATTTGATTTATGCACATATAAATCATTGGTTACACTTACCTGAAAATGTTTATCTTTTAGATGGTAAAGAATCATTAGAATTGACGTGTGCAATTGTTGAATTACCAAGCGGTCAATATCGAGCAGTTACTAACGAAGTACTGGCATTATTTAATTGGCTTCGCCGATTTGCAGAAGGTTTAATTGAGGGCGATGAAATAATTGACGCAAGATGAAAGGAATACTAAAAATCAAGAAAAAACCAAGGCACGTTCTTTTTGAAGGTAAACAGTTGCCCATAAGCAAAGAATTACCAGAAATTGGTAAAGAATTTGATGGTTTAGAGTGTGAATTTGAAGGTACTCCTATCAATAAAATTATTGTAAATAGTAGCACTTTTGTAATTGACAGCGATAAAAAACTACAAATGGAGCAACGAAAACAAGAGACAGCGTTAGAAGAAACTTTTAAAGAAGAGTATGCTAAAATGTTACTTGAGCAAGGAAGAAATGGTGACAGTTTTAGACTTGAAGTTAGCAAGATACCATTTGATACAAAAAATTCTTTAATCAAAGATATTGATAACTTTCATTTAAAACTTAACAAATTTGCTCGTTTTGAAGGTGATAAGTTTTACTTTTTTCAGAAATCAAGAAATGGAAGTTATAGAATCAAAGAAAACTTTGGCGTACTAGAGAATAAGTTTGCAGCCCTTAACGAACGTCATCATAATAATGCAAAAGCCTTATTTGGTGAAAATGTTATTGATGTAACGTTAACTCCAAGCTATCATTTAGTAGTAGGACTTGGAGGACATTCTGTGTATGAAACCTCTATGACTTTGCATCATATTTACGGTGTTCCATATATTCCTGCCAGTTCAATAAAGGGCGTTGTTCGTAGTTGGATTATTCTTAATGTGTATGAAAATGAGGAAAATTTGGCTCTTAAAGATGATACTTTCATAAAATGGTTTGGGAATCAATCAAGTTCTGGTAAGTTGGTGTTTTTCGATTCTTTTCCCAACGAAAAACCAAGATTAGAACCTGATATTATGAATGTTCATTATCCAAAATATTATCAAGGAGTTGAACCACCTACAGACACACAATCGCCCAACCCTATTCCATTTTTAACTGTTACGAAAAGTCCTTTTAAATTCTTTATAGGTTCATCGGATCTGAATTCAAAAAGTGATAAGCTTAAAGGTCAAACTATTGAATGGTGGCTCAAAGATGCCCTCACCAACCACGGCATCGGTGCAAAAACTGCCGTTGGGTACGGATATTTCCATTAAAATATTACTTATCCTTAATTAAATGCTCCTAAATTTAACGAATCACTCCAGTAATCTTTGGCCTGAAAACCAAAGAAAAAAGGCTATAGAATTATTTAAATCAATCATAGACTTACCTTTTCCTCAAATTTCACCCTCCTTAGATTCGGCAGGCTTAGATTTACTGGTAGAAGACTACGAACATCAAGTGCACGAATATTTTCAAAATATGGCGTGGTTTAAAAACAAAATGAATGAGGAGTTGAAAGAAGAAGAATGGATTCAAACACCTCAAATAAGTGAATTATTTTCAATGGCAAGAACTCCTATAAGTCAAGCTGTAGATGGTTCTTTAAAATATCCACAATTAGAACTGTCAAATGTTAAACCAAAAGACGCCAATGAATTTGTCAATTATAAAAAGGAAAATTTATTTTTGCGTCCGTATTCTTCGCCTACGCTTAATGGAATAAATGATGAAGTACTTAAAATGATTAACAAGGAAAAGTTAGAAAAGATACAAGAAGAACGTCGAAAAGAAGAAGCGAAAAAAGAGGCAGAAGAACAGCGTGCTAAGGAAATAGAAGATCTCTTTAGTTCCGTAAAAGAAGCCTTAGAAAATACTGATTTTGAAACAGCAAGAAACTGTTACGAAAAATTAGACAAAATGAGTATCAATGGTTTTGACTTAAAAAGTAACCTTGAGGATGTAGCTTCAAAAGAAAAGAAGTATTTAAATATTTTAGAAGATCAACGTCGATTAGAAGAAGTATTAAAAAGCGAAGACATAGGATTAATAGATAAGTTCTTGAAAGATTATCCCCTTAGCTTTAAAAAGCAAGAATTAGAAGTGAAATTAAGTCGTTTAAAGGCTTTATCTGGCATTCCAGAAAGATTAACAACCTTGACTAATTGGGATAACTTTAAGAAAGAAACTCCCAGATGGGAAAAGAAAGTCAAAGACAACGGGGAGTTTGTAAAGTTTGAAGCTGAATTTAAAGAGGTAGTTGAGAAAATAGTACGAATTCAATTTGAATCAGAAAAGACCAAAAAACCTTGGTTTCGAGGTACATTTGAATCAAATCCAGAATGGAAAAAAGCAACCGAATGGCTTGGACAAGAAAGAGCAAAAAAATTACATGATGAACTCACCACTAAACAGTAATGGCCCAATACTTAGTGTCAATCGTAGGTAGGCAAACATTACCAAATATTTTGCCTATCAAAGAATATGCAGGGCTTATCAATCAGCATATTTTTATCTCAACATCAAAAGTAAGTGAAGAATTATCATGGATTAAAACAGTTTGTGCGATTGGAAAGGATGATTTTTTCAACCTCGAAATTGATGAAGATGATATTGGACAAATCGTCGCTAACCTTACTGCATTGTCTGCCATTTTTACGCAAGAGGATGAATTTTATATCAATCTGACAGGTGGCACTAAAATAATGGCTTTGGGTACGTTTCAATTTTTCTCTCAAAGTCCGTTTAAGGTAAAAATGTTCTATCTCAATATGGGTAGTAATGTGTTACGTCAGGTATATCCACCGATCGATGCAAGCTTACGAGATGAACCTCTTTTATATCGTATTAACGTTGCGGATTTTTTGGGTTCGTATGGTGCAACCATCACCAACTCATCCAGTATTTTCAAGATGACTAAATCAAAAGAATATACAGCGTTATTTTTTGAGTATGAATGGTCAAAAGAGCCTATTATTCGAAAAATTAGAGAAGAAAGATACAATATAATTTTTGATAGAATTGATGCCGTTTACCGAAGAGAACTTCGAGCATTTTTAAGTAAAATCGACTTTTCATTGACGTTTGAAGATAGAATTACTAAAGAGGAAATTCAATATCTTACAGGCGGTTGGTGGGAAGAGTATTGTTTTTACTTTATCAAAGAAAAAATTGGTATTCAAGAGCCTTTTATTGCAAAAGGGCTTGTCAATAATAAAACCAATAATGAGCTGGACGTTGCCTTTGTAAAAGACAATGTGCTTCACGTATTGGAATGTAAAACCACAATTTTTAATAAAGAAGATTTTGAAGATTACGTTTATAAATTAGCTGCCATTAAGGATAATAAAAATGGCTTTGGCATCAGTGTGAAGGCTTATTTATTCACAAATCTGATTAAGCGTGACCAACAAGCAAACACGATTGATGAGACTTTCCAACGACGTGCCAGTGCATTTAATATAACCTTGGTAGATAGTTTAGTATTTCAAAGGGATGATTTTAAAATTTAAACTTAAAAATAATGTCAAGAAAAATTTTAGTATCATTAGTTAGCGACCAAACTATTCCCAATATTAATTTCATTAAATCAAATAACCCATTTGATGAATATTGGTTTATTACCACATCTTACTCTGAAGGTGAAAGTAATGGAATAGCTGAACCAGGTAAATCAAGGTCAAATTGGATTGTTGAAACTTGTAATATTTTCGATAAATCAGAAAAAATAAAAGTTATCGAAGATGATTTAAAAGACATTAGTAATAAATTAACAGCTAAAATAAAAGAGTTAGATTATGATCCTAAGTTCACAATCAATCTTACTTGTGGCACTAAAATGATGTCATTATCTACTTATTTGTTTTTTAAGGATATGACAGATCAAATCTATTATACACCGATTGGATCAAAACACTTCAAAAAAATTAATACTGATGAAATTTTGGATTCAAAACCAATTTCAATTGATGATTATTTGAAAGGCTACGGTATAAAATTTAAATCAAAACAATGCTCAAAGGAACAAAGTTATGTTTACGATTTCTTTAATATTTTCTCTAAAGGGTTAGTCGATTTAAATTTATTAAATGATTTAAGGAGACATTATAGGGGGAAATCAGCCATTAGTATTGAAAAAGTAGAAAATGTAATTGAAGAAACAGAAAGTGACAGGGGTAAAAGGATAGAAAATTTAAATGCTTTCCTCAATTCAATCAATTTTGAAGCTAAAGAGTCTGGAAAGCTGTTGAAAAAAGAAATAGAATTTTTAACTGGAGGTTGGTTTGAGGAATTTATCTTTTATAAGATTAAACAAATTTTAAATTTAGATGATAATTTTATAAAGATAGGTGTTGAATTAGAAAAAAGTAAAATAACAAACACTAATGATTTGGATGTTGTAATTGTCCGAAATGACAGATTTATTGTAATTGAATGTAAAACAGGCATGAAAATGCCTGACGGTAAAATAACTCAATTATTTAATGAGACTGTATATAAAGCAGCCGCATTAAAGAAAAATTTTGGTCTGAATGTTACCTCTTATTTAATGACTTTGGAAGATTTAACCAATGGAGATTTGGTGAACAAAGCTGATATATTGGGAGTTAAAGTTATACATGAGACTGATATAAAAGATGAAGAAAAATTAAACAAAAGATTGATAGAAATATAGAGTTTATATATAGTCTATGCTACTAAACCTTTCAAATCATCCTAACCATTTATGGGGTGATAACCAGCGGGCTAAAGCTATTGAGCTTTATGGTGAAGTGAAGGATTTGCCCTTTCCCCAAATTTCACCTTCCTTAGATTCTGTAGGCTTGGATTTACTGGTAGAAGACTACGAACATCAAGTAAGTAAATTTGACCCCATTGCTGTACATATCATGGGCGAAATGACTTTTACTTTTCGGTTGGTTACGCTTCTTAAATCTCAAGGAATATTGTGCATAGCAAGCACTACACAACGTATCGCCTCAGAAGAAAACGGAATTAAAATTTCAAAATTTGAATTTGTTCAGTTTAGAAGCTATTGACTTGATGGATAAAAAATGACCATTCGCCTTCTATAATAGTACAGTTTTCGGCTTCATCAAAATAAAAATCGAGGATTAGGAGCTTAATTAACAGTAGATTAAATCATTTTATGTAATTTTACAATTTAATTTTAAATTTACATAAAATGATTCCGAGGGCATTAACTGATAAGGCACAACTGCTGCTGACCAAGTATCCGATGGTATCAATCTCTGGGCCGAGACAATCAGGTAAAACTACGTTTTCTAAATTGTTTGCCCCTGATTATCAATACGTAAACGTAGAGCTTCCCGACAATCGGATATATGCCCACAACGACCCGCGAAGCTTTTTGGAACAGTACCAAAACCGAGTCATCTTGGATGAGGTTCAAAACGTCCCTGATTTGTTTTCATACTTGCAGGTATTTACCGACGAACGAAACCGAACGGGTGAATACGTGTTAACGGGTTCGCAAAACTTTTTGTTGATGCAAAATATCACGCAGTCATTAGCGGGAAGAGTCGCGCTGTTAACGCTTTTACCTTTTTCGTATTTTGAGTTACCTGACAAGCCACCTATCGAGCAGTTTATGTTTAAAGGAGGCTATCCAAGGCTCATTCAAAAGGAGATTTTACCCGAAGATTTTTTTCCAACCTATATCCAAACCTATATCGAGCGAGATGTACGCCAATTGATTCAAATTCAGAGTCTTTCGTTATTCCAAAATTTCCTGTATCTCATGGCAGGCAGGGCAGGACAAGTATTTAATGCGTCGAGCATAGCCAACGATTTGGGGGTAAACAGTCAGACCGTAGAGGCGTGGACTTCGGTATTAGAAGCTTCCTACATCGTGTTTCGATTGCAGCCTTACTACAGGAATTTTAACAAACGCATCACCAAAGCCCCTAAAGTATATTTTTATGATACAGGATTGTTGTGTTATTTGTTAGGAATACGCGCTGAAGCTGAACTGCAAATGCATTTTGCCAAGGGAGCTATTTTTGAAAATTTGGTCATTCTTGAAGTAATGAAAAAGCATTACAACCAAGGACGCCGCCCTCAATTGTACTATTGGCGTGACAGTAATCAAAACGAAGTGGATTTACTCATTCAGGATGGTATGAAGCTACACGCCGTTGAAATCAAATCGGGTAAAACCATCAACAGTGACTTTTTTAAAGGACTCACTTATTTCAAAAAAATGGCCCCCGATACGCAACTGCACCTTGTGTACGGCGGCAATGAATACCAAAAAAGGAGTGAAGCTACGGTGCTGGGTGTAGAACAGTTGGAGGATATATTGACACTTTAAAAGCATCAACTCGAATTTATGCACTATATTTATGCAAAAATTACTAATATATGCACGTTAGAAAATCTTTTTCTCGTTTATTAGCACACTTGCCCAAAAAGCAGGTAACCGTCATTACGGGTATGAGGCGGGTCGGAAAATCTACGGCGTTGCGTTATTTGCTGGAGCGGGTCGAACATAGCAATACACTTTATTTGGATTTTGAAAGGGTCGAAAATCGGGTGATGTTCAATCAACCTTCTTACAATGACATTGAGCGTGGTTTGGTTGCTTTGGGGCTTGATTTGCAGCAGCCCGCCGTGTTGGCAATTGATGAAATACAGCTCGTACCCAACAGTGCGAGCGTCATCAAAAGCTTGTATGATACATACAGCATCAAATTTTTGGTGACGGGTTCGAGTTCTTTTTATCTCAAAAATCACTTTTCGGAAAGCTTGGCAGGACGAAAACAGATTTTTGAAATGTGGCCGCTTGATTTTGAAGAGTACCTTCAGTTTAAGGAGATAGATACCCAACGGCTGCAATCTGAGCGATTAAAGCCTTTTTTGTTTACTTTTTATGATATCTGGAAAGGACATTACCAAGATTTTATTCGGTTTGGGGGGTTTCCAGAGGTGGTTTTGGCCGACTCTCCCGACGATAAAACAGAATACCTTAAAGATATTTTGAATGCTTATATTGAATTGGACATCAAATTATTATCCGATTTTTCGGTGAGCGACAGCCTTTATAAACTCATTTTGCTTTTGGCCAATCGGGTAGGAAGTCGGGTAGATTACTCAAAAATTGCGAGTTTGATAGGACTCAATCGCAACAAGGTGAAAGATTACCTGCACCTGCTCGAATATACCTATTTTATTCGTACGCTTACTCCTTATACAAGTGGCATTGACAAGGAAATCAGCAAGCAACCGAAGCTCTATTTTTCAGACACAGGCTTGTTACAGGTATGCGGACAGCTTAGTAGCGGTGCAATTTTTGAAAATGCTATTGCCAATCAATTGGCGCAGTTGGGGAAAATCCAATATTTTGAACAAAGCGCAGGCACTGAAATAGATTTTATCTTGGACCGACAAAAAGCCTTTGAGGTAAAAGAAACCTGTACCCCACAAGACCTAAACAATCTCGCGGAACGCTCAAAACCACTCAATATAACTGATTATCAGCTCATTGGACGACATTATCCAGAGAGTGGTTTCAAGGATTTTATGTGGGGGGGAAGTTTGTTTTAGAGGATATTCATTTATAAAAATCAATCAGATGAAAAAAATACTATTGGCCAATATCGGTAATCGGAATTTGTACGTAGAAGATACTAATGGCTACTTCACTACTATTGATAGATACGTTTCAGACAAGCGATTGATGCAATACATCGAAATAACGGAAAGAAATCTCACAGAAAAAGTTCTTTTTAAGAAGTTCACGGAGGATTTGTGGAATAAAATCATAGATAAACAGCCTCATCTTAGTCTACAATTGGAGATACTAACCGCCAAAGTGGTTCAACAGGATGGGTATGGTCAAGTAGTAATTTTCTTTACTCAGCAGGAGGATGAAAAATTCAACCACCAAGATACCGTTTACGAAGCCTTAATTATTGAACATCTACTAAAAAAAGAGTTTCCACAAATCGAAGTCAGATTATTAAAAATTGATGGCAATCCCACCGATGAGAACAATCTATTTGAACACTATGCTGTTCAAATAAAAGAATTGATTAAAAAGAACCCTGACAGTTCTTTTGCTTATCTTGATGCGGGTGGTACAACTCAAATGAAATATGCCGCCAAAATTGTTTTTGATTACTATCTGAAACAATACCAAAATAATCTCCAAATTCGGTATATCAATTACCTTCAAGATTACTCTGAAAACGTTGAACGTCGCCTTTTTAATCAATATTATGCACTTGATTTGGCGAGCGAATTTATTAATGCCTACGATTTTGAATCAGCATTTCAAACACTAAGTCGCATTAGTACGCCTTCGGATAATATTCTTTCAATAATTCTTCATACAAACATTGCAGCTAATCGTTTGGCTTTTAACAACAGAAAACGGTGGCATATTCATCTAAACGATGGTACAAAACTACAAGCAATTGCCGAGCAATATATCAGAGGAAAAGTGCCTAACGGGTTTTTGAATTATCCAGAGCTGGCTTCCAGTAAAACCGAACTATTTGAGTTTGCCTCAATATGCCAACATTATTTCTTAACACAGAACTATACGCTTGGGGTAGCTACATATTATCGTCTTTGTGAAGAAATAGGTAAAACATACGCTGAAAAAATCATGAGGATAGACTTAGACCCAGAAAGCAATCGTAAGCAATTTGTTAATCAAACACAAAATGACATTATTGGTTATTTACCTTCTTTTGGCTCACAAAAATATGGTATTCCTTACTTAATAGCCTTTGCTCACGCAGATAGTCTTAGTCGGCATTCTTCAGCCCATTCAATAATAGATAGTATTCGCCCTACTATTTCTCATGTCAATCTATTACAATCTGGCAAAGGTATTAATATGCTCCGCAATCGGTGCTGGTTGGCGCACAATAGCTTATCAATTGAAAAAGCGGATATTGATGCTGAAGTCAATGGCTTTTTACAAAAGCATTTGCCCCAAATATTCAAAACTTTAGGTATGCCTGTGAAGAATATTTTTGAAGAAATACGCCAAAATTTATTAACTATGTTGAAAGAGTAGGTTTGGTGATTGCTCAATATCTACGATATGCCTAAAATGGCAGCCTTTTAGGCATATCGCTTTCCCATCTCCCGTACCAGCCCTTGCATTTTTTGACGCAACCCCTCGGGTGCCAGCACTTCGGCATCGGCCCCGTAGCTTAGGATTTCGGTTTCGAGTTCGGGGTTAGGAATGAGCCAATACCGAAACACCATCTCTGTTTCGGTTTCTGAAACAAGGGTTTGGGAATGGTGCAACGCCTTGGTTTTGACGTAATAAGCGCGGGGCTTTAGAAATCGAATTTCAATGGCTTCGGGTAGTACATCACGGAAACGGGTTACTCCCACTACGTCGCGTAGGTACAGATTCATGTCGACGCGGGAAGGGATGTAGGCAAAATCCGACCAATGGAGCGTCTGAATGCGGTCGAGGGCTAAATTGTACATGCCGTTTTCAACATGCTGCCAGCCAAATATAAACCAACGGTTTTTGTACTCACGGAGCAAATAAGGACTCAAGGTGTGTTGGGTGATTTGTCCTTTAAAATCTTTGTAATTGATTTTCAGGGCTTTTTGTTGGCTGATGGCCTCGTAGAGCGGCTGTAGGTGGTGGTTGCCGGTATATTCATCATTTTTCTCAAATTCTATCAGGGCCGGTTGTCGTCCGCCGGCTCTTTCTTCAATTTTAAGTTGAATTTCCTCCAATCCCTTAAACTGCGGCAATGAGGCAAACTGTTTGAGCAGAAGTTGAATCTCGTTGAGTAAGATGACATCGTTTGGATTGATGATACTGTTCAATGAAAACGGTTCGCTATACGAGTATTTGCCTTTCTCGCTGACTAAAGGAGCAAAGAAGGGGGCGTTTTTGAGGTCATCTATGTCGTTGAAGATTGTTCTGCGTAAGCTATCGGCATGGGTAGGCAAACTTAGCTCGCTGATACAAGCTTCGGCCATATCGCGCCAGCTGGGTCGCGTATTGCGAGCAATGAGGTCGTTGATGATGCGCAATCGCTGGAGTTTGTTTCTATCTAAGGGCATGAGCAGTAAAATTTAGTGTAGGTGTAAATAGACTGCACTAAATAAGTCAATTTTTGCCTACTATTCAACTCTTATGCCAACTACACAACTTATTCTTAATCGCCGGGGAGCGAGCCTTTCGGTCAAAAACGGCCGTTTCTGGGTGCGCACTGATGAGCGCGAAACCTTTATACCTGCACATCAGGTGCGCTCTATCTGTTTGCATCCTGCTACCAAGATTACGTACGAAGCCATGATTTTGGCCCTTGAACATGACACCGACGTGTTACTGGTCGACCGCAAGGGTTTTCCAGTAGGACGCGTCTGGGGAAATCGGTTTGGCTCGATCAGTACCATTCGTAAAAATCAGCTGGCCTTCTCCACTTCTAAGGAGGCCCTCGAATGGGTAAAGCAGGTGTTGATTCGCAAGGCTGACAATCAGTTGGCAGTACTCCAATTGTTGACTGCTTTGTTACAGACCCACTCCAATGCCAATTTGGATTCTCAAACCAGCCCGGCAAAACAGGCCCATTACGATAACCAAAAATTGACCGATGCAACCAAAACGATTGAACGCCTCAAAGACAAGTTTAAATACCATCAATCAAGCGACTTACAAGACAGTTTTGCGAGTTTTCGGGGGTTTGAGGGGAGCATGAGTCGAGCGTATTTTGAGGCGTTGTCGGGCGTATTGCCCGAAAAATACCGCTTCAAAAAACGTACACAGCATCCTGCCATGGATGCGTTCAATTGCCTGCTCAACTATGCGTACGGAATGCTTTATGGGCAGTGTGAGGGTGCGCTCATTCGGGCGGGCCTCGACCCGGCCATTGGCATCATGCACCGCGATGAATACAACCGCCCCGTATTGGTGTATGATTTTATTGAGCTTTTTCGGGCTTGGGCAGATTATGTAGTGTGCCATTTGTGCGTACAGGAGGTGGTGTATGATGAGTTTTTTGAGGTACAAAACGGGCAATATTGGCTCAATACGACAGGAAAACGTATTTTGATCCAATCAGTGAACGATTATTTGGAAGAACTCATCCTTTTCAACAACCTGAGCCGCAGCCGCCTGACGCACATTGAGTTGGAAGCCCAAAAAATTGCCGCACAAATGAAACGATTTGTAGCCTCAACCCCTATCCCCGGCCCTTTCCCCAGTGAAGGAAAGGGTGGTTAAAATAATTATGACAACCCTCTCACTCGGCCACCGCCTTACCGACCCCACCGAAGTGCTTTCGACGGTGACACTATCGGAAGTGCATCATCTTATCGTTTCCGACATACCTTTAAAGACGGAGGTTTTGCGACTGCGTAAATTGGCCCAATTAGACAAAACGGCATACCGCAGCCTCAAAACTCGCTTACCTTACGTAGTGGGAAGTGTCTTTGACGGCGGTAAACGACATACGCAGCACTTACTGGCTGCCCACTTTTTTATCATTGATATTGACGATTGCCCGCTCAATGACGGTACTTTACAGGCGCAGATCTGCCAAAACGAATCGGTGGCACTACTGTTTATATCTCCAAGTAATCAAGGATTAAAAGTATTTTTCCCGTTGGATACGCCCTGCACCGATGCCAAACTGTATGCGGAGGCGTATCGAGCCTTTGCCTCACGATTTGCCGAAGGGATTCGTTTGGAGGGAAGTGTAGATATGCGTACTTCCGACGCTGCCCGGGCTTGTTTTTTATCGCACGACTCCAACGCCTATTTCAATCCTATGCCTAAAGCCGTGCAATGGCAAGCCTATTTATCAACCTCAATGCTGACATTTGACCACTCCAACCCGCTCGACGCTGCATCAACTACTGTTTCTCCAACTGATTCACCTCCTCAAAACCCGATCAATGAAGTTGCTTATCAGGCTGTTTTGCGAAAGATAAACCCCAATGCACCCGTACGTCTCCCAAAACAAACCCATGTGCCCGAGCTGTTGCACCAGATAGAGCCCGTGGTGCGGGAGGTGTGTCAGGAAAATAAGCTCGAATTGGTACAGGTACAACCCCTTAATTTTGGTTTGAAATTTATGGTAAGGTCGGGGACACGCTCGGCAGAGGTCAATGTTTTTTATGGAAAAAAAGGGTTTTCGGTGGTACGGTCACCCAAAACAGGTACAGATCCAACCATAGCTGACTTACTTTACCATTGTATTTACAACTTACTTTTCCCTGCCGAGGCATCTACCGATACAGACTATACGCTTGTTGTTTCCGATCATTAAGTTTGAACTATTCCCTCTCGATTAAGCAATGCCCCGAAAGAAAAAAGACCCGCCGCCACTTACACTATCCAAGTTAAATGAACTTTGGGCCGGGGCAGGATTGCCAAGTATATCGAAAAGTCAATTGGACGAACTGCCTTCTGACACTCCCGAACTTCCTACTTATTTGGGACAGTTGCTCGAATGGTTTAAGAAAAATCCTACCAAACGCTCCGAAGAAATGTATTGTTTTATCATGTACGACATCGAAAACAACAAGATACGGCGTACTGTGGCTAAGTATCTCGAACAAAAAGGCTGCTTACGTGTGCAGAAATCGGTATTTTTTGCGAGATTACACCGTAAAATGCACCAAGAAATTGCCGAAACGTTACGAGAAATTCAGCAATGTTACGAAAACGAAGACACCATCATGTTGCTGCCCGTAGGGGAAGATATGCTCAATAGCCTGCTGTGTATTGGCAAAACATTTGAGTTAGAACTTCAAACTTCATCCAAGACTACCTTATTTTTTTGAGGATGCCTTGCAAAGCTCATTATTTAGAGCTTACTTTAGGGAGCCTATGTACCTAAAACTATATTGCATTACCAATAAAATATATGAACTATTCTACATTTAAAAATCTAATGTACTACCAATCAAAGGCTTGCCAAGCCCTGCTCTCAGAAACCATAATCCACCAGAACAAGGATTAAGACTAAAAAGTAAATCTCCGTGAGCATAACCAAATGCTCAGAAACCATAATCCACCAGAACAAGGATTAAGACAAAAAATTGTTATGTTATGGGTTAACACTAACATAGCTCAGAAACCATAATCCACCAGAACAAGGATTAAGACTCAATCAGTTCCAATTGACTGATTTTTTGTCTCAGAAACCATAATCCACCAGAACAAGGATTAAGACTTGACAGGATGTTTCAATATTCGTACATCCTTTTTCCTCAGAAACCATAATCCACCAGAACAAGGATTAAGACAAATACAATCACCCCATTCAAAACGAGATTCAAAATTTGTCTCAGAAACCATAATCCACCAGAACAAGGATTAAGACATTTTACCCCTTCGTTGATAATTCAAAGGTAACTCTCAGAAACCATAATCCACCAGAACAAGGATTAAGACCCCGTTCAATATCAATACCACAGGTTTTTGGGTTTTTAACTCAGAAACCATAATCCACCAGAACAAGGATTAAGACTTTTTAAACATCATCTATCAAATTTAAAATCAATTAACTCAGAAACCATAATCCACCAGAACAAGGATTAAGACGAATAACCATTTGCATTCAAACACAACAAATTGAGAACTCAGAAACCATAATCCACCAGAACAAGGATTAAGACCAATAAAAAGGCTACTTCAATGTTATCAGCACCATCAATCTCAGAAACCATAATCCACCAGAACAAGGATTAAGACATACTTTAAAAACTGAAGAAACAATATTTCTCAACTCAGAAACCATAATCCACCAGAACAAGGATTAAGACAGTTAACTAAAAATAAATAATTAAAATACAATTAACTCAGAAACCATAATCCACCAGAACAAGGATTAAGACAATATTCTTTCATCACTGAACAAAGTTGATATGTCGCTCAGAAACCATAATCCACCAGAACAAGGATTAAGACATCATTTGGAAATATCAAAAACTTAATAAATCAAACTCAGAAACCATAATCCACCAGAACAAGGATTAAGACTAAATCTCCGTGAGCATAACCAAATGTATATGGTCTTAGCTCAGAAACCATAATCCACCAGAACAAGGATTAAGACTTGAAATAATACATTTGTCCGGATTTGGAAGTAAAAACTCAGAAACCATAATCCACCAGAACAAGGATTAAGACATTCCACTCTGAAAATATCACTTCCGGGATTAAAACAACTCAGAAACCATAATCCACCAGAACAAGGATTAAGACAATACGTCTTGATTACTCAAAATAAACCCACATTTCTCAGAAACCATAATCCACCAGAACAAGGATTAAGACCCTTTCATTCGACTGAAGCTTGATTTACCAGAAGTCAACTCAGAAACCATAATCCACCAGAACAAGGATTAAGACAAACTAAATTTTCTTTTTTACCGTTTTCCAATTCCTGACTCAGAAACCATAATCCACCAGAACAAGGATTAAGACCCATTTAACGTATTTCACCATAGATTTAAGTCAAAGATGACTCAGAAACCATAATCCACCAGAACAAGGATTAAGACTTCATCGTTTTCGTAGGCTTTGCCGTCTTCGTACACTCAGAAACCATAATCCACCAGAACAAGGATTAAGACATCATCACCTTTTGCAAAGGTGGCTTCATTTACTTCTCAGAAACCATAATCCACCAGAACAAGGATTAAGACACTTCTTTGCACGCTTTGAAGTCTTCAAATTCTCTCAGAAACCATAATCCACCAGAACAAGGATTAAGACTTGCCGTGGCCCCGATAATGTACGTGCTAGGCTCTCAGAAACCATAATCCACCAGAACAAGGATTAAGACCGAGGTTCTATTGGTCTGCTTTGCCAGTATTTCAGCTACCTCAGAAACCATAATCCACCAGAACAAGGATTAAGACGGCAACAATATGTGCTCTCCGTCATTTTGGACTCAGAAACCATAATCCACCAGAACAAGGATTAAGACATGTGCTCTCCGTCATTTTGGAAATTGTTTTTATAACTCAGAAACCATAATCCACCAGAACAAGGATTAAGACGCAGTTTTAGTTGCAATTAAAGCAGACACAACAAAACTCAGAAACCATAATCCACCAGAACAAGGATTAAGACTGCTGAAACAGTGAAGTTAAAATTAGGGATGCTCAGAAACCATAATCCACCAGAACAAGGATTAAGACTTGAGGATATATGACCTGTGCTGCAATCCCAAATAATCTCAGAAACCATAATCCACCAGAACAAGGATTAAGACCAAACGAAGTTGTCATTTCGTTGATTTTTGATGCTGCTCAGAAACCATAATCCACCAGAACAAGGATTAAGACTTATAACACATTTCTAATAACTTTTCTTTACTTCTCAGAAACCATAATCCACCAGAACAAGGATTAAGACCCAAGCAATAAAGCCGACCATTGAAAATAAATTCAACTCAGAAACCATAATCCACCAGAACAAGGATTAAGACCCTCAACAAACTCCCACTTGGATAACCAAGTTTGCTCAGAAACCATAATCCACCAGAACAAGGATTAAGACTTATCAGGAAGAAGGATGTAAATTAATTCTACATTTATGCTCAGAAACCATAATCCACCAGAACAAGGATTAAGACTTCCCAATTATCATTGGTTTCAAAATCGCCTTCAATCGTGCTCAGAAACCATAATCCACCAGAACAAGGATTAAGACTTTATAAGAGGCCCAAGTGACCTCTTTTATATTGCTCAGAAACCATAATCCACCAGAACAAGGATTAAGACAACTTCAGCTTTTGTTGAAAATTCATTTTGTTTTTTCTCAGAAACCATAATCCACCAGAACAAGGATTAAGACTTTTGCCGCCAATTCAGCGGCCAACTTCAGCTTTTGTTCTCAGAAACCATAATCCACCAGAACAAGGATTAAGACTAATAACTAAGAGAATCTGTAAAGAAAGTATCTCAAAAGCTCAGAAACCATAATCCACCAGAACAAGGATTAAGACAAAATTATTTGGATTTGTTAAATCTCTTATAATCTCAGAAACCATAATCCACCAGAACAAGGATTAAGACAATGAAGCGCTCTATCATATGACTTTCATTTCTCATCTCAGAAACCATAATCCACCAGAACAAGGATTAAGACATATAAAATTACTTTCTCGTTCACCGAAGTAACTCTCAGAAACCATAATCCACCAGAACAAGGATTAAGACTGTTTACCCGGGCCTTTATTACGTTTGGGTCGCTCTCAGAAACCATAATCCACCAGAACAAGGATTAAGACACCACCAAGCAGGCGGCTCTAAGTAATTTTTTCATAGTTCTCAGAAACCATAATCCACCAGAACAAGGATTAAGACCCCGGGACTGTTTACCCGGGCTTTTATTACGTTTCTCAGAAACCATAATCCACCAGAACAAGGATTAAGACCGCTGGTTGCGGTTTGCGAGGGACTCCCGCAACTCGAACTCAGAAACCATAATCCACCAGAACAAGGATTAAGACTCCTTAGAGTCCAACTTGACTACACTATCTAATTCCACTCAGAAACCATAATCCACCAGAACAAGGATTAAGACTGTTAACAAGGTTCTCAAAAGTGTTAAACTCAATTTCTCAGAAACCATAATCCACCAGAACAAGGATTAAGACGGTTAGTGTTAGTACTTGTCATTGTCTTGATAACGGTCTCAGAAACCATAATCCACCAGAACAAGGATTAAGACTGATACATTATGTACCAGAAAAAATATGTATTTTTCACTCAGAAACCATAATCCACCAGAACAAGGATTAAGACTTGATAATAGGCGATATGTCGCCTACAAAAGTGTACCACTCAGAAACCATAATCCACCAGAACAAGGATTAAGACAATTTTAAATGAAATGGCATTAAATGCGTGAGTGTCTCAGAAACCATAATCCACCAGAACAAGGATTAAGACATAGGATTGACAGGATGTTTCAATATTCGTACATCTCAGAAACCATAATCCACCAGAACAAGGATTAAGACATAATGAAACATTTTGACAATATTGCCCTTTTACACTCAGAAACCATAATCCACCAGAACAAGGATTAAGACAAATCAATGGTCTCATCTACAAACCATATTTGGATATGCTCAGAAACCATAATCCACCAGAACAAGGATTAAGACATAGTTGTCGTCCTCCGACGACATTACTTCTTGACCCCTCAGAAACCATAATCCACCAGAACAAGGATTAAGACATTTTGTACCATTCCCACACAGAGTTTTCCATCTTTCTCAGAAACCATAATCCACCAGAACAAGGATTAAGACATCAAGAACACTTTTTAATAATGTTATATTACCTCTCAGAAACCATAATCCACCAGAACAAGGATTAAGACCCTTTCACAAATTCCGCCATGAGACCGAAATCTGTGAACTCAGAAACCATAATCCACCAGAACAAGGATTAAGACTAGCGCAGCGTTTGTTGTTGATATTAACCGTTTCGCTCAGAAACCATAATCCACCAGAACAAGGATTAAGACCCCCAGATATACTAACTTATCGCCTTTTTGGCGGGAAACTCAGAAACCATAATCCACCAGAACAAGGATTAAGACACGAATTTATTTCTCGTGAAGCAGCCGAAACGGCTCTCAGAAACCATAATCCACCAGAACAAGGATTAAGACACATTTATATAAATGTGAATCGTTGAATGAACTACTGGAAGCTCAGAAACCATAATCCACCAGAACAAGGATTAAGACGCACAGCGTTTGGATTTATAAAATTTTATCTAATTGCTCAGAAACCATAATCCACCAGAACAAGGATTAAGACTTAGTGTTAGTACTTGTCATTGTCTTGATAACGGCTCAGAAACCATAATCCACCAGAACAAGGATTAAGACTTACCTTACAAGGCTCTTTGCGGTGGCCTTATCTTACTCAGAAACCATAATCCACCAGAACAAGGATTAAGACTTTTTTGGTAAGGTGTTCACCAACAATTTTTTAATTTCACTCAGAAACCATAATCCACCAGAACAAGGATTAAGACTCAACGTTTTTTAACATCGTTTCATAAGATTCATTTAACTCAGAAACCATAATCCACCAGAACAAGGATTAAGACACGATAACCTTCGTTTGTAAGGATGTCCAACAATTGCTCAGAAACCATAATCCACCAGAACAAGGATTAAGACTACATGGGCTTGTACTTTCGTTGAAATGTAGTTTCTCAGAAACCATAATCCACCAGAACAAGGATTAAGACTCCCACCGGATAGGGATGAGTCACACCCCTGAAAATCAGCTCAGAAACCATAATCCACCAGAACAAGGATTAAGACATAGAAACCCCAGCCACAATGTCCACTTCTATGGTGGCTCAGAAACCATAATCCACCAGAACAAGGATTAAGACTGCAAGTTGTGGGCGTCACTCATACCCGGGGCCGCGTACTCAGAAACCATAATCCACCAGAACAAGGATTAAGACCCACCCATAGTAGTACACACAGATTTTTTCTTTTATTAATCTCAGAAACCATAATCCACCAGAACAAGGATTAAGACGTACAGGAAATGGCCCGTACAAAATAGATATCTCAGAAACCATAATCCACCAGAACAAGGATTAAGACATTAATAATGGACAACAAAGAGCCTTCAAATTTATACCTCAGAAACCATAATCCACCAGAACAAGGATTAAGACTAGGAACACCATCAATAGTTACTTCACCGTTAACTCAGAAACCATAATCCACCAGAACAAGGATTAAGACTCGTACCCGCGATTTGCGTCATCGTCATCGTCTTGTTCTACACTCAGAAACCATAATCCACCAGAACAAGGATTAAGACATTCTTCTAAGGTGTAACATTGTACAGGAAACGGCCCGTCTCAGAAACCATAATCCACCAGAACAAGGATTAAGACTCGCTTTCTTTATCCCACACAAAATAGACTCCGCTTGTCTCAGAAACCATAATCCACCAGAACAAGGATTAAGACTTAGGTCTGGAAGGCAGGGGATTACACCCCGCGACGCTCAGAAACCATAATCCACCAGAACAAGGATTAAGACATCCATGCCATTTTTTTGTAGTATTTAATTACTTCCTCAGAAACCATAATCCACCAGAACAAGGATTAAGACAGATTTGCCGGCGTTCCTCTGCTATTTTTTCTAATTCTCAGAAACCATAATCCACCAGAACAAGGATTAAGACACACACAGATTTTTTCTTTTATTATTTCCGAAATTGCTCAGAAACCATAATCCACCAGAACAAGGATTAAGACAGGTTTATCTCCGTGTCGTGGAGATTCTCGTCTTCTCTCTCAGAAACCATAATCCACCAGAACAAGGATTAAGACGCAGTCAGCAATTTCATAGATAACTTGCTCAATAGAGCTCAGAAACCATAATCCACCAGAACAAGGATTAAGACCGTGGGCTAAATCTACACAATGCGAATGATACCCAAATGCTCAGAAACCATAATCCACCAGAACAAGGATTAAGACAATGTTAGCCCGTGGCTAACAAAAATTGAAATGATCTCAGAAACCATAATCCACCAGAACAAGGATTAAGACATGGTTGACTTTAGGGGCATTGGCAACGTTCTGTAAACTCAGAAACCATAATCCACCAGAACAAGGATTAAGACATTTCCCTACACTTTCCATCAATTTCTGGAGTTTGAACTCAGAAACCATAATCCACCAGAACAAGGATTAAGACTGTAAATAGCGTTGGTAGCAGATTTGCCGGCTCAGAAACCATAATCCACCAGAACAAGGATTAAGACCTGATAACAGATTTGCCTTCGTTCCTCTGCTATTTTTCTCAGAAACCATAATCCACCAGAACAAGGATTAAGACAAATGAGCGAAGTGTGCAAAGTTTTCATTTTTTTTCTCAGAAACCATAATCCACCAGAACAAGGATTAAGACCGAAGACGGCGCTATTCCTTGAATTGATTTTTCTATCTCAGAAACCATAATCCACCAGAACAAGGATTAAGACCATGTGAAACAATTCCTTCATAGGAATTGAGTGTTTCTCAGAAACCATAATCCACCAGAACAAGGATTAAGACTTTAATAACTTGGTTGTGGTACGGATTCCCCTTTTTCTCAGAAACCATAATCCACCAGAACAAGGATTAAGACAAACGTCCCACGTGAAACATTGTTCAATATTTCAACTCAGAAACCATAATCCACCAGAACAAGGATTAAGACTAATTTAATTGCCTCCTCACTATACGAGGAGGTAATTACTCAGAAACCATAATCCACCAGAACAAGGATTAAGACATGCCGCCAATAATTCTTCTGTAATTGTCATTTTTATCTCAGAAACCATAATCCACCAGAACAAGGATTAAGACCCCGTGATGCCGATAGCGCAGCGTTTGTTGTTGTTGTTTTCTCAGAAACCATAATCCACCAGAACAAGGATTAAGACGTAACGCGTTTATGATTGAAAAGTTGTTTTAAATTGCTCAGAAACCATAATCCACCAGAACAAGGATTAAGACTGTTCCAATAGTATCATAAACATCATTCCATGATTTCTCAGAAACCATAATCCACCAGAACAAGGATTAAGACACATCTTTCATGTTAGTAGTCGTTTTAGTTAAATTCTCAGAAACCATAATCCACCAGAACAAGGATTAAGACTAAGTAATCGGCTTCTTCTTGAATCCAAAAGCCTTTTTCTCAGAAACCATAATCCACCAGAACAAGGATTAAGACCTGAAACGTTGAGTTTTTTTGCGACTTCCGTTAAAGTCTCAGAAACCATAATCCACCAGAACAAGGATTAAGACTTTCAAAAGTTTTTACTTTAAGCGTAGTAAAAAGCTCAGAAACCATAATCCACCAGAACAAGGATTAAGACAAGTCATCGTCATCGGGTAGCCATTCCCCAACTCAGAAACCATAATCCACCAGAACAAGGATTAAGACAGGACTGCTTAATATATAAGCCTATACAGGTATTAATCTCAGAAACCATAATCCACCAGAACAAGGATTAAGACTCGTAGTTGACTTATTGCAAGTTGTCGCTATCTCAGAAACCATAATCCACCAGAACAAGGATTAAGACCGTTTTGTTTTACGTCAATAGACGTGCTCATTATCCTCAGAAACCATAATCCACCAGAACAAGGATTAAGACGACTCTTAATTAACTCACGAATAGCTGCCGCGAAGCTCAGAAACCATAATCCACCAGAACAAGGATTAAGACCGGCTTTTTTTTCAGCCGCCAAGTCGGCGGAAATCTCTCAGAAACCATAATCCACCAGAACAAGGATTAAGACAATGGCAATTTGTTCTCATAAACCGGCGCGCCGTTTTCTCAGAAACCATAATCCACCAGAACAAGGATTAAGACAAACAAAAGCGGTTAATAGACCGCTTTTTGTTACTCTCAGAAACCATAATCCACCAGAACAAGGATTAAGACGCGGCGGGAATTGAGTTTATCAGTAATCTTTTTATGATTCTCAGAAACCATAATCCACCAGAACAAGGATTAAGACTGCATCGGTGCAAAACCAACACTTTTGCCAAATTTTCCCTCAGAAACCATAATCCACCAGAACAAGGATTAAGACAACGACAATAAGCAGTTTTGAGACCTGCTTAGGTCTATCTCAGAAACCATAATCCACCAGAACAAGGATTAAGACTTAAAATTGTTTTGCTCTTCGATTGAAAGTGATAAGATCTCAGAAACCATAATCCACCAGAACAAGGATTAAGACGTCAAATTCTTCTGCCTCAATAGTCGTTTCGTTTTGCGTCTCAGAAACCATAATCCACCAGAACAAGGATTAAGACCAATATGGATAAGAAGCATTAGAAAAAGTGGAAAGCTCAGAAACCATAATCCACCAGAACAAGGATTAAGACAGGCAAATCATATTTTAAGTGTTTTACCATCTTTACCTCAGAAACCATAATCCACCAGAACAAGGATTAAGACTATCATATAAATACCTGTTAAGCCTGGTATTCTTTTTCTCAGAAACCATAATCCACCAGAACAAGGATTAAGACCTCCTTTGTAGGAAGACCCGCTATATTTTTTTCTCAGAAACCATAATCCACCAGAACAAGGATTAAGACCTATCAATAAACCCCGATGGGATTATTAACATTAATCTCAGAAACCATAATCCACCAGAACAAGGATTAAGACTTTATTTTCCATTTCAACGGTAAACGGATTTTCCGTCTCAGAAACCATAATCCACCAGAACAAGGATTAAGACTGCCTCCTCACTGTACGAGGAGGCAATTAAATTGCTCAGAAACCATAATCCACCAGAACAAGGATTAAGACTTGCCCGTAATGCCGATAGCGCAGCGTTTGGATTCTCAGAAACCATAATCCACCAGAACAAGGATTAAGACACACACATATTACCTTCATTGGTTAGATACACACAACTCAGAAACCATAATCCACCAGAACAAGGATTAAGACCTGTACGAGGAGGCGATTAAATTGATAATAGGCGATACTCAGAAACCATAATCCACCAGAACAAGGATTAAGACTCCAATGTAAAAAGTTCCTATTTGATTTTGTGACATGGTCTCAGAAACCATAATCCACCAGAACAAGGATTAAGACATAGCAATTTTGTCTAAAATGATACCTGAAGCCGCTCAGAAACCATAATCCACCAGAACAAGGATTAAGACATTTATGTAGTTTTACAAGTGTGCCCCACAAATTAAACCTCAGAAACCATAATCCACCAGAACAAGGATTAAGACAAATAAACAGTGTCATCGCTTGCGTATTTTAAAATCCCTCAGAAACCATAATCCACCAGAACAAGGATTAAGACTTTTGCGGCCGCTTGCATGACTTCTTTGTAGTACGGGCTCAGAAACCATAATCCACCAGAACAAGGATTAAGACTTGAGTTTTTTTTACGTGTTACTCTCACATTTAGTCTCAGAAACCATAATCCACCAGAACAAGGATTAAGACAAGTCTCCTTCTTCTTTCTGCACTAATACCCAATATCTCAGAAACCATAATCCACCAGAACAAGGATTAAGACTAAATTCCGCCATTTTGGCGAAATCCGTGAAATCAAAACTCAGAAACCATAATCCACCAGAACAAGGATTAAGACTAAAACATTATTATTACTATCCACTATATTATAGGCAAACTCAGAAACCATAATCCACCAGAACAAGGATTAAGACACGGTTAACGTGCGTAGTGTAATACCTAACATAAGAAAACTCAGAAACCATAATCCACCAGAACAAGGATTAAGACCAATATATTCATCCTCGGTTATGATTTCATTACTCTCAGAAACCATAATCCACCAGAACAAGGATTAAGACCTAATATAGCGCTGTATTAGATGGTTTTCGTTTCTCATGCTCAGAAACCATAATCCACCAGAACAAGGATTAAGACTTTTAGTTAAGACCCTTTCTTATTTGTAGAAAAACTCAGAAACCATAATCCACCAGAACAAGGATTAAGACTTCACTTGATAATAAGATACTTTTTTCATAACTCAGAAACCATAATCCACCAGAACAAGGATTAAGACCATTACTATTGCGGATACAACACATTTAGGTAAACTCAGAAACCATAATCCACCAGAACAAGGATTAAGACTTTACACCTCAACCGTTGCAACTGGCCTTTAGTAATGTCACTCAGAAACCATAATCCACCAGAACAAGGATTAAGACTATTCCCCATTAATTAAGAGTTTCAAAGACTCTATTCTCAGAAACCATAATCCACCAGAACAAGGATTAAGACTTTTGGTAAGGTGTTTACCAACAATTTTTTAATTTCGGTTGCTCAGAAACCATAATCCACCAGAACAAGGATTAAGACTTTGAAATACGCTCACTATCCCAATATTCAATCTCAGAAACCATAATCCACCAGAACAAGGATTAAGACAAAATTTGTTTTTCCCTATCACCTACCAAACCGAACTCAGAAACCATAATCCACCAGAACAAGGATTAAGACTGCGTTTCTGCAAACGCAAACGCCTCTTTTAAGGAGGCTCAGAAACCATAATCCACCAGAACAAGGATTAAGACTGAACTAACAATGTTACGAAGAATTGAAACCGCGATTCTCAGAAACCATAATCCACCAGAACAAGGATTAAGACCATTTTTCTTGTGACGGTATAATAAATAAAACTCAGAAACCATAATCCACCAGAACAAGGATTAAGACTGCCAGGGTTGGTAAGGTTGTCATGTTATTGGTAAGGTCTCAGAAACCATAATCCACCAGAACAAGGATTAAGACCCATTTGAGTTTTTTTTACGTGTTACTCTCACATTTAGCTCAGAAACCATAATCCACCAGAACAAGGATTAAGACCCGAAAGCATTCCGCTTGACGGGATAACTTGCGACCTCAGAAACCATAATCCACCAGAACAAGGATTAAGACAGTCAATTTCTGGGGTTTGTACGCCCCAAATCGCTGGCCTCAGAAACCATAATCCACCAGAACAAGGATTAAGACCCCTTTGTGACGAAGGCTGTCAAGGTGCCTGCTTTTGTTACTCAGAAACCATAATCCACCAGAACAAGGATTAAGACTCTACGAAGTTATTTTTCAAGTCCTCAAATATCCCTCAGAAACCATAATCCACCAGAACAAGGATTAAGACAAATTGTGATGTTTGAGTGCCCAAAACCTAAAGACTCAGAAACCATAATCCACCAGAACAAGGATTAAGACCCGAAAACTTCATCAGCGTGGAAAATAGTGTTGTGGCTCAGAAACCATAATCCACCAGAACAAGGATTAAGACGTTTAGTATGAATTTTCAAAAGTCATTCCCTCAAAATCTCAGAAACCATAATCCACCAGAACAAGGATTAAGACAATTGTATTTGCAGCCAATAGCGATATTTTTTATGCTCAGAAACCATAATCCACCAGAACAAGGATTAAGACCCTAGGAGAAAGCAGGACTCATAGGGCGATGCAGCCCGACTCAGAAACCATAATCCACCAGAACAAGGATTAAGACCTCCAGTTCGGAGTCATAATAAGAAAAGTATCTCAGAAACCATAATCCACCAGAACAAGGATTAAGACCTTTGATTGCAGCCCAATCTTTAATATAGGTGAATCTCAGAAACCATAATCCACCAGAACAAGGATTAAGACACACACCCATTTACTTCACTAAACGTTGGAGAAAACTCAGAAACCATAATCCACCAGAACAAGGATTAAGACAAACCCGAAAGTAGTCTATTCTTTCGGTTATAATCCACTCAGAAACCATAATCCACCAGAACAAGGATTAAGACTAGGCGCTTGATAACAAGCGGCAGTTTATTTTCCACTCAGAAACCATAATCCACCAGAACAAGGATTAAGACTTCGTAGTCGAAGCGACTGTATAGCCCCGTCTGACCGACACTCAGAAACCATAATCCACCAGAACAAGGATTAAGACCTTCGTAGCTGTAAGACTCCGTTTTGTCCCATGTCGCTCAGAAACCATAATCCACCAGAACAAGGATTAAGACGATTTGGAACTTTTGTATAATCATAAAATTGTACATCTGGCTCAGAAACCATAATCCACCAGAACAAGGATTAAGACGCGAAATCTGAAAACTCAAAAAATTTCGTCGCATTTTCTCAGAAACCATAATCCACCAGAACAAGGATTAAGACTTATGGTATTTATTCGTGTGAAGTAATACGTTCCATCTCAGAAACCATAATCCACCAGAACAAGGATTAAGACGGTATGGAGTTGATAAGTTTACGTTTTAGAATCAATGGCAACTCAGAAACCATAATCCACCAGAACAAGGATTAAGACTCCCCGTTCTTCATTGTTTTTGACCCCAAGACTCAGAAACCATAATCCACCAGAACAAGGATTAAGACATAACATTCTCGTCTAAGAAGATACTTACGTCGGTGGCTCAGAAACCATAATCCACCAGAACAAGGATTAAGACAGCCTCTTCGAGGCTTATGCGCAGGTGTTCGGCCCTCAGAAACCATAATCCACCAGAACAAGGATTAAGACACAACTTCTAATCCTGTGGATTGTGTGACTTTATCTCAGAAACCATAATCCACCAGAACAAGGATTAAGACTCGTCGCAAAATTGAAAGTATTGATTAGGTGTATTTACTCAGAAACCATAATCCACCAGAACAAGGATTAAGACTACAGGAAACGGCCCGTACAAAACAGATATTTTTTGACTCAGAAACCATAATCCACCAGAACAAGGATTAAGACCCGATTTTGTTACGGCTATCAGATAGTTCCTTATTTCACCTCAGAAACCATAATCCACCAGAACAAGGATTAAGACATTCTTTTTTGCTGTGCGGTAGCTTTCATTTTTTTACTCAGAAACCATAATCCACCAGAACAAGGATTAAGACCTGTGGATTGTGTGACTTTATGTAATAAGTCGAATAACTCAGAAACCATAATCCACCAGAACAAGGATTAAGACCCGAAGGGTTTTTTTTACTTGGAAATAAAACCATCTCTCAGAAACCATAATCCACCAGAACAAGGATTAAGACTAATTTTGGGCCGCAATGGCCCGTTTTGCCGCGTCTCAGAAACCATAATCCACCAGAACAAGGATTAAGACTTAGTGTCCACATGAACACTAATTGAAGAAAAATCCTCTCAGAAACCATAATCCACCAGAACAAGGATTAAGACACGGGACCGGGGCACTTGCCGCCAACTCCGCTTTTCTCAGAAACCATAATCCACCAGAACAAGGATTAAGACACTTTCACCAAGTAGTGCCTAACGGTTAGGTCTTTCATCTCAGAAACCATAATCCACCAGAACAAGGATTAAGACCTTAGCTGTTTTAGTAGCTACAAATGCTGTTAACACTCAGAAACCATAATCCACCAGAACAAGGATTAAGACCCTTTGGAGTTGTACCGGAGTTCCCGGCGTTCTTCTCAGAAACCATAATCCACCAGAACAAGGATTAAGACCTTTTCGCTCGGGCCGGTGCTTGATCTGAAAGTTCTCAGAAACCATAATCCACCAGAACAAGGATTAAGACCGTACTGCGCCTTGAACATAGCTTCGCCTTGGGCTACTCAGAAACCATAATCCACCAGAACAAGGATTAAGACCTTTTCTAACCTTAATGAGTAGTCCACAATGTATTCTCAGAAACCATAATCCACCAGAACAAGGATTAAGACCGATTATGATTAGGCCTACCATTATAAGGGCCAACTCAGAAACCATAATCCACCAGAACAAGGATTAAGACATTTTTCCCAACATTCTTCAGGTAAATACCAAATCTCAGAAACCATAATCCACCAGAACAAGGATTAAGACTGCTTTTTTACCATGCAATCGGCAAAGGCACAAACTCTCAGAAACCATAATCCACCAGAACAAGGATTAAGACACTACTACGCGTTCGTTACTTACTTCTTTCCTAATTTCCTCAGAAACCATAATCCACCAGAACAAGGATTAAGACAATGTTATCAGCACCATCAATGGGTTGAATATCTCAGAAACCATAATCCACCAGAACAAGGATTAAGACGGACAACTGTATTCTGACTGATTATGGACAAGAAAAACTCAGAAACCATAATCCACCAGAACAAGGATTAAGACAATTTTTTAACTGCCATTTGGCGATTTGGGAACCAACTCAGAAACCATAATCCACCAGAACAAGGATTAAGACAGTAAACATTTGTTTTCTTTCTCTCTTTTTTATTTTCTCTCAGAAACCATAATCCACCAGAACAAGGATTAAGACATGTTTTGAAATTGCTCGTGCACCAAACCCGCTACTCAGAAACCATAATCCACCAGAACAAGGATTAAGACTCCTCAACGAACTCCCACTTGGATAACCAAGTTTGTTTCTCAGAAACCATAATCCACCAGAACAAGGATTAAGACCACTATCTACTAACCCCAACTACCCACGACTACTCAGAAACCATAATCCACCAGAACAAGGATTAAGACTAACAACAATAAGATTAGAGTGAGAAATAAAAAGGCTCAGAAACCATAATCCACCAGAACAAGGATTAAGACATGAATTTGGATACGTAGGGTTGTGCGTCTTTGGGGCAAACTCAGAAACCATAATCCACCAGAACAAGGATTAAGACCGCGGCTGTTGATTTGCCAGCCGTTTGCGTGTGGCTCAGAAACCATAATCCACCAGAACAAGGATTAAGACTTAACGGTTTCTGTTTGGTTTGAAAAAGTTTGAATATACTCAGAAACCATAATCCACCAGAACAAGGATTAAGACGCTGTAATTTCGGTGATTTGATTTGCGGATGCGTTGAAGCTCAGAAACCATAATCCACCAGAACAAGGATTAAGACTGGATGACCGGTCGGATACCCATCATATTGAAAATACTCAGAAACCATAATCCACCAGAACAAGGATTAAGACGTTGATGACTTCTTTTTTTAGTTCATCAATTTGTTCTCAGAAACCATAATCCACCAGAACAAGGATTAAGACATTTTATACGTTGATATGTAGACCGTAATACTCAGAAACCATAATCCACCAGAACAAGGATTAAGACTACTTTTTACCATAAACGACTCAAATAATTCTTTTTTCTCAGAAACCATAATCCACCAGAACAAGGATTAAGACCCGAAAATGGGCCAAGGTTACTATTGGTGAGCCTATTCTCAGAAACCATAATCCACCAGAACAAGGATTAAGACCCTATTATCTACGTGAAACCACTCCCGGTTTCTCAGAAACCATAATCCACCAGAACAAGGATTAAGACCATTATTTTTTTGATTCACTAATTACCGTATGTAAGACTCAGAAACCATAATCCACCAGAACAAGGATTAAGACTATTACGGGCGTTTACCCGTTTAAAACTTTCAGACTCAGAAACCATAATCCACCAGAACAAGGATTAAGACAGGCGTCAAACCTGCAGTTGAAAAAATTAAATTTTCCATTTTCTCAGAAACCATAATCCACCAGAACAAGGATTAAGACCTTAGAATTGTACGACCTGATAGTTCCCGATATATTACTCAGAAACCATAATCCACCAGAACAAGGATTAAGACCGTCGTAAACGATTTGTGGGATAAAGCCCGCGTCTCAGAAACCATAATCCACCAGAACAAGGATTAAGACTGTTTGCCCGGGACTGTTTACCCGGGCCTTTTTTACGTCTCAGAAACCATAATCCACCAGAACAAGGATTAAGACCCTTCGTTACTTTCACCAAGTAATGACGGGTTTCCCCGTCTCAGAAACCATAATCCACCAGAACAAGGATTAAGACGTACTCCGACCCATCAATTGTTATTGTTATCATAACTCAGAAACCATAATCCACCAGAACAAGGATTAAGACTTAAGGCGGAACACCTTAACCGACTTATGAAGAACCCTCAGAAACCATAATCCACCAGAACAAGGATTAAGACAATCCTGAAACAGCAATTGTGTACGAAGTTCCAATACTCAGAAACCATAATCCACCAGAACAAGGATTAAGACTTTGATAACAAGCGGCAGTTTATTTTCCACAACGCTCAGAAACCATAATCCACCAGAACAAGGATTAAGACAGAAGCCGTTTAATAACAAGGGGTAATTTATTTTCACTCAGAAACCATAATCCACCAGAACAAGGATTAAGACCGTAAAAAACAGGGTATTATTATGACTCATTATCCATAGCTCAGAAACCATAATCCACCAGAACAAGGATTAAGACCTCCTCTTCATTCATTGTTGAAAGATTATATGTGTCTCAGAAACCATAATCCACCAGAACAAGGATTAAGACCCCTTCTCGGGTCCCATAAACGGAATTGGGGTATCTCAGAAACCATAATCCACCAGAACAAGGATTAAGACAATATAAATCATTACTCTCCAGTATTTAATGATGATCTCAGAAACCATAATCCACCAGAACAAGGATTAAGACTTTTCTAATTTGTCTTTTTCCTGCAATGCCTGAAGCTCAGAAACCATAATCCACCAGAACAAGGATTAAGACTTTTTTGCCGCGTCATTCGCGGCTTTTTTTGCACTCAGAAACCATAATCCACCAGAACAAGGATTAAGACATTTCTTCCTCTCGATTGATAAGTTCTTCTTTTGTTTTCTCAGAAACCATAATCCACCAGAACAAGGATTAAGACCGGGATAACTTGCGACGGGCTTGCCCCGTCTTTTGTCTCAGAAACCATAATCCACCAGAACAAGGATTAAGACCAAGGGGAGATGCTTTCACCCATCCTTTATACTCAGAAACCATAATCCACCAGAACAAGGATTAAGACCCCCTTCGTGTCCCGTATAGGGACTGATTTTACTTTAGCTCAGAAACCATAATCCACCAGAACAAGGATTAAGACACTCTTTTTTGAGTACTTTCATTTGAACTTTTGCGCCTCCTCAGAAACCATAATCCACCAGAACAAGGATTAAGACTTACCTTTGAAGATTCCCTACATACTGAGGTATTAGAAACTCAGAAACCATAATCCACCAGAACAAGGATTAAGACCCTGAAGTTTTTTAGCGGCCTCGTTGGCCGCAATACTTCTCAGAAACCATAATCCACCAGAACAAGGATTAAGACGGCCGTACCGGTATATTTGCCCGGGACTGTTTACCCGGGCCTCAGAAACCATAATCCACCAGAACAAGGATTAAGACCGCGGTCAAGGTGCCGCTTTTTGTTACTTTCACCAAGTAACTCAGAAACCATAATCCACCAGAACAAGGATTAAGACCCAATCTGTCTTTTTCTAGCAATGACGCAACCATTGCGTCTCAGAAACCATAATCCACCAGAACAAGGATTAAGACCTTTTTGGTTTAGTTCTATTGAAAATGATTTTCATTTAACTCAGAAACCATAATCCACCAGAACAAGGATTAAGACATGTCGTACTTGGCGTATTCGTCTTCGTCTTCGAGACTCAGAAACCATAATCCACCAGAACAAGGATTAAGACTTTTGTTTTTGTTTACGGTTTTGTTTTGTGACTCAGAAACCATAATCCACCAGAACAAGGATTAAGACACTTCTACCAAATCCTGAGTATCAAAGCTAAGTGTTGACTCAGAAACCATAATCCACCAGAACAAGGATTAAGACTTTTCTAACTTGTCCTTTTGTACCATCCGATTTAGACTCAGAAACCATAATCCACCAGAACAAGGATTAAGACCCAGTGGAAAGGGTTATCGTGCGCGTCTGCGTGAGCGTCTCAGAAACCATAATCCACCAGAACAAGGATTAAGACTAGCTTTCATGTATCTAAGAGGATTTGGTTGCTTTTCTCAGAAACCATAATCCACCAGAACAAGGATTAAGACACCCAGATCAGCGCCCTACTTACCATCCCTGCTCAGAAACCATAATCCACCAGAACAAGGATTAAGACAATTCTTCTCTGCTAATAATGTGACATCCAATTTTCTCAGAAACCATAATCCACCAGAACAAGGATTAAGACTTGATAACGGTTACAATCCACCGTCAAAGTTTAATTTTTCTCAGAAACCATAATCCACCAGAACAAGGATTAAGACCATCAACGGTTTTGAATTTTCACGCAAGAAACTGTTATCTCAGAAACCATAATCCACCAGAACAAGGATTAAGACTTGAGTTGATTTTGTGATTAAAGTCATTGTCTTGATAACGCTCAGAAACCATAATCCACCAGAACAAGGATTAAGACAGATTTCCAAAAGTTGTTTGATTGTTCTTTGTTTAGCTCAGAAACCATAATCCACCAGAACAAGGATTAAGACAATTTGGCCCGTATCAGATGTTTATCATTTCTCAGAAACCATAATCCACCAGAACAAGGATTAAGACAAGGGTTTTAAGTCCTCAAATATACCGTTGCATGGCTCAGAAACCATAATCCACCAGAACAAGGATTAAGACTCAATTATTTTCTAATGTTAACAGATGTTTTAGCTCAGAAACCATAATCCACCAGAACAAGGATTAAGACTTGTTGTATTCTCTTTCCGATCGCGCCCATTCTTTTGCAGCTCAGAAACCATAATCCACCAGAACAAGGATTAAGACTGCCCGTGATGCCGATAGCACAGCGTTAATTTTTATCTCAGAAACCATAATCCACCAGAACAAGGATTAAGACCCACTCCCGGTTTCACTCCTTCAGGAATTACTGACTTATTCTCAGAAACCATAATCCACCAGAACAAGGATTAAGACCTTATTTTGTATTTGAGTGGTGTTACTGACAACTCAGAAACCATAATCCACCAGAACAAGGATTAAGACCACGATAACTAACCCCGTATATCTTACCCAATTCCTTTACTCAGAAACCATAATCCACCAGAACAAGGATTAAGACTAAAATTTAAAACACATGAACAGAAAGTTCGATTTTGACTCAGAAACCATAATCCACCAGAACAAGGATTAAGACTGTACATGGGTTTGTACTTTTGTTAAAACTATTTCGGTAACTCAGAAACCATAATCCACCAGAACAAGGATTAAGACTGAAATTGACTCTAAGTATGCAATTTCAGTTTTTCTCTCAGAAACCATAATCCACCAGAACAAGGATTAAGACTCACTTTCTGTGCCCGGCCCATTGCTTGTTACTTCTCAGAAACCATAATCCACCAGAACAAGGATTAAGACAGTTATTAATCATATTAATAGTGAACTCCCCTTCGTTTTGCTCAGAAACCATAATCCACCAGAACAAGGATTAAGACTTTTCTTGTCAAGTCCCAAAGACTTGAAAAAAGAATCTCAGAAACCATAATCCACCAGAACAAGGATTAAGACATAGCCTGACGATTTAGCGGGTGAAAGGTAAATTGCTCAGAAACCATAATCCACCAGAACAAGGATTAAGACTCAAAAATGTTACTTCCAATGTGGAAACCATTTTCCCACTCAGAAACCATAATCCACCAGAACAAGGATTAAGACCAAATACCCCGCCCGTTTCGTATGCTTTTCTAAATTCTGTCTCAGAAACCATAATCCACCAGAACAAGGATTAAGACTGCTTTTTTACCATACAATCGGCAAACGCACAAACTCTCAGAAACCATAATCCACCAGAACAAGGATTAAGACTGATTGTCAAAGAGACAATAGAATCCTAAGATTCTGTCTCAGAAACCATAATCCACCAGAACAAGGATTAAGACTTATGGACGAGAAAGAACACATACTTTTCTACTCCACTTCTCAGAAACCATAATCCACCAGAACAAGGATTAAGACCCCAACGGTTAAGGTCTTCACTCCCAATTTTATCCCAACTCAGAAACCATAATCCACCAGAACAAGGATTAAGACCTAATGCCGAGTTGAGCACAGCAATTACATTAGGGTTTCTCAGAAACCATAATCCACCAGAACAAGGATTAAGACTATTCACTATTTTCTATTAAAAGTCGTCGTCGTTCACTCAGAAACCATAATCCACCAGAACAAGGATTAAGACATGTACGTAGGACGACCCTCTGAGTCGTCATAGCCCACTCTCAGAAACCATAATCCACCAGAACAAGGATTAAGACATTCAGATATTTTGTTCACCTGAAAATGACCGTGATTCTCAGAAACCATAATCCACCAGAACAAGGATTAAGACTTACTCGTTTGGGCGCAGACCGACTTGCAGTAGAAGGCTCAGAAACCATAATCCACCAGAACAAGGATTAAGACTCTTAGGTGATGTTTTGTTGAAAATGATTTTCATTTCTCAGAAACCATAATCCACCAGAACAAGGATTAAGACGCCTCGACTATAGATTCGTTAAGGCGAAAGACCTTAACCTCAGAAACCATAATCCACCAGAACAAGGATTAAGACTTTTTCAGGTTATGGTATTGGAATGAATTCTCAGAAACCATAATCCACCAGAACAAGGATTAAGACTGGCCTATTACGGCCTTATTATCAACGTCAGTTCCCACCTCAGAAACCATAATCCACCAGAACAAGGATTAAGACAGTACTATTTCTGTGTCATAGTACGTGTCGTCTTCCGACTCAGAAACCATAATCCACCAGAACAAGGATTAAGACGGTTTCCCAAGTCCATGTACGACAGAGATTGGTTTTCTCAGAAACCATAATCCACCAGAACAAGGATTAAGACCCGTTGCACGGACGACCTAAGTCGTCCTTATCGTTGGCTCAGAAACCATAATCCACCAGAACAAGGATTAAGACGCTTCACAAGTGCGGGACAACACCGCAGGAAACTTACCTCTCAGAAACCATAATCCACCAGAACAAGGATTAAGACGGAATTACTGACTTATTTAAAGTGTGTGTCAGTTACTCAGAAACCATAATCCACCAGAACAAGGATTAAGACACTGTAATTTCTTCTTCTTCTTCGTCGTAGCTGCATACTCAGAAACCATAATCCACCAGAACAAGGATTAAGACTTTCGTTTGCAGGTTCTTGCGTTGGTTGTGTTTCTCAGAAACCATAATCCACCAGAACAAGGATTAAGACGCCGATAACATCCCGCTTGACGGGATAACTTGTGACGGCTCAGAAACCATAATCCACCAGAACAAGGATTAAGACGGGTAAAATTTTGAATTGTAGTCATAATATTCTCAGAAACCATAATCCACCAGAACAAGGATTAAGACAAAGTAACACAAAAGACCCACGACGATGATTAAGATTAACTCAGAAACCATAATCCACCTGTAACTCTTTGACTTTTAAACGGTGCGACGATTCGCAAATTGTCATGATACTTTCCAACAAAAACAGGTTTTTGCAGCTGAGATTCTATAGGAAGAGTTTCCGACTTATCAGCACTAATCTCCT
>Ga0247843_1000673_pt1 | contig 78685 bp, 78 predicted proteins | sample LaCruzMarch2017__FD_192420 | JGI IMG/M metagenome (GOLD analysis project Ga0247843, IMG submission 192420) | Freshwater microbial communities from meromictic Lake La Cruz, Castile-La Mancha, Spain - LaCruzMarch2017_8m | ecosystem: Environmental > Aquatic > Freshwater > Lake | place: Spain... | reverse complement strand
ACCATGAAGTTATCCAGCTTCACATTGCCCCTCTGAACCGGCAAAAGTGGCTCAATGAGAGCAAACTGTTCGCGAGTTATTTCCACAGCAATATTATACCTTGCATAGTGTTAACACGCCCTAATTACGCGGCGTTTTAGGTTCGGATCGGGCGATTGGGGCTGGCGAGAAAACTTAGCTTTTTGACCTCTCGCCAATGAGGAGGAACGCAAATTTTTGGTTTGGACACGGGAGGAACGTGATGCTCACACTTCTAAAGGAAGGAGCGGACGGAAATGTCAACCATCGATTTTCATGGTTCCCAACGCAGCAGGTTCATTGTTTTGAGATGGCGTTGCCCCTAAGCTGACTTTAGCGAGAAGGTGAAAAACATACCGATGTCGGTTGCCTTGGACCGGAAACACAGAATTTCCTAAAATTTTCAAAAAAGTACAAACTCTTAACATACTTTTCGACCCAACCTGTCTTATACTTCCGCTAGGCGAGAGCCGATTGGGCCAGATTTGAACAACATCGCAAAATTGGCGGTTGCAATTTCCGGCTGGGCGCTATTGAGTTCCGCGTTCGGTCAACATCCGTGGAATGCTGGTTTCACCAACTCGTCGGTGTTGACGATTGCTGGCACGGAACGGAAGTCTTCTGCTGCTTATGGCTCGCTTGGGGACACCGGCGGGCACACGTACACGGTTCAAACAAGAGCGACGCCTGGCGGTTGGATTTCAGATCGACCAAACGATCCGGAGCCACACGTCACCGGCCAAGGGACGCCTAATGTTTGGGTGCACACAGGCAACTTTTACTTCTATAAGGGGGAGAACGGAGCTTACACAAATCCGGTTTGGGGTCAGTCACCGGCAGATACCAACCATCGTTCGGATTTAGGACTTCCAGGCAGTGGAAATCCAATTGTGGACGACCGAAATATCGAGTTTGAACACTTCTATTCCCCGGACGACACGCTTCAAGTGAATGACGACCTTGCGGCATACGTGGCTGGCGATGTACTGCCTCGAAAGGTTGAAGTGCGCCGAATCCACATCCCCTCCCCGTTCAGAGGACTTGAAAATTGGGTTCCGGATTTGGTGAGTATCAGCAGTGGCAGCACCGCTATCCCTTCCATATCGAAAGAAATAACCGCCGTAACAGACTATTTCCCGCAGATTCGAAGCGCGGCGAGCACGGCTCTTCCGGCAAGTGAACTTTTCACGCTGGTGGTTTCGAAGCGTAGTTATCATATTTTCGTTCGTTCCTACGATGTCGGGCATTGGGAGTACCCGGCAATGGGCGACCCATCCTGGGTTGACACTGGCCGCATCTATCTGTTCGAATACAAGCAGGACCACTTTCACGAGAAGTTTCCGTATCAGATTCGGAAGGATCTGTCCGGAGCGCAGAGCGTGGACTCGCGTCGGACTTACGGGCAACCGGATGTTGCGGGGCAGTTCCCGGCGGTTGACCCCAATGCGCCAGCGAGAAACATCACGTTCAAAGACTGGATTTACCGGGGTGGACTTTTCGTCGGGCAGATGAATCCGGACAGCAACGACCTTAGCGGCGCAGCGCGGATTCAGATCTATCCAGGTGAAGGGCCGAACTCGAATACCGAGATCGCAACGCTGTCGTTGTTGCACCTTGGATCTGCACCTGGGACTTGGCCAGAATTTGCGACTTTGACTTCCATTGTCGGTTCAAATGACGTGAATCTAAATGTCCCGTTGACTCAGCTGACTTGGGCAAATAAATGGTCCACCGTGATTAGAAGTGTCGAACTGCTGCTAGATGGGGCAACGCCAAACGACGATTACGTAAACTGGCCCGCATCTATCTTGCCTTCGTCACCGCGGATGATTGTCAAGCACAAGGACGAGGACTTGGACGAACCCCCCGCTGCTTCTGGTTGGCATTACTTCGCTTCCGCAGCACGCCTAACGGGCGAAACGTCTTATCCGTTGATCGACGGACATCCTCGGATTTGGTACGTCGACCGACAGACGCCAGTGCGGTGGGTGCAGCCTTGAGGAAGGGACTTTGGGTCGGCATCGGACTCGTTTTCGTCGGTACGGGTGTAAGTTATGTTGCATTCACTCAGAAGAATGCTAGAACTCCCAGCGATACCGGAAGTACAGCAACGCAAGTAGCGGCATTTATCAAGGAGAACGAAAGCAGTTCTAACCCGACGGTGCAGAACTCCGTAACTAAGGCTCGGATTCAGCTGGCCTATAAGGCGAGTGAGAACCAGGATTTCAAGCTGGCGAGAAACATTCTCGTGACCGCGGCGAAGTCGCACAAGGGGTCGGATGTGATCAATCCGGACTACGGTTCGCTTTCTGACCAAGCTCGTTATCAGGCAGCAGTTTGCTTGGTAGCGGAAGGGAAAAAGGAACAAGCCCAGGCCGAGTTTCGCAAGATTATTAAGGACCATCCGAAAAGTCCGATCGTTCACGCGGCGTTCAAGCGGTTGGTTCGATTGAACAATGGTACGGTTGATCCGCAAGACCAGAATCTGTTGGAACGAGCGATCAAAGTTCAGGAAGAAACGATTAAATTTGAACTCTCGGTCTGCGGCCCGAAGTCCATCGCTTACCTACTTCCGTTACTAGGCAGGACAAAGGTTGACTATCACCAGATCGCCAAGAAATGCGGCACAACTAATGATGGAACAACGATCGAAGCGATGCGAAAGGCCCTGGCTGACTACGGCATTAGTTCCTATGCCTACCGCGTGAGCCGCAAGGATCTACCGAAGATTCAGCTGCCAGCAATTTGGCTTAGTGGCCAGCACTACGTGACCTTAAAGTCGATCTCCGGTGATTCGGCGGTCGTCTACGATTCACTTATTGGAGGGGAGCGGGAAGCTGCCTTACCTCCGGTCGATGACCTCAATTTTTCCGCAAACGTGATTGTTTTCAAACCAGTTGGTGTACTTTGAAAAAAGCAAGAAAATTCGCCGCCAGTTCAGTAGTCCGATCAATCGCCGTGATTGCGGTGCTGAATTTGTCGATACCGACGGGAGCTATTGCGACCGTTGGAAAGCCGATTGCCGATAACTGGCGAGAAACCGAGGCTGCTCGTACGCAGGCAGAGGCTAGAAAACAGGTCAAAGATGAGGCGGCAAAGGCAAAGAACTCGACCCGGCCGCTGACGGCAACCGAACAGCGTTCCTTCAAGGGAATGAGCGGACGGAATCCTTACTTGGCAGGGCAAAACAAGTGGGATATCGTGCACAAGGGGGTCAATCTGATGACGGGGAACTACACCATCTCCGCAACGGATCTTTCCTTTGAAGGTGGGTACGGAATTCCGGTTAATGTGACGCGCTCCTACTCGATGCACAGCATGGACGAGGGCCCATTTGGAATGGGATGGACGCTCTCGGCAGACGTTCGCTCAACCGCCGGTGGCTTGCTGAAATCTTCGGGTGCACCCGTTCGGTCGGTACCAGTGACGTTCAAAGAGCGACCAAGTGCTCAGCTTAATGATCCGAATGCGGTTTCGGCCAACGGTAAAGTTGCGGCGGATCCTCCCGTTGCCGTGATCGCTACGGATGCCGGTGGACAGGAAGAAACTATTCAAAAGGATGTTGATGGCGTGCTGTCAACACCACCTTGGGATAAGAACGTTATCGACACTGAGTACGAGTGGGTTACTCTGGGCACGGATCGATATCAAGTCGCCCTGCGTAATACCCTCACGACGGCGGATGGCACGGTTTACGTCTACGAGAAGAAGGGCTACTACACTAACGGCACCCGACCTTGGAACAATTCGTCAGCTACGCCTGAAGCAGCGAACGTTCTGAAAGTCACATCTGCGACTGACCGGCAAGGGAATGTCACGACCTATGGCTATGGCACGACGGACGTTACCTTCCAAAAGGCAAACGGGCAGGTAACCGAAAAGCCACTGACATCGGTTTACATGCCGAACGGCCGCACGTTGCTGTTCAACTGGACCGAAAATCGGATTACCCAAGTGTCGGACAAAGAAAGTTTGAGCGATACCGAATTCAGAACGGTTAATTACGGCTACACCAACGGAAATCTGACCTCCGTCACGACGCCTGCAGGCTTTACGACTACTTACGGTTACGGAACGTTTAACGGGGTCGTCACCTCAATCACCGACTCTCGAGGCTTTACCACCAACATTTCGGTGGTTGATGGAGGATGGGGGCGAATGCCTAGCGGGGTGAGTGTCGATGCCTTATGGGTCGACAAAATCACCTTCCCGAACGGCGCAGAGACGCGCATTTCTGGGTTACCGCGGGTCAACGGGGTCAACGTTGTGTCTGAGTGGGTTAAAGGTACCCAGATCCACAAGTTTGGATATGTGGCGAACTACACAACCTTGGACCAAATTCCCGTGTGTCGAGTTGCGATTCCGCGCGAATTCCACGACGCGGCAGGTGACTACACCGAGAACTTTTACAACCGATTCTCGCAAGATCTCATCTCAAGCATTTCTCGGCGCTATGGGATCACGCGGCCCATCAACGATTTGTCTGGAACGCGATTGCTGGACACGAATACCCTCGTACCGTTCGCAGTGAGAACTGATACAACGTACAACTTCATGGGGAATCCGCTGACTAAAGTTGTCAGTGAGTACACCGGCAATGCTGCTAGCGGGTCGACGAATCGAACTGGTCAGAAAACGGTCGAGTACGCGTACTGGGGGCAGGACAAGTACTGGCAGGAGAAAGCGGTTAGAGACGTTGACGCTAATCTGTTTACTTTCAGCGATTACTATTCCTCAACGGCTGCTGGTGGGTTGAAAGGACAGACGTATCGGGTTTACGATGCAAAGTATGCTCAGTACAACGTATCGTCGAATTCTCTGAGCACTTGGCGGTCCACCATTCTGCCGACCGATGCATCGAAGTACTCGGCAGAGTTCACTTACGACACTCTAGGTAGATTAACCCTTGTAAAGAAGCTTCAGTCGGCCACGACCAATCCGTACACGTACGTTTCAACCTCGACGAACTATGGATCAAACGGCTCGCCTGGTTGGGGACAGCCACAGTCGGTAACGGAAGATTACGGTGGCCCAAACGCACGCACGACTACGACTTTGGAATATACGGGCTGGGGCAAACCGCGGAAGGTGCAGGATGCTAAGGGCAATGAGTTCTTTACGGATTTTGATCGGGATGGCAGGGTTCTTTCGGTGCAACAAACGGCGGGCACAGGGTCGCCAAGGGCGCTGTTAGCCTACAGCTACGGCAGTGCCGGTGTTTTGAACGGGATGCCCACTCAGGTGGTAGACGGTCTTTCCGGTATAGCACAAAGTATCCAGTACTTCCCTTATGCGGGGACAAACGATGGCTCTGATGCCTACTACTATGCTCTCGCGAGTGCGGGGCAAGTTCAATCGGTAACCCAGACGCGCGGTACAGCGCCTAACCAGGACACTTACACAACGGCATACACCTACACCTTTGCAGGCGACCGTAGGACAGCAGAATACACCTCCTTCCTCGGCACGAATGCGAAGTGGGAGTACAGCGATTACGTTTCGGTGGGCGATCTCACCAGCCCAAGTCGTGCATTCCAAACGTTACGCAAGGTTAACCCGGATGACTCGACGGCGGAAGTATTCCACTACGGGTACGACGCTTTGGGACGGCTCTGTAACGCGGCGTTTGCACAAACACCGCAGCTGACCAATGGGGTTGCGGACTGGAGCAAGCTGCCGTCGATAAGGGCGCGAACTTATAACGAGTTTGACTCTGGCGGTCGACTCGTTCGGACCGAAACTTATAAAGACACCCTTTCTGGCAGTGGAACGACCTACACCAGCACGCCGATCATCGGCAACGAGTACGGCTACGAGCTGACGGGAGCAAACCGAGGTTTGCGAACGAGCTCAAGCAGCAAGATCGGCAACGGAAGCGGTTGGCAGACTGAGTGGACGGAGACTTATGGCTATGAGGCGCAGCGGGACTATCTGACTTCGTTCTCGACGACAGATGGAGCATCGAGCCCGAACCAGACTTGGAGCTATGATGCGGCGGGGAACCGGTCGGGGGCGACTTATGACTCGCTGAATCGGATGACGGCTCGGAGCACGATCAGTTATACGAACGACGTACTCGGTAATCGGACGAGCAGAACCTACAACGGCGTGACCGTCAACTATGCTTGGGACGTGCTCAACCGGATGACACAGCACACGCTGACGAGCGGTGCGGTTGTTTCCTATGAGTATCGTGCGGATGGGATGAGGACTCGGAAGTTGGCGGTAGGGACCGGGCAGCAGGAGATTCTGTATTTACATGACGGCCAGAATTCGATTGAGGAGGCTACTTTCTCAAACGGTCCCACTCGAGGTGCGTACACGGAGATCGTTCGGAACGGGATTGGGGCGCGAGGGATCGATTATGTGGAGGTCTTTAAGACCGGATCGGCGACTTCGGTACGGTTTCCGGTCTACGATGGCCATGGCAATATGACGGCATGTCTGTTGCGTGATGGTGCGGGTGGGTTTACTTTGACCTCTCGCCGGGCGTATGACCCTTGGGGGGCGATGCGGCAATGGGGGACTCATCCCAGCGGATCTTCGGCTTACCAAGGCGCGCCTTCTTCCCGTTACGTGGGTTCGTTGGGACACCAACAGGATGACGACTCGGGCCTTTACTACATGCGAGCGAGGTACTACGAGCCAGGTTCTGGTCGGTTTATCAGCGAGGATCCGGCCAGAGATGGGTTGAATTGGTTTGCTTACTGTAATAACGATCCGGTTCTAAACGTCGATGCGACAGGCAAACATTGGGAAAAGATAGTCGACGGGTTTAAGTTTTTGTTTCACGACAAAGGAGGAGGTCATCTTCACATTTATGACAGTAAGGGCGAAGAACTCTTCTCGAGGCGGCTCAGCGGTGGTGCGTGGCACGGTGACGGCGGAAAGTTTCCTCAGGAAGTGCTTGAGGCACTAATAAAGGCAGTGAAAGCTGGTAATAATGGAGCCCTACGCGTAATTCAGAGGTTTGCTAGCGGAGGATACGGAATTGGGAAAAAAGTGCTAAGAGCGCTAAAGGCAGCCGCTGGCATTACAGGACTAGTAATCTATGCGTACACTTCAATCGACGCTTATGCCCAGTTTGATCCGGCAGGCTTTGCCGATATCATTGCAACGATAGGAGGCTTCGATTGAAGCCTGACTATGAAGAGTTTATTAGGCAAGCCTATTCGGATGCGGAGATGGTTACGATCGAGCGGCCTGCAACTGTACGACTCGGCATTCACCTTCCAGATGTGACCGCGATTAGCGACGAATTTGGTAAGAAGATTGCGGCAGAAATTCTAAGCGATTGCCCGCCGAGGCGAGCTCGCATCCGCCCATTTCGGGTCATGCGTTGCGCAATTACGAAAGAGAATTTTCGTAGGACCTACCTTGAATCCTCTTTGCCAATCTCAGATCAAGATAAACAATACTGGCATAGCACTTTCGATATTTCGGGATACTCTGATGACAAGCCAGTGCTAGGAGTTTCATATGCGGAGGCCATTACATTTTGTTCCCTTCTTGGCGGTCGTTTGCTTCGAGAAGAAGAATTTGAGTTTTTGCTCAGGGGGCGTCACCGCCGCAGTTTTCTTGGGCATCAAGCTAGTCGAAGCCTTACTCAAGGGACCGTGAAGGAAATTTTGCCGGAAGTGATTCCTGTTGATTCCCCAGATCTAGCATGCAGCTCTCAAGGTGTAAAAGGACTATGGGGAAATGTCCGTGAACTCGTGCAAGGAGCTTATGGTCCGGATTATTGGCTCAGAGGCCCTGTCATCAAACCTCTGGGACGTCGGGACAAAATCCTCTATTCGGGCCTGCGAATTGAGATGAATGAGGACTATCTATCCGGAGCGATGGTCGGGATGCGCTGCCATAACTTAGAGCCAGCCGGGTTTAGAGTGGCCTTCGACTTGTGAGCAGGCTTGTTAGGACGCTTAATATTTCTAATCGTTAGGATTCAATTTGCATTAAGTCCGGTGGCGGCATTAAGTTCAGCGGCAAGTGGCCCTTCCTGGCCATTCGGACGACCGTCCGAAATTTGGCTGGTCGCGTCCTCATCCCCAGTCCCCTTCTTCATCGGAATGGAGAAGGGGCTCAAACCGATTTCCCTACACATTGGTCACGGTCCAGGATCGACGAAATGGCCAGCTGGGATCGAGGAAGTTGCTACCCGATCAAGTAGTGTTCTATCCGATGAGCGAGGTTGAGCACATTGGGCCATACCGCACACGACTATTTGGGCACCTATTGGCTACTGCAGAAGCATCGTTCGTGGACGGGGAGGAGAGAATGGACGTCCACGTTACCTATCAAGGCAGGGCGGCCTTCGGGTCGATTTTGCTCCATCATCGGACGGAGCCAGTGAGTGAAGCCGAGTTTGAGCAGATGGTCGAGGTGCTCGTTTTAGAGCGTCGGCGGGAATTGCTTAAGTTCCTTGCAAGTTGCCTCGAGGGAGAGGGCAGTCAATGATCCGTAGCGGCGGTGTAGGTTTCGGCTTGGCGGGTCCTCATCCCCCGACCCCTTCTCCATCGGAATGGAGAAGGGGCTCACACGGTTTTTCGTGTACGATGCCTGCGGAGCATGGCGGCATGTTTGTTGCGTGAAGATTCGTGCCGGACGGTTTGATTTTGCGGATGCCTTTAGCGCGGGAATGAATGATGGATTGGGTGCTTAATCCGAGCGTCGTGGACCTGAGAGCCGTTGGTGTCTATGATTCGGGCGATTGGACCCAGGCATGGATTGGTAGGGCGTCCGTTGACGGAGTTCAGTGGGACGATTCGGCTATCGATGAAATGCGCGATCTGATCGGCCGTCTTTTGGATCGGTTAGGGCCCGCGCTGTGTTTGCGGGTTGTTGTTCCTGGATTAGATAACGTGCCCGTTGGTTTCCCAAACGATTCGGGTGACGTCTTTTGCGCGGATTGGGTTCAAGATGAATCTGAGCTTTGGTTGCCTAGAAGCGCGGCTTCGGACGTCGGGTATTTTCAAATCTGCTTTGGTTTAGAATTCCAAGCTATTCGTGATGACCTAGGAACTGCTTCGTGGATTTCGGCAGGTTCAGATTTGGCACAAGCTTGTGCGAACGAAGTGCAATCCGGGCGGGTTTTTCGTTTGGGCTCGACTTCGTTAAGAGTGTCTGGAGCAATGGACGGAACAGGTGGCGAATTTTTGTGTTTTGCGGCATCGGAAAGCGCGGGCTCTGCTTTCGAAAGTTGTATCAGCCGGTGAACAACTGCTGTCGAACAGATCTTTATAGTGAGCGATTTCTTGTTAGGATAAGAATTGCAGTGAGGAGACATATACTAGGGACCAACTTATGAGTACGAGCTTGAAGCTCAAAAAGCTATTCTCGGACAGAGGGCCGACCATCACCTTTAAAGTTGAGGGTGTAGAGATCAGCGTCTGTTGGACTGAGCACGGGAAAACCGAATGCCTCAAGTACGAGCTGGGTTCGAGCGGCGCTTACGCTCTGACGAGGATTGCGGAGGCGGTTATCGATGCTACCAATGCCGACTGGCAAGACGCCTGGCCAGTAGCATACAAGGATTCCGTGTGTCTTCAAGCTGGTCTCCGAGATTTCGTGTGGACCATCCGGATCTGTAAGCTTCCCGATTCCTTACATATTAACGTCTCAATGGAGAAAGACCGGGTGTTGACCGGCTATGCGTTGAAAGATGATCTAAGAGCGTTCGCGACGGAGCTTCTTGCCGCGGCTAGTTTAGAGGGTCGGAAACCTGAGAGACATGATACAGTGAAGAGAGTTGTCTGCAGCATTGAGGAACTTTTGTACGGTTATAAAATCACTCCGCGCGACGGGGTGGTTTTTGAGCAGATTTTCGAAGGTGACAAGTTATTGGAACGCTTGTTGACGCAGCCGTGGGATTTAGCCATCGTGGCCGCAATGATGCCAATGAAGGATGGCTATGAAGTTTGCTGCAAGTGTGAGAGTAAGGGACGCCCGGTGGTGCTGGCCATTCCCGGTCCGGTCATGCCGACGTTTAGCGCAGTGGAAGCCGGGCTGCCAGATGTTGTGGTGGTGGAGCTTCCTCGACAAAGTGACGTTGTGGACACCATGATTGCCATCCTTTGAGATCAATTCAGCCTCTCGTAGGTCCCTGAGTCTTGGGTTGTGCTCGTGATAGACTGGACGTCATCAGGACGAAAGGATGATGAAATTGCCCGTTTCTGAACGCACGCGCGTTGTCGGAGGGTTGGTGCTCTTGGTTTGCTGGATCAGCTCCCGGGTTCTTGAAGGCTCAAGCCTGCAGATTGATACCGTCTTGATTGCGTCGACGGTAGCGATGTTGGCGTCAACGAGTCCGTCGGTTGGAAATATACGGAACAAGCTCTTAACAATCACGGCAATCGTGGGTACTGCCGTTTGCCTTGCAATATCGATTAAGGAAAACGCGCCGAAGGGTTGGACTCAAATCCTGCCACCGGTCCAGCAAGCCGCGTACCTTGCGGGATGTATGTTGGTATTCGCATGGAAAGTACGAGAATCAAGTGAGCTGATTTGAGTTGGCTCCGACGAAAGCGTACGACCTTGGAGGGTAAAGCGAGGTGGTAGTTATACAGACTGGTCCTGGTTTTGAACTTAACAACCAAAAAACTGCCCGCACTTATTTGACTTTAGGCAATTGCGATTCCCTTAGCCACATGGAAATTGGTTGGGTGGAGTGGTTTGCCGCGGACTTTGGGGACCTTCTTCTTGACCAGGTGCGCTTTACCCGTTGCGATTTAACTTCTGCAGACTTTTCTCGTTGTACTCTGAAGGATGTCGTTTTCTTTGAATGCACGTTGATTGGGGTTCGCTTTCCGGAAGAGACGGGAAGTAATTGGGAATGTATTGATTGCCATGATTCCCTCAAGACCGTTTCGCCTTGGACAGAGCCGGTTGGTCCACCTTGGGGTAGGTAGCTTCGGTTCCGACGTTGCGTAAGCATGGTGATGGCCGGATTTGTTCCGTCGTTTGGATCTTTTTTTGGAATTTGACTCCGCAAAGTAACCGGAGTTGCCTTACAATGATTGCGTGGTCGGTAGTTTCTGTTCGCGCGGGGGTCGCTTTGCTCCGCGGAATTTTTCGGGTCGGGTTGGCTCTGCAGGGGTTTTCAACCCCTGGCTACCCTCTTTGACCCCTGCCGGGGTCCGGGCTGGGACGAGTTCGGAGACGATGACTTATAACGCGGGGTCGCGGTTGGTGACTTCGGTTGAGGGGGCGGTGGTTTCTACTTACACCTTCGATGCCAACGGGAACCAGACGGCGGTGAATGCGGGTGGGTCTCGGACTACGTATGCTTATGACTATGAGAACCGGATGCGCACCGCGATTGATCCGGGCGGGGCTCGGTCTACGATGGCATATTGGGCCGACGGCTTGCGGCGGTTCCTTGAGGTTGGGGGTACGCGGACGACTTTCGTTTGGGACGGTAGCGACTATCTGCAATCCCGAACGCCGAGCGAGGTGACTACCTTTAGTACCGTCGACGCGCAAATATTGGATTCTGAGACAGGCGGCAGTGAGTCGCTGCTGGTGCCGGATCCGCTGGGTTCGGTGGTCAAGGTTCTGGATTCTAGCGGTAACCAGGTCTACGAAGCTGGTTATTGGCCATATGGCGATATTCGGACTTCGGTTGGAGTCAACGATACATCTTGGGGCTATGTGGGTACTTGGGGCTATCACTTCGATACTTCGCGGCGGCTGTACGTCCGGGCGCGAGTGTTGGATCCGGTTACAGGAAGGTGGTATTCGGTAGATCCGCTGTGGCCGCAAGAGCGGTGTTACTCATATGCTGACTTATTGCCCTGTCAAATGACGGACTTAAATGGTCTGTCTCCTGGGTCAGATTTAAGAAATTGCATAAACGCTTGGACCGCATTAGGAGGCAGTGCAAGATCGGCCTGCCTCCATTGCAAGGCAGCACAGGGTTACAAGGGAGGATTCAGTTGCGATTGTTTATCGGATTCAGGCCTAAGTGTCCCACTGTGGGTACCGCCACCTGGCCCAATTATTCCACCCGGCCCGAATCCGATAGATGATTTGAATGACTGTGCTAAGAAGTGTCAAGGTAAGAGAGGAAAAGCGTTGGCTAACTGCATATCGAAGTGCATGGGAGGTAAGGAGCGTGATCGTGATCTAGACGAACTGTTCTGCATATATTCCCCGGCGAGCTGTCCAAACGGAGAACCTCCGAAGTGCGAGAAAGATAGCATTCCGGCCGATAAGCAGAATTGCTGTGACCTTGACTACTTTAAGTGCTTGGCGACTACGAAGCCCTTTGCGTGGAGTAAGTGTTTAGCCTAGAGAAATAAGAGCTACATCAACTCTGTATCAGGTGGAAAACGATGAAACGAATTGCAACAGTAACTGTATTCATAATGAGTGCCGCTTCGATGGCACTTGCTCAGACGGGCACTTCTTCTGCCCAGCGATCTTTTAGGCTGCATCGTTCAGAGGTGGTAGCGCTGAAGCTGGAGGGAAGTAAGGCTAGTTCAGCGCGTCGCACCGAAATTCTGCAACGACTGTTGAGCATTGCAATTCAAGATGTTGACAAGTTGCGCAACTTAAAAATCTTGAACAATGCGAACGAAAACGATCTCGCTACGGCATACTTTGCACTCCAGCCGGTTGTTTTAGAATCAATTGAAGCAGTTTCGGTGCTGGATAATCGTACGATCCGTATTGCCTATCATGCTGTGCGTGCACAGCGAATCCTAGGGGTTGAGTCAGCAACTTCGGAACCGAAAAATTACACGAAGCCTGAGATTATTGCTTGGGCGAGGGCACTACAAAAGGTACTGCCAGATATCCGGCAAGAGCTGGTTAAGGGCAGTGAAGCGCTTAAGAAAAGTTCGTAGATCCGGAGTGATCGGTGCAACCGTTTGAAGTTGGACGCAGGATCGCGTGATACGATTCTCTCGATTGTTTCGATAGTCCGTGCCCAAGCGTTTGCGTCGTCGTCGATGCAGTTTGTGGCTGGGAAGTTCCTGATCCTTTGCCCGGTCTTCATCGGAATCTAGAGGGGTTTAAAGGGCTAGGCGAACTCACTTGAGACAATTGAGCTACTGAGTGGGCATCTTTCGACTAGTCCCTGCGATCCGTCCGGTACGTCTCAATCAGCCCGAGGGCGTCTGCTCGCTATTGCCAGCGGTGAATTTCTACGGCTTTCTCTGCGAGCTGCTAATAGACTTAAAAGAAGGTCTGCAGTTCTTTCAGCGTGCGGTCACTAAGTTGCTGTTTGGCGCATCCTCATCCCCTAGCTGCATTGTTCAGGTTTGTTCGGAAGTTCGGGAGTTCGGGTTCGTCAGGGAGGCGGCTTGAATGGCTTTGTGTGGCGTTCAATTGCTGCAGGAATGACTCTCGCCATGGTTTTTTGCTTAGACGAAAACTTCGGCTAGTCGGCTCTCTTCCCCCAACCCCTTCTCTCGCTGGGGGCGAAAGAAGGGGGCTCGCGACGCTAACGGGCCCTTTCGAAGGAGAGAGTGGTGGTCATCGATTGGTGGCCGCGGGGTGGGATGGTTTCTAGGGGGGCGGTGACTTCTAGTTCGGCGTAGCGGGGGGAGTTACTGAGGAAGACCTGCTGGGCTTTGCCGTTGTCGGCGTAGGTTGCTTGGGGGTTGTAGGGGTGGGTTAGGCGAAGCCAGAAGTTGCCGATTTTGGCCCGGAGGTAGCCGGCCCTGGTGGCCATGCCGTACTTTTGGGAAGTGGCGAAGTTTGGGGAAATGGCGATTTCGTTGGCGTCGCGATAGATGCGTGTCGCGCCTTGGGTGGTCCAGGGATAGGCTGCCCAGCCAGCGGGAAAGAGGGCCGACGGCTCGTAGGCAAAGCGAATCTCCCTTGGTCCGGGAATCTGGGTGATCTGCCAGATGGCGGCGCGGACCGGGTCGTGGCCAAAGTTTTCCATCCGATTCACAATCGTCAGCTCTCGGCCATTAAGACAAAATTCACGCACAAACCGGACGCCGCGGGCATCGGGGTCGGAGAGCAGGTAGATCGTGTTCTCGTTGAGGCTGGCGTGATGCGGTAGGCCATCGTGCTGCAACACCGGCGGCCAGTTCCAATCGCTCTGCGGTGCCGTCCATAGCTTGTCGCCGCCCCAATTTCGCCACGGTCCATCGGGAGCGGAGCGATCTAGCCAGAGTAGGTTTGGGCCGTTGAGCGGACCGAAGTAGATGAGGCGGCCAACTTTTGGCGACACGATCGCTCGGGCGGATTTCGACACCAGGTGCAGGTCCGGCGTGGCCGGAGAGGCGATCAAAAGGGCCGAGAGCAGAACGATCACCCTTTTAGCGTATCCGGTATGCGAAAAAGGCATCCGAGTTAGAATGGAGCCGCGTTGAACAAGTGGCTCAGGATTGTGGAGGAAGGCTTTTATCCGCTGATCGGCTATTGGCGATACAAGCGAGAGTCGCACACCGCGTCGCTGATTGTCACCCTGTACGCGGCGCTGCTTTGCTTGATGACTTTTCCGGGCACGCTCTTGCTGGGGCGGAAGGAGACTCGGCTTGATAAGCCCGATGAGTACACGCGGCGGCGGCTCTGGCACGGGCTTCGGGTCGACTTTCTGACCCTGAGCTGCGTGGCGATCGAGGTGATGGGGTTGGAACTCGTCAACCCGCCGGCCACCGCGCTACGGACCTTTTTGATTGGCTTTGCGATCTGGCGGATTTTGGATATCTCGGCTTACGCTCAGCGAGTTGTGATCTTTGACCGCTACATTCCGGTGGCGATGGGGGCGGCTCAGCCGGAGCACGTGATTGGCTCGAAGGAAAGGGTCATCGTGATGAGCTTCATCAACTACCTGGAGACCGGGCTTTGCTACGCGATGCTTTATTTTCTGCTGCCGAATGCGGAGGTTGGGCAGGCCGGCACGCCGATAAATACCGGGCAGGACGCGCTGTATTTTAGCTTTGTGACGCAGTTGACGATCGGTTACGGCGACTTTACGCCACGGGGGGACGCCCGCTGGATCGCGATTTCGCAGGGGTTCCTCGGGACCATGTACTTGACGGTTGTCATCGCGCGGTTCATTGCGACTTTGGCCAACGTGACGGACGTTTCGGAGATGAAACGTTAAGTTTTCTTAACAAGACTTGAAATCTTTTTAGTGAAGTTGTAGTTATAGTTTGTGGAAATTGAACTGCCAGAAACCGCCGAAGCCCGGGTCAAGCGCTTTAAGGACCTTTACGAGTCGCAGACCGAGGTCCGAGAAGAGCGACTCGCGGAGGTTGAGACACTTGGCGTGCTCAACGCGGCGGGTTTGCGGACAGCGGTCAACCGCGTAGCGCACCTTACGGTCGCCGAAGGTCGGCGAGTTGAGGCCATTTCGGGCGGGACGGACCTTGCAGGGGTCAACTTCCTCGATTACGGACGAGTTGCGGCGGATTGCGTTTGCCGAATTCTGGTGGATGGTGCCGCGATGGGCTCCGGCTTTATGATTGCGCCGGGCGTCGTGATCACGAACCAGCATGTCATCCACGATACGGAAGAGGCTAAAGAGGCGCGACTTGAATTTGGTTTCGAATTTGGATTGGACGATATCAAACCAGCTCGTCGCAAGTTCGAAATCGACCTGAGCAAGCCGTTCGCGATTTCGCACGAAGATGATTTGGACTTTGCTGTGTTCGCGGTGAAAGGAGACGGCCTCGACACCCTCGGCTGGCTCCCGCTGGAGCCACGGACCGACAAGATTTTGGAAGGCGAGCCGGTGGTGATTGTTCAGCATCCGAACGGGCGCGAAAAGGAGCTGTGTCTCTTCAACAGCGAACTGGTTCAGCGTGTTCAGGCGTTTCTGCATTACACGACGGACACGGAGCCAGGCTCTTCCGGGTCTCCGGTTTTCAATCGCCAGTGGCAGGTGGTTGCGCTGCACCACGCGTCGCTTACGCTTCCGGTGCAGCATCGCGGGACGGCAGTGGTTGCCAACGAAGGCATCCGAATCAGCAAGATCATCGAAGCGCTCAAGACGGGCAAAACGGAGAAGGGGAACATCGTCGATGGCGATGGCCCGGCGCTGCACCGGCTGATCACCGATCCGGACGTGATTAAGAACGGCCGCCCAGTTCGCGGAAAGCAGGCGATCGTTGTTGAATCGGTTCGAGAGATTTCTACAGAAGCGTCCAAAACGCGCATCCGCGTCCGGCCGATTGCGGACCTAGAAGAACGGGATGGTCATCGCGTCGACTTCCTTGGAAACGGAATTTCGGTTCCGCATCCGGAATTGCCGGAATGGATTCAGGCTGACCTTACTCCCCGAGTTGATGGACAAGGTTTTGAACTCAAGTACCGCAACTATTCGGTCGTGATGTCGAAGAGCCGCAAGCTGGCCCGGTACACGATTGTTGATATCGACGGCGGTAAGCAGCGACAGATCCAGATCGACCGAAAGCTCCGAAACTGGCGAGACTTGGCGGCAGACCAGCTTGAGGCAGCGGCGGACGTTTGGTGGTACGACCCGCGGATCGAGACGCAGTATCAGCTTGGCCCCGAAGTCTACGATGCGACCAAGTTCGCCTTTGGCCACCTGGTCCGGCGGGAAGATCCGGTCTGGGGAGATTCAGATTGGGAAGCCGTTCAGGGGAACGATGATTCGTTCTAGATGACTAACTGCAGCCCGCAGCACCAGGACTTCAACAGCAAGTCGTGGCTTCGCTTGGAGAACGGCATTCTGAGCTCGGCGAGAAATTCGCGGCGAAAGTACGTGGTGCTTACCGGCCCGGTCTTGCGGTTTGACGACCCAGTGATTCTCGGCGTCAAGTGCCCGGTGGCGTTTTGGAAAGTCGTCGCCTATGAAGAGCAGGGCCAGCTGGTCAGCTATGGCTTTATGCAATGGCAAACCAAGTTCGTCGACGAAATTGAGGACGCGGTGAAGAAGGAGTTTCTCGTGCTGAAGAACATTCAGGACTTCCAGGTCAGCATCGCGGAAATCGCGACGGCGACTTCGCTCGACTTTGGGCCGTTGCTCGATGCCGATCGCGGAAAATCGACGGTCGCGCTGACGGAAAGTCGCCTGATGGAGATTTTCCCGGGCGCGACGTTCGAGGCTTAAGCGGCGGCTTTAAGCTTGAAGACGACAGCATCTCCGAACTCGGAGGTGCTGACCAGTCGGCAGCCGTGCTCAAAGACGTCGGCGGTTCGCAGGCCGGCTTCGAGGGCGTGTTCGACCGCGGTCTCGATTCGGGTCGCGGTCTCGTCGTCTTCGAAGCTATAGCGAAGCATCAGGGCACCGCTTAAGATGGCGGCGATTGGGTTGGCGCGGCCCTGGCCGGCGATGTCCGGTGCGCTACCGTGCACGGGTTCGTACAATCCGAAGACATGACCGTCCTTCGGGTCGCTTAGGCTGGCAGAAGGAAGTAAGCCGAGGGAGCCGGTGATCATGGAGGCTTCGTCGCTGATGATGTCACCGAACATGTTCTCGGTGAGGATCACGTCGAACTGACTTGGCTCTCGGATCAACTGCATGGCGCAGTTGTCGACGAGCATGTGGGTGACCTTGACGTCCGTGTTTGCCTTGGCGATTTCATCGACAATCTCGCGCCACAAGCGGCTGGTTTCGAGGACGTTGGCTTTGTCCACGTGGACAATTTCGTTTCGTCGCTGGCGAGCGATGGCAAATGCCCGGTGGGTGATTCGCTCGATTTCGTGTCGGTGGTACATGCAGGTGTCCACCGCCGTGTTGCCTTCGTTTCGTCGTTCGCGGGGCTCGGCAAAGTAGATTCCGCCGGTCAGTTCTCGGATTACGACGAGATCGATGAGGCCCCGATTGCTTTTCAGCGGACTGGCGTTTAGAAGCGCTTTCATGGCCTTTGCGGGGCGCACGTTCGCGTAGAGGTTGAGTTCGCGGCGCAAGGGAAGGAGGGCGCCGACTTCGGGTCGCATGGACGGCGGCTGAATCTTGTCGTACTTCGGTCCGCCTACCGCGCCGAGGAGGACGGCATCGGAATTTCGGCAAAGCTCCAGGGTTTCCGGGGGCAGGGGCTGTCCGACCGCGTCGTAGGCAGCTCCGCCAACCAAGGCGGATTGGAAGTGGAATTGCTTCCCGGTGGCTTCAAGGACCTTCACCGCTTCGGCGGTGACTTCGGGGCCGATGCCGTCTCCGGCGAGAACTGCGATCCGACGCGTCATGGGCGAATTATGGCGAAAGGAAGGCGGTTCTTGATTAACGGCAAATCAGGGTTCGTTGTCGGGTGGTCGCTGAACTTTGGAAGACCCTTTTCTAATTCGGCTCGCAAAAATCGCGGTGGCGGCGGTGGGAAGGATGCATGCGCCAATGAGCGAGGTGAGAACGAAGAACGGATATTGGGACGAAAAGAATCCGATCCCCGCGCCAAGCGCGGCGAGGACGACGTTGGCCATCGCCAAGAGGCAGCCGTCCCCTTCGGCTTTTGCACTCTTGCCAATGGACATCGCAAGGTAGACCCCGACGCCCATGATAAGCACCGTTTGAGTAAAAACTACGGCGTAGGCCCCACCTTGTGAAAGCCAATCGCTTGCCGGTACCGTCATCTCTGTAAGAATACTGGTTGACCACGCGCATCATCCGCCAAGTGGAATCCGGGAGAGGCACGGAAACAACGTGAAATCGGTTTGAACGGATGAGGAAGTTAGCGACACCTACTTTATGAGCGAGCCAGTAAAGACTGCGGTGAGAGCCGAGATAGAGCCGACTCCGTTGGAGATGAGCGCGATTGTGCGCGAGCACTACGAGGTCGTCTATCGATTCTGCGCCCGGCGCGTAGGACAGGATTGGGCAGCCGATGTTGCTCAAGAAACGTTCCTGACCGCGCAAAAGGCGCTTAAGCGGTTTCGGTTCGAGTCGTCGCTCAGAAGCTGGTTGATTGGAATTGCGCTGAATGAGTGCCGATCTCTGATCTGAAAGCGGAAGCTGTTTCCGCCGACGATCGAGTTCGACTTGCCAGACGCGAGCGCCTCGGGTCGGGAGAATGCTTGGATTGATCGAACGGCGCTGACGAAAGCGTTAAACGCGCTTTCGGATGAGCATCGAGATGTTGTGGTGATGCACGAGATTGAAGGTTTGTCATACGACGAGATTGCGGCCGTAATCGGAATTCCGAGCGGCACGGTGAAATCGCGCCTGCATCATGCGTTTATCAATCTGAGGAAGTCATTGCGGGACGAGGTGAGGGGATGACGGAAAGAGAACTGAACCTAAAGGCGTTCCTGGATGGCGAACTTTCCGAGGCTGAGCAGCTTGAAGTGACGGAAGCCTTGGCGGCCGATGAGTCGGCGGAGCAGGAGCTGCAAGATTTCCGAGAGCTACAGGCGGCATTCCGCACCGCGGTTGAGCCGCCCGTTTTAGGCATGGAGCGGACGATGCTGGCTTTGGTCGAGAAGAAGCGAACACCTTGGTGGAACGGCGTCGGGATGAACGTGCTCAAGGTTGCCTTTGCGCTCGGTGTCGCGGGCCTTTTGCTCGTGCCGAACCAAAACGGAGGTCTTTTTAGTCAACTGCAAACTGCCGCCGTTCCGGCTACTAAGTCGGCGGAATATACGAAGAGCGCGACCCTTGAGAAATCGGAGACGCCAGCAGCAGCCACGGCAAATGGGGAAGTTTCCGCGAATGCGAAAGCTTTGGCGGAGTCGATGCTCCAACGAAACTCGGTGGAAAGCAAAACCGCCAACAAGATTCCAGAAATCCAGGGTCCTCCGGTCGATGTGAACCGGCTGAAAATGTATGCCGCAGAGGAGGCCCTTGCTCGGACAAGAGGGGCGACCGGAGCGGCAGGCGATATGGGGGCAATGCCTGCGGGGCCGTTGCCATCACCGATGGGCGGAAGGCTGCGCCCGTTTGCCCCGGGAGATCCTTCGGAATTGGATGCGAGCCGCACCTTGGATCAGCTCGTCCTGGCGGTTAAGTCCATCGCAAAGCAGTATCGGGCAACTTTGGTCACGGAATCGGCCATCAGCGCCGGGAAAGGGAAGTCGTTCGTTTACAGCGTGTTGGGCTCCAATGCTATTCCATTCATCCGGCAACTTCGATTGTCGATCGGCCAGTTCGGCTCGGTATCGGAACCTCGTCCGGCTGGGGCACAGTCGGCAAATCCGCGAAACTTGGCGCGACCAACGACTGCGGATGACATTCCGCTAGAGGATCTCGAAAAGGAGCTTCAGGCCCTAAACGAGCGGCGGGTCGTGCTGCTCACAGAGTTTTATGAGGACGCAAAGCCGGTCAAGGAGCTTGATACGCAGATCGACGCGATCAAGAAGCGGATTGCGGACGCAAAGAAGCCGAAGGAACGGGAAGTTGCGCCGAACGAGAAAGTCATTGTCCAAGTGTCGGTGATGGGTACTTGAAGTCCGCTTGGGAACTTGACCTTGCCATTCTCAGAACGATCCATGTGGATTGGCATTGCCCGCCGCTGGATGTTCTCTTCACCATTTTCAGCTTTCTGGGTCTCGGCGGGGTTCAGGCGGCGCTTTGCTTCGGATTTCTATTCATCCCGAAGATGCGTCACTTTACGACGGTTTGCATTTACGCGATCATCATTTCGGGCCTGCCGGTGGCGCAGTTGATGAAAAAGCTGATTCCTCGCGATCGGCCGAGCAACCTGGCCTGGACCACGCCGCAGGAGGAGTGGCTCGCGAACAGCTTCCCGAGCGGACACACTTCGACAAGCTTCGCCGTCGCGACGATGATCTGCATTCTTCGCGGCAAGGAGGCTTCCTGGCCGGAGCGGATCGCCTGGTTTTCGTTTGCCATCCTAGTTGGAATCAGCCGCGTGTACCGGGCAGTCCACTGGCCGAGCGACGTGCTTGCCGGTGCATTTGCCGGGATTTCTTCGGCCTGTCTTTTGGCCTTGCTGGGGATGCAGCGGCCAGATCATCCGATTCACGGCACCCTCACTCGATGGTTCCAGAAACTTAACCAAAAATCGCGGCGAATCTAACTCATTGTTCGTATAATCTGATTGAGAAAGCGATGCTTACCTTCGACTTGGTTCATTGCATACGTGCGCGGTGGACGCCCCAAATGGGCGACACCGCGATACGTGTGCGCTTGCGCCAAGCAGCCAAAAAGACCCGTGAATGCCAGTCAGTCACGGGTCTTTTTGTATCTGGCCCGGGGCATTTGATGCAAAAGGTCTGGCAAACCTTGAATCGGGCAAGAGTTACGGTGAGCGGAGCAGGGAACTAAGCCATGGCAGCCCACGAAGTCCTTGTCCTGAACAGTAACTATGAACCGCTCAACGTTTGCTCTTTGCGCCGCGCAATGAGCCTGATGTTGCTTGGGAAAGCCGAAGTCCTCCAACAGCGAGACTGCCCAGTTTCCACCGCGTCTGGTCCGCATATAGCGCCGAGCGTGCTGAAAATGCGCTACCAGGTTCGGCGACCAATGCCTCAACTCCGATTGTCTCGACATTCGGTGCTTGCCCGCGACAATTACACCTGTCAATACTGCGGGAATAAGGGACGAGATTTGACGATTGACCACGTGGTTCCGAAGTGGTGCGGCGGACCGCACACCTGGGACAACCTTGTGGCTTGTTGTCGGCGATGCAATCTCAAAAAGGGTGACAAGACGCCGCAGCAGGCTCACATGAAACTGGCACGGAAGCCGAAACGTCCACACTTCATTCCGTACCTGAGCTTGCCGCTGTACCTTAAGGCACAAGGAAAAGACGACTGGCGCATGTACTTGCCGTTCTTCGAAGAGTTTGCCAATGGGCTGGACTTCTTTGAGCTAACGGCCTAGAATGGCTGTATAGACGGTTCTGAACCGTTTCAGACCTCGGGAGAGTCCCGTAGAAATGGGATCGGCGATCAGTGGCCTAACGGTACACTGGTCGCCCGAGCAAGAAGCTCAGAGCGGTCTTATAACCAACCACGGATGGCAGGTTAAAACATAATGCAAGTTTTGTCGATTCAAGGAGGACGCCGACTGTGTGGCGTCGTGGACGTCGCAGGTTCAAAAAATTCTGCCCTCAGCCTACTTTCGGCCGTTGTGATGGCCGAAGGCGTGACCATTCTTCATAACATTCCGGACATCGCGGACGTCCGAATCAAGGCTTCGATCCTTGAGGTGTTTGGCGCGAAGATCCAGTGGCGCGAAAACTCCCTGATCATCGACTGCACGGACTTGCAGAATGCGGATCTTGACCAAGATCTCGCGACCAAGATTCGAACCAGCTTTTTCCTTCTCGGGCCACTCCTTGCTCGCCTAGGACAAGCTTCGATTCCAGCTCCTGGAGGCTGCAAGATTGGCGCACGTCCGGTGGACTATCACATCAAGGGCCTTGAAGCACTTGGCGCATCGATCAACTACCACGCCGGTGTTTTCCACGCCACGGCGAAGCGCCTGAAGGGCACAAACATTTATCTCGACTACGCCAGCCCAGGTGCGACTCAGCATCTGATGGCAACGGCAGCCTTGGCGCACGGAATCACCACGATCCACAACGCGGCGATGGAACCAGAAGTCTCTTCTCTGGCCGATTTCATCAACGCTATGGGCGGACGGATTGAGGGCGCGGGCACCAGCACAATTACGATCATTGGCGTGCGTAGCCTCGATGGTGTGACTTACCGAGTCCCAAGTGACCGAATCCAAGCCGGAACCTACTTGGTGGCAGGAGCGATTACCCAAGGCGACGTCACGGCGCGCGGAATTCTTCCCGAGACGCAGACTCCGGTCGTCAACAAGCTTCAGGAAATGGGCTTTGACGTCGAGGTCGGCGGCGACTACGTTCGGGTCGTGAGCAACTCCCGCCCAGAGCCGATCAAGTTGCGCACGATGCCTTTCCCAGGATTCCCAACCGACATGCAACAGCCGATGTGCGCACTGATGGCGCTCGGAACCGGAACGAGCATCGTCGAGGAAACGGTCTATGAAGGTCGTATCGGCCACATTCAGGAACTGAACCGAATGGGCGCATCGGTGACTCTCAGCGATCGCACAAGCGTCATCCAGGGTGTGCCGAATCTGGTTGGAGCAACGGTTTCCGCAAGTGACCTCCGAGCCGGAGCAGCCCTTGTTCTTGCGGGACTTGCGGCATCCGGTGAGACTCACATCCGAAACGTCAACTATATCGACCGCGGATATGAGAAACTTGAGGAGACCCTAACTTCCCTCGGAGCGGACATTTGTCGCAGCGAAGTGGAAGAAGGCTACAACTTCCTCAGGACCGAAAACACAATTTGAAACTGGTTCCAGAAATTGGTATCGACCTTGGTACCGCAAACATCATCGTTTACCGGCGTGGAAAGGGCATTGTCCTTTCGGAACCTACCGTTGTTGCCATCAACACCAGCAACGGTAAGGTCCTTTCCGTCGGACTCGAAGCGCGTGACATGCTCGGCCGCACGCCCGGCAACATCACGGCGATCCGGCCCCTGAAAGACGGCGTCATCGCAGACTACACAACCACCTTGAAGATGTTGGAATACATCATCAAGAAGACCTGCGGAGGCCCTTTCCCGTTCCTCATTCGCCCAACGACGCTCATCTGCGTCCCGAGCGGTGTCACGAATGTTGAGCGGCGAGCCGTTATCATGGCCGCGAAGCAGGCCGGTGCAGGTCAGGCGATGGTCATTGAAGAGCCCATGTCCGCGGCAATCGGTGCAGGTTTGCCGATTAGTGCCCCGGGCGGAAACATGGTCGTTGATATCGGCGGCGGCACCAGTGACATCGCCGTTATCTCCCTGGGCGGCATCGTGCTTTCGCAGAGCATTCGGGTCGGAGGAAACAAGCTCGACGAAGCGATCATCCGGCACATTCGTAATGCATACAACCTTATGATCGGAGAACCTACGGCAGAGGAAGTCAAGATCAAGATCGGCAGTGCGTACCCCTTGGAGCAAGAGCTTCGAATGGAGATTCGTGGCCGTGACTTGGTCGCTGGTCTGCCGAAGTCGGTCGAGATCACGAGCGACGAGATCCGTGACGCGCTCGCCGAACCCGTTCGCCAGATTTGCGAGAAGGTTTGTCAGGCACTGGAAATCACCCCGCCAGAATTGGCGAGTGATGTGATCGAGCGAGGAATCACCCTCACGGGTGGTGGAGCGCTTCTGCGCGGGCTCGATAAACTTTTGATGGAAATCACGGACATTCCGGTCCGAGTGGCGGATAATGCTCTCAACTGCGTTGCCATTGGCACCGGAAGAGCGTTAGAAGAGTTGGACGCCATCCGAGCAAGCGGCGCCGTCACTTCGCTATGAGCATCACCGTCGCCCTCGCCATTTGCATTGTTGGACTTCCCGCCCCGCAGGCAGATCCGCAGGTCGGCGTCAAAAAGCCCGCGCCGCCGGTTACAAAGCCCGTGGCGGAGCCGATTGTAACGAAGGCGCTCGCCCATAAGTTCTTCACCAAGGCGGAGACGGTCATGCGGAAAATTTTCAAAACGTCGGGAAAGGCTTCACCGACGATAAAGCCCGGCCCGGCCCCGCTCACGCGTGCCGAGTTCATTACAGAGCTTGACCGGCTCAGGAAGGTTGTGGCCCCATTCGTAAAGAGCACGCCGGTTCCAGTCGCTTATGACGCCTCTCGGCTAGCGACGAAGGATCCAAAACTCGCGAGCCTAGTGAAAGGCGGATATGTTGCCAAAATCAGTCCCCTTGCGACAATGAAGGCGGACAAGTTCACCGCAAGCCAGTTTGGCGACACCCTCGGATTCTTTCTTGCGCGGGTCGCAGAAACGACGTACACCCCGAGTTCGAAGTGGACGCCGATTCTGCAGCCGAACGAAAGCTACTAGCCCTTTCGTAGCCAGACTTGCATGTGGCTTGGTCCGCGATTCGCCCAAGCAAAGTAGGGAATCAGCGTGAGCGGCTTTGTCTCCGACTCAAGAGTCTCGGAACTCGCATAGAGCGAATCCGGGAACGCTTCGCTGAGATACTCGGCTTCGGTCACCAGGGCGGTGATTCCCTTCAGGCCGGCTAGATCGGATCGAGTTTCCATTTCTAGGCCCGTATCAATGGCGGCCAGCTGCGGGATGGCCGGGTTGTCGGTACTTTCTGCCGTGTAAATGAGCGGTCCTTTGGCCACGGCGACTCGGCCGATGTTCTCTCGAATGCGGGGATCGCTGGCCAAGAACCGATCGGGCATTTCAAATTCGACTTTAAGCTCGTCAGACGGGCTCCAGACGCGATTGAAGATCATGTAGCCGTCGCGATAATCTGCTGGCTCGTCGCTTGCTTCGAGGTCCGCCGTCACTTCCTCGGCCCAATCAGGAATCCGAATCGCCAGTTCAAACTTGCCCGCGACCTTTGGCGCGATCGAAACGGTGAACTCGCCCGACCAAGGGTAGTTGGATTTCACGGTGACGATGGCTTTTTCGGTGGTGACCGTCATGCCGATCGGCAAATGAATGGCAACGCCTGCATCCGTTTCGCTGATGGCAAATTGCCCGATCTGGCCAATCACCCGCGCCACGTTTGGCGGGCAACAAGCGCACGCGAACCAAGGTTTGCGCGCATGTTGTCCTCGGCTTTCCAGCGGGTTGTCGTAAAAGTACGATTTCCCATCCAACGAGATGCCGGCAAGCATCCCGTTGTAGAGCGCAAGTTCGATCACATCTGCGAAGTCGCTGTTGCCGGTCGCTTCGAGAAGGGACTGTCCCCACAGAGCGAGTCCGCACGCCGCGCAGGTTTCGGCATAGGCCGTGAGATTCGGCAGATCGAAATCTTGCGTGAATCCTTCGTTTGTGGAGCTGGAGCCTAATCCGCCGGTGACATACAGCCGGTGCTTTGCAAGGCTGTTCCAGGCGGCAAGAATCGCTTGTTCGAGTTCAGGGTCTGTTTTCTCTTTGCTCAGCTCGGTTGCCGCCGTGTAGAGATACATAGCGCGGACCGCGTGTCCGACGACCGTGGTGTGCTCCCGAATTGGAGCGTGGTCTTGGTAGTACTCGCCGGTGTACTCCGAGGTGCTAGGTCTTTGGTCTGGGTTTGGCGTGACGCTCAGCGAGATCGGATCTTGAAGTTCGCTCTCGAACGGGCTCGGGCGAGAACCCCGCACTTCTACCATCCATCGCGCGAAGTCCCGGTACTTTTGCTCGTTCGTCTCATCCGCCAGTTTGATGAGCGCAAGTTCAAATTCCTCGTGTCCACAGTAACCGACGCGCTTGTCTGGACCGAAGATCGACATGACGTGATCGGCAAATTTGACGCCAACTTCCAGCAATCGGTCATCATGAAGGGCTTGATTTATTGCGACCCCGGCCTCAACGAGGTGCCCGCCGCAGTACATCTCATGCATCATGTTGAGATTGCACCAACGCAAATCGGGAAACTTCAATTGGAAGTACGTGTTCAAGTACCCATCGGGACATTGCGCTGCGGCGATTAGACGAATCAGTTCGTCTAGTTTTTCGCGGATCTTGGGGTTAGATTGATGGGCAAGTACGTACGCACAGGCCTCGGCCCATTTATAGACATCGCTATCGTTGAACCAGAGACCTTGAAATTCGCCTTTTTGCTCGGCCGCGCGGCGGAAGTTTTCCAGCCGTCCAGTGCTCTCCAAGTGTTCCCACTGGAGGGGAAGGGACGTTTCAGCTAACACGCGCTGGCGATTAGACCAAAATGGATCAGTTAATTCAATGCACTGCAAAGGAATACGGCGCATCACCCGACGAAAAGGCATTGCCGAAGTTTAGCAAAGCTCATCCCCTGTTCTTCGTAGCTCGTTTGATGGAGCTCATCGGAGTGCGGGTGTTCTATACGTTCTTGGCTCCACCTTGGCACCAGCTGCCGAAGGCTTCTGGCTTGGCAAAAGGGGCGATCATGTCGGGCCCGGCGTACCGCAAGGGCGTCCGTGACTGTCGTTATTACGCCAGCGCCAACGCCATTCGTCTCGCCTCTTATATTCCGATCTATTTCGGCATAAAGGAAAACCCGCATCCTCTTTCGGTCTCGGTGCTGGCGCTTTTGGTGGCCTTCCACGTGCTCTCCATTCTTGCGGAGGCTTACAAGGGCGTGCTTCTTTGGATCGCGATTCTCCACGACCGGGTGACCGAGGACGAAGCACAATCCCAGATTCCGGGCCCTCAGAGGCCGAAAGCGACGGGTTTATTCGCTCCCTACTGGTTTGAGACCCAAGCGGGCTATATGCGCATCGGTCTAGAACATTTCCGAAAGCGCGTCGCGACCTTTGTCGATAGCTTGTCAGGCGGACCCGCGACCGAGCGATCTTCCCGTAAGGGCCTGTACAACTTCGTCAACGACACCATCGCCGCCGAGAAGATTCACCTGATTGCTTCGGCAATGGGTGGCTGCATGATGGTCCCGTTCATCGCGGAACGGAAGTTTTTGCTGGTTGGTTATATTTCTTTGCTTGTCCTCATGGACTTGTATCTTGCCTTGCTGCAACGATTCCATCGCACCCGTGTTTGGAAGGCCCTGCGACTGGACAAAAGCCCATGAAGCCAAAGATTTTGATCATCCACGCCTCGACCGGGAACGGGCACATCAGCGCTGCCATCGCCGTGGAAGCGGAGCTGAAGCGGCTGGGCGCAGACGTTAAGGTCATTGACGGCCTGGACTACGCTCCGCCCGCGTTCAAAACTTGGTACGGCGGCGGTTACGAAGCGACCGTTCGGTCCGCGCCAGAGGCCTGGGGCTGGCTTTATCGCATCAGCGATGTAAACGGATTTGCTTTTCGGGTGCAGTCGTTTGCCGACAACCTGTTTCTAAAGCGGCTGGAGGATCTGATTGACATCTATCAGCCGCACCTGGTGCTTTGCACGCACTCGCTTCCTCAGCCAAAGCTGAACGTGCTGAGAGAGACGATTCCGTTCAAGTTTGCGGTCGTTGTGACCGACCTGTATCCGCACCTCATGTGGCAGCGTGGGAAGCCCGACTGGTTCTTCTTGCCGCAGCCCTGGAGCTTGACTGAGCTTGCCAAGCGGATGCCGGAGGCGGCGGACAAGTACACGATCACCGGTATTCCGGTTCACGCCGCTTTTGGCGAACGCCCAGATCTCCGGGAAGCGAAAGAGAAACTTGACCTCGATCCTGATTATCCTGTCGCTTTGCTTACAGCGGGAGGTATCGGTGCGGGTGATTTCGAAGGGGCAGTCGAAGTTCTCACGAAGATCAAGGACCTTCAAATTCTCATCGTGTGCGGCCGAAACGACCGGATGTACGAGAAGATCAGTGCGTCCGAAGAGAAAGGAATTGCCAAGGAAGTTCGGGTCCTGCGCCGACTTCCGGTTACCGATATGGCGAAGTTGATGCATGGCAGCGACTTCATCATCGGCAAACCTGGCGGACTGACCGTTTCTGAGGCTCTTGCGGCTGGAAAGGCGTTCATCGTCCATGAGCCGTTCCTCATTCCTGGACAGGAAGAAGACAACGCGCGATTCTTGGTGGAGCAGGGAATTGGCCGATTTACGAAGACCAACGAGGAACTCGAGACGGTCGTCAGAGAGCTTGTCGAGCAGCCCGAGACGCTGAAGAGCATGACGGAGAACGCGCAACGATGCGGCAAGCCCCATGCGGCAGTCGAAATTGCGGTTAAGGTTTTGGAATTGGCGGCAGAAAGCGGCGTTGCCCGTGGCCAAGCGGCGACGGCTTAGTTCGTCACGCAGTACTTCTTGGCCATTTCGTTCGAGTACTTCTCAAACAAGTTGCCCATCAGTCGCACGTAGTGGCTGTTGAACATCAGCGCGTCCACGATCGCCATGATCACGCCGACCGGCAGCAGGCGGACGCTGGCGGGGAGGAACTTCTCGACGGCGCCAACGATGGGCACGTTGAGTAACAGCGCGACGGCGGTGAGCGGAATCGCAATCTGGAGCCCGCGGCCAAGCAAAGGTAAGACGTCCTTTGCGATCGCAACGAACTTTGGCCCGAAGCCCTTAATCGACCGGTACAAATCCCGATTGGTCGTGCCCCAAATGATCCAGAAACCTAGGTTGGCGATGCCGTGGCCGACGCCGATGGTCACGAACATCCCGGTCCAGAAGTTGCTGGACGAAGCCTGTGCGGCGTGGCCGATCGGTAACGCAACGGAAGCGCAAGCCCCGGCAATCACAAAAGTCGCGAAGAACTTGCCTCGGGCGGCAGTGGCGAACCGGGGTGGATCATCTAGCAGGCGTCCCAAGTGCCAGACCTTCAGGCCATGCGCGGCAGAACTCAGGTCCTCCCGGATCTTGCGCAGGTGATAGGCGGGATTGACCCAAGATTTGACCGTTTTGAGGCCGCTACGACGGAGGATGATTGCGGCTCGTTGGAACGGGGTTCGGTCTCGTTTGGGCTTGGGGTCCAAACGTTGTGGGGTCATAGGTTGCGGCACCAACGAATGTTAAGAATAGCACTTTGGCTTCCGTCAGAGGGACTTTCGATATTCCAATGACTCGCCTGATTCGGACGTTTGGGGCTTTGTTTCGGTAGGGAAGGACCGGAGCTCGAGTGAGCCATCCCAATGTTCCACTACGAAGGAGCAGTGCTCCACCCAGTCGCCGGTGTTGACGTACATCGTGTTGCCTTCAAGGATCGAGATCTTCGGCTTATGAATGTGTCCGCAGATTACGCCATCCACGTTTTGTCGTCTCGCCTCCGCGGCAAGGAGGTTTTCAAAGCCAGTTGCTCGTTCCGTGATCGACTTCACCTTTCGTTTGATATCCCGGCCGTAGTTGCTCGGTTTGCGGCCGAACTTTGCTCCGATCAGGTTGGTGTAGTGATTCAGCCTAAGGGTGATCTCATGCATCCAGGCGAGGAACCAGGCGATTGGTTTGTAGGTGGTGACGAACTTGTCGAAGAGATCGCCGTGGACCACCAGAAAGCGCCGGCCGTCAACCGTTTCATGGATGAACGAGTGCTGGATCTCGGTGCTAAAAACTTTGATGCCGATGAAGCGTCGCATCACCGCATCGTGGTTGCCAGGAGTGTAGCGAACTTTACAAGAGGGTGATGCTTTTTCCAGCAACGAGAGAAGCGCTCGCTCTTGTCCGGGTTTCCATCGGGTTGTGCTACCCCCGACCCAAGCATCGACCACGTCGCCGACCAAGTAAATGTACGTGGCGTTTACGCCAGCTAGGAATTGACTCAGCTCGTCTACCCGACATTGAGCGGAACCGAGGTGTAAGTCGGAAATGAAGACGGATCGGTAAGTGGGCGTTGGCCCATCGGGTGGAATTGGGGAGTCCATTCCTTTGCTACTTGATGGTAGCGCAATTATTATTCTCTTAACCTTGCTTTAATCGAATGATCGCGTAAAGCTTGGTGCCGTCGCTCGGACTCGAACCGAGATGCCTTTTGGGCGCCGCCACCTGAAGACGGTGCGTCTACCAATTTCGCCACGACGGCAAGACTAAAGATGGTACCTCAGGCGATTACGCGGGTACCAGGCTTTGTGACTGGGATAGCCTGGAGCCAGTCGGGCACCTCATCCGGGGCGAAGGATTCTGCCTTCGCCTCATAGGCGGAGTACAGGGGCAAACCTAGATCGAGGTTTCCGGCGCGATTGATGAGCACGCCGTAGGCAGCAATTTTTCCTCCAGCTTCTTCGAGGGCTGCGCCAGTCTCTCGGAGCGAAATTCCGGTGGTCAGAACATCATCGACAACGCCAATCAGGGAATTGTCCGGAAGGGTTTTTCCTCGGCGTAGCAAGCGCTTGCCGTTTTCGGATTCCACGTAAATGGCGGGCAAGCCGAGCTGTCTGGCAACTTCGAAAGCGATGATGATTCCTCCGGTGGTTGGTCCGGCAACGTGAGTTAGGCCAAGCGGGCGGAAGAACTCGGCGATCGGCTCGCAGACTTGAGAGAGAATTCCAGGCTCTTCGAGCAAGCGAAACTTTTCGAAGTACACCGCGCTGTGGCGGCCGCTGGTGAGCAGAAAGTGTCCGTTGAGAATTGCGCCGGACTCGCGAAGCAAGTCACCGATTTTTTCGCTGAGATCATCCATGGGTAGTAAAGGGCGTCATTTGTCGGACGACTTCGTTGTTCTCGTTTAGAAGCAGGAGCACGGGGGTGATGGGCTCGTCGGAGTAGTCAAACGCCGCGATGATGACCCTTTCGCCGGGCTTGAAGAAGTGTGCGGCTCCACCGTTGATGCCGATCACTCCGGCAGGACCCTCGAACGCATAGGTTTGAATCCGGGCCGTTCCGTCGACTGACCAGATGTTCACCATCTCGCCGTTTTGGATTCCGGCTTGCTTCATCAGCTCGGCCCCGATCTCAATGCTTCCGACGTATTCCGGATTGGCGTACGTCACGTGGGCGTGATGTAACTTCGATTTAAGGAGCTGAGAAAGTCGCAATCGGCTAGACCTCTACCGGCGAAAGTGGGGCAGGAGCTTTGCTGTGCCTTCGTCGTCGGGCGAAGGCGGACATTAACCCGCCAATCGTCAGGATACCGGTTCCAACCCAGACCAAACTCGTCATCGGCTTGTAGAACACTTCGAGCGGATACAGGGGCTTTTGGAACATCAGCTTCAAGTCGACGGCGCGAGTAGCAGCGTCCATGCGTCCCAAGACGGCAAAGAACTCTGTTCCAACCGGAGTGAGTAACGGCTGGATTCCGCCCTCGGTGACCTGCATCTGCGGTTCGACATCGAACGTTCCGGTTCGGGTGGTGATGCGCATCTTCGCGCCAAACTTTGCGCCGACACCGGTGGTGCCGTTGGATGTTGGCTCGAGGTACTCGACGGTGATTTGGTCGACGGTCCGCTTTTCTTTCGGCTTAAAGGTCATGGGCATTTCCCAGACATCGGTTACCGGAGGGAAGAGAGCGACGTAAACGTCGTGGGTCGGAGACGACTTCACGAACGGCCAAACCTGGGTTTTCAGCTCCTCGCCTTGCTCGTAGTAGTACAGTCCGGGCGTCGCGTCGAACGTGCGGCCGGCTGGGTCTTTGAACTCGAAGACGGCTTTGCTGTCCCGGTCGAACAGGTCTTTGCCCTCAAGCTTCTTGAAGGAAACCACGTAGTCAAGGGCGGAGGCGGGTGATCCCGATTGGACGAACGACTGCTGCTTCTTCTCCATTCCGCGGGAGAGGATCAGGCCGCCGATCAGCACCGCGAAGCCGAGGTGCGAGACAAATCCGCCAACGGACATCTTCCACTTCTTCGCGAGCTCGATCGCGCGCCAGCCGCCGGTAACGGCGACGAACCAGCACAGGAACATGAGGAGGCCAAGTACCGGAATGAGCGGCCACGTGCCACCCATCGGATTTCGCACCGTGCTCTCTGCGTGAGATCGAACACCGAAGGGGCCATCCATCAAGCCGATGAAGGTGAATCCGGTCAATCCGATACTCAGGCTGAGCACGTTGGCAATTCGGCCGAACAGCGCCTTGGCACCCATCTCTCGCCAGGAGACAAACGGCGCGGCGCCCATAAGGAGCATGAGCGGAATGAAGAACCAGACGACGACCTGGTGGTACAGCCACTCTTCGACACGGGCGCCTTGGCCGCCGCGTAGGGCAGCAATCACGGGCCAGGACATTCCGACCGCAATCACGAGGCCCAGCATCGAGAGCACCATCATTCCGAAGCGATAGGAGTTCTCCCGGTTGATGCCGTTCTCGGGCTCAATCGACTTGACGGTTTCGTTTGCCACGCTCTTCGCTCGCCAGACACAAAGGGCGATGAATCCGACAACCAAAAAGATGAGGAAGCCGCGCAAGATGCCGAGCGCGTTGCGGTCCATGCTGGCGAAGGAGTGAACGCTGACTTTGTCGAGCAGTCCGGACCGGGTCAAGAAGGTGCCGTAGACGAAGCTGAGGAAAGGCAATCCGCCCATGATCAGGTTCGAAGCTGCCCAGCGTCCGCGCACGTTTTGAACGATGATTCCGTGGATTAGGGCAGCCATCAGCAACCAGGGCACGAGGCTAACGTTCTCAACCGGATCCCAGGCCCAAAACCCGCCCCAGCCTTGGGTCTCGTACGCCCAGAGGCCGCCCATGCTGAGTCCCAACCCGAGAATCGCGAGGGTGACTAGACTCCAGGGGCGGCAGTAAGTGATCCAATCCTTCGCGTTCTTATGAACCATCGCGGCGACGGCATACGCAAAGAAGATCGTGAGCGCGCCGAAGCCGAGGAAGATCGTCGGTGGGTGAATGACAACCCAGTAGTTCTGCAAGCTCGGGGTCATGCCGTTGCCACGCGGGGGCATCAGCACTTCGCCTTTCTGGACGACATCTTTTAGCAGATCAAAGGGAGACTCGTAGGCGAGAATTCCGCAAAGCGAGCCTAAGATCATGGCGAAAACGGTGCCGTAAGTTCGGCGATAAATCCCGGAGCCTCCGATGGTGAGCAAGCCAAACAAGCTGGTCGCGCAAGCCCAGAGGAGGAAGCTGCCTTCTTGGGCCGTCCAGACACCCGCGATTTTGTACTTAAGCTCGGTGAGGGAATCACCGTGGCTGAAAACGTATTCGTACTGAAATTGGTCTTTGATGAAGAGTGCTAGCAGGCATCCGAACGGCACAAAAATGCTGATGCTGCCAATAACAAAGGAAATCGTCGCGAATTTTTCCGCTTTCGGGACTTTGCCCGAGATCAGATAGAGAATCCCGGAAAGAACCAGAAAGGCAAGGGCAACGTAGACCGCGATCGATCCGGCTTGTCCAACGACGAGTGACCAAGCTTCCGCGCGGGGGACGTTGGCGAAAGGGTCTTCGTTGTGATTGTGTTCCACTCGTTACTTCTTCTCGGCTTCGTACTTAGATGGGCACTTGACGATGAGTTCCGAGGATTGGAACTCTCCATTTTCGATCTTTCCGACCGCCACGACCTTTGTAGCTTCGGACAGGTTTGCGGGTTTTTCACCCTTGTGCTTCACTTTGATTCGATCTCCGTTGGAATCGATCACCTGGAAGGTCAGGGTCTGGGTGTAAACGTCGTTCTGGACGGTGGACTTAACGATGTCACCTGCGAGGTGCAGACGATCCCCCGTGCTGGCCTTTGCCTGTTGGATGGTTACGTACGGACTTGCACCCGTCGTGAAGGCAATCACTACCGCGCTCAGCGCGGTTGCTGCCACTACTCCCGAGATCAGCGGACCCAGTTTCATACTCATTGAAGCTACCTCAACTGATCCTAACTACGTTGGGAACTCCCTGAGTGTTTATCCGGTTGAGTCAGATACAATGCGGAGACGTAGCATGCGAAACAACCACCTTATTTTCTCGGCGGTAGTCCTAGGCCTGATCGGCGGCATTGCCATCGTTTTGGGCGATGAAATCAGGATGGGTGCTCCGGCGCGGCCCCTTCCTAAAGTCACCCTTGGCACCGACACGCTCATGTTCGGCTCGAGTGTTGGTAGCTTCAAGATTCTCGGCTCGGACGAGACGCCAGCAAGCGGAAAGCTCTCATTCAGCTTCAACGGCAGCGTGTTGGTTTCCGGACTCGAAGGAACGGCGGTCACGGAAGGTGGCGTTCGGAAGGAATACGAGAACAAAGAATTCGGCAAGACCGCTTACTTTGGAAAAGGGAAGATTACGATCACCGGAAAGGCGCGAAGTATTCAGTTCTTCGGTCGTGACGTTCAGGGAAGCTTCAAGGGCACCGGCCTAATGCGACTTTACGGAGAGTTCGACAAGAAGCTCGACACCGGCTGGGTGATGTATGCCGGCGGCGAGCGAGAAGCTTGGGGAACCGGCGGAAACATTAAGGTCGTTCCGCAACAGATTTACAAGCAGAACACGGACAACGTTAAGATCAAGGACTCATAGTCCAGCGGTGCTTCGAAACACCTTCGTTCACATTCCAGGGGTCGGTTCCAAAACGGAACTGGCCCTTTGGTCTTCTGGATGTTTGACTTGGGAGGATGCGCTTTCAAAAAAGCGCAAAACGTCGTTCGGGACGGTGGCCGATGCCGCCGCGCTCAAGCATTTAGAGCAGAGCGAAGCCGCACTTAGCGACGGTCAACACCAGTTTTTCGCAAAGAGTCTCGGGATGGCCGAAGCTTGGCGGGCCTGGGGAGAGTTTTCGGGCCGTACGGTTTATCTCGACATCGAAACGGACGGCGGAAACAGTGGCGATGCAATCACTTGTATTGGTCTGTACGATGGCGCGGAATTTCGATGCCTCGTTCGGGGCCAAGATCTCGCTGAATTGCCGGACGTCCTTTCGCACTACTCGATGATCGTGACTTTCTTCGGCGCGGGGTTCGATCTCCCGATGATCAAGAAGCGTTGGTCATTCCTCGAAATTGATCAGATTCACCTTGACCTTTGTCCGACCATGCGCAAGCTTGGGATCCAAGGCGGGCTCAAGAAGATTGAGAAGCAGCTTGGACTTCAGCGTGATGAAGAAGCGGAGGGCTTGAACGGTCTCGATGCCATCCGACTATGGAGACAGTACGAGCGTCGAGGAGACGTCGGCGCGCTCGAGAAGCTCATCAAGTACAACCGTGAAGACGTTGTGAACCTGGAGCGGCTTGCTGAGCACGCTTACACGCTCCTTCACGAACAGACTATCGGGCCGTTTGTCGGCTCAGCTCGCTGAAAACGTCAATCGCGTTTTGAACATCGGCGGTTGATACGTCCGCATGGGTGACGAGCCGCAAACGATTCTTGGCGACCGGGAAGCACCAAACTCCGGCGGCTTGTAGTCGCGCTTGCCATTCGGCAGCAGGAGACACCGTGTCTACCATGACCATATTGGTTTCCACCAGGTGCGGATGAGTCGTAAGGCCGTTCAAGCCCTGCAGACCGCTCGCGAGAATTTTCGCGTTGGCATGGTCTTCCGCCAGCCGGTCAATCATTTGTCGAAGACTCACGAGGCCGCAAGCGGCGAGAATTCCGGCTTGTCGCATACCGCCACCTAGGCGCTTTCGCCACTTTCGGCCCTTTTCGATAAAGTCAGTGGGACCACAAAGCACCGATCCGACGGGTGACCGCAGTCCTTTGCTCAGGCACAGGCTGACGGAATCGAAGGGCGCGGTGACCTCGGAGATTGGGACCCCGAGGGCGACAGATGCATTGAATGCACGCGCGCCATCCAGGTGCAACTTCACGCCGTTGCGGTCCGAAATTTCACGGTAAGCCCAAAGTGCCTCGATCGGCACAATTGCCCCGCCGTGCCGGTTATGAGTGTTTTCCACGCAAATTAGGCTGGTCGCGGGTCGATGAATGTCCTCGGTTAAGATTCGCTTCTCGATGGCTTCGGGGTCCATCGTTCCTCGGTTGCTTGGTATGGTCCAACTCACGACTCCCGCGATGACTGCTGGACCACCGCCCTCATAGTAAAGGATGTGCGACTCTTCTTCTGCGATGATGGAGCTTCCTCGCTCGCAATGCACGGCGATCGCGATCTGGTTGCTCTGGGTGCCACTTGAGACGAACATGGCCGCTTCCTTGCCGGACATCTCGGCAGCGAGGGCTTCTAGTTCTTGGACCGTTGGGTCGTCTTGAAGGACATCGTCACCCAAGGGTGCCGTTTGCATCGCCGCATACATTTCCGGAGTTGGGCGGGTTACGGTGTCGCTTCGCAGATCAACAGGCATCTTTAGATTATGCCTACCGGTGATCGAAGGTAAAACCGGCGGGATGAAAGCGTTGTTGATCGGTGCAGGCGGCATGGGCCAGGGCTGGGCCCGGAATATTGCGGAAAGTCCAGAAGCGGTCTTGCATGCCTGGGTCGATGTTCGCCCCGGTGCGGCGGCAGACGCGGCCGAGAAACTCGGACTTTCGGTCGCCCATACGGACACCGATGTCGAGCGAGCGATTGCCGAGTACAAGCCCGATTTCGTGGTTGACGTGACTCCGCCGGAAGTTCACCATTCGGTCACGCTAGCGGCCCTTGCGGCTGGTCTTCCGGTGCTGGGCGAAAAGCCGATGGCGGTGACCATGGACCAAGCCCGCGAAATGGTAGCGGCATCCGAGAAGGCAGGGAAGTTATACATGGTCAGCCAGAGCCGCCGATACAACGCCCAACTTCAGGCCTATAAGCAGTTGATTCAGGACCAGGTTGGAACGGTTGGGATTCTGAACGCTGACTTCTACATCGGCGCCCACTTTGGCGGATTCCGGGACGAGATGGACAGCCCGCTGATTCTTGACATGGCGATTCACACATTCGACGAGGCTCGATACCTTTGCGATCTCGATGCCGTGTCGGTCTACGCCGAGGAGTTCAATCCGGCTTGGAGTTGGTACAAGGGCGATTCCAGCGCGACCGCCATCTTCGAAATGGAAAACGGTGCGCGATTTACGTATCGTGGAAGCTGGTGCTCTGATGGCTGCCATACGAGCTGGGATGCGGACTGGCGAGCCGTTGGACCGAAAGGATCGGCGGTTTGGGCAGACAACACGACGCCGACCGCGCAGTCGGTCATCAAATCGGGCGGCTTCTTCTCCGAAATGGAATCCATCGACGCCGAAGTCGGCACGATTGATGAGGGCATTAAGGGAAGCCTAAGCGAGTTCTTGAGTGCTCTGAAAACGGGCATCACGCCAAATGGCGAGTGCCACGATAACATCAAGAGCCTCGCGATGGTCTTTGCTGTCGTTGAATCCAGCAAGGCTGGTCGACGAGTCAAGCTGAGCGAGATTCTCTAAACGAGGTCTGCAAGCAGTTCGGTCGTTTCGGCGAGCGATTCATCAAGCGCCGTACAAACGTGGTCAATCTGCTCCTGCTCAATGATGAGCGGGGGCTCAAACCTCAGCACACGCGGATTGTTGAGCGCATAGGCTACGCAAACGCCGCGCTTCATGAACTGAGCAACCACGAGCTCGCCTACCTCGTCCATCGAGAACTCGAGTCCGATCATGAGACCGCGTCCGCGGACTTCCGAAATCATTTCGGGGTACTTCGCGGCAATCGCCTCAAACTTCGACATCATGTACGTGCCGTAGCACTCGGAGCGAGATGCCAGGTTCTGTTCGATCAGGACATCAAGCCCGGCCAGGCCAGCCGCGCAAGCCAGCGGGTTTCCACCAAAGGTAGAGCTGTGCGCGATTGGGTTTGTGCCGAAGACGCGGTTAAAGATTTCCGCCGTGCCGATCGTTGCACCGAGTGGCATCACGCCGCCTCCCATGCCTTTGGCGAGACACATCAGATCGGGGGAAACGCCTTCCCACTCAACGGCAAAGTTCCTTCCAGTTCGACCGAGGCCAGATTGCACTTCGTCCGCAATGAGGAGTGCTCCTACCTTTGCGGTTGCTTCACGGGCATGCTGAAGATAGCCGTCTGGCGGAACGATGATTCCACCTTCGCCCTGGACCGGTTCGACAATGAACGCCGCCGTTTCAGTGTCAAGTGCCGCAGAGAGGGCATCGAAATCTCCAAACGGAACGAACGTAACGCCATCGAGCAACGGCGCAAATGGCTTTTGGTACTTTTCGCGACCGGTAACAGAAAGCGCGCCCATTGTTTTGCCGTGGTACGAGCCGAAGGTCGAAACAAACTTTGTTCGTCCGGTACTTGAGCGGGCGAACTTGAGGGCCGCTTCCACGGCTTCGGCGCCTGAGTTGTTGAAGAACGAGTACTCCAATCCGTCTGGCGTGACTTCGGCCAAGCGAGCGGCGAGATCGGCGGCGGGGGCAGAGAAGAATGCCTTTCCGCTAAGGGCAATTTGGTCGAGTTGATCTTTGACCGCTTGGACCACCGCTGGATGGCGATGACCAAGAATGAAGGTGCCGTAGCCGCCAAGGCAGTCGATGAAGCCACGTCCTTCGTGGTCGTAGATCATGCAACCTTCGGCCCGAACTTCGACGCCGAAGCCAGCAAATGACATCAACTTAGCCAGCTGCGGATTAATGTGCCGGCTGTATTTGTCGACGACGTCGCGAAAGAGCGATTCCCCGTCCATAGACTTTCAATCTACCTTTCTAGGGGCGAATGGGTTAACCGAGTGCTCACTTGGGAACGCTTTTTGGATCTGGGCAGACAAGCGGGGAAGGGCGGTGCCGCCGCTGACCGGGGTGGCAGAGCCGTTTCGAATGACGACCCGATGCTCGGTGACGCTTGTCGCACCGCCATCAAACGACACCGTGACCAGCGCCGTTTCTCCGCCTCTGGGCGCGACAAGATTTCCCATCGAGTACAGAATCGGTTTGCCGCGAAAAACTTCTGCTCCCTGCAGAACATGGGGGTGATGGCCCCAGACGACATCGGCACCAGACTCGACACAGGCCCGGCCGAGGGCAACTTGGTAGGAAGTCGGTAGGGTCTTCCGTTCCAGCCCCCAGTGCAAAGCAACCACGACGACATCAGACTTTTGTTTTGCGCGGCCGATCCAGCCTTTGAGCTTTTGCTTGGCGGCGGCATTGATGCTTCCGCCGAAGCTTAGTACGCCAATACCAGCGGACTTCGCGGTGGCAGGGCTGCACTTCCAAAGTCCGCCTCGGCTCATAAATGCCAGAACGGATAGCAAGGCGATTTTCTTCTTCCCACGGGATACAAAGGCGGGAGCCATCGCGCGGTCTGCGTTCGGGCCAGCGCCAGCGTAAGCGATTCCTGCCTTGCTCAGAGCGGCTTGCATTTCGTACAGGCCCTTCGGACCGTAATCCAGTGCGTGGTTGTTACCCATTGCAACCATCCGAATGTTCGAAGCCTTCAAGTCGCCAATGTGGCGCGGATCGGCTTTGAGAATGTATTGATCTCGATTGCGCAGTTCCTCGGCGGTCTTTCGGGTGGTCGGGGTTTTGGAGTTGGTGAGGGGGACTTCCAGGTTTCCGAATGCGAGGTCCGCAGCGCCGAAGATGTTTGCTAAGCGGGAAAGGGGTTTTGCTTTGACCGAAACCTGGTTGAGCATGATGTCACCACCAAAGCAAAGCTTCAGCGGCGGCTCCGCCTGAGTCAAAACCGAACAGCAAAGCATCATCGGGTTAAAGACGCCGTAATCCTTCGGCGAGAATCGCGTATCTTGTTTGTGATGTTCTCGACGCTCATTCTTGCGGCGGTCCTGCTTCCGCCGGGGCAAGACAGTTCCGTCCTTCTCAGGAAATCCGTTCAGCCCAATACGAAGGACAAGTATGAGTTTTCGATTGATGCGAGCCTGAAAACCCAGTTGCCAAGCGGACTTGGACAGGACCAATCTCGGCTTGCGATTACCGGATCAATGGTTTGCGACTACGGCAAATCGAACCTGAACGGAACGAACGTAACGATGCTGTGGTACCCAGCAAAAGCATCGGCTACTGGAACGGTCGGGGGCACTCTGGACGAGCGCGGATTCCTAAAGCCCGGTAGAAATGTTGGAACGATTGACCAGCTAGGCGCGTTCCGGTGGGCCAAAACCGGAGAGAAAACCATCGCCGAACTTGCGGCCAGCTTCATCACGGTTCCGCTTCCGCTATGGCCCGCGTTTTCCGCGGCAAGAGTGGAAGAGGGGACGGAATGGAAAGTCGCCGTTCCCGAATTGACTTACTCGTTTGTGAACGCGACGGTATCGGAGGTGCTGCCGAAGTCAGTGAAGATTGAGGTGCGCGGGTCGTACTCCGAGGACGCGATCGTGCAGATGTTCATTCTTCGCGAATCAGGTGGCATCAAGAGCACCGAGATCAGCAAGCTGAACATGGAGGCGGAGATCGATCGCGCAACCGGTGCTCTCATGAATGCGACCGGGACGATTGAAACCCGCGCCGAAGCCGACACATCGGAAGGCTTTGAGCTCACTTCGACTCGCGAAGTGAAGTTCACTTTCCGAAAGATCACGCGGTAACGAGGTCGGCTTTGGTCTCGATTTCGGCGAGCTGACCGTCTCGGATGTGGAAGATCCGGTCGCTGACATCGAGCATTTTGTGGTCGTGGGTGGCCGAAATGATCGTGACGCCGTGCTCGCTTTGCAGCATTTTGAGGAGGTCGATGATCTCCTGCCCGGTCTTGAGGTCCAGGTTTCCGGTGGGCTCGTCGGCGAGAATGATGGCCGGGCTGTTGGCCAGGGCGCGGGCAATCGCAACGCGCTGTTGCTGACCGCCCGAGAGTTCGGTCGGTCGGTGGTGGTAACGGTGACCTAGGCCAACGGTATCGAGCAGCTTCATGCCCTTTTCCTCAGCATCGTCCGGCTGAACACCGGCAAACAGCATCGGTAACGTCACGTTCTCTAGCGCGGTACGGACGGTGATCAGATTGAAAGTTTGGAAAATGTAACCGATGGTGTGGCAGCGCAGGAAGGCCAGCTCTCGGGGAGTTAACTGCGCGATGTCGACGGAGTTCACGAAGACCGAGCCTTCGTTTGGCTTGTCGAGACCCCCGATCATATTGAAGAAGGTGGACTTGCCCGAGCCAGACGGGCCCATGATGCTGAGGTACTCGCCAGCGTAGATCTCGCAACTAATGCCGCTGAGGGCGCGCACGAGGGCTTCACCTTCGCCATATTGCTTGACGATGTTTACGGTGCGAACGACGACGTCGGTTTGTTGCTCCATTGCTTAAATGTCCATCCTTAGGGCCGCCGCTGCGGGCATCTTTGCCGCTTGAATTGCAGGGGCGATTGCCGAAATGACCGTCATGGCGATACCCATTCCGATACCGAGGCCAAGAACTGAAAGTGCCGCCGAATATGGCGGATTCAGGCCGCTTACGCGACAAACGATGATGCTGAGCACGATGCCCAGAAGTGATCCGAGGGTGGATCCGAAGAACCCAAGCAGGGCGGCTTCGATAAAGAAGACACGAACAATGAAGCTATCGGAGGCGCCGAGGCACTTGATGGTTCCGATCTCACGGAAGCGTTCGGTGACACTCATCAGCATGGAATTGGTGACGCCGACGAGGCACATGATAAGGGAAGTGCCAATAAGCCAGGTCAGGCGCGCTTCATCCTTCGCGACCGTGCTTTCGGCCATTCGGAGCATCTGCATGCTCACGAAAAAGGCTATTCCAAGCGCGATGCCGGAAGACGTGATGAGCTGCCGGAAGAAGCGCACCCGAATGCTCGCGAGCGCCTGGTGCCACGCCACCCACAAGGGCGGGTCTTGATTCTTAAATTGTGCTCGTCCGGTTTGTTCGGTCACTTCTTTGTTCCGATCAGTAATGAAATGAGCCCACGCTGGCTCAAGGTTTGCAAAAATGCCGAGAGGGAAGCTTCGGCTTCCAGCCGGTTCATTTTGTACCGTTCCTTTAGCTTACGCGCAATCGTCTCGTTCGAATGTTGTCCGTCGCAAAATTGCCAAACAAACGCACCCATGGGTTCAAGCTCAAACTGGCGAGTCGTTGGCCATTTGGCTTTGATGGCGATCTTTTGAAGCCACTTTCGCTTGCTTTCGATCGGTACCTGCATCAGAAGGCTTCCATCATCTGCAGTGGTCCATTCCACCACTGGGTTGCGGATCGGGCGCGCCTTGCGAAACTGCTCTGGATCTAGCTTGTTTCGATTTCCGATCCATCTTTTGAAAAGCCGATCCAACGCCATTCTGGATTCCATTCTGACCGGTTTGATTGAACCTTCACACTTTGAATCCGGTTCTGTTTGGGATATAGACCCACGAGCGCGGTCTGCGTTCTGGTCAACAAGTGGCCCTTTTGCACCAGCCGAATCCCTACGTCCTCATCGGTAATGTTGGCGCGTGGAAGTTCTAGCGCCGCCCGGGCCCACTCTAGGAAGTCGTGCTTTGCCAGGAGTTCAGAAGCTAGCCCCCACCTTTCGGCGGTGACCAAGGTGTGCTTGCCAGCGGTGAACTGGATCGTGGTACGGCCCGCAAAGAGTTGGCGCTTGCCAACTTCGAGATCTTTTGGCAAATAGACGTTCAGGCCCAGAACTTGCCAGTGGTAGAGGTCGCCGCAGTCCACCTTCAGGCTCGAGCTGATCTTTTGGTGAGCTGCGGAGAGGCTGTCTTTTCCGGGCGTCACGCACTCGACAAGGACGACCAAGTTTCGATCTGGAATGTATCGGATTGATCCGCGAGCACTTGCCCGGCCGGAGTAGCGATAGCTCGCCTCGGATTCACTCGCGACGTTGATTTCTTTGGTAAAGGCAGCTTTGCGGGAGTCTTTGCCGATGCGGGCGAGATACCGTTCGAGCGAGTCGGAGATCGATGGTGCTATCGCAACGGTGTCCCAGCGGAGCTGGACCTGGTGGGCTCGGGTTGACCCGAGCCGTGCATAGCCTTGTTTCTGGTTCCCCTCGATGCTTACGGGAGCCCACTCGTCGTCAAGATCGAGCTCAATGCCGTACCAAGCGAAGGCCAATTACTTCGGAGTTTGGGTTTCGGCGGGCGTTCGGTCCCGCTCAATGGCTTCAGGCTCGCTACGAGCGGAATCATGAAGCATTTTCTTGCCTTCGTCCAGCCCTTTTTGAAGCTCGCCCATGCCCTTACCGACTCCGCGTAGGAGTTCCGGAATCTTCTTTCCGCCAAACAGAACGAGAACGATTACGAGTACGAGGAGAAGCTCTTGACCACCGAGACCAAACATTAGGAGTCCTTACCGTTTTTGCCGTCGTCGAGCCCTTTTTTGAGCTCGGAGACGCCCTGACCGACGCTTCGCATCAGCTCAGGGATCTTGCTACCACCAAACAGCACAAGGATGATGAGCAGGACGATGAGCAGTTCTTGAGCGCCAAGTCCAAACATGATAGTTCAGTATACGTCCGTCGGGGCCGTTCGCATTCGGGACAAATTTAGTTCTTCATGCTCCGGCTTGGGGTGCCGGGAGATCGCATTTGTCCGTTCTTGTTCACAAGCCGGCTCAAGCCGTCGGCGGTGACAACAAACCAGCCGCGCTTTTCGCCGCCGATGATGCCACCCAAAATCCCTGGGCTCTCGGAATGCTTCAGTGGAACGTACTTTGCCGAAACGTTTTTGCCTCGAGTTTTGGTTTCGAACAAGATGACGGCTTGCGTTTGGTCCTTTAGGTCTTTCAGGTTCTTTCCGCTGAAGTCCGTGTTAAAGGCTACGCCCGACTTGTATTCCTTTTCGTCGCAACCCCATTCGCCTTTCGGATCAAACACCTTGAATGGACCTGGATCGTCGATCGAGGACAATTCCTTCTCCAGATACGGTGCTACCTGGGTCTGCCAATCTTTGGCGGTGGGTAGTTTGCCGTCGTGATCCAGCGTGTAGGCGCGAAGACTGTCGCCAAGTGCACTCATCGAAATGGTGCATCCAATCATGCCGGCTCCTTGGCCCGCGGCTAGGAATCCGAAGCCGACTAGACCGGCGATGGGTAGCACGCAGCAAATGACAACGGCGGCGATGATCAGGCCGACGATGAGGCCGGTGTTCGATTTCTTCTTTTGAGACGGCGCTGGAGGCGTCTGCATGCGAAGGATTGTACAGCAAGAGTTAAGAATCCCTAGGGCGATAGAATCAACGTTGATGGCCGCTGCTTCGGATTTCACCGCGAAACTGCGCATGGATCGAGTTCTTGTTTATGCAACGTCGATTGCGCACTTCGCGGGCCATTCGGAGGATGAGCTCAAGGAACTCGCCGTGATTATTCGCACTAGTGCGGCGAGCTCGGCTGTGTGGATCTCGGAGATCTTGCCGGTTGCGTTTGCCCTTGCAGATCGGCAAGCCGTCGAGATTCCTGAGCATCTGAGGGGACCAGTGAGTGAAGCGCAGCGCCTGATTCACCCGGTCCAACTGAACCCGGACCAGTCCTGATTGGTATCCTCATTGGCATGACGTTTCAAGACATGGTGCTCCGGCTCAACGAATACTGGGCCAAGCAGGGCTGCGCGATTTTGCAGCCGTATGATGTTGAAGTCGGCGCGGGCACCATGCACCCGGCCACGACGCTTCGAGTTCTCGGGCCAGAAGCTTGGAATGTTGCCTACGTCCAACCTAGCCGACGCCCCGCCGACGGTCGGTACACGAGGAATCCACAGCGAAGTCAGCGGTACTACCAATATCAGGTGATCATGAAGCCGTCGCCCGAGAACATCGTGGACCTTTATATGGGGTCACTCGATGCGCTCGGCTTTGATACGTCAAAGAACGATGTGCGACTGGTTGAGGACGACTGGGAAAGCCAAGCGGCCGGAGCGAGCGGCGTTGGCTGGGAAGTTTGGGTGAACGGCGCGGAAATCACGCAGTTCACGTTCTTTCAGCAAATGGGTGGAATCGAATGCAACCCGGTCTGCGCGGAAATCACCTACGGTCCCGAGCGACTTTGCCTGATGCTCAATAACGGCAAGGGGTTCTGGGAAGACCTGATGTGGAACGACACGACCAGTTATCGGGATGTCGACTGGCAAGCGGAAATGCAGAACAACGTTTTCAACTTCGAAGTCGCGTCGACTTCGATGTTGTTCCGGTTGTTTGATGAGTTCGAAGCGGAATCGAAACGAGTGATCGAAACGCCGGTCTTTTGGGATTCTGAGCAGGGAATCATGACCTCAAACCCGTTGAACGCGAGCGAGTTTCCGGAGAATGCCGGTGCGCGAGCGCTGGTTTATCCAGGGTTGGATCTTGCGCTGAAGGCTTCTCACATCTTCAACTTGCTCGACGCGCGGGGCGGGATTGGTGTCACCGAGCGTGCGGTGTACATCAACCGAATTCGAAGCCGCATCCGGGCGTGCTGCCTCAAGCACGTTGAGCAGTACGAAACACCGAAAGTCGCGAGTTAGTTGAGGCCGTAAAGTCCGCTGTACTTTTCCTCGACGTAATCAAGCCAGGGGTTTGGGTTCAAATAGTCGCCGCAAACTCCGGTCACAAGGTCTCGCGGGGCCTGTGAGCTGGCCTTGACGTAGATATTCTCGGTAAGCCAAGCGAGGATTTGTGAAGTGTCTCCGCGCTCCAGCTGTTCTTCCCACGCCGGGATTTGCTGACGAAGCTTTTCCCAAATCTGGCCGCCGATCAGGTTCCCCATGGCATAAGTGGGGAAGTAGCCGATCGAACCCTTGCTCCAGTGGACGTCTTGTAGGCAGCCCTGACCATCGGATTCGATATTCACTCCGACGTACTCCTTCATTTTTGCGTTCCATGCCTCGGGCATGTCGCGGACTTGGAGCTTGTTGGTGAGGATTTCGACTTCGATCTCGAACCGCACGAGAATGTGCATGTTGTAGCTCAGTTCGTCTGCTCCGACGCGGAGCCAACCAGGCTGGATCGCAGTAAACGCGGCATAAAATTGGTCGGGAATCTTTGAAGCTAACGTCGGGAACTCGGCCTGCAGATATGAGAAGAAGAATCGCCAGAACGGCTTTGATCTTCCGATAATGTTTTCCCACATGCGGCTCTGGCTTTCGTGAACGGCCAGTGATGCGCCACCGGCTAGGCTGGTGTCGCTCCAGGCCGGATTGCCGTTCTGCTCGTAGAGGCCGTGGCCGAGTTCGTGCAGCGAGGACGAGAGAACACCTTTGATATGAGTTCCTGGTCGCGTTGTCATACGAACGTCGTTCATGCTGACGGTAGTGCAGAAAGCGTTTGCGCAGAGGTCGAGTCGACCGCGGGTGTAGTCGAAGCCTATCTTGGCTCCGATGTTTTGGGCGGCCCGGCGTAGGGGTTCAGTCTCCCAACTGCCGTTTAGCCAGGTCGCATCAATCCTCGCACCATTCACCTTGATGTCTCGGATCAGCTTCGAGACTCGCGGCTTGACTTGATCAAACATTCGAATCACATCGCTAGTCTTGGCCCCCTCCTCATAGAGATCGAGCAATGGGTCATACGGGTGCTCGGTGTATCCGAAGGCGGAGGAGGTTTCCTGGGCAATGTCAAACAGGGACATCAGATACGGCCGGAGCGCATCGAAGTCGTTCGACGGCCGGGCGCGCCGCCAGACTTCGTAAGATTGACTGGCAATTTCGGCCTTTCGCGTGATGAGCTTCAGCGGCAACTTTGAGGCCTGGTCAATCTGTCGTTGAATTAGGGCCAGTTCTCGCTCGGCTACCGGATCTCCGGCGACATTTGCCCGCGCATCTTCCACTGCTCTCCTAAGGGACGGATTTAGTAGCCGCTGATGGGCCATTGCGGTTAGACGACCAATATGGATGGATCGGGCTTCGCTTCCCCCGCTAGGCATCAACACTTGACGGTCCCAGTTCAGCAGAGACACCGAGGCATGTAATGCCGTTAGGTCTCTGTATTCGGTTCGCACCTTTTGTAACGGGGACATCACCCGATTATAACTGGCATCTAGAGAGCAGATTCGCCTTCACCGATGGCCATTCCAGTTTGGTGATGGAATACATCACGCTGTTTCTGATCGTCCCGTCCAGCTGAATTCCGTGCTGACGAAGTACCCCTTCTTTTACGGCTCCTAGTTTTTCGATCGCTCGCTGGCTGTGGAGGTTTCGTTCGTCGCACTTGAGCTGCACGCGAATTGCCCCGAGCTCCTCCATGGCGTGCGTGATGAGGAGCAGCTTCGCGGCCGGGTTCACTTTCGTGCCACGGAACTGAGGGCCGTACCAGGTCCATCCAATTTCCAGGCCGAGGTGTGCGGCTCGGATGTCCATGAAGCAGGTCATTCCCGCAATATTGCCAGTGAGCTTGTCCACAACCGTATAGGGTTGGACATTTGGTGTGGCAATGAGGCGGTTGATGAAGTCCGTTAGGCCCGGCGCGTCGATCGTTCGCGGAAGGTCCCGGACGAAGAACTTAAAGGTGTCGACGGAACAGATCGCCGCAAGCTCTTCCGCATGGACGGGATCAGCCGGAATCAACCGAACCCAATCGTTCTCCAGCTCAATGTGTTGATTCCAGTCTCCAGACATAAAAAAGCCTCCCTGCCGTGCGGCAGAGAGGCAATTGTGTACCTGATTCGAAGAATTAACGAGCGTAGTATTCGACGACTTGCTGTTCTTGGAAGAACTTAGGGAAGTCTTCGCGTTCTGGCAAGGAGATGATCTTGCCGGAGAAGTTGATGACGTCGGCTTCCATGTAAGCAGGAACCGGAGCACCTTCGAAGTGGTTCGCTCGAGCAATGCTTCGGCTCTGCTCTCGATCGCGAACCGCGACCACGTCGCCAACCTGCAGCGAGTAGGAAGCGATGTTCACGTTTCGGCCGTTAACCGTGATGTGACCATGGCTGACTAGCTGTCGGGCCTGGAAGATGGTCTTCGCATAACCGAGCTTGTAAACCGCCGTTGCGAGTCGGAGTTCGAGCAGGCGAAGGAAGTTGAGGCTGGTGTTGCCGCTCATTCGCTGTGCCTTGTGGAAGGTGTTTGCGAACTGCTTCTCCAAAACATTGTAATAGCGGCGGATGACCTGCTTGGCCAAGAGCTGCTCGCCATACTCAGATTGTCGCCGATCCTTCAGGTTCGGGCCGTGTTGCCCTGCCGGATACGGTCGCTTGCTTGCCGGGCTCTTGGGTCGACCCCAAATATCAAAGCCAACGGTGCGGCATATATCAGTTTTTCGTCCTCGGTACGTTGCCATGTGAACTGGTATTCGATGAGTCGGATAGACTCACGAACCAGAGATAGTACCCCGTAGCGCCAAATATTTCAACAAATCTCATGATCCTTTTCGCATTAACGCTCGCAACCACCATGATTGCTCCTCGTCCGCAGTTCGTCGCGCTGTTTCCTCGGGCTCAATTCCCGGAATCGGGGCAGTCTTTGGTTATCAACTCAATGGATATTCGGCCGACCGCGCCGTTTCGCGAAGTTATCCCTTCTTGGAATGTGAAGCATCCGGAGCGCGCGCAGGTTCTGGTTGAGATTCGTGCGACGATTGCCGGCAAGCCATCGAAATGGTATCGGCTCGCCGACTGGGCGCTTTCTTCGGACGGGACACGACAATCGACAAACGGTCAAGAGGATGTCTCTGGAGACGTTGAGACTGATACATTGTCTTTGAAGTCGGCGGCTGAGGCAGTGGACGTTCGAGTAACGCTGTCGACCTTGCCGGGGAGCGGGCCCTTGCCAGAACTTGAAATGGTGGGTCTATCCTTTGCCGGAAAAGACAAGGAGGCCAACGATCTAGGCACGAAATCGGAAGCCTGGGGCAAGGTCGTTGAGGTCCCGAAACGGGCACAAGGCAACTATCCACGCGGAAACGTACTTTGCAGTCCGACTTCGATGTCGATGTTGCTGTGGCACTACAGCGAGTTGACTGACTCACCAGAAATGAACCAAGACGTTCCAGAAGTTGAATCCAAGGTCTGGGATCCCGTTTATAAAGGGGCAGGGAACTGGTCGTTTAATACGGCATACGTAGGCTCATTCCCGAAAATGAGATCGTATGTTTCCCGATTTGGATCCATTTCCGATTTAGAGCGTTGGATTGTTGCGGGTGTACCGGTGGTTTGTTCTGTGAGCTTTGATTTGATTCGGGGTTTGCCGCTCTCTCCAACCGAAAGTGGGCACCTCGTAGTTTTAGTAGGTTTCACGCCCGAAGGCGATCCGGTTTTTAACGATCCAGCCCGTAAAGATCAAGTTCGCTTCACGTATAAGCGGGCCGACTTCGAGAAAGCGTGGCTTTATTCGAAGCGCACGGTGTACGTTGTGCATCCAATTGGTGCGAAAGTTCCAAAACCGTCGAACGGACTTTGGTTGGCATCGGGCAGTTAAGTCAATAGACCTACCACACTAAACAAGGATCACCAAGACGGTGATACTTCGGGGGACTTTCATGAAGAAGGGTTTGGTTGGAACTGGGATTGCCGTAATTGTTATTTGCGGTGGTGGGGCGTTTGCTTGGCAGGGATGGCAGGCACAGATGGCGGCGGCGAGCAAGAAGGTTGTTCAGACCGCGACGGTGACGAAGGGCAATGTTAAAGTCGTCGTCATTGAGAACGGCACGATTGACTCCGTTCAGTCGGTCGAAGTTAAGAGCCGCGTGACGGGCCGATTGGCAAAGCTGATGGTCGACGAGGGTGACCGCGTTGAAAAGGGTCAGTTGATTGCGATCATTGACCCGCAAGAAACCGAGTTTCGTGTTCGCCAGGATGCGGCGCAGTTGCGTGGAGCAGTGAGCGCCGCAGCGCGAACAGCGCTCGAGATTGAACAACGACGCGAATCCTCCCGAGCGACGCTTGCTCAGGCCATCAGCCGAGTGAAGTCCCTCGAGATGGAAGTCAAGTCTCAGCCGATTTTGACGAAGGCAGCCATCGATGAAGCGCAAACCACGCTCGACGTTGCCCTCGAGGAAAAGACCCGTCTTGTCCGAAGCGTTCACCCAACCGAAAAGTCTCAGGCCGAGGCTCAGGTTCGAGAAGCCGAAGCGAACGTTCAGAACGCCCAGACCGAAGTTAATCGCCAGGAAGAGTTGTTGAAGAGCGGTTATGTGGCCATCCGTAGCGTCGAAACGGCACGGCTGAATGTTGAACTTGCGAACAGCAGACTCGAAAACGCAAAGGTCAACCTTTCGCGAACCCCGGCCCGCCATGCGGTCGAGCTTCGAAAGGCAGACGAACAGATTGCAAGCGCACAAGCAACTCTCAGCCGTGCAAAGGCGAATGCTGTGCAGAACCCGATGAAGGAGCAAGATCTAGCTTCGGCCCGTGCCGAGGTACAGAAGGCTCGGACGGCGCTCCGCGATGCGGAAGTTTTGGCAAAGACCCGCGAGCAGAACTTGGCTTCGGTGGATCAGCTTCAGAGCATCTTGGATGACTCCCGCCGAAACCTCGGAGAAACCGAGATTCGCGCTCCGATCGCCGGAATTGTGGTTAAGAAGGGAATTCAAGTCGGCGAACTCGCCACCGGTCTCAGCTCCTTCGGCAGCGGTTCGACGATCGTTAAGATCGAAGATCGTGGCTCCATGCGAGTCAAGCTCAACATGAACGAGATTGACGTCGCGAAGCTCACGCTTGGCATGAAGGCTACGGTTGACGTGGACGCTCTTCCGAGCGACCAATACACCGGGAAAGTGAACAAGATTGCGCCTGCGAGTACGGACACGGCTGCAGGAGCGGCAACGGACGCGGTGGTTCGCTATCAAGTCGAAATCTTTATCGACAATCCAAACGAGCGACTCCGCTCTGGAATGTCGGCGAAGTGCTCCCTGGCCGTTATTGACCGCCAAGGCGTGCTGACCCTGCCCGTGGATTACGTGAAGAAAGAAGGCCGAAAGGCGTTTGCGTTCTTCCCACCCGACAATCCGAAGGATCCGAAGGCTAAGGCGAAGCAAGTTTCGATCACCATCGGCGCCCAATCGGGCTCCGTCCTAGAAATCACCTCCGGACTTAAAGATGGCGACAAGGTTGTGAAACCAGACTACGATGGACCTGACCGAAAGAGCTTTATCAACTTTGGCGGCGGAGACGACGAGTAATTCATGGGTGTCTTTCAAAGTTTCGTAACTGCACTCGAAATGCTCCGCATGCACAAGCTGCGGGCATTTCTCACCATGCTCGGCGTCATCATTGGCGTTATGGCGGTGACGATCATCGTCATGGTCTCCAGCGGATTCCAGTTCTACATGACGAACGAGTTTAAGAAACTCGGCTCCGACACGATCCTGATCACGTATGACTCATGGGGTGGCCGCGGTCAACGACAAGCATCGATCGATGGCCTGACCGTGGATGATGCGGCCTATCTGGCGAACCAGGTCAGCAGCATCGACATCATCGCTCCGCTGGTTCAAGGGCCTGCCGAAAAGGTTGTTCGCAACGATAAGGAAGTCAAGAAGACCCGAATTTTTGCGAGCAACGGCAACTTTGCCGAACTCAACCGGGTGAAGATGACCTCCGGGCGAGGTCTGACTGAAGAGGACATTCGCAACCGCGCGAACGTCTGCGTGGTTGGAGACGAGGTCGTCAAGGTTCTGTTTCCGAACGAAGATCCGCTTGGCAAATTGATTTCCTTCAAAGGCATTTCTCTTGAGGTGATCGGCGTGTTTGAACGGGTGGACATGATGGGCGAAACGAACGCGCGTGACATCCTGCTGCCTATCACCACTGCCCAGGACAAGTGGCTAGGTGGCGACAAGCTGATGATGATCACGACGCGGCCGAAAGCCGGGGTTAAGGTCGATCAAGCGCTGGACGACGTTTGGCGCGCATTGATGCTCAAGTCGGGCAACAAGCGCATTTATCGTGTCGACTCGCGAGAGTCGATCATGAACGTGTTCGGCAACATCTTTAATGTCGCCGGCATTGTTCTGTCGGCGATTGCGGCTCTGTCCCTGCTCGTTGGTGGCATCGGCATCATGAACATCATGTTGGTGTCGGTTACCGAGCGGACCAAGGAAATTGGGCTCCGCAAGGCGGTTGGCGCGCGGCGGCAGTCGATCCTGTTTCAGTTCATGGTCGAGTCCGCAACGCTCTCGCTTGTTGGCGGTCTCATCGGCATGGCAATTGCTTTCGGTCTTGGCAAGCTGGTCACGCTTGGTACGGCAGCGATCAACTGGCCGAGTAAAGGCGGCTTGCCGACGACCTTCCCGGTCGTCGCGGCGATTGGCGCGGCAGTCTTTTCCGCTCTGATCGGCATCGTCTTTGGCCTGTACCCGGCCATTTCTGCATCACGGCTTGATCCGATCGTTGCGCTCCGCCGGGAATAACGGATCAGAGAGCTTTAGCCCTCGTGCTCATCTCGAGTACGAGGGCTTTTTTGTGCCTAGAATCCCCGTGGCCTCAGGCAAAGTATGTCGATTGGCTCGATACCGGTGATCGCACACTGCGGTGGATATCGGTTCAGGGACACATTGCCGTCACGCTCATTCAGGGTGCGCCGGATGTCCACGCATCGCACGGTTGAGATGCTGAACGGCCGCCGTGCTGCAGGTGCTCAAAGAAAATGCCCTGCATCCAACTGGCTGCAGGGCATTTAGAAAAGCCGTTAGGCACCGTGAGCGGTGCCTAACAGAGTCGATCAAGGATTGATCGTGAGGGTAGTCGTTCGCTTGCCGTAGTTCGAGTTCGAGGCGGTTAGCGTTACGACTTTCTGTGAGGTCACGGCGAAGTGGGTCACGGTTGCCGTTCCGAACGTGCTTCCAGCCGGGATCAAGATCGACGCTGGCATCGAAGCTGCCGAACCAATCGAGGAGTACAGGTAGACCCGAAGTCCACCGGCGGGGGCAGGACCAGAGAGGTTAACCCGTAGCGAGACCGCCGTACCGCTGCCGCCGGTGACGGTTGATGGAGTGACGACGGCGCTCGAGATCGACGGAGCAATGACTCGGCCATATCCTCGCTTCTCTTGGAATCCGGCCGTAACCTTGATTCCGAAGTCGCGGGACGACGTCACCGCCGTGTGGGTGATTGGGAAGTTAACCGTACTGGCTCCCGCCGGGAAGGTCACGGTTGCGGGGACGGTAACCGCAGCATCGCTACTGGTTAGCGCGACGGTGAGTCCGCCGGGGCCGGCAGGAACGATTAGATCGATCTTTCCGGTTACCGCCGTGCTGGTTCCACCGGTGAAGGAGAATGGAGTCACGGTCAAGGCGGTTGGAAGCGGAACTTCAATGTTGAAGTTCTTTTGCTTCGCGACGCCGTTGTAGGTTGCCTTAACCCAGGCTGGAGATCGGGTCGAGAGCGTTGCCGTGGTGACGGTTACCGCTCGGTTGGTTTGGCCAGCCGGGATGGTGACCGTCGCCGGAACGGTCAAGACCGCGGCGTTGCTCGTCGTGAGGTTAACGACCACACCGCCGACCGGTGCAGGCCCATTGAGATAGACGCGGGCAGCGGTGCCGGAGCGGCCGCCAATTGGCGTCGTTGGTGTCACTTCAACTCGGTCCAAACCGATTGGCCCAATTCCGACCACGAGGGTTTGCGAGAGGCCGTCGGAGGTTGACGCAGTAAGCGTCACGCTTGCCGAAGATGCGGATCCACCGGCAATTGCGGTGAATCCAGCTGTCGTACCGCGAGCAGGGACGGTTATGGAGCTTGGGACCGGAAGGATCGCTGGGTTTGAAGACGTCAGGTTAACGACTCGTCCAGCGGCACCCGCGGGCAAGTCAAAGGTGACGTTGAAGGTTCCGGTCTCGCCAGAGAGCAGGTTTGCTGGTCCAGTGAATCCAGTCAGGCTGACCGGTCCATAGATCCAGAGACCACGGCCGTGAGTTGCTGCAAGGACCTTTGTGGAGTTGTGCAGGTACACGACTTCGTCAACTGCGACGTTCAGCGGGCCGTCAGCAGGTGCGGTCCAACTCGTACCGCCGTTCAGGCTTCGGATGATGCCGACCTCGGTGCCTGCCCAGATTTCGTTCGAGTTGGTTGGATTGACACAAATTCCGTGGACGGGCGCGCTTGGTAAGCCAGCCAGAGCCGTCCAGGTGGTGCCGCCATTTACGGATTTGTAAATGTTGCCAGCGGAGAAGCCGCCGAGCGCGACGTAAACGATGTTGTTGTTCGAAGGATCAACCGCGATCCGGTGAATGTATCGGCTTGGGAACGGATTCGTTCCAGTATTGTCGTCAATCGCGGTGAACGTTGGGGACACGGCTTGACCGTTCGTCGACTTGTAAACGCGGCCATCATTACCACCAACATAGATGAGGTTCGAGTTGCCTTTCGCGATCGTGATCGCCGAAATGGTGCTACCGAAGTTAAAGATCGCCGACCAAGTTGGCGTTGCTGCCTTGGCGTTTGCCGACCGTGAAAGGTTCGTTGCGCCACCGTACAGGTAGTTGTCATCGTTCGGGTCGAGCGCGAGAGGGGCGATGAAGTTGGCACCGGAACGGTTTAGTCCGGAGGTGATGTAGTTGGCAGAATTTCCTCCGTTCGTGGAGCGGAAGATCTGAAGGTTGATGTACTCACCGTACAGATAGTTGCTATCGACGTGACTGACGGCGCTGAAGCCGCCATCGCCACCGAAAACGAACGGATTAGTTGAAACCGTAGAGCCCAAATCGATTCGAATCGAGCCGTTGTCTTGTGAGCCTCCGAAGAGAACTCCAGTCGTGCCGTTCCCGGCAGCGCCGTAGAACTGCATCGTGCTCGCGTTTCGCGTCAGTCGGGTCCAGCCGGTCGCATCGGTGACGGTTCGGATGTTGTCCGCACGGTGGATTCCACCGTCGGTACAAACGAAGAACTGCAGGTTGGTGGTGCCATTGTAGCCCGGGTGAGCAACACCTAGATGCATGTCCGGGTGTGGGTTTTCCGTCTGAAGGTAGCCGTAGCCGATGTTGCTAAATGTAGCGCCGCCATTGAAGCTTCGGTTGATGTTCAAACCGGTTGCAATGATCAAGTTGGCGTCGAACGGGTCAACCCAGATCGAGTTGTAGTACCAGCTTGCATTGGTCGTTCCGCTGGTTGTCGCCAACGTAAATGTCGCGCCGGAATCGGTCGACTTGTAGACTTTGCCGCCGTTAAAGCCGGTGTGGGCATAAACGATCGTCGGATTGCTCGGGGCATAAGCAATCTCGATACGACTGTCAAACCCTGTGAAGTCGAGCCCGGTGCAGGCTGTCCAGGTAGCGCTCGCATCCGTCGTTCGGAAGGCCTTCGTGAACCAACCACGACCAGAAAAGTCGTAATCAAGTACGGTCGCGATGGCTTGATTTCCGTCTGTTGGATGGAAGGTGGCTCCATAGCCCATTTGTGCTGGAATCGGGTTTGTCCAACTGGTACCGCCGTTGGTCGTTCGACGGATGCCTCCGCCCTGAGTCCCAATCAGCATCGTTGTTACGCTCGTAGGGGAAATCGCGACCTTGTTGATGTTTCCAAAGCCAGCGGTGCTTGCGAAGACGGTCCAGGTATTTCCACCGTCGGTACTCTTGTACAGGCCGTTGCCGCTCTTGGCATCGCTGTTAAAGTAGCCCTCACCCGTAGCGGCGAACATCGTATTTGGATTGCCCGGCTCAAACGCCATGTGCGTGATGTTGAGGTTCGGCAGCTTGTCGTTGATCGGTGCCCAGTTCGTTCCAGAATCCGAGCTGTACCAAATTCCGCCGCTGACGGCACCCATCCACATTCGGTTGTGTTCGGTTGGGTGAATGAGCAGCGAACGCGTTCGGCCGGTGACGTTGTGAGGGCCAACTTCTGACCAAACATTCTCCGTCGGGCCAAATCGACCACGTTCAGAAACGAGTCCCTTGATCTGCGTGAGGGCGCGGGAGTATCCGTTTGGATCAATCTGTCCGTTTTCGTCGAGTTGACCTAGTCGGCGCCATCGCGCAGCTTCGTAGGCGCCGGTTGCGGGGAGGAGTTTGACTCGTTCCTTTCCGGCAGGGACTTCGACGCTGGGCCGAACTCCTCGAAATTGAGATTTGTCAATCGTCTCAGCCTTAAGCTGAGCATTTAACGTGCAAAGGGCGAACGCAACGCTAAGCAACATGTTTCTTTGGCCAGAATACAGCAAACTGGCTCGCTTGAGAATTGCCTAGCGAGGAATATATTGGCTACCTCGGAAAAAGTGGTAGCGGCGAGAGGACTTGAACCTCCGACAACTCGGGTATGAACCGAGTGCTCTAACCAACTGAGCTACGCCGCCGTGAGGAAAGCTATTATGGCACGAACCAGCGTCGATTCTCTCGCATCTGTCCATACTGTTTCGTGATGCTTGGAGCATTGTTACTCGTTGTTCAGGGCTACGACCTTGCCGGACTGGATCAACTCGCGAAATCTCGTGACGTGGCCGGAATCGTTGGGCGGCTCGCTCCCGGTCAACCGGAGGCCGTAAAGCACCTCGCCGCGATCAAGACGAACGGTGCCTATGACACCGGTAGATTCGGTTGGAAGGCGGAAGGTGACGGAAAAAATGTGGTTCTCACCACCGCGCTCACCTCGGAAGACATCGGAGACTATCTGTTCTCGATTCAGAACGGAAAGCTGCGGTACGTCCCAGAAACGTCAACCCTGGGCGTTCGAATCAAGCGCCATTCCATTGTCGCCAGCTTTGACATCCAAAACAAACTCGCGATGATCAGCGACGTGGTTCAGTTCAAAAGCCAGGGGCAAGGGGCATGGAACTTCCGCCTCTCGCCCGCTTATAGGGTTGAGAGCATTGAGACGACACTCGGGGTCAATGTCCCGTTCCGACAATATGGCGGAGTCGTGCTGTTCGATTCTCGGCCCGGCTCTGACTTTAGCTATCACATTCGCTACGTCGGAAAAGTCAATTTGCCGCAATATGCCGGCAGCATCTCCGAGAAAGAGATTTCCCTCACGAACGACTATTGGTATCCGCTGATCGGTCGAAATCCGGCTCCATACGATCTGACGACGCAGGTTCCCGCCGCGTGGACGCCGGTTGGTCAGGGAGTCAAGCTGTCTGAATCCGTGAACGATGGACTGAAGACGACCAAGTTCAAGATGGACTTGCCCGTCGTTTATTACAGTTTCGCGGCAGGCCCATACAAATCCACCTCGGTAAAGCTCGGTACGAAAATCTACCGAGCCTGGAGTCCGCGACTCAACGAGCGACAACTGGACACGACGGCGCGGATGTACACGCCGATTGTTAACTATTTCGAAAGCGCGTTCGGACCGTTTCCGTTCCCCGGTTACGGTGCCCTAGACAGCCCAGCATATGGCGGCGGCGCATTAGAGGCCTATAGTCATGCGACATGGGGCGGTGGGCTTCCGATGGAAGACTCGCACGAGACCGCGCATACCTATTGGGGCGGGTTGGTCAACAATTCCTATCTCACCGACTTCTGGAATGAAAGCTTCGCGGTGTTCTGCGAGGGCCTCTATTCTCGCAACGTGCCGATCGGAGACCCAATGTCACGGAAGCAGGCGTACGTTAGCGATGCCGATCCGATTCCGGCGTACAACGAGCACCCGATCACGAACGGTGGTGCGTATGCCGGCGGCGTAGCGTCCTCGCTGGGTTACGGAAAGGGAGCCAAGGTTCTTCAGATGCTCGAACAGATCGTGGGAACGCAGGCGCTGATTCAAACCATGCGAAAGTGGAAGGATCAGCACTCCCGCACCGAGGTTGCTAGCTGGCAGTCGTTCCGGGCTCTCGCCATTGCGCGGCACCCAGATCGAAACTTAACCCGCTTCTTCAATGACTGGCTCGATCAGTCAGGTTGGGCAAAGCTATCCCTATCGAATGTCCGGTATGCGAACCGAACCGTCGCGTTTGACCTCAGCTTCAACGGCAAGGAGTACTACCTGCCGGTTGATGTACTGCTGGAGTATCCCGGCGGTCGTCAGGTGTACACGAAGTTGACCGTTCTGAAGTCAGGTCGCTACTCAATCGAATCGGCCGCGAAGCCGGACCTCATCTCGATTGACCCTTGGAATCGGCTACTCCGAGACCGAAATGCCAACGAGACGCCAGCATCGATTCAGACTTCGTACCAGCGAAATCGTCGGGTTACGGATGCCAAGCAGGATTGGTTCACCGAGGGCTGGAACCCGTCTAGCCAGAACAGCATTCCTGCCGATCCAGGGAACCACCTGATCATCGGGCATCCCGAAACTTTGCCTGGCATGGCGCAACTCTGCGCAAAGGCCGGATTCGTGGTGAAGGGAAGCAAGCTTCAGTACGGAGCGAGAGTTGTCGACCTAAATGCTGGCGGCGCAATGGCGGTCGTCCAGCTGGATAACGGCAAATCTTGCGTGATCGCGCTTGGAAAAGTACGATGCCGACCGGACATGGGGCGAGCGAAGCTTGCCTTGCTGGATGACTTTGGTCGGATGACATTTGGTCTGACCGATCCAAAGCGATCGGGCAACCTGACCGCTCGGCTCTAAGCCGATTCCGTTGGGGTGTGCGTCACGTCCCAACGGCCCGAATGGCGGTCGGTCCAATTCTGGACTTCGCCATGCTGGCGAGCCTCCATTAGGGCTTCCAAGTGGAGGTCCGTCACCACCACGCCTTCTTCGTTCATCTCAGATTCACGGAGGATCGCTTCCTCTCGGAATGGCTCGACACTCGGGGCAATGATCGAGCTGTTTCCGTAGCTTTCCGGGACCGGCTCGTATCCGAAACCGCCGACGAGTGAGGCATGGACCACGAAGATCTGATTCTCAATCGCGCGGGCTTGGCAGCTCCAGCGCACTCGTTGGTAGCCGCGCACGGTTTCCGTCCAAGCCGGAACCGCGAGGATTTGGCAACCCGCTTCGGCTAGCGCTCGGCCCGCCTCTGGAAATTCGGAGTCATAGCAAACGTTGATCCCGATGCCAGGATCAAAGGTCGTGAGTCCTTCGCCGGGAGCGATCTTCCAGACTTCGCGTTCGTAACGGGTGAGGTTGTTTTTCTCGGCGAAAATCACCGTGGCGTTTGGTCGCGCGATGGCGCAAACATTCTTAATCTCTTCGCCGCTTTTCTTGAAGTGAGAACCGCCGATGATGGTCATTCCGCTTGAGGTCGAGATTCGCTCGAGCCACTGCTCAAGGGCTTCGGCGTACTGAACCAGATAGTCGGGGCTCTGATGCTCCTGGAGATTCCGCTCGATTGACAGAAGCTCAAGGACGTGCAACTCTGGCAAAACCACGACCTGGGCTCCCTCGCCATGAGCGAAGCTAATGAGGTCGTGCAGGTGACCGAAATAGTCGCCGTCACTTCGAATCGTGCGAAGCTTCCACGCAACGCTTGCTACTCGGATATTCAGGGCTTCCACTCCAAAAGGGCCGCGTGATTCAAAGATTCAGGGTCCGGCATATAGTTTTCAATCACTCCAAGGCACGTCAGGCCATATCGCAAGAGCGGAGTTAGAGTTCGGTCGGTCATCTCTGCAATGACCACATTTTTAACATAGTTCTCGGCCGACGTTTCTCCGCTTTCTACGAATCCGGGAATTCTACACGCCGTGCCATAGCGAGTTAGTTGGTGGTTGCGGACGTACTCGAACCGGGCCTCATAGAAAGACCGGCCGACACCTTGGCGCCGAAAATCGGGATCCACGCTGATATCGAGGCCGTAAAGCGTGTTGCCATTGAGTTCGATGCCTTCAAGGCTGGGGCCGCCTACGGTGCGATACCAAGGGGCATGAAGATTCCAGCGCTCTTCGCTGATCAAAGTGTTGCTGCAAGAACCGATGACGGTGCCATCGTGGCTTACTGCGACCCACTGGCCAAGAGGGAAGACCCGTATGTGGGCTTCGATGTGCTCCGGGTCCCAGTGCAGTTCTGGATCGAAAGGGGGCGGAAACGCCTTTTGCTGCAACGCGACGACGCCTGCGATGTCTTCCATTTGGGCCAGTCGAATCTGAAAGCTCATAGCTGGATTCTGAGGATGTCGATGATCCGCATTAGGTCTTCTTCGGAGTAGAAGTCGATGCTAATCTTTCCGCCGCGGTTGTCTCGGCGGACGTTGACCGGTGACATGAAGTGTTCTCGAAGGGCAGTTTCTAGGGCCTGATCTTGCGAGTGGTGGGGAGTGGTAGCTTCTTTTGTTGCCGGTTTCTTGCCTTTTTCCGGCTTAACCAGCCGCTCGACGTCTCGAACACTCAGGCCCTCATCCACGATGCGATAGAAGACTTCCAAAATTCGGTCTTCGTTTGGTAGGGCCAAGAGGGCGCGCGCGTGTCCCTCGCTGAGTAGTCCGTTCTGAACGGAATCTTGGACAAGTTGCGGCAGGCGGAGCAGGCGCATCGCGTTGGCGACGCCGGCGCGGCTCTTGCCAACTCGGGCAGCTACCTGCTCTTGGGTGAGGCCGAACTCTTCGATGAGCTGCATGTAGGCCAGGCCGCACTCAATCGCAGAGATGTCTTCGCGCTGAACGTTTTCGATAAGCGCAAGTTCTAGGGAAGATTGGGACGCGGTTGAGCGGATGACGACCGGTACGGTGCTGAGCCCGGCCAGCTTCGCGGCGCGGAGTCGGCGTTCGCCCGCAATGAGTTCGTACTTGCCTTCCGAAACGGGGCGCACTAGGAGCGGCTGCAGAATGCCATGTAGCCGAATCGAACTGGCCAGGTCGTCTAAAGCATCCGGGTTGAACTCTTTTCGCGGCTGCCGGGCATTGGGGGAAATCGAGTTGACGTTAACTTCGCTGAGGGTGCTGTCGAACTGCTCGGCGATCAGTTGGGAGAGTCCTCGTCCAAGTGCTTTTCTCATCGTGCTAACACCTCGTCGGCCAAGGCGACGTACGCTTCAGCGCCTTTCGAGGATGGATACCTTACCACTGCCGATTCGCCATGGCTTGGGGCTTCGCTCAGCCGAACGTTTCGCGGAATCACGACGGTACTCACCTTCTCGCCAAAGTAGCCTCGCACTTCCTCTTCAACTTGTTGGGTCAGCCGGTTTCGGGGGTCATACATTGTCAGCAAAACGAGCTCAATCGAGACTCGCGGATTGATCCGGCGCTTGACGAGGTCAACCGTTTTCAATAGCTGGCTGAGGCCCTCTAGGGCGTAGAACTCGCACTGGAGGGGAACGATCAGGCCGTCAGACGCGGCGAGAATGTTGACGGTGAGGAGTCCTAAGCTCGGTGGGCTGTCGATGAGGATCCAGTCGAAATTGGGTGCAAGATTTTGAACGGCTTCCGCCAAGATTTGCTCTTTACCGACCGCGTTGAGGAGGACCGATTCGGCGCCAGCAAGATCGATGTTTGAAGGGATGATCCAAAGGTTGTCTGAGACTTGATGGAGCGAGTTTTGAATGACCTCAGCGTTCTCGGTTCCGTCGACTCCGTCCACGATCACATCGAACAAGGTTGCCTTGGTTTGCGACTTGTCGATGCCGACGCCGGTGGTGGCATTGCCCTGCGGGTCGCAGTCGATGATGAGAGTCTTTTTCCCTTTCGCCGCTAGGGCCGATGCGAAGTTCACTGCCGTCGTGGTTTTGCCGACTCCGCCCTTCTGATTAACAATTCCCCAAATCGGCACCGTTACATTATGAAGCCGACGCAGTCTTTGCCTTCGCAGCGACCCAAAGTTCGTCCCATTCGGCCAAGGTCAGCTCTGGAAGTGGCTTGGTCGCTGCTTCTTCCATGGCGCGGAAGCGCGCTTCGAACCGCGTCACCATGGTGCGCAGGCTAGCTTCCGAATCGATGCCCAGCCAGCGGGCAACGTTGACGAGGGTGAACAGCAGGTCGCCGAACTCGGCGGATTGTTCTTCGGGCGTTTCGGCTCGGCGGATTTCAGCGATTTCTTCGATGACCTTGTCGAGCACGGCATCTAAATCGGGCCACTCGAAGCCAGCTTTTGCGGCGCGCTTGCTAACTTTCTGCGCCCTCATAAGGGCGGGCATGCCTTTGGGGATGCCGTTTAAGATGCTGGAGTCCGGCTTTTCTTGTCGCTTGATCGCGTCCCAGTGGACGAGCACCTGCTCGGGCGTACGAGCTTCCGCATCGCCGAAAACGTGGGGGTGCCGTCGGATGAGCTTCTCGACCAGGGTCCGGGCGATTTCCTCGGTTGAGAATCCACCGGCGAAACGTGAGATCTGGCCGTGAAGAACCGGCTGAAGCAGCACGTCGCCAAGCTCTTCTTTAAGATCATTTTCGTCTCTCCGATCGATGGCATCTAGGACTTCGTAGGCTTCCTCAACCAGATAGGGCTTGAGCGACTCGTGCGTTTGAGCCTGATCCCACGGGCAGCCACCTGGTCCGAGAAGTCGATCGACGACCGCGACCAGCTCAGTCAGGGCACTCGGTGGACCCAGAACTAATGTTGAGCCAATCGGAAGTTCATCGGGCGCAAGCGTCGCTTCGATTCCGAACGTATCTAAGAGCCTTTGGGTTTGCTTAGTGTCCGCGAAAACCGCTGCGACGTTGTCGAAATCGGGCCGTTGGCCGTGTTCAAGGCGAACGACCCGAGTCATAACAGACTAGCCTCCGGTGCTGGGCTGGCTAAGGTAGGCCTCAATCAGCTTTTGGTATGCCTTTGCCAGTTCCGGCTGCTTGATGTCAATCTTGGCTTTCCGGCGCATGGCACCCATTTCTTTGCCGATTTCATTCTTGACTCGGCCGAGATCGAGCATTCGGTTTCGGCGAATGCGCTTTCGGAGCTGCGGGGTGAGCTCTTCTTTCTTTTCAGCCGTGACGTCGTCTACGCGGAACTTGACGAAGGCAGGAGCATCGTTTGCCGAGGTGTTCAGCCAAGGCGTGGTCTCACCGATCTTGGTCTTCGAAAGCGCGGTGCGAATTTCGGTGCCGAGGGCGGTTTCAGGAACGGTGCCGTACTGACCGCCGGAGACTTTGCTCACGTCTTGGCTACGTGCCTTGGCGACTTCGGCGAACGGTTTGCCAGCTTTGAGGTCTTCCTCGACGGCGGCTTTCTCGGCGTCACTCACGACAACGACTACGCTGAGCTTGTATTGCTTCGGGATGAGGAACTCGCTCGCGCGCTCTTTGTAGATGCGGTCGATTTCTTGGTCGGTCACGGTGATACCGAAGGTCACGATTTTGAACTGGGCCATCTCGATCCGAATGGTGTTCTTGAGCTCTTCTTCGGTCCGGCCGGAGCTTTTCCAGATTTCCAACAGGTCTGGATTGTCTCGATTTCGGTCGGCCATTTCTGACGTGACTTCAAGGTCGCTTGGGTAGACGCCCTTTTCCTTTGCCAGTTGCAAAATGAGCATATCGGTGACCATTTGGTCGATGGTCAAGAGTCCGGGTGGCACTTCGGTGAAGCCCGCGCCCATACGCTTGCCGACTCCGGGGAGGAACTCCATGCGGCGGTAATAGTCGGCGCCTTTGACTTCCTCGCCGTTGACCGTCATCACGACACGGTTCACGTCAACTTGGGCGGTGGCGAAGACGCACGCAACCCCGACAACAAAAGTTAAAAATGATCTCAACGAAAACTCCAGACGTTCATGTAGGTTAAGACGAACCGTTTCTACGCCAGAAACTAACTTCGTGCTCCTGGCAGCTTGGCTCGCAGTTGCGGGAGGACGTCGAACAGGTCCGCAACGATGCCGATATCGGCGACTTCGAAGATGGGCGCATCGCCATCTTTGTTAATGGCGACGATCACTTTGCTGTCCTTGATGCCCGCCATGTGCTGGGTTGATCCAGAGATTCCGGCAGCGATGTACAGGTTCGGGGCAACGATCTTTCCGGTCTGTCCGACCTGAAGTTCGTTAGGAGCAATACCGGTGTCCACGGCAGCGCGGGTTGCGCCGACGGCACCGCCAAGGGCATCTGCGAGGCCACCGAGCACAGTTTCGAAGGTCGCAGCATCCTTCAGGGGCTTGCCTCCGCTGACGATGATTTTGGCCTGGCTAAGGTCAGGTCTTCCGGCCGTTTTGGCCGAGGCTTTGACGATCTTGCTGCCTGGGGCGGGTTCTATGCCCATCGGCACAACCGTTCCTGCCATGAGTTCGGCCGGGGCAAAGTTGGACGGGCGGAAGGTGATGAAAACGGGAGGCTCTGCATCCACCGTAGCGATGACCGCCCCTGCGACCATGGGGCGCAGGAACGTCGTGGGGGATTCGATCCCGATCGCGTCGGTAATCATCGCGGCGTCCAGAATCCCCGCAATTCGAGCGGCCAAATCCTTGGACCGCATCGAGCTTACGAACGCGACGTGAGAGTAGGTGTGGACAAACACCGCGAGTAGTCCGGCCACGGTGTCTGCGGTCGGGATCGCCGTAAGTCCGGCTTGGAAAATCTGTTCGCCACCTACGGACGAGCTACCAGATAAAAGCAAGGCATCGTAGGGAAGTCCCAACTTGGCGGCAAACCCGCCGCAGGAATTCAGATCTGATTCGTCGAAGGCAATCAATAAAAGTCGGCTCATAGGACTCCTTTGGCCGCAATCGCGGCAACGAGTTCATCCACCGAGTTCACGCGGATACCGGCACCTCTTGCGGGTGGGTTTGCGTAGGATCGGGTCTTGACCTTAACGGTCAGAGCGGTCTTGGGCGTTGCTCGCTCAAGCGGTTTCGAGCGGGCCTTGATGATGCCGGGAAGCGCGATGTAGCGTGGCTCGTTAAGGCGCAGATCCACGGTGATGACCGCGGGTTGGGCGACCTCCACGACTTCCTCGCCGAGATCGGTTTCTCGCGTGACTTGGAATCCCGAAGCCAGCTTTTCAATTTTGCTCGCAAACGTGGCTTGAGGCCAGTCGAGTTTTGCGGCGAGGCGTTGGCCGGTCTGGTTCTCGTCGTTCTCGGTGCCTTGCTTACCCATCAAGATCAGGTCAGGCTGAAGTTCTTTTGCCCAGGCGGCGAGTTCGGTCGATACGGCGCTTGGGTCAAGGGCAGAGGTCGTCTCGACCAGGATTGCCCTATCCGCGCCAATGGCAAGCGACTTGCGAAGCTGTTCTTCGCACTCAGAACCGCCGATGGTGATGGCGATGAGCTCGGTGGCCTCGCCGCGCTCTTTCATTCGCACGGCTTCTTCGAGGGCGATTTCGTCAAAAGGATTGATCTCAAACTTGAGTCCGGCAGTATCGAGCCCTTCGCCGGAAGGCAGAGCGCGGACTTTTGCGTAGGGATCAACCACGCGCTTGATTGGGATTAGGATTCGCATAGCACTTCGTCGTGGTGACTAAATATGTTTAAGATCGTACCTGTCATGCCGTACAATGACGGTTCGGCAGCGCCGCCGCGAGCGAAGTCATGAAGTATCCAAAATTCACTCGTTCCTTTGAGGTGGTGGCGGACTTGCCATCATCGTTAGCCCAGCTGAAGCAGATTGCGTCCAACTTTAGGTGGACCTGGGATCACGGAACCCGCGATTTGTTCAGAACGATCGATAAAGCGAGATGGGATGGCTCGGAACACAATCCGATTTCATTTATCAACTCGTTGCCGGCTGAACGCGTACATTCGCTCGCAAACGACACGGCCTTCCTAGAGCGGCTGAACGAGTGCGCAGAGAATCTGAACTCGTACATGACCCAGGAGACCTGGTTCGACCAGAACTATCCGGGTTTGCGCGAGAAGAATCAGGTCGCGTACTTCTGCTTCGAGTTTGGACTCACTGAAGGCTTGCCCATCTATTCGGGCGGCCTCGGTGTGCTTGCAGGTGATCACCTAAAGGCAGCAAGTGACCTTGGCCTTCCACTGGTTGGAGTTGGACTGCTTTACAACCGCGGGTACTTCCGACAACGGCTGACCTTGGATGGATGGCAACAAGAGGTCTATCCCGAATACGACTTTTATCAAATGCCGCTGACGTTGATGCGGCACGAAAACGGCGACCCGATGCGAGTTGAGGTTGAGTTCCCAGACCGGATTGTGACATGCCAGATCTGGCGGGCCGATGTGGGCCGCGTTCCGCTCTACTTGATGGACTCGAACGTGCTGGAAAACGCGCCAGCCGACCAAGGGATTACCGACTCGCTGTACTCGGGCGACGAAGAGATGCGAATTCGCCAAGAAATGATTCTTGGCATTGGCGGAATGCGAGCGCTCCAGGCGCTGGGCATTCAACCAACGGTTTGCCACATGAACGAGGGTCACGCTGCCTTCCTAAGCGTCGAACGCATTCGGCAGTTCATGGAGCAGCACAACACGGACTTCCGACTTGCTCGGCATGCGATCGTCGGCAGCAACGTATTCACCACCCACACGCCCGTTCCTGCGGGCTTTGACCTGTTCCGCCCCGAGCTTTTGGAGAGATACATGGGGGCAACGGTCGCGAGCACAAACTTGTCCTTCTCCGAGTTTGTACGGCTGGGAAGAATCGACCCCGAGAATCAGGGTGAGGCGTTCAACATGGCGGTTCTCGCAATGGAGACCGCGAACCACGTGAATGCCGTTTCGCAACTGCATGCGCAGGTGACTCGCACGATGTTCAGCGCGCGCTGGCCGGACTATCCAGATGACGAAGTGCCGGTCTCGGGAATCACGAACGGCATCCATACGATGACCTGGGTAAGCCGACGGATGGCGATCATGTTTGATGGCTATCTCGGCACGGATTGGCGCCGATATCCGCACGTACCCGAGGCTTGGGCGGGAGTCGACGAGATTCCGGACGAAGAGCTTTGGTTCGCGATTGAAAGTGGCCGCGTGGACTTGGTTCGGTTTGTTCGAAAGCGGCTCACCCAGCGGCAGCAAAAGACGGAGTTTGGGGCGGAAGGTTCGGTTCTTGATCCTCGCCTTCTTACCGTTGGCTTTGCAAGACGCTTCGCGACATACAAGCGGGGAAGTTTGATGCTGAGCGACCGCGAGCGGATCAAACAGCTGCTCTTCCACCCAGAGCGGCCGGTGCAGTTTGTAATCTCCGGAAAGGCCCACCCACGCGACGATGGTGGCAAGCACATCATTCAGGACCTAGTTAAGTTCATTAACAGCGAAGGTGGCCGGTCGCGAATGGTCTTCCTGGAAGACTACGACATGAAGGTGGCGCGTGCCTTGGTTCAAGGCGTGGACGTTTGGCTCAACAACCCGCGACGTCCGTATGAGGCGAGTGGCACGAGCGGCATGAAGGTCGTGCCTAATGGTGGACTCAACTGCAGCGTGCTCGACGGATGGTGGGATGAAGGGTACGACCCGACGGTCGGCTGGGCGATCGGCGATCGAACTCAATCGGAGGATGCGGGGCACCAAGACTGGTTGGATAGCCGTTCGTTGTACTTCTTACTCGAAAACGAGATCGCACCGCTGTTTTATCAGCGCTCCGACAATGCGATTCCGGTGGGTTGGGTGCGAATGGTCAAGAACTCGATCAAGAGCCTTGCTCCACAGTTCAGCACCGCTCGCATGGTGCGGGATTACGCCGAGAAGTTCTACGTCCCGGCGATGCACGCCTACTCTCGACGTGCGCAAGAGGGTCTCGAGGTTAGCCAAGCCGCGGTTGCCTGGCGTGACCGGGTTCGGGATAACTGGCGAAGTGTGCGAATCGTTTCAATTCAAGATTCGGCGAGTACGACCAACTGCATTGGCTCGGAGTTTCAGATTACGGCGGTTGTCGAACTCGGTTCGATCCGACCGGCCGACGTGCAAGTGCAAGTCGTTCATGGAAAGGTCGGTCCGAACCGTGATCTGACCCAAACCCGGGTGGAGAACCTATCGTACATCGAGGAAGCAGACGGCAAGTTTGTCTTCCGTGGGGAAGCGCAGGCTGATATTCTGGGTCACCAGGGCTACACCGTGCGGGTTGTGCCGTTCCATGCCGACATCATGGTGCCGCACGAGCTGCAATTGGTCGCTTGGCCAAGCTAGTTCGTAGTTAGAACGCGGAGAGCTGTAGTGGGTTCACCCCCACTACGGCAACTTGCCGGAGGTCTTGGACGCTTGTCAGGGCCAATGGGTGGGGTGCGCCAATTCGGATGACTTGCATGCCGGCGGCGTGTCCCGCTCGAACCCCGGCATCGGTGTCTTCGAAAACAAGTGCCTGATCTGGGCTGACGCCCATTTTCTGGGCCGCGAGAAGAAACGGCTCGGGACTAGGTTTGCCTTGCGAGACGTTCTCGCCGTAGACGGCATGTTCTGGGATCGGGATGCCAACGGCACGGAGCCGGGCTTGGGCAACGTCGGAAGTTCCGCTCGTGACGATGGTCCAAGAGCCTTTGGGAAGTGAAGCCAGCAATTCTGCAGAGCCGGGAAGAAGGCGAACGCCCTCGGTCTGGGAAGATTCGATCTTTCGTAACACGAGGTCCTGTTCTTCGGCATTTAGATGCGGAGCCAGAACGCGGATGGAATCTAGACTTCGGCGACCGTGAATATGCGGAAGCACCTCGTCTGGGTTCAGGCCAACTTGGGTGGCCCAAAATGACCATGCCCGCTCTACAGCGGGCAAGGAATCGATCAGTGTGCCGTCAAGGTCAAAAAGAATGACAGTTTTTGACGGCACTTGAAGCATTGAGTATCAGTAGCGCTTGAAGCCGCCGCGACCTGCGCCGCCGCTGCTGCTGCCACCACGACCGCCGCCGCCGCCGCTACCGCCGCGACCACCGCCGCCGCCATAGCCGCCACCACCGCCGCCGAAGCTGCGACCACCGCCGCCGCCACCGCCGCCGAAGTCTCGACCGCCGCCGCCGCCACCGCCGCCTTCACCCTTAGGTCGGGCGAGGTTGACGTTCATGCGTCGGCCACCGGCTTCGGAGCCGTCCTTGTCTTCGATAGCCTTGTCGGCCATGTCGCCTGCAACGTCAACGAAGCCAAAGCCCCGTCCTTCGACGATGCGAGCCTTGCTTGCGTTGTATGGTGCAAACAGGTCGAGAAGGTGCTGCTCGGTCAGCGAGTAGGGCAAGTTGCCCACGAATAGGGTTTTAGTCTCCATTTCCATTAATCCTTGATCGGGTCGCCCACCAATCAAATTTTCTTGCGAACTCGAACGTGACCTTGCTACCTATGGAATAGAAGACAAAACTCATGAATCGCAATCGCCGGCGACATGCGCACTATACCAGCTATCGGCGATCTTGCCAAGGAAAATTGCCCCGACCGAACTCGGTCGGGGCAACGATACGTTCAGATGTTGGTCGTAAGACCTTGCGCCATCACGATTTCTCGGGCGTGATTGACCGTAAATGCAACGCGGTGGGTGACCGACTCGAGGATGCCTTCTGCACCCGGGTGTCCGTTACCGGAAGCCTTAACTCCGCCAAACGGCAAGTGAACTTCAGCACCGATGCTAGGCAGGTTCACGTATCCAAGGCCGTAATCGGCATGGTCGCGAACGTAGCGCCACTTTCGGTAGTCCTCGGTGATGACGGCCATCGCAAGGCCGTAATCGGTGTCGTTGTAAACCTCGACCGCTTCTTCGAGACCGTCGATCGGAATGATCGCGACGTGCGGGCTGAAGGCTTCTTCTCGAAGGCAGAAGGTGTTCTTCTTGTATCCGTCGAATCGATACACGAACGGCGAGACGAAGTTGCCGTTCGCGTGCTCGCCTTCGGTCAGGACTTGACCGTCAACGAGGACCTGAGCGCCTTCTTCCTTAGCCTTGGCATTGTGGTGCTGCCACTTGTCGATGGCACCAGCTTCGATCAGTGGGCCCATGAAGACGTCTGGGTTGAGGCCATCACCGACTCGGATTCGCTTGACCTTCTCAACGTATCGCGCGGTGAATTCCGCTTCGATCTTCTTGTCGATGATGATTCGGCTGGTTGAAACGCAGCGCTGGCCGGAGGTCTTGAAGGCACCGAGAACGCAAGCGTTGATCGCGAGTTCAAGGTCAGCATCTTCGAGAACGATCGTGGCGTTCTTGCCGCCCATTTCGGTCGCGGCGAACTTAAAGAGGTCGTTTGCAGCAACTTGCTGGATGTACTTGCCAACTGCGCGCGAACCCGTAAAGAGAACGGCGTCAACGGCCTTGTGCTTGACCAGCGGATCACCTACTGGTTCACCAAATCCGTGAACGAGGTTGATGACGCCCGCAGGGAATCCAGCTTCGTGGAAGAGCTCCATGAGCTTGTGTCCGCAGATCGGCGTTTGTTCCGCTGGCTTGAAGACAACGGTGTTGCCGGCGAGAACGGCGGGGAGAACCAGCCAAAGCGGAATGGCCGAAGGGAAGTTCCAAGGGGTGATACAGGCGACAACACCCTTTGGCTTTCGCAGAATGTAAGCGTCCTTGGCGGAGATTTCTGAGCTCACCGCGTAGCCATGTGGCAGTCGGCCGAGGCCAGCGATGTACTGAGCCATGTGCAGAGCCTCGACGGCGTCGGCGCGGCCTTCGTTGATTGGCTTTCCGCACTCTCGGGTGACGAGAACCGCGATTTCTTCAACGTCGCGCTTGATGAGCTGAGCGAAGTTGTCAATGATTTCGGCTCGCTTGACCCAGCTGAGTTCTCGCCAGGTTTTGAAAGCGTGTTCGGCGGCGGCTACTGCGTCGTCGACATCTTGTGCCGTGCTGTTGGGGGCAGTACCAATGATTTCGTTTCGATTGGCAGGATTGACGCTTTCAAATACGTCAGTCGCGTTTCGCCATTCGCCGTTGATATAGTTCCGAGCGGTTACCGGATTCATGCTGTTTTCAGGGTACCTGCGGGTACCCTGACCGGTGCCCATGCGAAGCGTTTTCCGGCTTGTGATACTTTTGATAGCCGCCTTTTCCGCCGTCGCAAGCGCCTTAGCGCGCGGGGCAGAAGCCCGTGGCTCGGTCGTTTACTTTAACGACGCGGTGATCCTGTCGCTGAAGACGTTCTCCGTCGACGGATCTTCTCCCGAAGCCCGAGCCGAGACGATTGCTTCGACGCTGAACAGCCTTTCGTACTTGGGTGAAGTGAAGATTCGAAAGGTCGAAAAGACTCACGTGATCTTTGCCGGTGGTGAGCGGATTGTGACCATCACGCCGGACGAGGCCAAGGCGCAGAAATCGACTCCTGCTGCGTTGGCACAGCTTTGGTCGGGTCGGCTGCGGACCGCTTTTGTATCCCCGCCGCTAAAAGTTGCGGAGACCTCGCTCCGACTGCCTTGCCCTTCAAACAAGATTGTCGCGGTCAAGGGTTTTCAGTTCGCGGACGCCACTATTTCTTCTTCGAAGTCGGAAGTTGTGACGCCGATTCGCGTTCCCGGTGGCATCAAACTCGCGGCGAATAAGCCTGGCAACGCGATCATCACGATCCAAGGCGAGACGACCACGGAATCCATTGAGGTCTCGGTTCAGCCGTACGCAGCGATCCTTCCGCAGACCTTTTCCACCCAGGTCTCCGGCTCTCCTGCTCTCGCGTCGACGATTCGAGGAGCCATCGAAGGGGCGATCACCACGCAGCTTCAGCGAGTTCCAGGATCGGTGATTCGCATTCTTTCGCTCTCGGAGCAATCGATTGGGCTTGGAGCAAGCAAGTCATTCACGGCAAAGATTCGCGTCGCGGCGCAAGACGCCTTTGAGAACGAAGGGGAAGTCAACATTGTTGTTCGCAACATTGGGGTTGCGCCGATCAAGGAAGCGGCGCTTTGGTACTGCAACGATCCGGAGAACGTCAACTCTGCGGGTCCCCTGTTCAGCGCGAATCTGAAAAAGAACGAACCGGCGCGGTTGCTGTATCACCACCAGAACACGGCTTCGTTCCCGTTGTTCATTCGCATTCAAGCAGTCAACGACTCGGATTTGCCGGCACGAGTGCTGATCCTTCCGGGAGATAGCGATCCCGACAAGAATCCGGTCCGCGCCGGATTGAAGGCCGGTTTGCAGTACATGAAGGCCTGGGCCGCCGGGAGCGGAGATGTCGTTACGATCCCGCCGCGAAGCACGATGCCGATCTCGTTACGTCGCCTCGGCAACATGGAAACGGTTTCTGGTCTTTGTAGCCTGCGGCTAATTGATGGACCGGAATCTGTGCTTGTTCGCACCGACTCTTGGCCGCCATTCAACCTTGATCGCCGATGGGCGACCGCAATTGAGAGCACAACCCCTTGGCGCGAGGTTGGCTGCAACCCGATCAACGATTACGACCAGGCTCCTTACCAGCTTTCCGACCATATCTACCCCGATCCGTACAAGCAGTTGAAGGTCCAGTACCGATTTGGCGAGAATTGGAAGTTCTTTAAGATTGGCGAGAAACCGATTTCAGGGTCCGACAACCAGCGCGTGCTGAGCGGAAACTTCGGTGTCGTCTACAACATCACCGGAGAGATCATCAATCCGACCTCCGAGCCGATTGAAATCGAGCTCGTCTTCGAGGCTTCGGCGGGCTACTCGGGGGCGCTGTTCCTCGTGAACGGCGTTCTGAAAGAGACCCCTTTGCTGCAACCAAAGGCTGAATATCGCATCGAGAAGTTTCGTTTGCTCGGAAACGACGTAAAAAGATTTGAACTTATGACGATTCCGCTTTCCGGGAGTAGCTATCCCGCCCAGCTCACCATTCGTCCCCTGCAAACCCTCAGCACCGGCGTTATAGGAGGGAAGTAATGGATCCTTCAATGAAGGTCATCTTCGACCTCTTCCACCAGCCGCAAGGCGAGCTGACCGAAGAGGGAATCCAGCGCCGTAACAAGGAAGGCAAAGACGCCGCCGAATCGCGTGAGCTCGGGCAGCAGTGCCTGAACGATGGCGACTACGATGCCGCCGTCAAGCATTTTCGTCGCGCCGCCGAACAACGCGATGCAGATGACCCGACTCACCTGCTGGACCTCGCAGACGCGCTGACCTTCGGCGATGAGTTGCCTGCGGCGTACAAGAACTTTGAGCGCGCCTTGCGGATTAAGGAGTCGGCGGAGCCGCATCTTGGTCTGGGCGACATCTGCAAGCGGTACGGCCGATACCGCGACGCCATCGAGCATCTTCAGCGCGCCATCGACCTTGAGCCGGAGCAGCCGCAGAACCACTTTAAGCTCGCCGAAACGTTGGCCGAGCTAGGTGAAAAGAAGCGTGCGCTGCAGGCAATCCAATATGCCATCGCACTGAAGCCAGACGAGTCGTTCTATCACTTCTGGACGGCGGAATTGCTTGCGCGCATGGGGAGGGTAGATGAAGCCCTGGAGTCCTATCGTGCCGCGATTGAACTTTCGCCCGGCGACGACCATTTGTATCTTCGGGCCGCCGTAGCCTTCTGGCGCGCGAAGAAGGTTATCGAGGCCGTTAAAGCCATTCGGCTGGCGAGCGACCTTGATCCGGATAAGTTGATTTACCGAGGTTTTCTCGCCATCATGCTGGATCGGGATGGACGTCCTGCCGAGGCGGAGCCGGAGAAGAAGCTGGCGAACAAGATGGACGCCTACGACCGCGACCTTCTTAACCGGATCATCAAAGAAATCGACGGCTAAATCTAAAGTCCGCGCTGCGCCGTTTCGATCGCCGAAAGCGCCGCGCGGGCTTTGTTTTTGCTTTCGTTGTATTCGAGCGTCGGATCGCTATCGAACACCACGCCACCACCGGCTTGTACGTACGCCATGCCGTTCTTCAGCAAAATCGTGCGCAAGGTGATGCACATATCTAGGTCGCCGCTGTTTGAGAGGAAGCCAACTGAACCTGCGTAGCTTCCACGGCGATTCGGCTCCAGCTCGTCGATAATCTGCATTGCGCGAATCTTTGGTGCGCCGGTGACGGTGCCAGCCGGGAAAGTCGCCCTCAGGAGGTCGAGCGCGTTTTTGCCCTCGCGTAATTCGCCGGTTACATCCGAGACGATGTGCATGACGTGGCTGTAACGCTCGATGACCATCAGCTCATTCACGTGGACGGTGCCGTATTCGCATACTCGCCCGAGGTCGTTGCGGCCGAGATCGATGAGCATCACGTGCTCGGCGCGTTCCTTTTCGTCTCCAATCAGTTCGGCCGCCAAGGCGTCATCTTCGGCTTCCGATTTGCCTCTCCATCGCGTGCCCGCAATCGGTCGAACGCGCGCCTTTCGGCCGTGCAAGCTCACTAAAATCTCCGGCGAAGCGCCGACGAGGTCGAAATCGCCGAGCCGGAGCAGGAACATGTATGGCGAAGGATTGATGCTGCGCAAGGATCGATAGACGGTCAGCGGGTGTGCGGCGACGGCGGTTTGGAATCGCTGGGATGGCACCATCTGGAAGCCGTCACCGGCCTTGATGTACTCGCGCATCGAGGAGACCATCTGCTCGAAACCTTCTTGCGTCACATTCGACGCCACCGAGTTCACCGGGAACGCACCCGCCGGCAACGCCGGGAGCGGGCCGGCTAACCGCCGAATAATCGCCTCAATCTTGGCCACGGCGTCCTCGTATCCCGGCTCACTTCCATCAGCCTGAGAGACAATTCGAATCCGGTTCTTGGCGTGGTCGAACACCACGACGGTGTCGACGATCATCATTGCCATATCGGGCAAGTTGAGATCGTCCTCCGTGCTGTCCGGCAACTTTTCGAAGTACCGCACCAGGTCATAGGCGCACATTCCCACCGCTCCGCCGGTGAAAGTCGGCAGACCTTCCACTTTGATCGGTGGCTCTGTGCCGACCGCTTCTTCCAAAAGATGCAGGGGATCTTGCCCCGGTGCCAGTTCAAATTCCCGCGTAAACGTCTTGGCCTGGCCGTTCTTCACCCGAATCAGGTCGCGCGGCAACGTGCCAATAAACGAGTACCGCGCAAGCTGCTCGCCGCCCGTGACGCTTTCCAAAAGGAAGCTATGAGGCTGATCGTAGGCCAGCTTCCAGTACGCGCTTACCGGCGTTTCGATGTCCGCCAGAATGTCGTGGACAACGGGCATGGCGCGACGACCTTCGGTTTGAAGCAGATATTCGTCGCGACTGGGGAACGGCATACCGCTTCATTATCCCGCCTTCGCTGGGTCGCGTTCATAATGGGAGCATGGAACCGTTTGGACGTCACACCGGCAAAGTCGCGGTGGTGCCCGGAGACCAGGTGGATACCGACCGCATTATCCCCGCCCGCTTCCTCAGCCGAATCGAGCGATCGGGTTACGGGGAGTTGCTGTTCGCCGACATTCGCGGTCCAGAGTTTGCGCTTGACCTTCCGGAGACGGCCGGAGCGAGCGTGATGATTGTGGGAACGAACTTCGGCTGCGGATCGAGCCGGGAACATGCGGTTTGGGCAATTCAGCAAGCCGGGTTCCGCGTTGTCATCAGCCGGGTCGATTCTGACTCCCCTGGTTTCAGCGACATCTTCCGCCAAAACGCCGCCAACAACGGACTATTGCTTATCGAACTGAGTCCTTCTGACCACGCCGTGCTCGCGGCCTTGAACAATGGAGCCGAAGTGACCGTCGATCTCCAAGAGAACACGATTTTGGTTGGCGACAAGTTGATTCCGTTTCGGGTCGATGAAGGAAACCGCCAAGCCATCTTGGAAGGTCGCGATCTCATCGGAACGACTTTGGTCTTCGAACCTCAAATATCTGCCTATGAAGCAACTACAAAAGCCTTTGTCCCTTCTCGCGGTTAGTGCCGTGCTCGGCCTAGTGGTCGCTTCTGATAATCCGAACCGGATTTATCAGCTGACTGACCTGAAGAAGGTCAGCTTTGCCCACGGGAGCCACAAGATCACCGCTTACGTTTGCGACACCGACTCGAAGCGGCAAGAGGGAATGATGTTCCTCACGGCGCGCGAGGTGAAGAACACCGAAGGATTCCTGTTCGTGTTCCCCAGCGCGGCGCCGCGAAGCTTCTGGATGCGAAACACCGTGCTTCCGCTGGACATTATCTATCTGGATGCCGCCGGGAAGGTGCTGAACATTCAGAAAGGGAAGCCGTACGTCGAGTCGGGCCTGCCGAGCGCGGGGAACAGCCAGTACGTGCTGGAACTGAGGCAAGGCATGGCGTCGAAGTTCGGAATCAAGCCGGGCGTGAAGCTGAAATTTCCGGTGTTACGGGCACTAGAATAGATTTCTAAAAGCGGGCCTGATTTCCAAGCCCAGTGAAGGCAAATTTGGATTCGAGATACCGCGCAAGAGCTCGCTAATGAACGTTATATGAAAAAGTCTAAGCTTATTATAGGTGCCGTCGGCGGGTGTATTTTGCTGGCAGGCACACTACTGTATTTATCCCTGAGACCAAGCAGAGTCAATATCGCATTGCAGGACGTTTGCAAAGAAGAACCGTACGATAGCGGAGGATTAGTTACTTATAACGCTTGCTATCGAGAGCGGTTCGAAGATGTTCTTCCAATAATTCAAAAACATCTAGACAATTCTTGGCAATATAAGCCAGGGAAAAATAAAGACGTGGCATTGTTTGAAAAGGATCATTTCTTGTTAGGCAAGTTCCGAATCATCTCGGTACGGAGTAAGCAGGCCAAATGGCCAACTGGCAATCCGGAATCCGAACAGCCGTACGAAACTATCGTGGAAGAACTGACTATGAAGATCTTGCCGTTCTAGTGCCATTAATGTGCTGATTATTGCTCGAAAGCATCTTTAACTAGATGATTCGAAAGGATCGGATTGTCGACCCAAACTATTACGCATTGACTTTCGCCAAACCAGGTAGCAAGATTTGTCATCGCCTCAAAGGTATTCGGTTGGTATTTCGATCCGGCGCAACTTTGCGCTGCTTATTACAAGGCGGAAGCCAACATCTCCGTTAAACCCTCGAGATTCTAGATCATCGGAAAGGATAGTTGGGAACATTACCCAGAGAAAGGGAAAAATGTCTCCGAAGGCACCTCCTTGAGCGTAGACATCAATGTCTTCCTTCCTCGAATCTACGAACTGTGGATCATTTAGGATCTTCTCACGTTCGGGCATCAGAACATGACTAGCGGTGTCAAGCACAACTTCTTGAACGTTTCCAACTAAGTCGTAAAGGCCGAAATAGTTCGGAGGAAACGACTTCACCGGCACCGTGCCTTCCTTTCGAGTCATCAGACTTGTCTGAGCTCGTTTCTCAATGGAGACGACCTCCGGTCCCCATGGGTAATTCATGCGTTCATAACCACCCCTGGCTGCGTACTCATATTCAGCAGAACTAGGGAGTCGAAACGTCTTTCCGGATTCCTTAGAAAGTCGCCTGATGTACTCCTTGATGTCCTTAATCGAGAGTCCAGAAACGGGTTCGTTGTCCGCATCACTGACCGGATGACGCTTGCGCCTGCCCATCACTTTCTCGAACTGAGCGTTCGTCACTTCCGTCGACTGAATATAAAAGGGCGTGAGCTTTACCCTCACGTAGCCACCTCGTAGCACATCGGATCCCATGTCAAACGGCAACGGTTCCAGCTTCACAAATTCGGACCCATTCGGCAGCGTAAATCTTTCCTTCGGCAGGTTGGCAATTCGTTGTGGTGTCGCACAGCTAGTAGCCAAGAGCACACACAAAGCTCCAGCTGCGACAACATTGGAATACTTCATGTGGGGACCGAAGGCACGCGGGAGCGAACGGAAGGCCTCGACCATTCTTGTATTGTAAGCCAGACTTAAGCATGCGGAGCACGTGAATCCTTGAACCAGCGATCTCAAGCTGACCGCGCCGTTGTCGTTGAGTCGATCTTCAGTCAATTGAAATAGATGGTTAGATGACTACAATCGCCCAAAGCGGCAGCAGAGGAGGGCGTCGCATTGGGCGTTTGTCTCGTCTTTTGTAGGATGTCTGGTTCTCGTCCTGCACGCATTTTTCGTTCGGGTTCCGGGCCGATGTCTTTTCAGCCGGGTTTGTTTCCTTCGGTTCCGGCGGATCTGTTGGGTTCAGATCATGAGGTTTTCGGGCTTTGGAACCTCGTGAAATCTGTTCTAGGGGTTCGTCTTCGTTCCATTGCTCAGGACCGTGGGGGATATCTACATGACCCAGCCCGCATGTTTGCGGTTTGGATGTATGGTTTCATGCAGGGGCGTTCGAGTTCGCGTCAGCTCGAGGATGCTTGTCGTTTCGATGTTCGGTTCGCTTTTCTTGCCGGAGGAACTCGCCCCGACCACTCTACGCTTGCGCGGTTCCGGGAACGGTTTGACGATGTTCTTCCTGAGCTTTTGAGCGAGGTTTGTCAAGAGGGTCGTCGTCAGGGTCTGGTGAGTTCTCGCCCGTTGATGGTGGACGGTACAAAGCTTCCCGGTGCCACGAGTCAGTGGCGTCGGGCTCTTTCTGGTGCTTCGGAGGAGGATTCCAAAACAATGAATGACGGTCATGGCCACTATGTCATTGGCTACAACGCTCAGGTTGCGGTGGACTCCGAGAGCACTTTCATTGCCGCCAGTGTCGTTACCTCGGACGCCAACGACATGGGCCAGATGCCTGCGGTGATGGACGCCATTAAGGACGTAGCGGGAGAGTATCCCGTCGAAGTCGTGGCGGATTCGGGTTACGATTCCAGTCCAAACCACCAGGCTCTGGTAGAGCGCCAGGTGATCTCTTACATTCGGCCACGCAGTAAGCACCTGAGGGTCTTTGAACCGGATGAGAGTGGGATCCTTCGGTGCCCGGCGGGTCATGTTCCGTCGCTTACAAGGACCACGAAGAGTGGCCATGCCTACGATGTCTACCGGGTCAGTCAGTGCCGGCACTGTCCCTTTCGAGACTCCTGCAAGGTTCCGAAAAGCTCGCACCAAAAGGAGATGACGGTTCGCGCCGGTACCCGCCTTGGCACCAGAGAGGACAACCAAGAGCGAACTCAAACCGACCGGGGTAAAGCCCTGCTGGCCCGGCGTGGAGAAACCGTCGAACTTGTCTTCGCCCGCCTGAAAGCGGGCTTCCGGTTTACAAGATTCAAACTCCGTAACCTCCGCGGGGCGAGACTCGAATTTGCCCTCCTGACACTCGCCTACAACCTCAGGCTCCTCCAGAGCCTTCTATGCATGCTCCTGAACGCACTTTTGGGATCTTGCACCCCGCTGAACACAAGAACAAGCATAAATATTGCTACAACAACCAGCTCACGGACCTAGATTGCACCTAGGTCAGCTCCAATGCGACGCTCTCTTCTACTGCCGCTTTTTG